>MTKZ01006165.1_pt1 | contig 25285 bp, 17 predicted proteins | sample 1042781 | NCBI WGS metagenome assembly MTKZ01 (sample SAMN06212207, study PRJNA360539) | anaerobic digester metagenome | biome: Wastewater treatment plant; material: sludge; isolation source: anaerobic digester fed with sludge from wastewater treatment plant | place: Denmark: WWTP Viborg ... | reverse complement strand
GAAATATTCTTGCGTTTCTTGCGGTGAAGCGTTTCGGTCCGGGCGGCGTCATATAATAAGGGAGACGATGAAGCGCGGCGCCGCCCGGCCGCGCCTCAGAACCGCTGGCAATGAATCTCGCGCGACCCGTACAACTGGCAGTGCTGCTTGCCCTTGCGTCCGCCGCCTTGCGATGCGAGGGCGCAGGCATCAGCCTGTACGCCTCCGGACAGCCCGTCCGCGAGGTGCTGCAGAAGCTCTCGGATTCCGCCGGGCAGGCGATTGTGCTCGACCCGGGCGTTCGGGGCAACCTGGACCTCGCGCTGACGGATGTCCCGTTCACAAGCGCCCTGTCCGCGATCTGCCGATCGCTCGACGCGGACTGGAAGAAGGAGCAGATGGAGGACGACGAGGGCGGGAAGATGGACGTGTATCACATCCGCCCGCGCTCGAGCCCCGTGGCCTCTGCAACCGCAACCGCGGCCTCCGCGCCGGCGGAAAGAACGTCCGACCCATCCACGAAGCCGTCCACGCGGTCCGCGCCAGACGAGACGCCATCGCGCAAAGACGAAGAGAAGATCTCCGCGACAATCACCCAGGCGGAGCTTCGCGCGCTCGTTGACAGCCTTCCGGACATTGACATCCTGATGACCCCGCGGACACAGCCGCGCTCGGGGCGGCTGCCGGTCTATCGCAATCTCAGCCCCGGGCCGGTCGTGATCAGCCGCCGGCCGTATCTCGTGCTCGGGCCGTACGGGCCGTACTTCGTGTATCCGCGCCGCGGCGGAGTGGAGTACAGCTACCCCGCGACGTATATCCCCAGGCGTTACCTGCCGGCTGGCTGGTAGGGCTCAGGCCCCCAGCGCCCGCCGGGCGCGCTCCAGATCGCCGGGCGTGTCCACGCCGACCGGGCGGTGTTCGGTGCGCACCATGCATATCTTCCACCCGGCGTCGAGCGCGCGAAGCTGCTCCAGCGACTCCGAGACTTCGGTCCCGGCCCTGGGCATGGCGGTGAACTCCAGAAGCCGCTCGCGCCGCCACGCGTAGATGCCCATGTGCCCGTAGCGCTGCACGTCCGACGGGTTCCGGGGGTAGGGGATTTCGGCCCGCGAGAAGTAGAGCGCGAACCCGAATCGGTCCACGACGACCTTCACCAGGTTCGGGTCGGCCGCGTCGTCGTCCGGACCCAGCGGGAACATCAGGCTACCCAGCGCGGCATCCTGCTGCTCTATGAGCCCCTCCACGAGCGCGTCCAGCGCCTCCGGGTGGGTCAGCGGCTCGTCGCCCTGGATGTTGACGGCGATATCGGCCTCGCGCGCGCTCACGACTTCGGCCACGCGGTCGGTGCCGGTGGCGTGGTCGGGGCTGGTGAGGACCGCCACCGCGCCAAAGCTCTGGCACGCGCTGACAATCTCCGGGTCGGGCGTTGCGACCAGCACCTCGTCCAGCATCCGGGCGTCTGACGACCGCTCCCAGACCCACTGGATCATGGGCTTCCCCGCGATATCGAGCAGGGGTTTGTTGGGCAGTCGGGTGGCCGCCAGCCGTGCGGGAATGACTCCGATTGCTTTCAATGGTTCTATTTGTCCTTCAGGCTGTAGAGCAGCGTAAGAAACTCACTGCGGCGCACGTACGGGCGCCCCTCCAGCACCGACAGGTCCGCGGTGATTCCGGCGGCCTTGAACCAGCTTTCCATGTCCGCGGGTGTGAGCTGCTCGTAGGGGCGGAACTCGCTGCCTTCGGCATGGTCGCCGAATATTCCCCGTTCCTCGAGCGCCCGGATCGCCGGCAGGGACGGGTGCTTCGCGGGAATGTCCGCGTAAGCCCGGTACGAATGCCGCTTTCTCGCGCCGAAGAGATCCATTCTCCTGGCAAGATCCAGCCAGAGCGCGGCCGTGGCGCGGTCGAGCACCTGAGCGGGGTTGAACTTGTACGAGTTATACATTCTCGACCCGAAGAACTGGATGGCCGCGCGGTCGGGGTGTGTGAAGTCCACATCGTCGAAGTACATCAGCACGGCGTTCTGCTTCAGAAGCTCTCTTTGCAGCGTGGGCACGTCCACCGCGGCGGGCTCTTTGCGCCCTGCAGCCGCAAGGTGCGCGGCGACGCCTCCGGCCTGCCCCATCGCCATCCAGCAGGGCTCCATGCGAAGCGTCGAAAAGCCCATGTGCGTTCCCGAGATCGCGCCAGTGACAAGCAGGTTCCTGACCTTCTTCGGAACAATCACGCCGTAGGGAATCTGATACACCTCGCGGTACTGATGGACCCCGAGAAGTCCTTCGAGCACGGGAATTCCCGGCTCGTACTTGCGGGTGGGATGGCTGTCCATCTCGTACGACCCGCAGGCTACGGAGTCGGGCTGGAGGCGGGTGCGGTGCTGCCCGGGATCGAGCACGACATCGTGGGCGGTGAAGTTGTAGAGGCCGTCAATGCGCCGCGCTTCGCGCACATATATCTGCCGGGGGAAGTTGCCGTTGTCCTGGTACTCGTCCTTCGCCAGCGCCCACCGGGAGGCCTCGGCCCGGAACCAGTCGGGCAGCGACGTGTCGTTGTGGCAGTAATAGAGCAGCCCCAGAGTGTAGTTTCGCAGCCTCACCGCGAACTTGTCCCGCCAGGCCCAGTCCGCTTCCGGGTAGGGGTAGTTCTCTTCGGGAAGGTCGGTGGAAATGAGCGGTATCGTGTGGTTGTTCGTGTCCGACTTGTCGTTTGGCATGCCGATGATGGACACTGCGTCTTTGAACGACTTCACCGCCCCCGTGCGCACTTCACGCGCAAGCAGCAGATATTCGTGACGGTCGTAGCCGTCGGGCATGGTGACCGGGGCGTGGTTGGCCGGGTTGCTGGTGAGGCACAGGCGGTAGTTGTATGCCTGAATGCGCCTGTCGCCCTCACCGGTTGACAGCTCCGGATAGTAGACTCGCGATCTGTAACCGAAGTAGACGACCCCGGCGTAAGGCTCTCCCAGTTCGCTTCGCGCTTCGCGCCCGAGCCGGTACGGCGCTCCCGCCGCGGCCGCGAGGTCTCCCTCGTAGGTCGCATCCACGAACACCTGCGCGCGAACACGGACGTCCTGGCCGCCCGTCCGGTCCTTGAACAGGGCGGACTCAATCCTCCCGCGGCGCATCTCAACCGACTTGAGTTCGAGGTTGATGTAGAGCGAGATGCGGGCCTCCGCGTGGACCATATTGTTGAGGACAAGCTCCGCGACGTGGGGCTCGAAGTAATAGCCGTCGTTGCACGCCTTGACCTGCGCGGAATCCGCCCCGTACTCGGCGGCGTAGTAGTTGCGGACGTTGTTGACGTACTCGAGGAAGACTCCGCCCACGGCGCCGCGGTTCTTGATGTCCGTTGCCCCGAGGCCGTTTGCCATCAGCCCGCCGATGTGAGCGGTCCTCTCGATGAGAATCACGTCCGAGCCCATGCGCGCTGCCGCGATGGCGCCCGAGATGCCGGCGGGAGTCGCTCCGTAAACCGCCACGGCGCCCGCGGGCTCCGGCGCGGCGGCGGCCTGACCGGCTGAAACCAGAAGAAGAACGGCTGCGGTGATTGCCCAGACTGTGGCGAGTCTGGTTGGTGTTCCGGATGTCATAGCTTCTTGTCAGGTATCCTTTCGACCAGTCCCCTGCCCCTCGATCTCCGGGGACAGGATAGCCTGCGCGGGCTTGCGGGGCAAGTGGCGGGGCTTTTTGTTGCCGTTGCAACCATGTGGCATAATGCTCGAGACGCGGCACACCTCAGGGCCGCGCGTGTCGGGAGAAACGGGATAATGCCTCAAGTTGACGGAAAGTTTATTGCGAAACGCCTCAAGGACCTGCAGGAGCGTGCCAAGCGAGTCGGCACGAACGTTACCGTGTACACCGGGCCGGAGCTGGGCCGCATAGCCCTCATGCTCGGCCAGCGCAACGTGTACGGCGGATACAACTGGGACACCAGAGTCCGGAACCGCTCGGCGAAGTTCACGGCGACACTTGGAACCGAGGCCGTGTGCGACAGGAACCCGATGCCGGAACAGGTCGCGACCGCGGAGATGCTCGACAGCTACGCGGCCCGCATCTTCGGCGGCAAACACGACGGCAAGACCTACGCGGGACATGCGAACCAGCTTCCCGTTGATATGGTGCAGCGGGTGATGGGCAGCGGCGAGGACAAGGATTTCACGTTCAACTGCAACCTGCTCGTCACGACCAAGAACCGCGCTAATCACCACGTGGGGTTCATGTGGGGGAAGATGCTGCGCCGCTGCGAGCCGGTGGCCGGCGCGGAGACTTTCCACATCCTGCTCGTGCCGGACCTGCCGACCGGAGACTTCGGACGGTTCTATGTGTTCCCGGAAGACAATGTGACGCTGGGTGTGGGCTGCGAGTACATGGGGGAGGCGAAGAAGGGCTTCCTTCGACTGGCAATGTGGCGCGCCAAACAGAAAGGCTTGCTCGGTGTTCACGCCGGCACCAAGGTGGTGGTCGCGAAGAGCGCTGTCACCGGGGAACTGAAGCGCTACGCCGTGGCCATTCTCGGCAACTCCGGAACTGGCAAGACGACGAACGTGGGGCACACGCACTATCTGGATCAGGAAGGCGAGCAGTCGCTGGTGGTTCAGGACGATTTCGTGGGACTGCGGCTGAAGGACGGACGGGTTCTGGGCACCGAGCAGGCGCTGTTCCTGAAAACGGACCTGGACGAGGACGACGTGCTTCTGCGCCCGGCGGCGGAATCGGCGGAGTTCGTCTCACAGAACCTCTACATAGACTTCGAGGGCAACATTCAGTATCTTGAAGAGGACCTCTGCGCGAACGGGCGGGGCATTCTGCCGATCACGGCGCTTCCCGCCGATCGCCGCTACGAATCCATTGATCTCCCGCCATTGGATGACGTGGACAGCATGGTGTTCATATTCAACACCCGCAGGAACACCATTGCGCCGATTCTGCGCGAAATGAACCCGGAGCAGGCGGCGGCCTACTTTATGCTGGGCGAGTCCATCGAGACGGCGGCTGGCGACCCGACCAGGATCGGCCAGTCCATCCGCACTGTAGGCACGAACCCGTTCATCGTGGGCGACAAGGCTGAAGAGGGAAACATCTTCTACGACTATCTGAAGCGCTACGAGAACAAGGTGCGTTGCTTCCTGATGAACACGGGCGGCGTGGGGGAGATTCCGAACCCGGACGACCCGAGAAACCCGAAGCGGCAGGCGAACCGTCCCTGGAAGACAGGCGTGGGCTATATCACCCGCGCGCTGTTCCGCGAGACCGGCGTTTGGAACGACGACGACGACTTCGGCATGAAGGTGCTGGCAGCGGGCGTCACGGGCGAAGGCGGCAAAATCTACGACATGGCCCCGCTGGATCCCCGGCGTCTGTACGACACCGCTACTCGCGAGCAGATGGTGGTGGACCTGAACAGGGAACGGCTCGCGTATCTGGAGAAGTTCCCGTCGCTCGATCCGAAGATCGTCAAGAGCTTCAAGAAGACGCATCGGCTGTAGGGCATCGGCCGGGGCGCATATTCTGGTTTGGGCCGGCCTCTTCGCGGGGCCGGCCTTTTTCGCGCGTCAGTCTCCGCTCGGCGCCGGGCAAAGAAAAGCCGCCCCGGCCCGAAGGCCGGAGCGGCGGAAAACAGATATCTTTCTGTTTGGCCTGGCTTCTAGCTCTTGCGGCGGCGGATGACGCCGATGAAGCCGACCAGTCCGGTTCCGAGGGCCAGCAGGCTGCCGGGCTCAGGGGTGACGATGAGGTCGAACCTGTAGCCGTAGACCTGGGTAGCCGCGAGCGGTCCAGTGCCGGAGAACGGCGTGCTGCAGATCGCTCCCTCAGCCGGGAGGTCCACATGCCACCAGTGGGTCTTGGTGGTCGAGTCGGGCGCCGGGTACGCTGGCAGGGTCCACTCGGTCGGGCCTTCGTAGCTGGCCGGATGGAAGGTCATCACCAGCTTGTACTCAACCGGCATCCCATCAATGACGTTCGGCACGCCGCTGCCGCCCACGATCAGGCGGAGGTTGGTTGACGGATAGGGCGGCATCTGCAGGTCCGTGATGTACATCACGAAGTCCTTCCACTCTTTGTGGTAAGAAGGAGCCGCGACCGGCTGGCGATAGTCCCGCAGGAAGACGCCGTATGCCCCATTGGTGCCCCACGGGCGATAGAAGCCGCCGACCGCCATTCCCTGCATACCGACGAATCCCGGCTCACCGCCATCGAGCGGGTCCTTGCTGGAGACATCATCTATGACAGTGGATGCGGTGGACGATGCGGCAAACGCAGGCCCGGAGTTGTCGTAGGGTGTAATGGCGTCGCCGGCGGAGGCCGCGACGAGGTACAGTTTCCAAGTGTCTTCAGTGGCGATCTCGGACGCATGAGCACCCAGAGCCAGAGCGGTCATAAGGGTGCCTGCAAGGCAGATCACAAAGAGCACCTTATTCATGTTTATCTTTCCTCCCTCTGCTTGTGTGTCAGATCTGATATTCAATGGGCTGTGCGGCTCAAGCAGGTAAAGCCAATTGCCCCGCAGCGTGCCTTCGGCCATGCAGGTTGTCGTCCGCGGCAGCGGACACTCCTTTGGATCCCGCGGAGTGCTGCCTGCCCGGGCCATCCTCTGACCAGCCGCGTTAAGCGCCGATGACGCGCATTACCGGCGGCGCGGCGGGTCTTCATGCCCGGTTCTGGCAACGATTCCTGTCATGAGGCCGGCTGGCCTCTGTCTTGTGGTGTAACTGGCCGGACCTTTGGGACAATCGTGGAAACCAAGAAGCGTCGATTGCCCCGGCCTTTTTTTGTGGCCGGCACCAGAAGACTATCGCTGGTGTGCTAATGCTAGCACGCCCAGGCCGTCCTGTCAATAGTGTTTTTACCAGAAAACCAGTACAAGTTTGACAAATGAGACCGGGGCGGCCTGTGCAGGCCGCCCCGTAAGGAGAAGAGCAGGATGACCGGGAGTAAAAATCAGGAGATGAGGCCGAACTCCAGCGCCCTCTTGAAGGCCTGAACCCGGTTCGACACGCCCAGCTTGGTGTACGCCTTGCTCAGGTGGAAATCCACGGTCCTCTTGGAGACGCAGAGCAACTCGGCAACCTCGATGGATGCGCGGCCGGAGAAGATCAGGTTGAGTATCTCGATCTCGCGAGAAGTGAGTGACTCCGGCGCGGATGGCCTTTGCGCCTGCCCGACACCTGCTGTGCCCTGGGAGCCAACGTATTCTGCTTCGCTGTTCATGGGTACCCTGTAATTGCGCCTATGTGTCGTAGTAGACGCGGAACGCATTTCGCTGCGCGGCCATTCTCAGCCGCTGGAGAGCTCTTGTCTCGATCTGTCTCACGCGCTCTCGCGTCAACTCCAGGAGGCGTCCTACCTCCCTCAATGTCATCTTTTCGGCGCCGACCAGTCCAAACCTCCTTTCGATGATCACTCTCTCTTTGGAGGAGAGGACGGACAGCAGCCGGTCAAGATAATCGGCAGATTCGTCGCGCAACATTAGGGTTGCCGGATCATCGCCTCCTTCGAGCATTTCCATCAGCGGGGGGACGTCCGAGTTGTCGTCGGATCTGTCGTCGAGGGACAGCACAAGCTCCTGGCAGGCCATCAGACGCCTGACCTTGTCGGCCGGGAGTTCGACGCGCGGGGCGATCTCCTCGGGGAGAGGATCGCGGCCAAGCTCCTGCGAGAGGGCTTCGCGGGCTCTTCCGATCGCCCTGAGCAGTTGAAGGACGTAGGAGGGCAGGCGGATCGGGTGGGCCTGCTGTTCGATGGCGCGCGTGATGGACTGCCTGATCAAGCCGACGGCGTACGTGCTGAAGCGGCAGCCTCTCTGCCAGTCGAAAGACTCGGCCGCCTTCATGAGCCCGATGTTGCCTTCCTGGATCAGGTCCTCGAAGGGCACTCCGTAGTTGAGGTACGACCTGGCGACGCTGATGACCAGGCGCAGGTTGCTCTCGACGAGGAGATGGCGCGCCCGCTCATCTCCCGCCTCGATGCGGCGGGCAAGGTCCTGCTCCTCCCCGCGGGTGAGGAGGTGGCTGCGGCCAATGTGGCTCAGGTAGCCATCGGAGGGCTCTGCGTCCGTGCGCCGTGCCCCAGATGTGCGCCTGCGCCGCGGCTCCACGCTTTGTACTTCCACGTGCGTAACCTCCTGTAACGAAGGTGCGTGCAGCGAAGCGACCGCGTGCGATTGTTCGGGGAGGGGAATAGGCAGTAAGAAAATAATGGCAGACAGCCCGTCCCCGAGTGTGTCTTTCGCGCGCGATATGCTTGTCAGTATTGAGCAATATCGCAGAGGCCGCCGCATGATCGGGGAGAATGGACGCTTCGAGAGCGCCCGACCAGTATGAGCAATGCCCGATCCGGCCGCTGCTGATCAGGGAGAACGGCCAGCTTGTGCCGCTCTTCGCCTTGTTGACAGGGCCGCGCGAGGCTAAGCACGGCCGGGCGGGGCTTCCGGTGATTCCACCCCGCTCTGTATCATAAAAACGACTGGATAGTCGCAAATGTTCCACCGTCACCGAGCGGGCGCCGGCCCGGGCTGCGCCTGTGTGAATGGAACCTGCTTGATGGGCGCGGGAAGGGTCATAATGTAGAACATGGCAACAGAAGATGCGGCAAACCTGAACAGTGCTCTCTTCGGCTCGGACTCACGGGAAGGCGTCGTCGGCTGTGACACGAGCGGCGTTGTAGCGCGGGTGTACCGCCGGGTTGGCGATGAACTGCTGACGGAAACCGTCGAATGGCGGCCGTGGCTCGCAGCCGCCGCGCGGCAGAGCTTTCCCAATGCCCGTGAAGTTCGCCTGGAAGGCGAGGGCTACTGCTGGCACAGCACGTTCGACAGCACAGCCGCATTCCACGAAGCGCGTGAGGCTCTGCGGCAGCGGCAGGTGGACGTTGTCGCCCCCGGCTCTCTGGACCGCCAGTTTCTGATGCAGACGGGCATCACCTTCTTCAAGGGCATGGCATTCGACGATGTCCGGCGCATGCAGGTGGACATCGAGACCAACACGCTGTCATCCGCAAACCCGGACGCGCTCGTCTTGATGGTGGCGGTGTCGGACAACCGGGGATTCCGCGAGGCTGTCTCGGGCAGCGAGGCGGAGATTCTCTTGCGCCTGAACGAGATTATGTTGGAACGCGACCCGGACGTTATCGAGGGGCACAACATCTTCGGGTTCGACCTGCCGTATCTGGCCGCGCGGTCGCAGGCGTGCGGGGTTCCGATGACCTGGGGACGGGACGGCTCGGCGCCGCGCGCCGGTTCGCGCCGCAACCTGCCCTTCGGGGGAATAACGCGGCCGTTCACCCCCGTCTACATTCAGGGCCGAAACGTGATAGACACGCTCTTTGGCGTGCAGCGCTACGACGTGGGGCGGGGCGAGTTCACGAGCCACGGGCTGAAGGAGGTGGCGGCTCAACTGGGGCTTTCCGGGCCGGACCGGGTGTACGTGGACCGGCGTCAGATGGACAGGCTGTGGAAGGACGACCCCGGCCTGGTGCGCGCCTATGCGCTGGATGACGTGCGGGAGACGGGCGAGCTTGCGCGCATCGTGATGCCGGCGGACTTCTTCGTGAGCCAGATGGCGCCCGACAGCTACCAGGCGAACGCCTGCGGCGGAACCGGCGAGAAGATCAACCTGCTGCTGATGCGGGAATATCTTCGCAGGGGCCACGCCATCCCGAATCCGTCCCCGCCGCGTGCTGTCGCGGGCGGGTACACCGAAGTGCGCAGAACCGGGCTTATCGAGCGGGTGGTGAAGTGCGATGTCGAGAGCCTGTACCCCAGCCTCATGCTCTCGCGCGGCATCGCGCCTGCGTCGGATACTCTGGGGGTGTTTCTGCCGCTCCTGAAGGAGCTGACCGCGCGCCGCCTGGAAGCCAAGGTGCGCAAGAATGAGTCCGCCGGAACCGAGCGGGCCACCTGGGACGGGCTGCAGGCGTCGTTCAAGATCCTCATTAACTCGTTCTACGGCTATCTCGGCGCATCGTTCTACTTCAACGATCCGGACGCCGCCGAGAGGGTGACCGCCGGGGGACAGGAGATTGTGCTCCGGATTGTCAGCGAGCTGGAGCGCACGGGCAGCGCGGTCATCGAAGTAGATACGGATGGGGTCTATTTCCAGCCGCCGGAGAGCGTCCGGACCCCGGAAGAAGAGGAGCGCTACGTCGAGAGCATCTCGGCCTCCATGCCCGAAGGGATTCACATTGCGCACGACGGGCGATGGAAGGTAATGCTGTCGCTGAGGGTCAAGAACTACATACTGGTCGGGTACGAGGGCCAGCGAATCTACCGCGGCGCCGCGCTGCGCTCGAGGGCGGACGAGCCATTCGGGCACGCGTTCATCGGCAAGGCGGTGGACCTGATCATCGGGGGCAGGACGGGGGATATCCGGGATCTATACCTTGGCCTTATGAAGGATATAGACCAGGGGCGGCTCAAAGTGGAGGATTTCAGCCGCCGCACGCGGGTGACGGCAAAGAGCCTGGAAGGGCGGTCGCTGCAGCGCGCCGCCGGAGCTCTGTCCAGCGTTGAACAGGGAGACTACGTAAGGCTGTACAGGCGCGGCGACGGCACGCTTGCGCTGATGGAAGACTATGCCGGAGATGAAGACCGCGAGCATCTGAAAGACAAGCTCTACAAGTTTGCGCTGCGCCTCTCACCGCTGATCGGAGAGACATTTGAGCAGTTGTGCCCGAATCCTCGCGGGCGGGTGAGAAAAGAGCTTGCCGGACAGCAGTCCCTCGATTTGTTCGAGTAGCGGGCGGTGGGAGAGGATAGCGGGTGCAAGCCGGGTAAGTTCTAGTCTGTGACTGGTGGCAGTCCGGGTTCACGAGAAAGGTGGAACACATGAATAAGGCAAGGGCCCTTCCCATGCTGGCGGCGATCGCAGCCGCTGTCATTCTGCTGGCGGCGCCGGGGGTGCAAAGCGCTCCGGATGATCTGCTGAAGCTGGTGCCGGGCGACTGGCCCGCCGTGGCGCGCGTCGATATGAGCGCGGCGAACGCGAGCGGCGCGTATCTGCAGAAGTTCAAGGACGATCCGCAGTATGTGGAGTCCGTGGCCGCCGCATCGCGCGGTTTCGCGAAGCTGATTGCGTCGTTCGGGATCGAACTGGACCCCGAAAAGGGCGTGCTGCCGTGGTGGGACGAGAAGATGGCGATCGGCGTTGACCCCATGGCGAAGCCGATTCCGCGCGTCATCGTGGCGGTCGCCTGCAAGGACCGCGAGCTGGCGAAGACGACGCTGAACGAAGCTGTCGGCTCGGTTGTCCGGATGGTGGACCCGGTGGTGCATCAGGTGTCGGGCGCTGAAGTCTTCATCTGGAAGATTCCGCAGGAGAACATGACCCCGTCGTACGCGGTGGGGGACGGATTCGTGCTGTTCGCCGAGAGCGTGGACACCATCAAGGCCGCGCTTGCGGCGGGTGAGGCGGGAGCGCTGCCCGCCGCCGCCGAGCAGCTCAAGAGCCACGGCGACGACATCATGTCGTTCGCCATTGACACGACGAAGCTGATGAAGGGCATTCCCACTCCTGAGGATGGCGGAATGGGTAGGCTCTCCATGCTGGGGATGGCGGGGTCGGTCAACCCTCATGGCGGCGTGCGCCTGAGTGACAAGGGAGCGGTTCTGTCGGTTTTCGGAAAGATGCCGCCGATGCTCGCGATGATGGCGGGGCCGTTTATGGCGGGGACCGAGGCGGCTGGCAACGTTCAGGAGATGCTGCCCCGGAACTCGCTTGCGGCGATGACGGCGGCCTCCGCGCAGATGGCGCTTCCGCTCGAGGAGAAGCTCAAAGAACTGGGCGAGAGCCGTCCGGACCTGACGGCGGCGCTGCTGCTTCTAGGCAGCGCCGGAAATGCTCCCGCGGGTGTCGCGATGACCGCGCTGCTGCCGAAGCCCGCGTATGTGCTGGTGGTGCGGACCCCGGACGAGACGGCGGCGGCGGCTCTGCTCGAGGAGTTCCACAAAGGGCTCGCAAAACAGGGCATGCGCAAAGGGGCGCTCAAGGTGGTGTCGCCGGGCAGGCCTGCAATGGCCGAGCTGATTCCAGCGCAGGGGAGCGCCGATACGCTGGGCTTCATCGGGCAGTCCGGCAGCGCGGTGGTGTTTGGTTCGGACTGGCGCAGCGCGCAGAAGACGGCGCTGGTGACACCGGAGACGTCGCTGGCATCGAACCCGGCGTACACGGGCGCGATGGGGCAGATGCCGGGCGCCCACGCAGCGGACGCCTGGATGGGCCTGAGCATCGTGAGCGCGTTCGGAGATCTGTACGAGGCGATGGGCTCCCGGTACACCTCGCCCGTTATGAAGTGGTTCACGGACGCGCTCAAAGGGACAAACGGTCTGGGGGCGGCGGTCGGACTGAACGAAGAAGACATCAGTGTTCAGCTTGCGCTGGGGACGGAGATCAACCCGGCGACGCCGGTGATTGCCGTGGGCGGCCTTCTCGGCGCCGCGGTTCTGGGCGTGACGGCCAGGGAGACCTACGGGGAAGTCTCGGATGCAAAGGGTCAGGCCCAGAACGCAATCAGCGTGAGCAACCTGAAGATGCTCGGTATTGCGCTGCGGTTGTATGCGGATGACCACAACGGCAAGCTCCCGCCGGCCGGAACGTGGCCGAAGGCGCTGGAGCCGTATGCCGGAAGCAAAGAGACCTTCAAGTCGCCGTGGGCGGATGAAGGGATCGTGTACAAGTTCAACGCGAAGCTCGGCGGGCTCAATGAGAAGGACATCCTGAACCCGGCGGAAGTGATCGCTTTCTTTGAGTGGGATACGAGCGTTCCGCTTGACTACAATGTCATCGCTGGCCCAGACTGCGAGATGCGCGTGGCGTATCTGGACGGGCATGTGGAGACTCTCAGCGAGCCGCCGGGTGTGAAGGCGTTCACGCCGAAGCTGAAGGCGTCGGTGAAGAAGCCGGCCGGGAAGAAGTAGGCCGCGCTGACCGTCATTCCGAACTCCGTGTGAGGAATCTCGTGTTGCGCTTCGCTTCCGGTCATTCGGGGGTCTGGGAGGTGCGCGGGGGGTGAGATTCCTCGTCGCAGACTCCTCGGAATGACGAGAGCGCGGACTCCTCGGAATGACGGAGAAGGCGGACTCCTCGGAATGACTCGCTGGACTCGGATTTGAACTCCGAGTCCAGCGGGACAGCGGCAGTTACCTGCCGCACTCCATAACTACCGGAAAGGCGGCGGGAGAGGCTTGCCGGCCACGGCCGACTTCTCGGCCGTCTCGATCAGCGAGATGATACGGCGCGCGGACTCTGCGGTCACCGCCAGTTTTGCCCCCTCGGTGAGGTGCGCGGCGATGTTGCGGTAGTAAGCCGGCCAGTCGTCCTTGAGATACGGCACCTTCGATTCGGCGGGGAGCCCGGCGACCTCGCTGTAGAGCGTGAAATGCCCCTCCCAGCGGTCCACGATCGCGCCCTTCGTTCCGAGAATGCGGTACCTCGGCTTCGGCGCGCGGGCGATGCTGGACATCTCGATGTTGCCCCAGATGTTGTCCTCGAAGCGGATGATGGCCTGGGTGTGGTCTTCGTTGGTGACGTCCATCCAGACGCGCTTCTGGAAGATGCCCGTGACGTCCACCATCGGGTGCTGAACTATGTGCAGCATCCAGTCCACCATGTGCGCGCCCCAGTCGTAGAAGTGCCCGCCGGAGATCTCCTTCTTGCTGCGCCACCAGTAGCCCGGGTGCCCGTAACCGGCCATCCCCATCTCAATCGAGAAGACGTCACCGATAGCGCCGCCGTGAACGGTCTGCCGGATGGCCATGAAGTCGCCGTCCCAGCGGCGGTTGTGATAGACCGAAAGCATCTTGCCCGCGCTCTTTGCCGCCTCGATCATGGCCGTCGCCTCGTCGGCCGTGATGCAGAACGGCTTCTCGGTGATGACGTGCTTGCCCGCCTGAGATGCCTTGATGCAGAGGTCTGCGTGCGTGTTGTGCGGGGTGATGACGATGACGAGGTCCACCGGCGCGCTCGCCAGGAACTCCTCGACGTTGTTGCCCGTCCAGATGCCCGGAAAGTCGGCCTTNNCGCGTCCCTGCCCTGAGAAAGATGGGCGCGGCCCATGTTGAACGCCCCGCCGTATCCGATGACACCCATGCGGATGCCTGTATCTTGTGTCATAGCTAACTCCTCTTCATTTTCTGACAGCCTGGTTCGCCCCTGGCCGTGCTAGCGTCCTTTGAACAGCGTCCCGAGAACGGTGCGCACAATCTGTTCCGTAAGCCTCCGGCTGGCGGTGCGCCCGGCGGTCTTGAGCATCGCCTCCGCGAGCGACTGCCTCGAGCTGGCGCGAGGGGCGGCGGCGCGCCTGCGCTCGGGCTCGGGCGGCGGCGTCTGTTCGACTCTGTGCTGCAGCATCTCCCACGCCGAATCGCGGTCGCGGGGTTCGTCGTAGAGCCCGCGCACGGGGCTTTCGACCGTCAGCCACTGCCGCTCCTCCGGCGTGATGGGGCCGATGCGCGAGGCGGGCGGGCGGATGATGGCTCTCTCGACAACGGACGGGGCGCCCTTCTCCTCCAGCACCGAGACAAGGGCCTCGCCGACGCCGAGCTGGGTGATGGCGGTCTCGGTGTCGAAGTTCGGGTTCGGCCGGAAGGTCTCGGACGCGGCCCGGACGGCCTTCTGGTCGCGCGGGGTGAAGGCGCGCAGAGCGTGCTGGATGCGGTTGCCGAGCTGCCCCAGAATATCGTCAGGCACGTCGTCGGGGTTCTGCGTGATGAAGTAGACGCCGACACCCTTCGAGCGGATGAGACGGACGACCAGCTCTACCTTCTCCATGAAAGCGCGGCTCGCGCCGTCGAAGAGCAGATGCGCCTCGTCAAAGAAGAAGACAAGATTGGGCCGGTCCGGGTCGCCGGTCTCGGGAAGCTGCTCGAACAGCTCGGCGAGCAGCCAGAGGAGCATGGTGGAGTAGAGGCGCGGGTTGTGGAAGAGCTTGTCGGCGGCAAGCACGTTCATGTATCCGCGCCCGTCGCGGGAAGTGCGCATCAGGTCGCGGATGTCCAGGGCGGGCTCGCCGAAGAAGTCCTCGGCGCCCTGCTGTTCGAGCACCAGAAGCGCCCGGCGGATGGCGCCGACCGAGGCCGGACTCACATTGCCGTAATCGTTGATAAGCTCAGCGCGGTGGTCGTTGACGTAGCCAAGCACGGCGGTCAGGTCTTTGAGGTCGAGCAGTAGAAGCCCGTTGTCGTCGGCCACCTTAAAGGCGACGTTCAGCACGCCTTCCTGGGTCTCGTTTAGCGAGAGCAGGCGGCTGAAGAGCAGCGGCCCGAGGTCGGACACGGTGGCGCGCACGGGATGGCCACTTTCGCCCAGGATGTCCCAGAAAATGGTCGGGCTGCCCTGAAACTCGATCGGGCCGAGGCCGACCTGCTGACATCTCTCGGTGACCTTCGGGTTCTCCTTGCCGGGTTGAGAGATACCGGAGAGATCGCCCTTGATATCGGGCATGAATGCCGGCACCCCCGCTCTCGAAAACCCTTCGGCGAGCACCTGAAGCGAGACGGTCTTGCCTGTGCCCGTCGCTCCCGCGATCAGCCCGTGCCGGTTCGCGAAGCGCAGGTCAAGTGAGACCGGCTTCTCGCCCTTGCCAAGAAAGATGCTGTTTTCGTCCATGTATATGCCCTTGCCACCCGTTTTGTTACCGATTCGCCTCCGCCGGCCTTTCGTCCTCCCCTTGCCCCGGCTGTTGAAGGAGCCCGGCCCCGCGCGGTCTAAGACGCGGGTATGACAGGCATACTGACAGCTTTGTGCGCGGCGGCGGTGCTCGCGCAACCGCCCGCGTGGTTCGCCGAGGCCGAGGTCTGCAGCGGCTGGTACCGGCAGTGGACCGACGAGGCGATCGCGGATATGCGCGGCCTTCCGTTCGTCATCGGCGTTCCCCCGGACGCTCTCGTCATCGCGAAGGCGCACGAGCAGGGCACGCGGGTGCTGGCGTACGTGACGTTCTACCAGATGCCGGCAGTGGGTGAGTATCAGCGCGCGAACCTGGCCGAGCACAGGGATTGGAATGTCATCGGCGCGGACGGAAGTGAGACGGACTCGGTGTTCGCATCCACCGAGAACCCCGGCTGGAAGGCGGTCTGCCCGAACTCGCCCGCGTTTCGCGACTTTGCGCTTGAGCACGTGCGGTATCTGGTGAGCCAGGGCGTGGACGGGCTGTTTATTGACAACGCTCACCCGTCTGCCCTGTGCGAGGGGCCGAAGTACGGTCGGCACGAGCATTTGTACGCAGGCGAGGACAACATCCGGGCGTATCGCTGCCTTCTTGAGGAGATTCAGGCGGAACTCTCAGCCGACGGCAAGAGGCGCGCTCTGATCGTGAACCCGGGCGAGCCGCGCCCGGAGTGGGCAGGCGCCTGCGACTCCCAGATGCTGGAGTCGTACATCTGCACGTGGGCGTCGAAGACCCGCTGGCACGACGAGGGGCGGATTCTGGCGTTCCAGAAATCGTGGGGCGACACGCCGGTGCTCGCGCTGTCGTATATCGGGCACACCGCGAATCCGCCGCGGGAGGATGCGTTCTGGTGCTACGCGTGGGCGCGGATGAGCGGGTTTTTGTGGGCGGACTGGTTCACGGCGAAGGATACGGCACGGGAGCTATACACGCTGCGGCTGGGGCGTCCGGTGTCGGAGATGAGCCTGAAGGATGGAGTGTACTCGCGCCGGTTCGAGAAGGGCGTTGTCGCGGCGGCGGGTGAGTCTGAGGGCGGAACGCTGAAGGTCGCCGCGGCGGAAGGGAAGCGCGCGGTGGATGTATTTTCGGGGCGCGGGCTGGAGCCGGACGCGGGCGGGGTCGTGACGCTCGCTATCGAGAAGGGCCGGGCGAGGGTCGTCGTCTTCGTGGACGAATGACAGATCACAGATGACAGAGGGCGGATTGCCGCGTTTCCCAGGCGGTGCGAGTTCAGCGGACCTCGAATAGACGACGGGGAAGTTGTGATTGGCGAATGATGGAGCGCAGCGTTCCCGTCTTGAGTTCGCCGTGATCAGGGACGATTGCAGTGATGGTGCTGTTGCCCCTCCTCTTCTGCATCACAATGTGGCTGCTGGATCGCCGCACCTCGTTGAAACCGCTTCGGGCGAGTATGGTGCAGACCTTGCGGCCGGACAGAACACGAAGTTCAGGCAACAGCCACGTCCAACCGCGTCACGTAGAACTCGCTCTTTAGCCTGGCTTCAATCTCGCTCGGCGAAGCAGCGTCGAGGAAGAGCTCAACGGCCTCCTTGAGATTCAGCCTCGCCTCCTCGACAGTGCTGCCCTGACTGGCGACGTCAAGCTCCGGGCAGAGCGAGACGTATCCGTCACCTTCGCGTTCTATTAGTGCTGTAAACTCGCGCTGTGTCATCTTCGGCCTCACATGAAAGATGATACCACGCTCACCGAGCGCCTGCCTGAAGCCGCTGCCTGATGCGCTCCAGCATTCCTTTGGGCGTCACAATCACGGCTGCACGGCGGGGTGTCTCGCCGATTTGCGTCAGGGTCTTGCCGTCGTAGAAGTACACCTCCGGCTTCGACTCGTCGCGGTAGCACTCGCCCTTCACCAGCTTTTCGTCTCTCAGCATTGAATACGCGCGGGTGATGCGGATGTACAGATCGGGCACGCTGTACCCGCGCGGGTCCTCCCACGACGGGCTCGACTCCATGGCGGTCTCCTCTTCGAAGTTGTTCCAGTCGGCGATGGTGACGGTGCGCGGCGTGTTCTTCAGCACGCTCAGCCACTTGCGGACGTAGAGGTTCCCGCCCTCGCGGGGCTCCTCGAGCGGATCCTGCCCCTCGGCGGCGACGAACTTCGGGAAGCGGTGGCCCGGCCAGATGCTCATGCTCTCATCGAGCACAGGCACGGGCTCATACGAACCCCACCCCCACGTCTTGTTCTTCTTCATCGCCTCGAAGTTGTCGCCGTTGTAAGCCCAGCGCAGCGCGAAGCGCTCGTCGTCGAAATCGGCGGGGCCATAGTTGTCGTCGGTATCCACCAGCAGAAGCGGCTTGCCGTCGAACCTGAAATACGACGGCCGCTTCGCCCAGTTCTCCCAGTAGAAGTCGTCGGCCCGCTTCTGGCCTTTGGCTCCCTCGGCGCGCATCTCGCCTCCTCCGCCGATGCAGATGGGTATCCGTTCGGCCGCGGGCTTGCTGTCCATGAAGTCGAACCAGGCGCGGATGTTGTCGTTAATCTTCCCGGCGTCCACCCCGACGCCGTTGGTGTCGTCCATGATCAGGAAGTCAATGCCCAGATCGCGGAAGAGTGCGTAGTCGGCCGCAATGACCTTCGGGTCGCCGGCCGAGTAGCGCCCGCGCGTGGGCAGGCGGTTGCAGTTGACCCAGTGCCGGTGCTCGTCTTCCACCGTCCACCAGACCGTGTACCAGAGCCCGATCTTCGGGCGCTTCTCCGGCGAAGCGGCGCGTGAGGATGCCGTCACCAGCAAGACGCCCGCCAGTACGAAAGTAACAACAGTAAGAGTATGTCTGATCATGGCTGTCGAGTGAGCTTCCATTTCCAGGTCCGGTCGCGGACGGCGCGGGCGCGGGCCTTCTCGCGCTCGGCGATCTGCCGGTCGAGGTCCGCAATCTGCGCCTGCATTTCGGCGGAGCCTTCGGGCGGAATCTTCAGGAAGACATCGCGCCAGCGGGTGTTGAAGAGCGCTTCCTGCTCTTTCGTGAGGCGATTGACCTCCTCGCCCAGAGTCTTCCATGGCCCGGGGAGGCCGGACAGGCTCACGCCGGCGGCAAGCTCCCCGGAAGTGAATGCGCCGGTCTCAATCCCTTCCACCGTCAGCGTCCAAGATCCGCCGCTCAGCCCGCTGACCCGGAACATGTAGCGGTTGAGTTCTTCGGGGATGGGGCAGTAACGGAAGATAACCTCCGCCTCCGGGTCGAAGTACGTCGGCAGCGCGGCGTCAGTGCGCGTGAAGCTGATTTCGTCTTTGCCGATTTTCAGGCCGCTCACCCGGCATCGATCCGCTTCGGCCTTTCCCGTTGCGGCGTCAATCGTCAGCCCGGACGCCTGCTCGTCGCAGCCGAGCGCTTTCAGCATGGCGTACGCCATCAGCGCCTGCCCCGGCGCGCTCGGGTGAACGCCGTCGGGGATCATCGTGAAGGCGGGGTCGTCCGCCTTCGCGCGCTTCTGAACGTCCGTCATCAGGCGGTTGAGGTCGTAGTACGGCAGGTTCTCGCGCTTTGCCAGCAGTATGACGCCGTCGGAGAAGCGGGCGAGCGTGGGGTTGTAGATGGCCATTCTCTCGGGCGCGTTCCAGTTCTTGCGGTCGGGGTCCACGACACCCGGGGGCAGCAGAACCACCCTTGCGCCCGCGCCCTTCAGCCGGTCCACGAGGCCGGTCATGCCATCCATGAAGTTCGCGTACAGCTTCCTGTCGAAGTGTGTCACCCCGCCGTCGTTCATGCCGTAGCAGATGCTGACGACGTCCGGCTTCACCGACAGGACGTCGCGGTCGAGGCGTGCCAGGCCGCCCGGCGCGCGCTCGCCGCTCCAGCCGGAGTTGCGGAAGGTAAGCAACGTGTCCGGGTAGCGAAGGGCGAAGTAGTTCATCACATAGCGGGTGTGAATACGCTGGGCTGTGATGCTGTCGCCCAGGAAGACCATTCGGTCTCCATCCTCAAGAAGCGGCCGGGCCATGACGGCGGCCGAGCAGAGCAGGATTGCCGCTGCGGCCGCGGCCGCAGCCGGAACTGCGGGGCGAAAACTGGAGCGGGAAAGAGCCATTTATTACCTCACGGAACGTCTTCGAGCTTGCGGCTATTCTACAGGCAGCCGCGCTCTCGGGGCAAGGCCGCCGCCAGACAGGATTGCCGGTATACTGTGCGGAACAGGTACGGTGGCTCTTCAGCACGAGATTCTGGCTGAAGAGGCAATCTCGCTGGAAGGAGCAACAGAAATGGTGGAATATCGCAGGTTTGCGCCGCTTGCAGCGCTGGGCGCGGCGACGCTGGTCGTTTTGATGGCCGGGTGCGGGAAGAAGGACGCCGATGTGACAGAGGGGCCCGGTCCCGTCCCGCCGCCCGTCGCCGAAACCCCCTCGAAGCCAGTTGCGCCGGCAGCGCCGGCGGCGCCGAAGGCGCTCTCCGGTGACGCCTGGGCCGACATGGCGTCAGCGCGAAAGGCAGTCAAGAGCTACACGATGGTGATGGACGTGGGCGGCGTGGCCACAATGCAGAGCATGAAGCTCGCGGATGGCGTGCCGGTTGCGATGAAGATGGACATGGGCGACAGGGGCTGGGTGCTGACGCAGTTCGACAAGAAGGTTCAGTATGTTTTCAACCCGCAGACGAAGGTCGCCATGAAGACGCCCCTCCCGCAGGACACGAACATCAAGGGCGAGATGGACAAGCAGATCGGCAAGTTCAAGAAAGAGGGAGTCAAGGTCACCAACGACACGGTGGACGGCCTGGCCTGCTGGAAGGTGGCGACCGCCGATGGCGCGGCCTGGATGGACAGGAAGTACGGCCTGCCGAGGCAGATGGAGTCAGGGGGCAAGGTCACCAAACTGAAGTACGAGGCGATCAACGCAGTCCCGGACAGCGTGTTCCAGCTTCCGGCGGGCACGAAGGTGCAGGATATGGCCGACGTCATGAAGCAGATGCCGAAGAACCTGCCGAAGGGAGTTCCCGCGATTCCGGGCCGCTGAGAGCCCCGCGAGCGTAAGATCAACCCGGCCCGGTCTCAGCAGCCGGGCCGGGTCCCAAATCCCCTTTACGGCTTCAGCCAGGCGCGCACCTCTGCTGGTGTCTCAAGATACCTCGCGACGGGCGCCTCCTCCGCCCAGTCCACCTCACCCAGACGAATGACCCCCGCCGAGAACGCGGCGAGCAGGCTGCGCGTGCCCTTCTCCTTCAGCACCTCCACCCCGATCGCATCGCGCCAGAACTCTCGCCCGCTCGAGAAGCTGAACCGGTCGAACCGGTCGCTTTCGAATATCCAGTTGCGGATCTCCGAGCCTCGCACGGCGGCTGTTGCGCTGAGGAACCATCGCCCGCGGCGGTTCAGCAGAATCGCCGATTCGAGGCTGCCCTGCGGATGTCCGCCCTGCAGGCGCGGCTCGTAGCCTTCCGCTGCGCCCACCAGAATCGGGCCGTGGTCTTCCCACGACTCGAGATTGGCCGACGAAGCCATCGCGATGCAGGTGGCGCCCTCACGCGTGTTGGCGGTGTAGATCATAAAGACCCGCCCATCCTGCTCGAACAGGTGGGGGTCGCGGCAGCTGGCTATTCCGTCCGTTCTCCAGAAGCTCCACGGGCGGTCCTTTGCGGGAGACAGCGGGTTGCCTTCCCAGCGGGTCCAGTTGAACAGGTCGCTGCTGAACGCCAGCCCGATATCCTGCGATATGCGCTCGTTGATTCCCGTGTAGGCCATCACATACGTGTCGCCGCGCTTGAGGATGTTCGGCGCCCACACGTGCGCGCCTTCCCAGGTTTCGGGGCGAATCCAGATGGCGGGCTCGTGCACGCTCCAGTCGAAGAAGTCCCGGGTGGAGGCGTGGCCCAGGTACGTTTCGTGACCGGGATAGAATGGCGTCCCCTCCTGCAGGCGGCGTTCGATGTAGAAGAAGTGGTGCTCGCCCTCGTGCTCGGCGGCGCAGAAATCCGCGACGCTGCCGCCCACCGGCCGGAAGCCCTCCCCCGGCGCCTCCACATGGCGCTGGCGGTAGTGCGCGTTGCGCATCGCGATGAGTGTTTCCTCGAATTCGATGATGTTGATGGCGGCAGCCTCCCCGGCGTGATCGTATCTCCAGTGCGTTCGACGCCTGGGCGCGGGCATCCTCTGGCATCGGCGCGCGCCCGTCCATGCAGGTGGGGCCCGCGGCTTTCGCCAGCGGGCCCCGAGCCTGTGTCCTCATCTATTGAGAACGGGTCAGTTCAGCAGCGTGACGTCTCCCGGCTCGCCGCGAACCCGCAGTGTCGGAATGACCACCACGGTTTCGTCCGCAAGCAGGTTCTCTTCCAGAGTCGAGATACCAGTCACGCGGACCAGATCGCCGACCTCCAGGCCGCTCAGGTCAACCGTCAGACCGGACGACACCTGCAGAAGCAGGGGGGTGCCGTCCAGCTTGACGCTGGTGTCGTCGAGCAGGAAACCGATTCTCGTGTCCGTCCCGAGGAACTCGGTGACCTTGCCCTGGACCGTCACCAGCAGGCCGACGTTGTTGAGGCCGACGCCGCCGGTGATGCCGGCAGTCTTCGTGTTCAACGCCTCGCCGCCCATCTTGTCCGCGCGGATCCTCAGCGGAACCGGCGTCGTTTCAGGGCTGGCAGCCGCCGTCGCGATGGCAACCGTATCGGTGATGGTGCGAATCTGGTTCTGCGTGGTGATGACACCCGCCACACTCACGACAGTCCCGACAGGATGCTCCATCTGGTCAACGGCGATGCCGCTCGCGCGGTCAGGCTCCTGGATGACTCCGTCGGTGTTGCTGCCAGTCGCCAGATTGGCGCTGACATACTTGCCGACGAATGCGACAGGCGTGCCGTCCTCGAGAGCCTTCGCATCTCCGATGCGCTCCACCGTGGCGACCACGGTGATGCCGTCCGATGCGCCGATCTCACTCCAGCGCCCGACGGCGTCCAGAGCTTTCACGAACACGTAGTAGGTCTGACCGGCAACCAGCCCCGGGGCGGGGATGGCTATATCGGCCTGCTGCAGCAGGCCTGCGGACGTCCAGCCCACCACGTCCTGTGTGCTGCTCGAAGTGCCGACTGCGTACTGATACTCCACGATATCCGAGGCCGAGGTGCTCTCGGTCCAGCGCGCCTGCAGCGTGCTGCCCACAGGCGAGTACGGCCCGGCATCCGACACGAACGGAGCCGTGGGAGCATCGGCGCTGTAGATGAACGTGAAGATCGTCTTCCATTCGTCGGCGTCGTTGCCCGCGCCGTCGCGAGCACGGACGCGCAGATAGTAGGTGCCGGTCGCGCTCACGCCCGCCGGGTCATACGCCGCGCTCGTCACGAACGTTTCGCTCGTCCCCGACGAATCGTCGCCGAAGTACACGCTGTACCCCTGAATGCCGGACAGTGCGTCCGTGCCAGCAGGCCAGGTGAACGCGGGGTCGGACACCTCCGACTGCACGACGCCGGTCTCGGCGCCGCCGGTCTCGGTCGCCATGCCCGGGTTGTCGGGAGCGGTGCCGTCGTACTTGTACGGCCCCAGATCCAGCGTGCCGCCCGGTGTTCCTTCGCCGTTCAGCGCCTGAACGTGCAGATACCAGCTTCCTTCAGACCCCACCGGCAGCGGCAGGTCGCCGGAATCCCACACAGTCTCGGTGCCCGCGAACGTATGCGTCGGACTCTGGTTCCAGACGTAGCGGTAGCCCGCCACCGTGCCGGCTCCGAAGCCTCCGACCGCGGTGAACGTGAACTGCGCCGCGTTCGTCCAGACGTCTACCGGCTTGTCGCACACGATGGCGCCCGTCGTCGGGGGCGCGGCCAGCGTCCACTCGGTCACCGCGGCCGAGCTGAAGCTGTCGAGCGTCCCGTTGAACGCGCGCAGCGTCCGGGTGTAGGCCGTGTTCGGCGCAAGGCCGCCCTCGTCAATGGCCCCTGCGCTGCCGGTGCCGGTCAGTGCGCCGGTGGTCGCCTTGACTGTGTTCGCGGCGTCCACCACCTTGAACCCGATCTCGTTGTTCGAGTTGTCGGTGAAGTTCCAGCGTATGGCGGTCGGGCTGAGAGACGCCGTCGCTCCGGGTGTCGGCGCCGGATGCGGCTGCGCGGCATACATCGCCACGTCGTCGAACCAGGCTTCCTGGTTGACCCGGTAATGGTAGCCGTAGGCGACCATATTCAAGCCGTGGGTCTGAGTGTCGAGCGTCCGGTCCAGCGTTGCAACCAGCGCGCCGTCAATGTACGCCTTCACATCGCCCGTTCCGGTGTAGGGCAGGAAGTCCAGGGTGAACTTGTGCCATCCGGCCGTGCGGGTCTTGATCGCGGCTCCAGGCCAGTACCAACCCGTGCAGCCCGCGCCGCACACCTTGTAGTTGCCGACGCTGTAGGTCTTGAAGGTCCCCGGCGAAGCCGAGTAGGTGCCGATGTAGTAGATCGCGCGGACAGTGCCAACGCTGTCTATGCAGCGCACCTGCAGGCCCTGCCGGCTGGCATCGTTCAGTTCCGCGCCCGCGTTGGTGGTGAAGCTGACGTTGTCCGCGTAGTAGTAGAGCGGGGTCACCGTGGCATTTACGTAGCCCCAGTGTCCGGCCCAGATCTTCGCGGTTCCCGCGGGGACAGTGCCCGAGACCGAATAGGCATGCCAGGCGTTATCCGTCGCGATGTTGGCGGAGTAGTCCGTCTGGATAACCCCTCCAGCCCCATCGAAGAACTGCACGAAGCAGCGCGGGGGTGTGGTCCACGACTTGCCCGCGGGCGCGGCCGGCCACTTAACCGACATGGTCAGGCTATAAGGCTGGCCGGCCGCGAAACCACTGGTGATCTCCTTATGGCATCCGGATGTCCATCCGGCGATGGTGGTGTCGCTGCTGCTGCCGCCGCGCAGGGCGCCGCTGACGCTCACCAGCGTGTCGTAGGCCGCGTTGCCGCCCTGGTTCGTGCTGGCCCAGCCGTCCGTCGTCCCCTCGAACTTCGCCTCATAACCGACGCCGCCGCCATCGAAGAACCAGGTCTCGAACTTCGCCTGCGCGAATGCGGGCACAAACTCGTGGCCGATGAGACACCCCTGAGTGCTGACGTCAGACGTCCGCGTCCTCAGCGAGTTGCTGCCCGTCCAGGTTCCGTGGTTCCTGGCGGCATCGAGGACTGGCGGGTACGGCCCGGGCATGGAGCCCTCGACAAGCGGCACCCAGTAGTCCAGGTTCGCGAAGCCGTCCTCGAAGATGGGAACCGTCCCCGGGAACGTCGTTGCGGTCGCGGTGTTCGAGGCCGCCGACAGGTTGTTCGCCGCGTCCTTCGCCTTCACCGTGTAGCTGTACGACGTGTTCTGCGCAAGACCGTTGTCCTGGAACGTCGTCCCGGTCGCAGTGCCGACCTGCGTGCCTCCGCGATACACGTTGTAGCCCGTCACCCCGACGTTGTCCGTCGAGGCCGTCCAGCTCAGGTTGATCTGAGACGGAGAGATCGCCGTCGCCGTCAGGCCTGAAGGCGCGCTCGGAGCGGTCGTATCCGTCGGCGTCAGCGAGAAGTCCTTCGTCGCCGTCGCATTGCTCGACACCGTCGCCGAGCCGCTCGCCGAGTTGAAGCCGGCCGCGCTCACGTTGACGGTGTATGTGCCGGCATTGATATTGCTGAAGGTGTACACACCCGACGAGTTCGTCGTCGTCGAGGCGCCGCCCGACAGCGCCACCGTCGCGCCCGAGATGGCCGCG
>MTKZ01012079.1_pt1 | contig 25287 bp, 24 predicted proteins | sample 1042781 | NCBI WGS metagenome assembly MTKZ01 (sample SAMN06212207, study PRJNA360539) | anaerobic digester metagenome | biome: Wastewater treatment plant; material: sludge; isolation source: anaerobic digester fed with sludge from wastewater treatment plant | place: Denmark: WWTP Viborg ... | reverse complement strand
GCTGAACTCGCCGCTGTGGGCCGACAGCCGCCTGGGCACCAACCGTGGCACGGTTGATGCCGGCCGGCTGGCCGGGTTTCGGGTGCGTCTGACCGGGCAGGGCAGCTTCAGTCAGGGTGGTTTCCTGTTGGCCCACCAACCGCGGGCGATCACCCGCGATGCCGGCGCCGACCCGGATCACCGGACGCTCCCGCGCAAGTCCGACGTCGCCGCATGCATGGATGAGGGCGTCTACGACACCGCCAACTGGGACACCGCGTCGGTCGGGTTTCGGAACCACCTCGAAGGCTGGCGTCGATGGCCGGTCGAGCTCCACAACCGGGTGCACGTCTGGATTGGGGGCGACATGAGCCCGGGCACCTCACCCAACGACCCTGTGTTCTTCCTTCATCACTGCAATGTTGATCGAATCTGGGAAGCCTGGATGGACCGCCGGCCCGGCCGCCCCTACGAACCAACCGGCACACCCGGGGCCGACTCGCCGGGACATAATCTCAACGACAACATGGTGGCTCTGCTTGGTGCAACCATGACTCCCGCCGATGTGCTTGACCCGAGTCCCTGGTACTCCTTCGACAACCTCAGCGTCGAAACCTAAAGCGGAAGCCGGGGCTGTTCAGCTGTTGGCGACGCCCAGGGCCCTCATGGTGAGGTCGAGCATTCGCTCCAGTTCCGCATCGCTCACGTCGTGGTCATCGACGATCCGCATCGAGATGAGCGGCCCTTGGATCACGTGCATCGCCAGGTCGACGTCCAGGTTGGGCTCGACCTCGCCTCTGGCCATCGCCCGCTGCAGGGCCAGCACCGTCGGGCCCCGAGGCTGCACCCGGGCTTGGCGAAACAGCTCGCGGTTGGTTGGGTCCTCGATTGCCCGGGCCACCATCCATGCGAACAGCTCTCGGCTCTGTTGCAGGCTTGCCACCTTCAGGTAGGCCCGGTGTAGCTCGGCCAGGTCGCCGCGCAGCGTGCCGTTGTCCGGCGCGTCCATCGCCGCCACGTTGGCCTGCACGGTGGCGAACACCAACGCGTCGGTGGTGCCGAAGTGTCGGTACAGGGTGGTCTTCGCCACCCCGGACCTCCGGGCCACCTCCTCGGCGGTTACGGCGCCAACCCCGTCGGTCACCAGCAGTTCGGCCGTGGCCGCCAGCAGCTTGGTTCGTGCGCTTTCGCTTCGGGTTCGTGCCATAACGATGCGAAGCGTAGCGCAAAGATGAGCTCCTGATCGTATCCAGGATAATGTGTTGGTATCATATCGCTACATGGCGTTGCGTAATGCTGCGAAGGTGGGTTACCTTTCACAGACCGGCGTCACCCAGGGTGCGCCCATGATGACAAGGCGGCAGTACCAATGAGCACCGATACCTTTCCCGACCGTCCGATCGACACCCGGCTGAAGATCGCAGCACTGTGGACCGCCACGATGCTGATCTTCGCCTACGTCGACCTGTTCTCCCTCTACCGTCCTGACGTGCGGGCCGACCTCGAGGCGGGGAAGATGTTTGTCTTTGACGTTGGGCAACCGTTCCTGTTCTTCACCACCCTGTACGTCATCATCCCGGCGCTGATGATCTACCTGACGTTGGTGATGCAACGACGGGTGAATCGCATCGTCAACGTCACGCTGGCGGCCATCTATGGCCTCACCATCCTGGGCGGTGCGGCGGGGGAGTGGAACTACTACCTGCTTGGCAGCGTCGTCGAGGTTGGACTGCTCGCCATGGTGATCCGTCACGCCTGGACCTGGCCCGAGGCGCAGCCATCGAGGTAGGTGGCCCCAGCAACCGGCCGTGCAACGACGCGTCGGCCACGTCAGGCGCTAAACAGTGCGGGGGTCAATATCGGCTCCGTCACGACAAGGGGTCCAACGATGACGAACCAACCAACACCCGTGGAGCACCTCACGGTGGACCAACGCATCGCGGCGGGTCGCGCAGCCCGTGCCGCAGTCCCGCGCTCGGGGCATGCGGCCTGGGAGCCGTCGGCCGACCGGCCGGACCCGGTTGCGCTTCTTGAGGGGCAGGCCGAAGCCCGGGTGCCCGAGTTGGTGCCCATCCGCTACGGCCGCATGTTGGTGTCGCCGTTCACGTACTTCCGGGGTGCCGCCTACCCGATGGCCTCCGACTTGTCTCAGGGCCCCAACTCCGGTTTGGAAGTGCAGCTGTGCGGTGATGCACACCTGTCAAACTTCGGCTTCTTCGCCGCACCGGATCGCAAGATCGTCTTCAGCGTCAACGACTTCGACGAGACTCTCCCGGGACCCTTTGAGTGGGACGTCAAGCGGCTGGTTGCCAGCTTCGCAGTGGCGGAACACCAGCGCGGTTCCAGTGACAAGCAGCGGCGCCGGGTGACCGCACAGGTGATGAAGTCATATCGGAGCGCCATGGCGACGTTTGCGGGCATGCGCAACATCGATATTTGGTACTCACGTATCACCGTCGATGACATCGTCGAGCAGTTCGTCAGCGTGGTGGGCAAAAAGGGCCGTGCGAAGTTCGACAAGAGCCTGGCCAAGGCACGCACGAAGAACAGCCTCAAGGCGTTCAACAAACTGACCGAGGTCGTCGATGGTGAGCGGCGAATCGTCAACGACCCCCCGCTCATCGAACCGTTCATCGACCTGTTCCCCACGCTCGAGCGGGAGGGGATCGAGCAGTTCATCGTCGAACAGCTCCACTCCTACCAGGCCACGCTGTCGGGCAGTCGCCGGAGCTTGGTGGAGCGCTACGGCTACGTCGACGGGGCACGCAAGGTGGTCGGGGTCGGCAGTGTCGGCACCCGCGCCTACATCGTGCTGCTCATGGGACGCGACCAGAGCGACCCGCTGATGTTGCAATGCAAGGAGGCGCAGCAGTCGGTGCTGGAGCCGTTTCTCGGAGCCAGCAGGTTCTCGAGCCATGGGCAGCGTGTCGTTGAGGGTCAACGGATCCTGCAGGCGACAAGCGACGTGTTGCTGGGCTGGACCGACACCGAGGGCTTCGACGGTGTCCCGCGGTCGTTCTACATTCGTCAACTCTGGGACAACAAGGCCTCTGCAGACATCGAAGGCCTCTCGTCCGAAACCATGCGCCTGTACGCTCAGCTTTGCGGCTGGACNNCGTGCGATGGTGACCTATGCCGATGCGTACGCCGCCCAGAACGAACTGGACTACTCGGCGCTGAAGGCGGCGGTTGACGGCGGCCGGTTGCACGCCGAGACCGGTTACTGACCGCAGCTCTGGTAGCGCCTTCGATGGCGCACCTGCCGCTCGATCCTCAAGGAAACCGATGATTCGATTGGTCCAGTCAGGTTCATCGTCACTGCGTGTCGCGGGCGCTGCGACGGCGCTGCTGGTGCTGTCCGGCCTGGTGGCGGGGTGTTCCTCGCCTGATGCCGAATCCAGCGCCGACTCCACAACTAGGTCGACGTCCGGTTCGAGCACCGCTGAGGTGGTCGGGTCCGAGATGGTGCCGGGCAAAGCCTGGGCTCGGGTTGAGCCCGCAGACGCGGCGCTCGACCCGGCGGTCCTTGACACCATCGCCAAGGACGCCTCCGGCGACTCCTACTGCCTGACGGTGGTGAAAGACGGGAGGGTGGCCTACGAACGAAACTTTCGGGGCCACCAGTCCGACGATCCGCTCGAGGCGTTTTCGGTCACCAAGTCGTTTGCGTCGACGATGGTTGGCATCGCCGAGGCCGACGGAGACCTTTCGCTCGCCGATCCGGCCTCAACGTTCATTCCCCAGTGGAAAAACACCGATTCGGCGGATGTGACGGTCAGAAACCTCATCAGCAACGATTCCGGTCGATTCTGGAGCCTGTCTTCGGACTACGTCCAAATGTTGCAGGCACGCGATCGCACCAGGTTCGCCATCGATCTGAAGCAGGCCGCACCGCCCGGGACGGTTTGGAACTACAACAACGCCGCCATTCAGACGCTGGACCGGGTGATCTCCACAGCGACGGAGCAACCGACCTCACAGTTCGGCGCCGACCGCATTCTCAAACCCATCGGCATGTCCAACAGCAGCTTCACCGGAGGCCCCAACGACTCGACGCTGATGTTCATGGGCCTTCAATCGACCTGCCCCGACCTGGCCCGCTTCGGGCTGCTGGCCATGCGGGACGGCAAGTGGGGAGACCAGCAGGTGGTCCCCAGCGGGTGGTTCACCCAGGCGGCCANNGCCGGCAGTCGGCGGGACCTCCAAGGCGGCATTCTTCCCGGATGCGCCGGATGACACTTTTGCCGCATTGGGGTTGGGCGGCCAGATGGTCGTCGTGATCCCGTCGCAGAAGCTGGTGATCTCACGGATGGCGGCCGAGGACCAGAGCGATCCCGTCGGTGGATCCTTCGGGCAGGAACTCCCGGCCCGAGTGGTCTCAGCGGTTACCGACTGACCTGGGCGGTCACGGTGCTGCCCGGTTGGGTCCGGCACAGGCGCGGCTCGTGTCCGGCGTTGGTCGTCAGCACTTGGCGGCCATGTTGGTCAGCGCTCTCACCTCGCCCGGATCGGCGGTCAGTCCCCAGCGGAGCTTCACGGCCACCCAGTCGCTCGCGTAGGTGCACCAGTAGGACGTGTTTGGGGGTTGCCAGTCGGACGGATCGCTGTCGGACTTGGACCGGTTGGTTGCCGCGGTCACCGCAATGAGGGTCTGGGGTGCATCCAGGTCGTTGGCAAACGCCGCCCGGCGGGCAGGATCCCAACGGGATGCACCGCTGCGCCAGGCCTCGGCCAGTGGCACCAGGTGGTCGATGTCCAGTTCGGATTCGTCCGGGGTGCTGTAGCCCTCGTATTCCGAGAGCCATCCACCGCCCGGAAGCCCGGGGAGGCCGGCGTGACGTTCGGCGGCGAGCACCTCGCAACGTGTGTCGCAGCCGTTGTCGTCGGCGTCGAACCAGGGGGAGAACATGCTGCGGTCGTAGCTCTCCTGATCCGTTTCAGCCGCGAGCGGGAGTCGGTCGATCGAGGCTGCCAACTCACTGGCCGGGACCGCCGTGGCAGGCGTCGCGGTTGTTGGGGTGACGGTTGTTGGTGTCGAGGTCGTCGGCGGCGCTGTCGTCGGCGGCGCTGCCGTCGGCACGGATTCAGGGTCGGAGGGCTGCTTGATTCTGGCCGTCGTATCGGCCATCTCGGCTGTGGCCTCGTTGCTGCGTCGTTCGCCCACTCCGGACGCAATCGGCACCGCCAGGCAGAACACCGTGACCATTGCTGCAAACGTCATGGCCGGTGCCCGCCGATCATGAGGCAACTGCGCAGCCCACAGCCACACCGGTACCGGCAGCGCAAACAGCCACACTGCGGCCTGCACCGCAGGGTGCTGACGCCGTAGGTCGCTCCATCTGGGTCGCCGGTCAGTTTTCGCAGCCAACTCCGTCACCGTCCCGGTCCAGATGTGCGCCATACCCGGGGTCGTTTCGGTACACCGGCGCGGCGCCTGCGGCTCTCGCTGCGGAGCAGTTCTTGTAACTTCCGCTTCCAATCTCAGGCAGAGGCGCAGCCACCGGCATGGGGGGAGGTGGAGGTGGAGGTGGAGCGTATTCCGTTGTGGGGATTGGTGCTGCGGTTGGGGCCGGAGTTGGTGGTGGAGGAGCTGTGGTCGGTGGTGGTGGTGGAGGAGCTGTGGTTGGTGGTGGTGGGGTCGTCGTTGAAGGAGGCGGGGCAGTGGTTGTGGGCGCCACGGTTGTCGTTGCCCGTGCGGTTGTGGGCGCAGCAGCAGTGGAGGTGGGGCCCACCCGTTCGGTTGTGGTCGTCCGTTGGACGGCCCGCACCTCCTGGATGCGGTCGTTGCCGGTGGCGTCGTCAGGGCCTGCGGCCAGGCCCGCAAGCATGGCCAGCATGAGGAATCCCGTGGTGCTCACCGCCAGCCAGGGCCAGGTTCTCGACCAGCCCGAGCGCTGCAACGGGGTCGGCGCACCCGGTGCTGTCGACGATGTTTCGGTGGTCGTCGGTGCGACAAAATTGGGTTGGAGTTCCGCTGGATACCAGCGCCCATCAGAAGCCCGCCACCACCCCGAATCAGGCTGATTATCGCTCATGGATGTCACTCACAGGCGCAATGCTCCCACACAGGGTGTTCATCCTGAGGCCTGGCCAGGGAAGGTGCCGGGGCGCGGCTGTCGCGCGTGGAGGCTCGTCATCTGAAACGTTCGAGTGTCAGCGCTTCTCGCAGGCGATCTTGTCGCCGTCGCGGTCGAGCCCAGCGTTGATCTGGTGGCGACTCCGGGCTACAGGTGAGCGCGTCGTCGAGGGCTCGCACTTCTGGCCAGCACCCGCTGGAGTCGTTGTCGGTTGAATCGTTGTATTGCAATGAACGGCAGGTGCGTCACAACACCGAAGACCACCATCAGCCCGCCCACCATCGGGCGGCACCACAGGAGAAACGCCGGTCCGGCACACAGGTTGGTCCAGTGCACCAGTTCGGCTCGTCGGGTCTCGGCTGCGAAGCGGTTGAGGTGCTGTTCGGAGCGGCTGGTCAGGTGTCGTTTGGAGAACCCGTCGGGAAAGAAGTTGCCCGCTTCTGGCAGGCGGTCCTTCCAGTTTCCGATGCGCAGGTGTCGTTGGTAGAACGCGCCATGGGCCTCGAAGGGCCGTTCGCGGGTGATGACGTTGTCCTGGTCCAAACGGCCCAGAGGCACGCGGCTGAAGTAGAACCCGGAGCCCAGGCCGATGAACAGCCACACAACCACCGACAGGCCCACGGCTGCGTGGTCGCTCAGATGCAGGATCACGTGAGTTCAGACTCGAAGGCGGCGGCCCTCTGGGTGAGATCGATCGTTCGACCACTCCATCGTGTGGAACGCCGCACGAGCGTGCGCCACGTTGAGCGCACGAAGACGCCGAAAAACGTCACCAGTCCCACCGGGTACAGCACCGATGTCCACCACCTGAATCGCCCCACCCGATGAAGCAGCACCGCCAACTGAGCGACGAAAGCCATGTAGATCCCGGCGTGAAGCAGCAGGGATTGGCCGGCGATGCCGTCGACAAGACCGAGCGTCGCAGAGCCGAGGGCAGTCACCCACAGCACCGTTGCGGCCAGTGTTGGATACCGGGTCGACAAGGCGCCGGCACAGAAGTTCTTGGTCCACCCCTCGAGGAGACCGCGCACGCCCTTGGGGTACATCCGGAAGTTGATCAGATCCGCGCCCAGCCTGATGTTCACGGTGAGTCCCGCATCCTGATATCGCTGGGCCAACGCCACATCCTCGGCCACGTCCGTCCGGACGGATTGGTGGCCGCCCACTCGCTGATAGTCGGCGAACGTGGTGGCCAGCACCGGGCCAAAAGCACCGGTCGGGGGGGAGGAGTGACCGGCCCCAACACCCATGATGGCAATGACGTTGAACAGCGCCGACAGTCGCTCGTACGGCCTGACCGCGACGTGGTGTGGTTGCACCGACAGCAGCCCACCGATGTTGCGTTGTTGGCCCGTCACCACGTCGAGCGCTCCGGGTGCCATGCGGACGTCGGCGTCGATGAAGACCAGTTGGAGATCACCCCCTTCGTCCGTGGTCAATCCCAAGAGCCGCTGTGCTGCAGCCACCCCGTTCCAGCACGCCCAGCTCTTGCCGGTCCAACCAATCGGTAGGTCTGGGGCGCCAACCACGACGACTCCATCCACGGCGTTGGCGATTGAAGCGGTCTGGTCGGTGGAGTGGTCGTCCACCACGATGATCAACGGTGTGCGCGTCGCGGCCCGGTCGGCGGTCAGATCCATGAGAAGCCCGCCGAGGCTTCCCGCTTCGTTGCGGGCCGGGATGATGATCGCTCGTTGCAGTCCCGCAGGCGTTGCGGCTGCCGGAGCGTGAGCGACTGGTTCGATGTCTGCTGCCAGCACCCGTGGGCGCCCGAAGACCACCCAACCCAAGACCCAACCCGTCACACAGAAGACGATGGTTGCCGTCATGAATCCGTCACCATGCGCCCTGGGCTGCGCAGCGTGCAATTCGCCGGTCCGGTCGCGTTGAAATCATCACCACCGAAACCCGACAGCCGTGTTGATCCCAAGAGCGCTCATGGGTCAGCAGACTACGTGCGAGCCGCATGACTCAGGTGAAGGCAGCGGACACGAGCCATTCGTAGGTGATTAGACGTCGAGGTTTGGCTGATTGTCGCCACCCTGGCGGTTGGGGCTATCCGGTCGCTCTGGCTGGGGTTTCTGCGGGAGCGTCCTCACCGTCACAAGATTTCGGACCTGGGCGTCGTTATCAGGGGGAAGTCGAGCAGCAGTCATGAACTCATCAATGCTCCAGAAGCCTCCGAAGCGTTGACGTGCGACGATCGCACGCTCAGCCGATTCGACATCGAGCCCGGCGCGACCAAGAAAGTCGGCCAGCGTTGCGGTGTTCACATCGATCAATGCCTGGTCGTCGTGGCTACTCGGCCGTTCGCGTGCCGCAGCGGTTCCGGCATTTGGTCTCGCCGGAGACGGTGGACGAAGAACTGATGTTGGTGGGGGAGGAAGGGGCGCATGGCTGGAGTACTGGTTGGCAGTTCCTTGACCGCCGACGGCGCCCGCCGCTCCCCACGTCGGGACCGCTGAAGCAGCGCCGTTCGAGCCAGCCGCAGGGCGTGACGAACTGTCTGCGCCGGCTTTGAATCTGAGCCAAGACCGATTGATGGCAAGCGCGTGCACGAACCCGCCTGCCCAGACGCCAAGTGCCAAGAACATACCGACCTTCGATTGCCATCTCGACGAATCAGCTGTGCCGTCAGGAAGCCGCGGACCCGACCCGGACAATGCCATAAATGCGACAGTCGCAGCGCCGTAACCACCTGCGGCGATCAGCCAAGACCGGCGCTTCGCAGAGATACCGACGTAGAGGAACGACGCCCACGTGAAGCAGCAGCAAAACAGGGTCCCGGCAATCCAAACCGAGTTTCTGAGACGCCAGTTTTGGTCGCTCAGTAGTTCCTCAGCTGTTGTCACCCGTCGTTCCCGACCTGTTCTTCGTGCTTTTCCACGGAGCGTGACCCTCCCCACAGGTGCACCATCAACTCGCCTCGTGGAAGACGGCCACCGAGGCCCCACCCCCGAGTGGTTTGGGATTGTAGTCCGCTGGCAATCGACGATGGATCCGCCATGACATCCGTGAGGAACGTCTCCCGGACGCCGTCGAGTTCGCCTTGGGAGAACGGCAGCAGTTCGATGACGTGGAGTCGGCCGGTGAGCGATTGGGCAGCCCTCGCCGGCGCGTCGAACCTGGTCGAACCGGTGTCGGTATGTGGTCAGTGGCCATCCGCCCCCGGTGTGGTCGCTCGCGTTGCGCCGCAGGCAGCCAGTCGACAGCCCTCATGTGGTGAGGTTCGGGAAGCACTGATGGCGGGCGAGGCGGTCCTGCCAGGCATCGTGATGCAGGAGGCGCTCCAGACTCTGAGCGAAGGTCGAGTCAAGGACGGGATCGTTGCCGAGCTTGAAAAGTTGCCGCTGTTGGTTGCGAGTCGATCCGACCACCGGCAGGCCACCGAGTTGTACACAACGTGCCGCACGAGGGGAGTCAAGGTGGGCACGGTTGATGCGCTGATCGCCGGGCTGTGCCTGCGCCGAGACCTCGGTCTGCTCAGCGCCGATCGAGACTTCGAGCACATGGCGCGGTTCACCGAACTGAAGCTGTGGCGTCCCGACCCCGTGGATCAGCCGGAATGATCCCACGGCCAACGGCGTCGATGAGCGGGTGACCCTGAGGTCAGCGAGATCCGTCCGGCACGCGCTGCAGCGATCTGGTCGCGCTCTTCGACGTAGGCGCGAATGGCGGCGAGCTAACCATCGTGCTCGCATCATCCGGCAGACCAAGGCCTCCTGCAGGCCGTCCACCAATAGGTGACGGAGCGAACGTGGGGAGCGCTGAGCGGGCACTGCGGTCATGGCCGGCCGGGTTCACGAGCAAAGCCCAGACGTATGCCGACCTGTTCGCCCAGCCAGGCCGGCAGTCGAGTGAGTTCCGAAGAGCACTGTGGCGAGACTGGTTTGCATTCGATGACTGGTCTCTGCGTGACGGAAGTGGCGAGGTGACATCGAAGGCGTCCACGACGACAGCTACCTGCCGCACCAGTCCGAACTCGGAGACAAGCTACGCCTGAAGGTCGAGGTGCTCGCAGCCCACACCGACGATCTTGGGCATGGCAAGTGGCGCCTGCTCACCATCACCGCTTTCGAGCTGCTCGTACCTCCAGCTGGCCTGAACAAGCAGCAACGCAGGCAGATCGACCGGATGCGGCGGGACTGGGATGACGCTGTCTCTGATGTCGTGGCCCCGATTGAACGCTCGCGGCCAGAAGTGCTGCTTCGGCGGGGTGCTGACGAGGCGACGACGTCAGCTTCCATGCCATGGCAGACGAAGTCGTGGTCAATCCTCCCGCCTTTACCGGCGAGCCAAGGCGACGCGGAGGACGGCCACCATTGGGGGAGGGAGCGTCCCGGGTCGCCCAAGTCCGCTTGTCTGCAGCCGACTACGAGGCGGTTGTCCGGGCGGCAAAGTCCCGGAGTGAGTCGCTCAGCGAGTTTCTCCGTCGTGCGGCCCTAGAGGCCACCCGGGTGACCTGATACACCGACACTGCATCCCGTCCAAGGCTTGATGTCGAGTCCACCTGGCCAGGAGGTGGTGCCGGAGACCTCGTCGGCGGAGACACGGCCGAACGTGTCGGCCAGCACCTACATCGAGTCGGGATCGCTCGGGTCGGTACCAATTTCGACCGCCATACGTTCCAGCCCGTCCCGGCGTGGCGGGGGAACCAAGTCGAGGTCGCCGGGCGAAGGGTGATCGTGGTCGTCGTAATCGTGGTCGTGTGCGTCAATCGTGGCCAGGCATTCGGCCGTCACCGACGCGGGCCACCCCTTGTGGCGATGACAGAACTTGACCCACTCGCTGAGCACCGGGTTGAGGAACTCGTCGGCCTCGAGGTTCTCTGTCGCCACGTCGCCAAAGCGGAGCAAGAACCCCTCGACCACCATGGGCGACCAGCGGTATCGATCGCCGCCGGCAAAGCGCTCGCTGTAGTGGATGAACAGCTCGCAGAACTCGCCGACATCGTGGGCAAAGCCGGGATCGCCTTCGAACCCGATGGCGGCGGCGACCCCGTCGGCGTTGAGGAAGTCGCGGATCATTGCCTCCTGCACCTCATCGTTCGCCGGGGTCGGTTCCGGCGGCTCGATCGACGGCAGGCCCGCCAGCGTCTGTTGGGCAAGCGGGGCGTACACGAAGTAGTCGTCGGCGATCGGGCGGTCCTCCAACATCTCGGTCATGGCCATGGCCTCGAGGAGACGCCCGACGACCTCCTCGACCGGCATGGGCTCGATGTGGCGGATCACGTCGGTCCGACAGGCCGGCTCGTCCGGGTCGGCGGGCCATGGGGTGCCGGGCGTGAACCAACTCCGGTACTCATCCATGGGGGTAACGATGAACTCCACTGCGAACGGCCCATCCTCAACGGCGATGCTGCCGAAGAGCACCTGGTCGGGCCACCCGCCGGGCCAGTGCAGCTCGACGCCCACGCACGACAGATCCCCCAGGTCGTCGTAGCTGTGCCACCCACCCGACGCAGTGGCGTTCCACACAGCGTCGGCCCAGTCGGGCCGGCCGACCTTGGCCTCCAACTGCGCCACCCGCACTTCCAGCTCCGGCCGAGCCTCCTCGGTGCAGAACGGCAGGCAGGGGCGGATGCAGTCGACATACCGCGCGTCGGGAGCGAGCCGTTGACTCTCGGTCAGTGCGAAGGCGACGGTAGTCAACATCTCGTCGGCGGCTCCCGGCGGGCCCTCGCCCAGCAACTCGCTCGGCCGCAGCCCGGTTTCTCCGCCAGGCATGGGATCATCGTCGGCGATCAGATTCACCAGGCCGACCAACTCACAGGCCAAGAACTCGACATCGGCAGGATGGTCGTCTCGCAGAGGGCTGAGCTGTGACGCGAACGTCGCGAACAGGTTGATGGCGGCCGCCTCGGGGGAGCCATCGTCCGAGTCCGGCATGGCCGCAAGCGGCGAGTTTCGTGCGAATGGTCCGGCCGGTTGGAGACCGTCGCCGTCGCCGGGGGGAGTGCCCGGCCCACTCTGTTGGGGTTCATCTTTTTGGCGTCTCGGCATGGACCGATTCTGTCAGCCGGCGTCCGTTTGGTGCGAGGGCGCTGGACCGAGGGGCGACCCGTTGGGGATCAACTCCAGTCGTTGAGTTCGGCGAACGCCGCCAGGGCGTCGCCGGCCAGGTCGTAGATGTACCTCCGGTTCCCGTCGGCATCGAGTAGCTCGCGAACTCTGGCGGCCTTGGAGGTCATCGAGCCCTTGGACACGCTGGGAAACGCACCGTCGACTCTTCACCGCCGCCCTTGTCCGGGTCGATGGAGCACCACAGGTGTGTCGCCGTAGACGGCCTCGATCTGGTGGGGGTGGGAGTCGACCTTGCTGGAGGTGAGCACCAGGTGAGCGTGATGGCCTGATCACCGTGCCCGAGGCTGAGATGACCGTGACCGACCCCACCCGACTCAATCTCATCAGCGACCAGCGTCGATCTGGCCCACCAACATTCTGGGATCTCGGGTTGGGCTACCGCGTGCCGGCCTCGAGCGTGACGGCGCCGGCCCGGTTGCTCAGGGAGGAGCCCCGGCGGCCCATGCGGATGGGATCACGATCGAGTCCGTTGGTGAGGTAGACGAACGACAGTCCAGAGGCCGGGTCGGCCCAGGCGACCTGACCTCCCGCTCCCATGTGCCCAAACGCCGCCGCCGACACCGTGCGGCCGAACCCTCGTAGGGCCGAGAAGCCATCATCGCCGGCGAGCAACAGGCCCAGCGTTCGGTTGGCCGGCACACCCACCATTGGGTCGGTGAAGGTGCACAGGACCTCACGGGTTCCCGCTGCAAGCACGCCGGGGTCCCACATCCGACCGGGGTTCGCCATGACGGCCTGCAGGAACATCGCCAACTCGGCCGCCGTGCCGACCGCTCCACCGCCGGGGACGCCGACCCTTCGACGGGCCACGCCGTTGAACTCCAGCAGGTGCTCCTCGGCGACGTTTCCCAGTTCGGTCAGGTCGAGCCCGGCGATACCCGTGGCCGATTCGATCTGTTCGGAGGTCGGAGGTTCACCGACGGCCACCAGGCCCTGGATGTCGCTCTGGGACTCCTCGGGTACACCGAGCCGCAGCCGACTGAGCCCGAGGGGCTCGGTGAGCCGTTCGTGGATGAACCGGCGGTAGTCGGTGCCGGTGACTCGTTCGAGAATCTCGGCAAGTACCCAGTGGGCCGCCGCCGAGTGGTACTCGAAGCGGCTGCCCGGCTCCCAGTTGAGCCTCCAGCTTGAGAAGCGTTCCAAGCGCCTGGCGCGGTCCTCCCAGTCGTCGGGGGAGAACGGAGCGGAGGGAAACCCGGCCGTGTGAGTCAACAGTTGCTCGACGGTGACGACCTCCTTCCCGTTGGTGGCGAACTCGGGCACGACCTGGGCGACACGGGTGTCCCTCGACACCAGGCCCTCGCCGATGGCCAACCACAACGCACCAGCCATCAGAATTTTGGTGCAGCTGAACACCACGAAGCGGTCGTCGGGCTGGGCCGCACCGAGCGTTCGGTACGCGACCAGCCGGCCGTTGTGGGCCAGCGCCAGCTGACAGGAGGGCAACAGGCCCGACCGAATCTCTCGATGGGCCCGCTCGATCAGTTCGTCAACCAACGACGCCGGCACCCCGGCCTCGCTCGCCTCGGCGGCCAAGAGACCGGTGGTGCAGTCGATGTGGCGATGGCCCATGAGATCCTTCGGTAGTCGCGACCGTTAGAGGTCGGCGACCTGTGCGAGGGGTTCTGGTTCGGCCTGGGCATCACCGTCGGCCTCCTCCCCGACGATCCCCGCTGAGCGCATCGAGGTCATCACGAACTCGGGCACACCCCCGGACCAGAGGTAGCCCACGTGGTTACCGCCGTACCAATAGATTTCGGGCTCGTCCCAGTGCGCCCAGAGCCGGTGGGCCTGGGTGGGTCGGGCGAGACGGTCGCCCAGACCACCGTAAATGAAGCGCCGTTCGTGGGGGACCAGCGGGGCGAACGACAGCGGGGACACCACCCGGTGCACGGCCTCGGCGTTACCTCCCAGGATTCGGTGCTCGATCGCCCGCAACCGGATATTGGTGGGGCTGTGGCTCTGGATGAGTTCGGGGAAGTCGACCACCGGGATGCCCGCAACGACCGCGTCCAGGTTGGGATCGAGCCCGGCCAACAGCGACACCATGTAGGCGCCCAATGACACGCCGTAGAGACCGATCGCCGGCGCGTCCTGTTGTCGTACCCAGGAGAGGAGCCGGCGAACGTCCCACACGCCCTGAGAGAGGCCATGTACGGTGTTCATTAAGTCGAACGACAGGAACGACTCACCGCTGATCCGAGAGATCTTGCGGGCACCGTGCAGCGGCATGACGGGCAGCGCCACGTTGACCCCGAGCTCACGGTGCATGCGCATCGCGTGCAGCCCGATGAAGTCCATGAACGCAGAACCGCAGGCGAAGCCGTGTACGGCGACGACCCATGGCCGGGGGGCGCCGGGGTGGCGGAGGACGACGGCCGACGCCGTGCGGTTGGCCTCGTAGCCGGCCCAGCGCTCGGCGCCCGGCTCCTCCGTCCGCGGTGACCAGCCGCTCGGGAACAACAGCCGCTCGTAGGACTGGCCGAGCGCCCAACCCTTTTTGAACGCAGGTTCGGTCAGATCGGGAGGGAGACGGTGATAGGAGGCGGGATCGTCGAGCCAGCCCCTCGTGGCGAACAACTCACCGGCGTCGGTGAGTTCGCGGCCGACCCGGTGGTAATCCGCGCGGGTCGGGAAGGCGTTGGGACCCATGGCGATGGCCAGGATCGCCTCGTCGATGGCCACCTGGGCGGCGAAGGCCGGTGAGATGCGGGGAACCGGCAACCCGGGTTCGTCGGCCCCGATCTTGCGCACCAGCGTCTCGCCGACCACCTTGGCGGTGCGAGGCGCCGCGACCAGTGCCCGTGTGGGCGCGTGGCGGGCCAGTTCCCGCTCCACATTGCGGTAGTGGCGGCCGGCGGCCCGCCAGGCTGCGCCTGGGGTATCGAGTAGGGCGTTACCCATCGTCGTTCTCCTCGGTGTTGACCTGGTCGGCCAGCCCGGCCAGTTCCTGAATCGCTTCCACAAATCCCACGCCGACCGCCTCGACGTCGTCGACCAGGTCGGGGCAGGCGATCACCCCGACGTTGAGCTCGTCGGATTGGCTGAGCACCGTGATGTTGAGGCCGTTGTTGGTGATCAGCGGACCCATCGGATAGGTGGCCGTCACCGTGGCGCCCCCCAAATACAGCGGGATCGGTGGTCCGGGGACGTTCGAGATCACCAGGTTGAACGGCGACGGGTGGATACCGCTGATCCCCAGGCTCGAGTAGGCCTGCGCCGTACCATGGATGAGCGCAGAGGACGTGAGGTCCACCCAGTCGGCAAACAGATCGGGACCAACCGCTTTCGGCGTGGCCTTTGCCTCTGCGGTGTAGGCGCGGATCGTCTGGAGTACCTCGACCGGATCGGTCAGATGCACCGGCAATGGCACCATGAGGTTGGCCGTTCGGTTCCCCAACCTGCCATCGTCGGACTCGGTGCGAACCGACATGGGGACCGAGGCCACCAGCGGCCCGGACGGAAGCGCATCCCGGTCGACCAGGTAGCGGCGAAGCGAGGCGGTCGCCGCGGCAAGCACCACGTCGTTCACCTTGGTGCCAAAGGCTGTGCGGGTGCGGCGGAGATCGTCCAGGCGACACTGGGTGAGCGACATGGCCCTTCGCTCGGTGAGTCGACCGTTGAACGGGGTGGACGGCGCGAAGAGCGGTGTGCCACCGGCAACCTGCCGCGAGATCGCCGAGCGGGCCGCCCCGGNNCACCGCCCCAGCCGAGCGCACCAGCGTGGAGGGCAGACGCCGGGTCCTGGCCAGGGCCGCACCCAGCGCGTCGGCGACCAGGTCGCCGGAGCTGGGTGACGGCTTCGGGCTCCACTCGTGCTCGGGTGGAGCAACGGCATCGCCCTCCGGCGACAGGTCGAACAGCGAGGCCATCAGTTCCCCGCCGGCTGCCCCATCCATCAAGGCGTGGTGGACCTTCGAGACCAGCGCCACCGTGCCATCGGCGAGGCCGTCGACCAACCACATCTCCCACAGGGGACGGTCCCGGGGCAACGGTTGGCTTGCCACCTCACCGGCAAAGGCGGCGAGCGCCCTCATGTCGCCGGGGCTCTCGAGGGTGTGGTGAGCCACATGGCGGTCGAGGTCGAAGTCGGGATCCTCGATCCAGCGGGGGTGATCCAGCGCGGCCGGCACCGGGAGCATGCGGCGTCGGAACGGCTCGATGAGATGGATGCGTTCCTCCATCACGTTGGTCACCCGGTCGATCGTCCACCCGTCGACGCCCGTCGTGTCGAGCACCAGCACCCCGACCACGTGCATCATCATCGTCGGGGTCTCCGCCTCAAGAAACAGGGCGTCGGCACCGGTGATTCGTTCCATCAGTTCTCCTCGGCGACGCCGACCGCCCACCGGTAGTCGGGCTTTCCGCTGGGTTGTCGAACGATCTCGTCGACCACCACCAGATCTCGGGGCAGCTTGTAGGAGGCGAGGTCGGCTTGGCCGTGCCGGCGCAGGTCGTCGAGACTCACGCTGCGGCCGGCACGTTCGGAGGCGACGGCGACCACCCGGTGACCCCACCGATCGTCGGGCACGCCGACCACGACCACGTCCTCGATGTCGGGATGCCCCAAGAGGACAGTCTCGACCTCCTCCGCATAGACCTTCTCACCGCCGGTGTTGATGCACTGGGCGGAGCGGCCCAGCAGTTCGATGGTGCCGTCGGAGGCGATGGTGGCCTCGTCGCCTGGCAGCGACCAGCGCACGCCGTCGACCTCCACGAACGTGGCCGCCGTCTTGGCGGGGTCGCCGTGGTAGCGCAGGGGGACCCGCCCTCCACGGGCGAGGAGCCCGATGACGCCGGACCCCGGTTGCACCGGACGAAACTCATCGTCGAAGACCGTCGTGTGCTCGTCGGCCGTCAGCCTCGGGGCGCCGAATGGGTCGGCCTCGGGAGGCTTTCCCCCGAGCTGACCGGTCTCGGATGCACCAAAGGCATCGACGATCACCAGATCCTTGAACCGCCCCCTGAGACGTGACTTGGTGGATGGAGACAGGATCGCTCCGCCCGATCCGAGCGCCATCAACGAGGACAACTCGTCGTCGCCACCAAACTCGTCCAAATGATCAAGAAGGGGCCGCGCCATGGCGTCTCCGACGATGACCAGGATGTTCACGCCCTCGTCCGCCACCAGGCGCCAAATGGCGGCGGGATCGAACTTTCCACCCGGCGACAACACCAGTTTGCCGCCACCAAAGAACGTGTGGAAGGCGAGCCACTGGGCACTGGCGTGCATCAGCGGCGGCACCGGCAGCTCGACAAGACCCGGGCTGAGCACCCGATCGGCGAGCTCGCCAGGCTCGGCGATGACGTTGCCGAACTGCATCGGGTCGCCGCCCCCCATCGCGGCAAAGAAGATGTCCTCATGGCGCCACAGCACACCCTTTGGCATGCCCGTCGTGCCACCCGTGTAGACGCAGTAGAGATCGTCGGCCGAGCGTGGGCCGAAGNNTCGGTTCCGTCGTCGACGTCGAGCACCACCCGGGCATCGGCGATGGCATCGAGCGCCCCACCCGCCGCTTCGCCGAAGCGTCGGTGCACGATGAGGCCCACCAGCCCGGCGTCCTCGTAGAGGTACCGCAACTCGGCGCTGACATAACGCCAATTGATGTTGACCGGCACCGCCCGCAGCTTGAAACAGGCGAGCATCGCCTCGATGTACTCGGTTCCGTTGGACAGGTGCAGGCCGACGAAGTCGTCACGGCCGACGCCCGCTGCGGCGAGGTGATTGGCCAGGCGGTTTGTCCGGTCGTCGAGCGCTCGGTAGGTGAGTCGCCGGTCGCCTGCGACCAGGGCGTCGGCCTCGGGCACCGTGGCCGCCACGCTCTCGAAGAGATCGGCCAAGTTGAACTCCACGCCGGGGCCTCCTTGAGGTTTGGCCACCATGGTGACCGTCGCTCGACTATACCAATACGGGTGAGGCCGACGGACGGCGAGGGAAGCCGTCTCGGACTCGGCACTGATGCTCACACGTCAGAAGGGGGGCGACCTGGTGGAGGAGATCAGCGGGCTCGACACACGGTTCCTGTACTCGGAGACTCCCACCGCGCACATGCACACGCTGAAGATCGTGGTGATGAACGTGGCGGGCAGCCCCATCACGGTGTCCCTCGACATGTTCATTGACGCCCTGGAGAAGCGGCTGGACCGCATGCCCGCGCTGCGCCGCCGCCGGGTGGCCATCCCGCACCGGTTGAGTCTCCCGGTGTGGGTTGAGGACGCCAACCTCGACGCCTCGGCACACATCGACTGGCGGGTTGCACCAGCCCCCGGCGGCAATCGCGAACTGGCGGACGCCGTGGCCGACGTGGCGGCGATCCCCCTCGACCCAGACCGCCCGCTGTGGCACATGACCGTGGTGGACGGCCTGGCGGACGACCGCATCGCCGTGATCGTCAAGCTGCACCACGCCGTGGCCGATGGTGGAGCGGCGGTTGCCATGCTGCTGAATGCGTTTCTCACCGACCAGTCAGACGCGATCGTCGTCCCGGCAGACCCCGAGCCCGAACCCTCCCGGCGGGAACTGTTCGGTTTCGCCGCCAGGTCGCGGGCCCGGCAGGTGCGACACCTACCGGCGCTGGGACGGGAGATGTACACCGGCATGCGGGCAGCACAGCGGGCCGCCCGCGAGTCCGACGGGGCGATCGCCATGCCGTTTGATTGCCCCCGCACGCCCCTGAACGTGTCGCTGAGCGCGCAGCGCACCTTCGCCATGGTGGACCTGCCCATCGGCGACCTCCTGGACATCAAGCGGTCGTGTAATACCACACTGAACGTGGTGTACCTCGTGTTGTGCGGCGGCGCGGTGCGCCGCTACCTCCTGGGCCTTGGAGCGCTGCCCGACAAGTCGTTGATGGCGGGGGTCCCGGTGGGCACGAGGATCGATCCAACGAGGCTGAGCGGCAACCACTTCGACAACATGTACGTGCCGCTGCGCACCGACCTGGCCGATCCGGTCGCCCGGCTGCGGGCGGTACACGCTGCCTCCTCGAAGGCTCGCGGAATCCGGGCGGCGATGGGTCACGAGATGCTGGAGCGGCGGGCCGCACTCACTCCGCTGCACCTCTATCCACTGGGTCTGCGACTGTGGGCCCGCAGCAAGCTGGCCGATCGGGTCCGACCTCCGATCAACCTGGTGGCCTCCAACGTGGCCGGACCTCGGGAGGCCCCCGAGAGCGAGGGTGGGGTCATCAGCGCGCTGTACTCGGTCGGACCCATCCTGGAGGGTATTGGGTTGAACATCACCGCCTGGAGTTTCTGCGACAAGTTGGGTGTCTCGGTGCTCGGATGTCCCGCGAGCCTGCCCGACCCCTGGGCACTGACGACGCAGTTCGAAGCGGAGTTGCACGATCTCCGGCAGCGACTCGGCTGAGCGATGAGTTTGCGTTGGTGCTCACCGGTCGCCAGTTGGCTCATCTAGACGAGCTGAACGATGGAGCTGGTGGCCCCGTAGGCCGCAAGAACGATGAGCAGAACCACGAGGTCGGTGGTCAACTTGGCGGCGGGTACCCGGTCGGCGATGCGTTTGCCCAAGACCTTGCCGATGATCGCAAACGTCAGGAACGGCAGGGCGTCGGCCCAGAGGATGTCGAGCGATCCGGCACGAAGCCCGAGTGCCATCGCCGAATTGATGGCGATGACCACCAGCGACATGCCCACCGCGTCGGGCATCGTAAAGGCCATGGTGAGCACCAACGCCGGGACGATGAGGTCCACGGCCTGGTTGGCGGCCGTGCCCAGGCAGCTCCCCCCAATGGCCACTTCCCGGGTGACGGCGAGCCGATGGCCGCCTACGAGGTCAGCCGCCACACCGTCCGCGAGGCAGTACGGAGGCTCTCCGACTATGGCCTGGGCGACTTCAGCCGCACCGCCCTCTATGCCGAGTTGGCCGAGCGCGTCGGCGTGCAGCCGTGTTCCGGCTGGGAGCGCATCCATCCCGAACTCCCCACGCCGGACCAACGCAAGGCGCTGGGGATACCGGCCAAGCAGCTGGTGTTTGCGATCGAGCGGGTGGCCTACGGGCCCGGCGCCGCTCACCTCATCGAAGGGCGTCACAGCATCGTGCGCGGCGACAGCTTCGCCTTCGTCGCCCGTTGGGACTCCCGGGATCAGGGCACGTCTGGCGCCATGGAGGCCGAGGTGCTCGATCCCGGGTAAGGCGTGATCTCTGCGAAAGATGTAGCCGGCTACGGCCAGGCGTGAACAGTTGGGGCGGTAGGTCCGACGACCTTCGCCAGATGCCCAATATCGGAGNNCCACCACGTCGTTCGTTCCTGACGCCTCGAGAATGAGTCCAACAGCGACACCGTTGTCGAGTGCGTGGGTGGTGACCGCACTCGAAAGAAGGCGTGCGAGCCGAGCTTGCCGGGCGCCGTTTCTCCAGACCTGAGCGACAACTGGATGGGTGGTGTGGAGCGCCCTGCCTGCACGCTTCGCCGCCTCCAGAAAGCTCCTCGCCGCTTCGTCCCCCCGGTCGACCGAGATCAGGAATCCAGCGTCCAGAATCACAGGTTGTATCGCTCGCTCATCGCCTCGACGGCCGCCTCATCCACCGGACCATCCTTCGCCTCCCAGTCAGCCAAGAACGAGCGAAGGGCTTCCTGACGGTCTTGCTCGACTGCGAGCTGCCGCAGTGCGTGCCGAATGGCGCCCGAACGTCCGTTGTATTCCAACGCGAGCCGATCCAAGATCCGCTCGTCGGCCTCGTCGAGACGGACGGTGGTCGTAGCCATGCCAGAGGTGTACTACGCGCGTGCTACGTGCGCTCTCCGTTGCCGCATGAGTGAGCGGCCAGCGGCCCTTTCCCATGCGACTTAGTCGGACTAGACTAACTGGATGGTTGTGAACGTACATGAGGCCAAGACGCACCTCTCTCGCCTGCTCGAACGAGTTGAGCAGGGGGAGCGAATCGTTCTCGGGCGCAATGGCCGACCNNCGAGATCATCGAGTCGTTCGAAGGCATCGGCGACTCGTGAGGTTGCTGGTCGACACGCACGTGTGGCTGTGGTGGCTTGCCGGAGAGCCACTCTCCAAGAAGGCCGCCGACCTCGTTGCCGATCCCGTCAACGAGGTGTGGCTGAGTTCGGCGTCGGTGTGGGAGGCCGCCATCAAGGCGTCGCTCGGCAAGCTGGACGTTCCCGAAGGTGCGCTGGATGCGTCGCTGGGGTTCGATGAGCTCGCCATCAGGTGGGCCCACGCCGAGGCGGTGAAGGAGCTGCCGCTCCATCACCGCGACCCGTTCGATCGCATGATCATCGCTCAGGCACAGGTTGAGTCGATGACCATTGTCACCCGCGACCACCAGTTCGACGCCTACGAGGTACAACTCGTCGCGGCGTGAGCGATGACGGCCTCCCGTGGGCGTCTTGGGTCATGGCGACTGCAAGACTCGGCAAGGGAGGTCGCATGGATTGCGCACGATGCAAGGCAACGGTTGAGTCGGGCTCGCGTTTCTGTGGCTTTTGCGGCGCACCCGCCGCGGTTGAGGCGCGGCTGAACTGGGATGACCCAAAGTTGGCGGTGGCGTCGGATCCGCCACTGCGTCGCACCTACCGGCTGCTCCAGAGCTGGTACCGGGAACACGTTCTTGGCGCCGACTACGGATACACGCACGGCAAGACCACACGTCCGGTTGGCAGCTTGCTGGCACCTGATGCGGTGGCCAGCGACCGGGCGTTGAACTTCTTCGACGACCGGTCGATCCTTGACTATGTCGACCATCGGGTGCCCGAGGTTCAGGCGGCATCCGGCACGCTTGAAGAGCACCGGCTTCGCCACAACATGCTCTCGTCGATGCCGATGGCGTTCAGCTTTGTCGCCGCGCTCCGTCAGGCCGAGGACCGTGCCCGCATCGTGTCGCAGTTGTTCGGAGTCGACTGCGCCGAGGTCATCGAGGTGTTCGCTGAGTGGACACCCAACCGGCCGTCAGCTGAGCTCCTGAACGATCGCACTGCGTTCGATGCAACCATCCTGTACCGCTCATCGACCGGAACGACCGGGCTCATTGGGATCGAAACGAAGTACACCGAGCCGCTGTCGCAGCGGAAGTACCTCAAGGATCGGTACGTCCAGGTCACCAACGACTGCGGCTGGTTCCGGCCAAGCGCCGAAACGGCTCTGGTGGCCAGCAAGACCAATCAGCTCTGGCGCAACGCCATGCTCGCAGCGGTGAGCGAACGCTTGATTGTCGATGAGGCTCGATTGGCAATCATCGGGCTTGACCAGGACGCCAGCCTGTGGAAGTCGGCCGATGCGCTGACCGCGCAAATGGTCAAGCCCGAGCGGATTCTGTCTCGCACCTGGGAATCGGTGATCGAGTCGCTCAGTAGCAGCTCGATCGCGTCGTTTGCGGCGCTCTTCAACGGGCGCTACCTCGACACCAGCCCGCTCGATCGTGCCCAAGGAGGCTCCGCGGTTGCGTCGGTCGACAGCCGCTGCTGAGGGCAACGACGGTGGAGTTTCGTCGAGTGGCCCCGGTCAGGTAGTGGGCACCTTGAAAGTGCCGATGCGTGGTCGGTCTTGGTGCCGATGGTGTGGCGGGCGCTCAGCGACCCCACTCGCACCTTGGCGATACCTGCCGCACCGCCCAACGACTTCGACCGCACCCTGGGTTGGTGGGCTCCGTGCATTGATCTCATGATCTATGAGCTTGGCTGGCAGTCTCCTGCTCGAGCTTTGACCAAATGGATGGGCGCTGGGCGGCCGCCCACGGACGTCCGCTTGTCGCTGATCGAAACCGTCTGGGGCCGGCATCTCGATGCCATGCCGCAACGCCGAGCAGTGCATCCCAAGGCAGGTGACGATGGACCAAGGGCGGAAGAACAGCTTGACGAACCCCGGAAGCCTTGCCGCTGACTTAGGCCTTCAGGCGGCCCCTGACGCCCCATCCGCTTCGCGGCCCCGCCATACCCACGTAAATCAGTTGGCCGTCAGCTCCCAGCCGAGCTACGTACACCCCACTTGAGCGAGAGGCGGACGCCGCGGCGCGGCGAGCGGCAGCCATGAGACCACTGGGCGAGGGCTTCAAGGGGTTGGAGCGAGGCGTCCATGACTCATTGCTACTTCACCTGCGGGAGTGGGAAGGCGGTGATGCGCCGCCGACCTGTCTGCGCCGCCGGAAGAGTCCTCGCCATTGAGGCCGCTGCGCCTCACACCCCCAACCGTCGTAGTCAGGTGACCATGCTTCGGCTGCCTCCAGGCTGTGGCGACGAACCTCAGCCAGCCTGGCTGGCTCGGGAACAGCATGGTCGACGATTACGAGGTGATTGGCCGAGCGNNCTCGTCGCAGGGATCGCCCTCGCTCAACAGGGTCGCCAAGACCAGCACGTCCGAGCCCGACCGACGCTGTTCGCAGGAGAGGGCGAACGACCGCGAGTAGGTCTCACCAAGCGCATCTGGCACGCACGACACTTCGGCGTCGACGGAACTGAAGGCCTGGCATGCATCGGTCGCCGCGTCGTCCTCGAACCCGTCGGCGGCGTAGGCGAGCCAGTCCCACCCATGCGGACCTAACGACCGGGCAATAGGGGAGTGCTCACACGGAGCGCATGCGGCCGCAACCTAAGTGCTTCGCTCGCTCGCCCGCCCGCTTGTCGCCAGTCTTCCCGGCAGCGTTGAGGCGTCGCAGAACTTGGGCCACCTCGACTGTGAGTAGCTGCGGAGCGTGCAGCGATTCGTGGGGGTCGGAAATCGTCGCTGCGACCCGGCCGCCAACCTCGGTATCGAGAAGTAGCTCGATCGCTACGGAGGCGTCGAGCACGATCACCGGGCGTCGCGCTCGGCTCGGAGGAGTTCGGCTGCAGGCTCGCTGAGTTTCACCGATGAGCGGCTGGCGATTCGGCGGAGCACGTCTTGCCATGGAGGGTGCGCCACTGCTTGGCGCAACTGAGCAAGCGCGAAGTCGCTCAGCGACCTCCCTTCGTTGGCTGCTCGGGTCTTCAGCTCACGATGGAGGTCATCGGGGGACACTACGGATCTGGACGTTGGGCATGGACGCCTTCCATTGCTTGCAGTGTGCATCCTGAGAGTCGCGGGTCAGGTGCAGTCCGCGCAGCGGACGAATCCACTATGAAGTCGAGACGAATCCACTACGAGGTGCGGACGAATCGACTACGAAACCACGGTCATGCGCCATACTGGACACCGTGAACTGGGATCCTGACGCACTGATTCCCCGAAGGGCGCTTCCGATCGCACGGCGACGAATCGCCGCTTCGAGGGCCGTGGTGATCAACGGCCCGCGGCAGAGCGGCAAGACCGAGCTACTCCGAGAGCTGCATCGCACGGCCGGCGGCACGTTGGTCAGCCTGGATGATGCCTCAACTCGGACGGCAGCGCTTGAGGACCCAGGTGGGTTCGTCAACGGTCATGACGCCCCATTGTTCATCGACGAGGTTCAGCGCGGCGGCGACCCGCTCCTGCTGGCAGTCAAAGCACGCCTGGATAGATCGAGAGCCAAAGGTCAGGTGGTGATGGCCGGCTCAACGAGGTTCCTCAGCGAGCCTCGTCTCTCCGAGTCCCTCGCAGGTCGAGTTCGTTTCGTCGACCTCTGGCCGCTGGCCCAAGGTGAGATCGAGAGCACAGTCGACGGTCTGGTGGATGCAGCATTCGGAGGTATGGCGCGGCTTCTGGACCTGCGCGTGTTCGCTGAGTCGCGTGAACAAACGATGGCGCGGGTGTGCCGCGGGGGATTTCCGGAGGCGGTGTTGGCAGACGATCCAAGCGAGCGTCGTGACTTCTTCAGCGACTACGTACGAACGATTACGGCGAGGGACGTGAGGCTGATCCGCGATATCGCCGACCTTGCCGGACTGCGTCGAGTGGTGCGCCTCAGCGCCGCGCAAACGGCGGGTGAGCTGAACATCGCCGAGTTCGCTCGATCAGCCGACCTGGCCACGGACACCTGCCGCCGCTACTTGGCATTGCTGGAGACTGTCTACTTGCATCACCTGGTGCCTGCATGGTCGAGGAACCTCACCGCCAAGGTGCGGCATCGACCGAAGATTCACGTCACCGATACCGGCGTGGCCGCTCAGGTTCTGGGCGTCGGCCCGGACGCGCTCAGCAGGCCCGGAACCTCGGTGGCGGGGCACCTGTTGGAGTCGTTCGTTGCTGGGGAACTTGCCCGCCAGCTGACCTGGTCGGACACCGAC
>MTKZ01015388.1_pt2 | contig 25338 bp, 16 predicted proteins | sample 1042781 | NCBI WGS metagenome assembly MTKZ01 (sample SAMN06212207, study PRJNA360539) | anaerobic digester metagenome | biome: Wastewater treatment plant; material: sludge; isolation source: anaerobic digester fed with sludge from wastewater treatment plant | place: Denmark: WWTP Viborg ... | reverse complement strand
GGATTGAAACCGCCTCCGATGACGGTTAGCCGTTTACCCAGTCCGCCTTCGTTCCAGCCGGGGCCGTAATCGTAAGGCGAGGGATACAGATAGATCGTGTCACCGTCCGCGGCGGCGTTGTAGGCGGAAATCCAGGTGCTGTACTGCCCGATAGGGCGAATGTTGTTATCGACGGTGAAGTGCGCGGCCACGAGTGGGAAAACCGCGAGGATGGCGAGGGCTGTAAAGGCAAGAACTTTCATTTTCTTCTCCTTTGGGGATGAGGGCTCAGGCACCCATCACAGGATTTTGAAACTTATATCTTCTATTCTGAATAACTTCATAATTATGTCAAGCAAATTGAAAGCGCCATTCGATAAATGTGATCGTCAGAGGGTCTTTAGACAGGTTTGAAACGGCATTCCCAAAGCAGGAACGGAATATGAGTCAGCGATTATGTTTCCTGGAGTCGAGCGACACGTAAGTATCTGCTTCAAGATCTGATGCGACCCTCGTCCTCGTGTATCAATAACAAAGGACTAACATAAAAGGAACTATCCGTTTTCGCCAGGTTTTATCAAAACCCACTTCCCACGAATAAATATCAGTAGGCTCAAAAAAGCGCAACCACACTAACATGATATCACACAAAGAGATGACTGTGCCCCTCCCGACTATGTCTGGAGATACTCTGCTTATACTCCCGAGGAGCTATTGAGAATGGTGTTGGTTCAAAATGAACCGACCGACATCAACTTCACAAATGGCTATTGCAGATGAAAAAACAAACGCAGCCAGGCAGGAAACCCAGAAAAGAAGAAATATTCCCTTGACCAAAAACCGGCTCCGGAAAAGCGTCGGTAATCCTTGGCAAGGAAGATAGTTTGGAATGACTTTCATCGACGTTTTGAATCTGCTCGGGGGCCTCGCGCTGTTCCTCTTCGGGATGAACATGATGAGCGACAGCTTGCAGGCTGTGGCTGGAACCGAAATGCGGCGGATCCTGAAAAAGATCACCAATACGCCCTTCAAGGGAGTTTTGGTGGGCTTGGGGATCACCGGCATCATCCAAAGCAGTTCCGCGACCACCGTCATGCTGGTGGGCCTGGTCAACGCCGGGATCATGAACCTGCAACAGGCCGTGGGCGTTGTGATGGGCGCCAATATCGGCACGACCGTCACCGCCCAGCTGATCGCCTTCAACATCGGCGACATCGCTTATGCCTTCGTGGTTTTGGGCGTGGTCGGCCTATTTATCAAACGCAGTTTCAAGATGGAACATTGGAGCCAGATAGTATTGGGTTTCGGGCTCCTGTTCGTAGGTTTGACGGTCATGTCCTCGTCCGTTTCCATGTTGCGGGACTCAGCGTTCGCGAAAGACATCCTGGCACGTTCAGCCGACTACCCGATCCTGGCGATCCTGGCCGGAACTCTGTTTACGATGATGATCCAAAGTTCCTCGGCCTCCGTGGGCATCGTGATGGTACTGGCGGCCACCGGCCTGATCCCCTTCGAGGGCGCGATCTACCTGATCTTTGGCGACAACATCGGCACAACGATCACCGCCTGGCTGGCTGCTTTGAACGCAAATAATTCAGCACGTCGCGTGGCTTTTGTGCATACGCTTTTCAATGTGATCGGCACAATTATCTTCGCCACTCTGACCTATTTCCATATCTATGCCAAAATGATCAATGCGATCACGCCCGGAAACGTTTTCGCCGGCCAAAACATCGCCCGCCACATCGCCAACGCGCATTCCTTCTTCAATATCCTGAACACGATCTGGATGCTGCCCTTCGCCGGTGTGCTGGCCCGGATCGCCAAACGTGTGATCCCCAAAGACACCGAAGACACGATCTCGCTGGGTGAGCCCAAACATCTGAACTACCATCTGATCAGCGATTCGCAGCTGGCCATCGAGCAATCTTTGAAAGAGATGCGCGAGATGCTGCGTCTGGTGAGATTGGGCCTGAACGTCGCCTACGAGGCCTTCAAGGACAAAAGCTACAAAAAGCAGATCAGGGTGTCCCGCATCGAAGCCGCCATCGATCATCTCCAACGCGAGGTAACGCGCTATCTGGTGGCCGTCAACGAACGCACCAAATCAGAAAACGTGATCAAGAAAATCCCCGCCCTGCTGCACACCGTCAACGACATCGAAAAAATGGGCGACATCACGGAAGAGGTCAACCGCATCCTGAATTACCAGGTCCCAGCCCAGAAAGTCACTCTTTCCACGCATTTCCAGGATATGATCGGCGAATTGCAGGCCAAAGTGATGGAAATGCTCGACCTCAGCATCGAATACATCGAGGAATTCAAGCCACTCTACACCTACAAGATCATCGAGTTGGAAGGCCGGATCAATGAACAGCACCACAATCTGCGCGAACGGATCCTGGGCCAGATCCAAAGGGCCGAATGCGATCCCGAAGGCGGCTTGAACACCATCGACTACATCGACGCTATGGAACTCATCGCGGACAAGATGAAAAACCTGGTCAAAGCCGGGACCCACGATTTCATCTATGGGCAGGACAAACTGCCGGAAAACGAAGCGGATAAAAGCGAGCCGGACGAGAATTAAAGGGCCGGGACATCCCAGGCACGGTCACCAACCCAACCGTCTATCAAGGTGTGTGAAATGTCATATGCCTGCAGATCAGGCTTGCCTGGCCGGTGTTTCCTGCTATTTTCTTTGTAACGGTCGCCGGGCCTCGCTGAAAGGATCAGGACAGTCACGCGGAATGCCGGATCGAGACCGGATCCAGGATCAAACAAGAGATTTGTATATGGGAGTAAGATAATGGGTAAAACCAAGTTTGCGGTTTGGACACTGAGTATATTTGCCGGCCTCGCGCTCTGCCTGGCTCTATTTAGCGGCTGCGAAGACAGCAACATCACCACTGCGACTCCCGACATTCTGACGCAGCAAATCCGGGCTTTGCCGGTCAACCAGAGTTTCAGATTGAACATCCCCACCTATGAGGGATCGAACCAGGCTGTGCATCCCGACATTCTTATGGCTTCGGGTTCCAAAAATCAACTGGAGGCCGCGAGTTTTGTGCTGGCCTTCACCCCCTATCCCAATTCCAACGACCATTTTGAAAATCCCAGCGTCCTGACCAGTACGGACGGGGTCAATTTCGGCGGCCCAGCCCTGGAACTAAACCCGCTCTCGGAAAGGCCCGCGGGCGGCCATAACGACGATCCGGATATCATTTACAACCCCGCCAGCCAGCGTTATTTTCTCTACTATCTGGAAACCTGCCGGCCGGACTCGCAAAATGTGATCCTGCTCACCAGCAGCGATCTGACAAATTGGGACAAGCGCACAGTGCTGCATTATACGCAAAGCATCTTTGAGCAGCAACGCGTGTTCATGTTGTCCCCGTCTGTCATCCGGAACGAAGAGGGAACCTGGTTCATGTATTACGTCAATTGTCGCAAATACACGATCGAATACCTGACAAGCAGCGACGGAGTGCATTGGGACAGCGCAGTGGTGTTTAATCCCGCCGTTTCCAGGATGAACTTCCAGCCCTGGCATATCGACGTTTTCCGGGGAAATGACTACTATTACGCGCTGGTAAACGGAACCCGGCGCGATCCGAACCTACATCTTGCCCGCAGCGAAGATTTGATCCACTGGGAATTTTCCGGGCAGCCCCTGCTCACGCCGCAAAACTGCGGCCTCTCCTGCGATTGGATCTACCGGACTTCCGGCCTGGAAATTGATGGAACGCTTTACCTGTATTATTCCTACCGGTATGACAACAGAAAATGGGGGATCGGCCTGTATAAAAAACCGCTCGGCGAAATCGCATTCTGAAGCGGATCCAAAGGATTGTAACTGAAGAGGGAGAAAAACTGAGAAGCTGGCTGGCTTGGCGTGTAGGATTTATTCTGGCTTCATCTGGGGAAATAGTATTACTTCCTTGATCGAGTCGTTTTCCGTGAGCAGCATCACCAGGCGGTCGATCCCAATACCCAGGCCTCCCATCGGCGGCATTCCGTATTCCAGGGCTTCCAGAAAATCCTCGTCCACGACGTTCGCCTCTTCATCGCCCAGAGCCCGTAGCCTGGCTTGCGCTTCCAGCCTGGCGCGCTGATCCAGGGGATCGTTGAGCTCGCTGAAGGCGTTGGCAAATTCGTGCCCAGCGATGATCAGTTCAAATCTATCGGCAAGTTGGGGATTGTCCGGTTTGGCTTTGGCCAGCGGTGAAATCTCCTTGGGAAAATCGGTCACGAAAGTCGGCTGGATGAGCTTTTCCTCCACGAAGGCCTCGAAAATGACGGCGATGAGTTTGCCCACTCCGGCTTCCGGAGACACTTCCAGCTTGTGTCCTTTGCAGAAGGCCAAAGCCCTGCCATAATCGAAATCGGATAGATCTATTCCCGCGTGCTCTTTCACCAGATCGAGCATCGAAGCCCTGATGAAGGGCTGGGCGAGGTTGACCTGATGTCCGCGGAAATTGTAGATGTCTTTGCGGATGACGTTTTGGGCGAGGTGGCGGATCATTTCCTCGGTGACGGCGATCATACCGTCGAGGTCGGAATAGGCCACGTAAAGCTCGAGCATGGTAAATTCAGGATTGTGGGTGCGGTCCATGCCCTCGTTGCGGAAGTCTTTGCCCAGTTCGTAAACCGCCTCGAAGCCGCCCACGATGAGGCGTTTGAGGTAAAGTTCGGTCGCGATGCGCAGATAGAGATCGGTGTCCAGCGTGTTGTGATGAGTTACGAAGGGACGCGCGTTGGCGCCGCCGTAAAGGGGCTGGAGGACCGGGGTTTCGACTTCCAGGCAGCCTTTGGCGTCGAGAAAACTTCTGATGGCCGAAATGACGCGGGAACGCTGGATGAAGACCTGGCGGTTGCCGGGATTGAGCAGCAGATCCAGATAGCGCTTGCGGTAGCGCAATTCGATGTCCGAAAACTCGTCGTAGCGCACTGTCTTGCCATCCACGAGCTTTTCCTTGACCGCCGGAAGCGGGCGCAGGTTTTTCGTGAGCAGCTCTATCCGGATGGTTTTGAGCGAGTATTCCCCGGCCTCAGTGTTAAAGAGTGTTCCGCCGACCTGGACGAAATCGCCCGCGTCGCAAAGTTTGAAGAGTTCGTAGTTTTCCTCTCCGACGAGGTTTTGCGCCACATAGATCTGGATGCGGCCGCTGGCGTCCTCGATATTGCCAAACCCGATGCGGCCCTGGCGGCGCATGGCGACCAGCCTACCGGCCAGACACACCTCCTGCTGCGAGGAGATCCAGGATTCTCTGTCAGCGAGTACGTCGCCGACGCTGTGGGTGCGGGCGGACTTGACGGGATAGGGATTTATTCCCGCGGCTCTTAGCTTCTCCAGCTTTTGTTTACGCAGCTGGATGAACTGGTTATCCCTGGACTGCATGCGGAATTTACAGGTCTTTGAAAGGATTGTCGTCGGTTGGGGCGACCTTCTGGCTGGCGTAGCGGCGCCATTCTTCGTCCTGGCGGGATTTTCCGCGGCGGGGCGGACGGCTGGGATCGGAGTGGTCGCGCCTTTCCTCAGAACGGTGCGGCCTGTCCACTATTTCGTTGGGACCGCGGTCCGTGTAATCCAGCGTGAGGCGGTGGTTTTCGCGGTCGATGGCTGTCACCATCAAAGTGATCTGGTCGCCGGGACGAAAAACGTCCTTTTCGCGAACCCGGGAGCGCGGCAGCAGGCCAGTGATGCCATCGGCGATGGATACGAAAACTCCGAAGTTGGTGGCATTTTCGATGGTCCCGGTGAAGGGTACCTCAATTTGCACCACTTCGTCTATATTGTCCCAAGGATCCGCTTGCAGGGCCCGCAGGGAGAGGGAAATCTTCTGGGTGATGGGATCGATGCGCAGGATCTGAACCTCGACGTAATCGCCTTCCTTAAGGACTTCGCGGGGATGGGCGATGTTGCGGTTGCGGCTCATTTCCGAAATGGGGATCAGGCCTTCGACGCCGGGTTTGACTTCTGCGAAAGCGCCAAAATTGTGCAGGCGCATGACGCGGCAGTTGATCGTGTCGCCTTCCTTGAACTCCCTAAAAGCCTGGTCAAAGGGATTTTCGGCAAGGACTTTCATAGAAAGGGAGATCTTGTCGCCCTTGATGTCCATGATCTTGACCTCGACCTGCTGGCCGGCCTTGAGGGCGTCCTGCGGCTTGGCCACGTGCTGCCAGGAGATCTCGGATACGTGCATCAGGCCTTCGACTCCGCCCAGATCGACGAAAGCGCCGAAACTGGTCAGACGCATCACGGTGCCGGTCAGGACATCGCCGATATGCAATTTTTCCATGGCGGCGGCCTTCTTTTCCTGTTCCACGGCTTCTTCCAGCTGACGGTGCGAAACAACCACGCGGCGGCAATTATCGGTGCATTCGATCACCAGGAAGTCCATGCTTTTGCCGATGAACTGCCCGCTGTTGTCGGATCCGCGCAGGGCGATCTGGGAACTCGGGCAAAACGCGCGGGCGCCGAGGACATCAACGTTGTAGCCCCCTTTGGTGACCGCGTAGACCTTGCCCGCCACAGGGATCTTGCGCTCGAAAGCGTCCAGCAGCGATTGCTTGTCCACGTATTGTTTGGTGAGGCTTTTACCGATGACGAAACCCTGTTCGTTACTGTCCACGATATAACCCTTCAGGGTATCGCCCACGGAGAGGCTGAGCTCTCCCTTTTCGTCGGCAAATTCGCCTTTTTCGGCGTAGGCGTCGAACTTCCCGCCCAGATTCACGATGATGTACTGGTCGTTGATAGTAACGATCGGGGCTTCGACCACGTCGCCTTTTTTGAATTCCGCAGTGTTTTGGAATGATTCTTCGAGCAAGCGAAGATATTCTTCCTTCATTTCTTTCAGCGCGGTTTTTTTGCTTGTTTCACGCACCTTCTCAGACATAAGTAACTCCTAAGGACATTTGAGATTGACCACGATTTCTTCAGCCCCTTTTTTGTAAAGGATTTTATTCGCACGCTTTTCCGAAGGTCATTTTTCCTTGGCTTGCGGCTTCGTTTAGAGCGGAGCTGAAAATGTGCTTGACTAAATCCAATCCTGAATTTTGAATGATATAAAATAGAAATACGGGAGTATATTTGAGCAGCCTCCATCACCTCGTCTACCAGAGCTATTACCAGCTCATGCATGAATTTTGCCAGTATCCGCAACTACTCCGGCACCTGAAGGAAGACAAAATCGGTGACCGGGTGAAGTTGTTGGCCATAGGCAAAGCGGCGTGGAAGATGGCGTCCCTGGGTTCTGCCCAGCTGGCGGATCGGGGCATTGGCTGCGAGGGTTTCGTGCTCACCAAATACGGCCTTTCGCTGGGCGAGATTTCCGGCCTGAAGATCCTGGAAGCCGGACATCCGCTCCCGGATGCCAACAGCCTTAAACATAGCAGGCAAATCGTGGACTGGCTGCGCAGCCTTTCCGCTCAGGACGAGCTGCTGGTGCTTCTTTCCGGCGGGACTTCCGCTTTGTTTGAATTACTGCCGCCAGGTTCGAATCTGACTGACCAGGAAAGCGCCCACAAGCAACTTTTGCAGAGCGGAAAAAACATCGCCGAGATCAACCGCGAGCGGGCGGCCCTGTCCCTGGTGAAAGGCGGCAATGCGCTGGATCACATCAACGCGAAAAGAATACACATTTACGCAGTGTCGGACGTCGCCGAAAACGATCCCCGTGTTTTGGGTTCCGGCCCTTTTACACCATGCATCGATGGTGAGAAAACTGTTTCCGGTTGGAAGTACAAGTTGCCAGGCAAGCAGATCACATACAAGATTGTTGCCGATAATAACGCATTTTTAAGCCAACTGGCCTCCGATTTGCGCAGCCAGGGTTTCCGCGTCTATCTGGAAGAGGAATTTCAAAGCTGCTCCTTGCCGGCGATGGCCGAACGGATCAAGGAAGTCCTGCGCAAAGCGCATCTCCCCCGCTTCCGTCTGCGGCCGCCTTTCCTATATCTTTGGGGAGGCGAAACGCCGCTCAAGGTCGGCGGTCCCGGCCAGGGCGGACGCTGCAGCCATCTGGCCTTGTCGCTGGTCCCTGCTGTTGCCAAATATCCGGACACGGCTCTGTTCTGTTTTGCCACCGACGGCAACGACAACGTCCGAGGCAGCGGCGGAGCCTTTGTCGATTCCCAGACCAAAAGTGACCTCCTCAAAGCCAATATCAGCCTCGCTAACGCCCGGAAGGACTGCGACAGCTACGCCGCCCTGCAGGCCATCCACCATATCCTGCCCTCCCCGCTTCTGGCGACCAATGTGAACGACATCTTCCTGCTTAGCGCCGGCTACAATTTGGAAAATCCTTTCAACGGCAATGCCAAAGACGAGATCGACCTGTTCGACTCCCTGCTCTGAGCGTGTGATCCGATAATGCGTAAGACAGCCCTGACTCTGACTTTGCTGCTGGCATTCTGCCAACTCTTGCTCTGGGCGCAGGTCTCGAGCCCCGCCAATCCCGCCAGCCCAGCCGACACCCTGGCTGTGGCGGCAGAGGAAGACTCCCTCTCCTACGCGGCGGACAGCGTCTCCTACAACCAGGCCAAAGAGCAGATCCGCCTCTACGGCCGCACCAACGTGCAATACCAGGAATTCACCATCAACAGCGATTCCCTGCTGGTGGATCTCAAAGCCAAGCGAGCCTACAGCTATGGCGACACAGTGATGCGCGACGGCGATCAGATCCTCATCGGCAGCGACGTGTCCTACGACATCGACACACAGACGGGCATCATGACCGGAGGTTCCAGCCGCCTCGAACAGGGCTTCTACACTGGCCAGAACGTCCGCAAGGTCGATAAAGACATTTACGACGTGGACGATGGCAGTTTCACGACCTGCGAGAACGCGGAACCGGATTTCTGGTTCACAGCCTCCAAACTGCGTGTTTACCGCGGCGACAAGATTGTCGGCAAGCCTGTGATCGCCTACGTGAACCACCTCCCGGTCTTTTATTTCCCCTACATCGTCGTCCCCATCCGCCGGGGCAGGTATCCCGGCTTCCTCATTCCGGAGCCCGGCTACAACAGCGTTGACGGCAAATTCGTCAAAGGCATTTCCTGGTATTATCCATACCAGGATTACGCGGACGTGATATTGAGCCTTGACCTTTACGAAAAGACCGGCTGGAAAGCGCGGCTGAATACGGATTACACCTTGCGCTACATCCTCAGCGGAGGGCTGGACGCGGGTTTCCAGAAAAGGATCTCCAACTTCCAGACCTATTACGATTGGTACGCCAAAGCCGACCATCACCAGGAACTCGGAAACAAGGCCACGTTCGACGCCAATCTGGATTTCGTGAGCAACAGGCGCGTCTGGGAAAGCAGCACCATCCTTGACGAAAGCCTTGCCCAACAGGTCACTTCATCTGTTTCCTACCGCCGGCCGCTGCTCAGTTCATATCTCAACGTCGGCGCCACCTACACCCAGGATCTGATAACCAACAATGTCAGCGTGGCCCTGCCCTCGGCTTCTTTCTCGCTGCCCAGCCGTCCTGTTTACGAAGTTTTCTACAAGCCGGATGTCGCACCCAACGCCTGGTGGAGCAACGTCAACTACAACTACGGCGTCCGTTTCGACCACACCGGCTCGATCAAAGACTCCATCTGGACTTTCCGCGACCTTGTCTGGAACAACGTTTCCGATCCCGTCAATCCATCGGACTGGCTGGTGCTCCACAACCTCGGGCTCAAGCACAGCCTCGGCCTTTCCTACAACTGGAAACTGAAGGGCTGGCTCAATTGGTCGCACGGGCTTTCCTACGACGAAGCCTGGTTTGATCGCGACCGTAACGATGCCGGACTGGTCCGCGGCAACGATTACCGGGCCTACACAAACGCCAATTTCAACATCTACGGCATCCGCAATTTCCGCAATGGCTGGCTAAAATCACTGCGCCATATCCTCACACCTTCGGCCGGGATCAGTTACAATCCCGATTTTTCCGCCAACTCCCGTTTTTACTCCTTCGGCGGCATCGGTTTGATGAATTCGAAAGAAGCCGCCAACCTCAGCCTGGCCCTGGACCAGAAATGGCAGATCAAATACGGAAAGGACAACCGCAAAACCAACGATGTGCTCAGCCTCTCATCGCGGGTTTCGGCCAATCTGCTGGAAGATAAAAAGCCCTTTGGCGCCCTGTCCCACACGGCTTCCTTCCGTCCCGGCAATTTCAGCTTGGGCAACCTGCGCCTGCCGGGTTCGCAGTACTCGTTGAACAAGATTTCACTCGGCTACTCCGCGCAATACAGCCTCACCCACGATCCCTACCAGCTGCAGTGGACGGATTGGCGTCCCGCCAGCCAGTATTTTTCCCAATCCCTTTCCCTGAGCGGCTCCGCGCCCTACGTGAAGTATTTTTCCCAACCCAAGAACCGTGTCTTCGAGCCCTACCAAAACGCCGACAGCCTCGCCCTCCAGGCCGAAGCTGCGGTAACTTCCGGCAGCACGGACAATTGGAAGATCTCCGTTTCCCACAACCTCTTTGCCTCCAAAAACCTCTTCGATCCCAGTTCGGACAACCTCCGCTTCGACCTGTCCTGCAAGATCACCGACAACTGGTCGCTCAACTACGGAAACTACTACGACCTGAAGACGAAAAACCTGATCACCCAGACGCTCAGCGTCACGCGCGACCTGCATTGCTGGAAACTTGAGGTCAGTTATTCGCGGCGCAACGAGTTTTGGGAATACCGCGTGGCTCTCTTCAACACCGCTTTGCCCGATGCGCTGAGGTTCCAGACACATGACAGCAAAAGGTACTGAGCGCGCTGTTTTCCTCGACCGCGACGGCTGCATCAGCCCGGACCAGTTCGGCTACATTTCCGATCCCGCCGGTTACTCGCTTTATCCATATACGGGAGAGGCCTTGCGCATCTTGCGGGATCTGGGCTACCAGCTATTTGTAGTGACCAACCAATCCGGCATCGCCCGCGGCTATTTCGACGTTCCAGCCTTGGAAAGGGTCCACAAGAGGTTGAAAGAATTGCTCACCGCAGAGGGCGTCAAACTGGCCGGATTGTATTACTCGCCGTATTTTGCCGAAGGGATCGTCCGGCCTTACAACCGGCCCCATGAAGACCGCAAGCCCGGATTGGGCATGTTCAAACGCGCCCGACGCGAACATCCTTTCGATCCCGGAAGGTCCTGGATGCTGGGCGACCGCTATTCGGACGTGGAATTCGGCAAAAAAGCCGGTCTGAAAACGGTTCTGCTGCTCAGCGGCCACGGCGCCCACGAAATGCTGTTCAAACTCCGTGAGCATCCCTATAAACCTGATTTCATGGCGGAAAACCTTCTCACCGCGGCGCGGCTGATCCAGATGCTTCACCCATGAAGACCGCCGCCGTTTACAGCCAGAAAAAGTTCCAATCCTTCAATACTGACGGCCGGATCAAAGCGCTGGGCAAGGTCCTCGACGCTTGGGAAGCCGCTTTGGATGATCCTTTCCGGCGCGGGGAACTGCTGGATCAAGCCCGCTCCTGCCTCAGTTGGCTGGAAAAACCGCTTCCGGATGATATCGAAAAAATCTCCGTGGAGCTTTCGGATTCGTCTGATCCGCATCGGATATCCTCTGCCATCGCAACTTTCCGGACAAGCCGCGGGCTCACTTATACAGACTCGCAATTGCTCCTGCGCCAAAGCGACGGACCCCGGGACGCTGATCCAGCCATGCAAAACCGGGCCGGCCAGATGAACGCCATCCTGGACAATCTCCGTTCCGCCTTTAATGTCGGTTCCATCTTCCGCAGCGCGGAGTGCCTCGGACTGCGCGAACTCTGGCTCTGCGGAGTGACCGCCACGCCGGAAACGGATGCCTTGCGCAAAACCGCCATGGGTACGGAAAGCCGCGTTAAATGGCGCTATTTTTCCGAAACCGCCTCTGCCCTGGAACAGGCCCGATCCGCTGGCTTCAGGATCTACGCCCTCGAGACCTCCCCTGCCGCGACTTCGGTTTTCCAGACGGATTTCCGGCTACCCCTGGCTTTACTCATGGGAAACGAAAGCCTCGGCCTGGCTCCGGAAATCCTTGCCCAGAGCGACGCACAGATCTGCCTTCCAGTCCAGGGCTGGAAAAACTCCCTGAATGTCGCCGTCGCTTTCTCCGTCTGCGCCTACCAGATCGTCTGCGGTGACCGGACCTGTTGAGAGGTTTAAGATGATGGAAACCATAGAATACTACCGGGTCCTGGCCGATGCCGTGGCCGCCAGCGCCAGCCTCTGGCAGGTGACAGTCGTGGCCGCGGAAGGCTCCACTCCAGCCAAACCAGGCATGAAAATCCTCATTCCCCTTTCCGGAGCGGTGACCGGCAACCTGGGCGGCGGGGAACTGGAGCATTTGATCATCCAAAAGATCAGAACCGAACAGCCGGAGAAACCCTGTCTGCAAACTTACCTGCTCTCCGAACAGGGCGACCAGGCCAACCCGGAAAACGAGCTGCCCACTTCCATGATCTGCGGGGGAAAAGCCACCCTTTTCCTCGAACCGCTGCTTCCCGGCCGGATCCTCTTCATCGTGGGCGCCGGACATTGCGGACGGGCGTTGGCCCATTTGGCAGGACTTTGCGGCTTTAGAACCAGGCTGATCGACAATCGCCGCGAAATCCTGGATTCCATACCTCCGGAGATCTGCTCCGACCTGCATTTCAGCGACTACAGCGACTTGGAAGAGCACATCAGTTTTTCTACCAACGCCCTGATCGTGATCATGACGCACGGCCACGTTCACGACCAACATGTCCTGGAACAGTGCCTGGGACGGCCTTCCCGCTATCTGGGTATGATCGGCAGCTCGCGTAAGGCCGCCTCGACGTTGAAAAACCTGGAGCAAAAAGGCTTCCCGGTAGCGGAACTGTCTCGCGTCCACAGCCCGGTCGGCCTGTCCATCGGCTCCCAAACGCCTTACGAGATCGCGGTTTCCATCCTCGCGCAGATCATCCGGACCTGCTCCGGCAAGTAAATCCAGAAATCCCTGCTCCTACATTTGACATCAAACCCAATCGCCTTATATTGTCTCAAATCGCTTATGGAGATTTGCCATGAACAAGATTTATTTGCTTCTTCTCTTCGCGCTTGTCTGTAGCCTGATGCCTGCCCAAACCGATGACAACGGTCTCCACGGTATATTCGACCTCAGTTTCGGCATGATGCGCGAACAAGCCATCACAACCCTCACCAACCAAGGCTTTAAGTATGGCAGCGGCCAAACCAGCATTTATTGCATGTTTCCCACTCCGGCCGACACCCTGGACGGCATGAGGGCCACGTTGTATTTCTACGGCCCCGATGAAACGCTATCTGCCTGGGATGTTCGCTTCCCCGTCCTGGAAGATCCCGAACTCGAACAAAATGTGATCCAGGTGCTGACCGATCTGCATGGCGAGGGCATCGAGATCGCCACCGGCACGGAACACAGGTTTTTATTGTGGTTCCCGGATGATTATCACAAGATCTCGGCCTCCTACTCTGCCGGCGACGGTTTTTTCTGGGTGATCTACTCGCAGCAAAAAAACGAGGACGAGGAAGACGAAGAAGACTGGGACTATTGATCCGGCCTTGACCAGCTTGTTTCAAAAAAAACCATTTGCGAAGAACGACATTTTCACTATATTAAGGTTTTATAAAGGAGTTACTCAGATGAACAAAATATACTTGATTCTGCTCTTGGTAATGCTTTCAGCCGCCCTCACCGCTCAAACCGGCCTCTTCGAACTCAGCTTCGGCGACTCCCGCGAAACTGCCCTGGCCACCCTCGAAAAAGTCAATTTTTCTATCACCGACGATTCAGGAACAAAGGTCACGCTGGCCGACGAAGACAACAGTTTGGTCGAAGGAATCGTCCTGAATTTTTCTGAGGAGGACAGCACCCTGGTAGGCTGGACCGTCACCTACATCGAACAGGAAGATGAAGACATCGAAAGCACTGTCATCGGAATTCTGGGCTCCTGGCACGGCGATGACTACGTTTGGGATGACGATATGGAAGAGTATTACTGGTATCTGGACGATACTCACACCGTCGCCGCGTGGTACGACTACTTTGATTCCTATTTCATCGTTGATTATTATATCGATCGGTAAAGTGTGAGCCTGGGTGCTTGGGAAAGGTTAACTGGTTATCAGGTTAATGGGTTAATGGGTTAATCGTTAAACGTGAGAAGTTAGACGTGACAGATGGGCTCGGGCTGGCTAATGGAATGTCTCGGGCTTGTCATTCCGGCGACCGGGGATACGGGATGCCTGGTTATCATTCCAGCGCAGGCTGCAGACATTCATACCGATGGCTTCCCACTTTGTCATTCCAGCGACCGGGGATACGGGATGCCTGGTTATCATTCCAGCGCAGGCTACAGACATTCATACCGATGGCTTCCCACTTTATCATTCCAGCGCAGGCTGGAATCCAGGTCTTTTAATTACAAGCAGTTACGATGACCTTATGTCCGTTGCGCGAGCTGGGTTACGGGTCTGATATCTTAAAGAACTGGGCCCCAGCCTGCGCTGGGGTGACAATGTGAGGCTCGGGGATGACAATGTGAGGCTCGAGCTTGTCATTCCAGCGCAGGCTGGAATCCAGGTCTTTTAATTACAAGCAATTACGATGACCTTGTGTCCGTTGTGCGGGCTGGGTTGCGGGTCTGAAATCTTAAAGAACTGGATCCCAGCCTGCGCTGGGATGACAATGTGAGGCTCGGGGATGACAATGTGAGGCGCTGGGGTGACAAGGCTTGGAATCTGGAGTGACAAGCCCCGGGCTTGGTCCATTTCCCCTTTTTCCATTTCACCATTTTTCACTTATACACTTAATAATTCGTGGCTTGCGTGGACACTCCAGTCTTTGCTCTCTATAGCCGCTGCACACTATCAGCAGGATTACTGCGGGAATACAGCAGATGGTCTGGTTTATCTGGCAGTATGACAAGCAGATAACATTTTTAACCCGCTGAGCGCCAGCCTCTATATAGTAGTGTGTGACGAATGGCGTTCATCCGGAGGGAAAAATGGGCTGTCCGCGAATTACGCGATTTACACGAAAGGGAACAACCAGGAACGGCAGGCGTCCCGCCTGCTAAAGCCCGCAGGGCTTTTCTATCCTGCCGTGAGATGTTGACCGATAAACATGAGGTGTGAGGATGAAGGCCCCTGCGGGGCCTCGCTGCGGGACGCCTGCTGTTCCGGATGCTGCGCCGAATGTCTGTTTGCGCACTTCCCACCGGATAAATCCGGCGGTCCGACCAGATAGATCTGGTGTTCCATGCGAGGGTACGGGGGGACCAATTCACCAATTCACAAAACAGAAAAAGCCGTATGAATTGGGATTTGATGCCGGATACAGACGCTGATTAACCGGGAACAAACCCTGGCAGATGGAAAAACTTGACATCTGCCCAGCAACCTGTTACTGTAAATCAAGATACAAGGAGACCCGATCATGCCAAACATCATCGTAGATAAAGCTCTCTGCACCAAGTGCAACATCTGTTCCTCCATCTGCCTGATGGGTATCATCAAACCCGCTGCCGATGCAGATTTTCCCTGCATCCAATCCGCCAATGAAAATAAATGCATGCTCTGCGGACACTGCGAAGCCTTTTGTCCCGCCCAGGCACTCACGCTGGACTTCCTCGTGGAAGAAAAAATTCCTTTCATAAGAGGGGAAAGTTGCATCGAGCCCGAACGCCTGGCTCTCTATATGCGCAGTCGCAGGTCCATCAGGCATTTCCGCCCTGAGCCGGTGGACAAGGAAACCATCCGCCAAATCCTGGAGACAGCGCGCTACGCTCCCAGCGGCGGTAACTCCCAAACCGTTCAGTGGCTTGTGATTTACGATACTGAAGAGGTGAAGAAAATCGCAGGATTGACCGTTGAATGGATGCGTACGGTCCAGAACACTCCGCACCCGTTTGCCAACTACGTTTCCGGCATCATCAAAGCCTGGGATCTCGGCTTTGATCCCATCTGCCGCAACGCCCCCCACCTCGTCTTTGCCCACCTGCCCGTGAGTGACTTTGTGGACGACCGTACGGATGCCATCATCGCCCTTTCCCATTTCGACGTCGCCGCCCCCGCCTTCGGTGTAGGATGCTGTTGGGCAGGCTTCATCCGCATGGCTGTGGATTCCTACCCGCCTTTGCTGGAGGCCCTCGCCCTGCCAGATAAACACAAAGTCGGCTACGGCCTGTTTTTCGGCTATCCCAAGTACAAAGTCGGAGCTTTGGCTCGCCGTCAGCCGATCGATGTTGTCTGGAGATGATGCCTGCGGCTCAAACTCCAAACTACAAGAAAAAATCTTAGATAATTCCGCAGCCCCTCCCCGTGCCGGGAACCCGCGTAAATCCAGGCGACGGTTCCGATATCCGCCTTGGTTGGCCGGCTACGCCACGTTATTGAGCATAAGGAAATAAAGAAAAGAATCCGGCCCCTCCGGCGACGCTGAAAAAACAAAGCCCCGCTTTTACACGGGGCCTTGGGCATTTGGAGGTGCGTGAGTGTATCAGCTGAAACGCAGCACCACAAATTGCTCGGTCTTGTTGCGGTCGAGCACGTAGAGGATGATGGTGTTGCGGTTTTCTTTCTTCATTTTATCGATGGCGTCGTTCATCGCCTTGTTGTATTCATCGGGCGTATTGACCACCGCGTTGCCTACTTTCAGGATGATGAATCCCACCTGTAAGATCGTCTTCGAAGCGGCGGAATTGGGCTCGATGGAACTGATGATCACGCCTTTGTCGGCCGTGACGTTGTTCCTCTTGGCCCAGGCGCTGTCCGTGGCCTCGACGGTGATCCCGGCCTTGCCGTTGGTTTCGGTCTCTGCGGCGCTGGCGACGGCTTTATCCTCGGGGTAGGAATCGAGTTGGATGTAAAGGGTCTGTTCCTTGTCGCCGCGGATGATGCTGACCGGGACTTTGGTCCCCACTTTGGAGGTGGCCACGGCGATGCGGAATTTGGAAACGTTGGGCACTTTTTCGCCGTTGAATTCCACGATCACATCACCAACTTCCAGGCCGGCCTTGTCAGCGGGGGAATCGTCCTCCACCTTGGCCACCAGGACTCCGGAGACCTCGCTGAGGTTGAAGGCTTCCATCAGGTCGGAAGTGATCTCCTGAGGCGAGATCCCGATGTAGGCACGGGTGACCTTGCCGTTGGCCACGAGGTCATCCACCACGCGCTTGGCCAGGTTGACGGGGATGGCGAAACCGATGCCGATGTTGCCTCCGCTGGTGCTGGTGATTGCGGAATTGATGCCGATGACCTCTCCGTCGATGTTGAGCAGGGGTCCGCCGCTGTTGCCGGGATTGATCGCAGCGTCGGTCTGGATGTAATCCTGATAGATGGGCGAGCCGCTGCCGAAATTGAGGTTTGACCTGCCGATGGCGGAAACGACGCCCAAGGTGACGGTACGGTCAAGACCGGCATCGCCAAAGGGATTGCCGATGGCAATCGCCCAGTCGCCGATCTCCAGGTTGCTGGAATCTCCCAGGGGAGCGATGGTGACTTTTTCGCCTTCTTTGACCGTGATCTTGATCACCGCGACGTCGGTGTTGGGATCGAGCCCGACCACAGAGGCCGTGTAATTGACCTTATCGGCCAGGGTGACCGTGATCGTGCCTTCCTTGCCCTTCTCCACGACGTGGTTGTTGGTCATGATGAAGGCTTCGCGGGTCTGGGGATTGTATTCATAGATGAAACCGCTGCCCATCGAGGTCACGGGGCGCTGTTGCTGCTGTGGTTGTTGGGGAAAGAAATAGCGGAAGAAATCGTCGTCGAAGAAGGGATTGGTGTAGTTCTGGACTTTGACCGTGGCTTCCACTTTGATCTGGACGACGGCCTCGCGCACTTTGCGCACCACGTTGACCACTGGGTTGGGGCTGTCTGTGGGGATGATGGCGGCCTTGGAATTTGTGTTGAGGATGGGTTCGTACTTTTCGGTTTTGCTTTTCTCGGCCTGCAAGGTCGCGCAGGCGAGCAGACTGACTGCCAAAGCAAGGGGCAGAATACGTTTGGACAGGTTCATAACATTTCTCCTGATATTGATAGAAGGCCTGTTTCCTTCCAGTTTTTGTGAGCGAAAATATATAAATTTCAAATCACTAGCCGATTCAACCTGTAACGCAGGCACATAAATCAGCGCCTTGAGCAAAGGTCAAGAAAAAAATACACATCCTTTCTGCTCGGGAAGTATCAGTATATACTCGACGATTTGCATAAACCCGCACGATTTTCTTTGGGTTTGACAAAATTCCCTGTCCGGCGAGACTGGCCACATGGAGCAAAAACAAACGGAATACAGGCAGGATACGCGAATGGAGGTGAAATACCTCAAGGGCGTGGGCGAACAGCGCGCCAGGCAACTGAAAAACCTGGGCGTGGCAACCATCCTCGACCTCTTCGAGTATTTCCCGCGTTATTACATCGGGCGCAAACTCAATCCCTCGCTTACCGAACTCCGCCCCGGCGACAATGTCGCGCTGACTGCCATGGTCAGTTGGGTGGACGAACGCCGCACCCATAGCGGAAAAACCTTGCTCAACGTGGGGATCAGCGACGGCAAGGCCACCCTCGTCTGCGGGTGGTTCCAATATCCCCAAAGTTATACGGCACTGTTCAAACCGGGCCGGCTGGTCTGGGTGAACGGCCCGCTGACGGAATACAATGGCCAGCTGCAATTGATGCATCCGGAATTCGAATTGGTGGATGACGAGGAAGAGGACGATTTCTGGAAGAAGCGCGAATACCTCCCTGTCTACGGGCTTTCCGGGACACTTACGCAGAAGTTCATGCGCCGGCTGGTCTATAACGCCTTTGAGCAATTCGCCGCGCAAATCGAGGAAAACCTGCCCCCGGAGATCCTGGACCGGCATCGCTTCCCCGCCCGCAAAGCTGCCTTGCAAAAGATGCACTTCAGCTCCCGGCCGGAGGAGGTCCCCGCTATCCGCGAACGCTTCGTCTTTGAGGAATTTTTCTACGCGCAGATCCTCTGGGCCCGGCACAAACACTTCCACGGCGCCGAGGTCCAGGGCATCCGCTTCGAAAACAAGAAAAACCTGACCTCGCGGCTCTATGCCGTCCTGCCCTTTAAGCTCACCGGAGCTCAAAAACGCGTCCTGCGCGAGATCTTCGCCGATATGTGCTCGGACAGGCAGATGTCCCGGTTGCTGCAGGGCGACGTCGGTTCCGGCAAGACGATCGTCACGCTGTTCGCGATGCTGCTGGCGGTGGAAAACGGCTTCCAGGCAGCGCTGATGGCGCCCACGGAGATCCTCGCCGACCAGCATTACGCCAACATCACGCGATTTCTGCAAGATCTGCCGGTCAAGGCAGTTTTGCTCAAAGGCGGCTCCTACAAAGGCAAAACCCAGATCAGAAGCGACATCAACGCCGGCGACGCGGACATCATCATCGGGACGCACGCCTTGCTGCAAAGCGACATTTCCTTTGCCCGCCTGGGTTTCGTCGCCGTGGACGAACAGCACCGCTTCGGAGTGCTGCAGCGCGCCACCCTGGCCCGCAAAGACAAACACCCGGATCTGCTTTACCTGAGCGCGACGCCCATCCCCCGCTCCCTGTCCCTGACCGTGTTCGGCGACCTGGAAGTCAGCACCATCAACGAACTCCCGCCCAACCGCATCCCGGTGCAAACGCTGGTCCGCTCGAGCCAGAAGATCGAGCTGGTTTACAGGGAAGTGGCCAAAGAACTGGCCCGGGGCAGCCAGGTTTACGTGGTCTGCCCGCTGATCGAGGAATCCGACAAAGTGGATCTCCTGGACGCCCAGCGCCTGCACAAACACCTTTCCGGCAAGGTTTTTCCCCAATACTGCTGCGTCCTGATGCACGGCAAGATGGCTTCCCGCGAAAAAGACGCCATCATGCAGCGCTTCAAGTCCGGAGAGATCAGGATCCTGGTCTCCACCACCGTGATCGAGGTCGGGCTGGACATTCCCAACGCCTCGGTGATGATCGTGGAACACGCCGAGCGCTTCGGTCTGGCGCAGTTGCACCAGTTGCGGGGCCGGGTGGGCCGCGGAGGACAGCAGGCCTGGTGCTATCTGATCGAGCATTTTCCCGCCGGCAGTATCGCGATAGAGCGCCTGAGCACGCTGGTGCGGACCAACGACGGCTTCCTGATCGCGGAAAAAGACCTCGAACTGCGCGGCCCGGGCGAGTTTTTCGGCACCGAGCAATCGGGCTTGCCGCAATTCCATTTTGCCAATCTGGTGCTTGACCAGCCCATCCTCAAAGAAGCCCGTGCCGACGCTTTTGCCATCGTCGCGGCCGATCCCGGGCTCGAGCATCCGGAAAACGCCCTGATCAGGAATTTCTATACGCGGAAGTACTCGGATAAAGAGAAGCTTATCCTCTATTGATGTCCACCCGTCCAGAAAAGGATTGACTAAATCCGCCCCCGAAATTTAAGGGCGAAAAACCACATAAAATCGAGGTGCCAATGAAGAAGCTGATTCTAGCACTCACGCTCGTCATTGCGATCGGCGCCATGTTCGCGCTGAAATTTGATCCGGACCTGTTCGTTTCCCGGTCCATCATCGTCTGCTTTACCAAAGCGGCCGTGGGGAACGACACCGGCAAGATAGATTACACTATTCAAAACGGTTGGGCCAAAACCGGGCTGGCCTCCTTCGACCGCCTGGCCGCCAAATACCACATCGTGGAAATGCAGCAGATGCATCCCAACCTCAAAGATCCCACCTGGAACGACAACGGCCTTTACCTTCAAAACACCTACCGGCTGATCCTGGATTCCAACGACCAAATGGACGCCGCGGTGGAAGACCTGGCCAAGAACGAAAACCTGATCTACGCGGAATTTGAAGGCATCGTCCGCAGCAAATACGTGCCCAACGACCCGATGGTCACACAGCAATACGTGCACAGCCGCATCCGCAGCTACGAGGCCTGGGACTACATCCAGGGCTCCTACGACGTCACCATCGCCATCACCGATTCCGGCGTGAAATGGAACCATCCCGACCTCCGCGCCAACATCTGGATCAATGCCGCCGAATCGCCCGGAATGACCATCAATTGGGACGCCGGAACGATCTCCGGTGGCAACGGCCTCGACGAGAACGGCGGTACCTGGGGCAAGCCGGACGACCTGGTGGGCTGGGACTTTTACAATAACGACAACAACCCGATCCAGACCTTCGCCGCCAACGACCACGGCACCCACGTGGCCGGATGCGCCGCCGCGGTCGGAAACAACGCCATCGGAGTGATCGGCACCTCCCCCATCGCCTCCATCATTAGCTGCAAGGGCGCTTCCAACACGGCTCCCTCCTCCGGTATTTCCTACGCCTACGACCAGGTCCGCTACGCCGCGGAACTCGGCGCCAACATCATCAACGCCAGTTGGGGCGCCACCGGCACCGGAGCCTATCCCAATTCGATCGTGAACTACGCCACCACGATGGGCGCGCTGGTCGTCACAGCCGCTGGTAACGAAAACATGGAGCACAACGCCACCTATCAGGACTATCCGGCTGATTGCACCAACGCACTCTGCGTGGCCTCCACCGGCCAGAACGACATCAAATCGAGCTTTTCCGATTTCGGCGCCCCGATCGACATCTGCGCCCCCGGCGAGGGGATCCTCTCCACGATCATCACCAACAACGGCTACGACGCCTATGACGGCACCTCCATGGCTTCACCGGTCGTAGCGGGAGTGGCGGCGCTGGTCAAGGCCCTGCATCCGGAAATGACACCCGCCCAATTGATGCAACGCCTGCAACTGACCGCCGATTACGTTTACGACGTCAATCCCGATTACGTGGACCAACTTGGCGCCGGCCGGGTCAACGCCTTTGCCGCCACCATGTATGACAAGATCCCCAACATCACCATCGAAGACAAATCGGTGGAGGAATTTTCCGGCGACGGCGATGGAGTCCCCAATCCGGGCGAAGTCATCCGCCTCAAGGTTTCGCTGAACAACTACCTCGATCCCTATACCGGACTGGCCTGGCTGACCGCCAACAACCTGAGCGCCACCCTGACCTGCAGCTATCCCGGCATCACGATCCTCGACGCCACCGCCAGCTATGGCAACCTGGCCCCCGGCAGCACGATGTGGAACAACACGCAGCCCTTTAAATTCCAGACTGTGGCTTCGCTGCCTTCGGAACCGATCCCCTTCGAACTCGTCGTGACCGCCAATGCCTCAGCGCCTTTCCCCTACACCAAAACCTTGCCTTTTACGGTCGAGCTTTCCCTCATCCAGGCCGGCTGGCCCTTCAACGTCGGCGGTGCCGCAACCTGCAGCCCCATCCTCGTCAACCTCGATGCCAGCCCCGATCTGGAAGCCGTCTTTGGCGACCAGGCGGGCAACATCCATGCCGTTAAAAAGAACGGTACGGCCGAGATCCCCGGCTTTCCGATCCAGACCGGTTCCGCGGTCGTCGGCTCGATCTCCATGGCCGACGTGAACGGCGACGGGATCAAGGAATTCGCGGCCAGCCTGCAGAACAACAACATCATTTTCTTCAACCAGAACGGCAACGTGCTCTGGAACACCCCCGCGGGAGGAACATTGCGCACCAGCCCGGTGATCGCGTCCCTGGGCATGAACTCCCAGCGCCAGATCATCACGGTCACCCAAAACGGAAGCCTGATCGTCCTGAATACGGACAACACACCTTATCCGAATTTCCCCGTCAGCCTGAGCGGAGCCTGTTTAGGCGCTCCTGCCATCGCTGATCTGAACGGAGACGGTACCCACGAGATCCTGGTCGCCACGCTCAACGGCAATCTGCACGCCATAAACAGCGCCACCGGCCAAAACATCGCCGGATTCCCCATCGCCATGATCGGCGGCTCGCAAAACCCCATCACCGTCGCCAACCTCGATTCCGACACCAGCCCCGAGATCGTCGTCACGACCAGCACCGCGGGCTATATCCTGGGCTACAATAGCGACGCCAGCGTCCTCTTCCAGAAAAACGTAGGCGGCCAGATCAAATCCGGAGCCGTGGTCGCCGACGTCAATAACGACGGCACCAAGGAGATCGTCGTGACCGGAGCCACCGGCCTCGTGCACATCCTCACCCCCGCCGGCAACAATCTGCCCAACACCCCGATCAACATCGGCCAGGCCACCGATTGCACACCCACCGTGGCCAGGTTTGACAGCGACAACTACGCCGGGATCATCTTCGGCGACACCAACGGCAAACTCCATAGCGTCCGCGCCGACGGCACCGAATCGCCCAATTTCCCGATCACCCTCGGCGGCAACATCAAGATCTCCGCCGCCCTGGCTGACATCGACCAGGACAACGATTTCGACATCGCGATCCCCAATGACGCCGGATATTACATAATCGACATCAAACGCCCCGCCCAAAGCATCGAATGGGGCTGCTTCATGGGCACCTACAACCGCGGCGGAAACATCTACCAGGCCACGCCGAACCAGGACCAGAGCGTTCCCGCGCCGACCACCCGGCTCGAAGCCAACTTCCCCAATCCCTTCAATCCGAGCACCATGATCGGCTTCGAACTGGCCGCGCCCGGCAACGTCACCCTCGACATCTACAACCAGAAAGGCCAGTTGGTGAGGACCCTGGTCGATTCCGACCTTCCCGCCGGACGCCATCAGATCGAGTGGAACGGCAAGGACTCCAACGGCAATAACGCCGCCAGCGGCCTCTATTTCTACCGCATGCACAGCGGATCCTATGCCTCGACCCGCAAAATGGTGCTGATGAAATAACCTCGGCTACTTGCACAGAAATTCTGCCCGGAGCCCAAAACTCCGGGCTTTTCTTTTCTTATGCTTGGGTTTGGGTACGGGAGGGTCCCGGGTTTGTCATTCCGGCGCAGGCTGCACCTTGTCATCCCAGCGCCCGGGGTCCTCGACGGAGCTTCGCTCCGGTGGTGGTGGGAAGGCTGGGGTCCAGGTCTTTTTTAGACTACATGCCCTATACCCAAGTCCCGCATCATTCAACCCCAGACTCCAAATCCTTGTCATCCCAGCGCAGGCCCAGCAAACAACACGAAGTTATCCCCATTATGTCATCCCAGCGCAGGCTGGGATCCAGGTCTTTTTAGACTACATGCCCTATACCCAAGTCCCGCATCATTCAACCCCAGACTCCAAATCCTTGTCATCCCAGCGCAGGCTGGGATCAAGGTATTTAAGAGATCAAACCCTTTGCCCAGTTATCAACTGTCATTTATCTTGTCCTATATATGCACTCTCAAAAGAACTGGATTCCAGCCTGCGCTGGAATGACAAAGTGGGGACATCATCGGTATTGGTGTCTGCAGGCCCAGCAAACAACATGGAGTTGTCCCCACCTTGTCATCCCAGCACAGGCCCAGCAAACAACATGGAGTTGTCCCCATTATGTCTTCCCAGCGCAGGCTGGGATCCAGGTCTTTAAGTAATCATACCCTTTGCCCAGTTATCACCCGCAATTTATCTGTCCTATTTATGTACTCTCAAAACTGGATCCAAGCTTGCGCTGGAATGACATCGCCTAGACCCACTCTAAATGTACATGAACCTTTTAATATTAAGCACATATATTGTATAAAATGTCTGATCTGATCCCCACATTGGTAAGACCTGATTACCCAAATTCACAAACTCAAAAATCCGTGTGAATTAGCAGTGATCTGACTGACAATGACTTACATGCCAAATTCACAAAAAGTACCCTCTTTAAGCCCCCCCCTTGGCGTGTGTGCAGGAGGGTGCATTTTGAGAGTAAGAGAGAATAAAGAGATTATAAAATATATTAGTATATAATAATTATATTATAGATATATATGATATATATAGAGATAGAGATTTATGCATAAGGCATCGCAATGCAATACCCCCACCCCTAACCAATTCTGTCCGGGGTGCCACAGAGACCCCTTTTTTGTGAATTTGGACCGTAACTCCTTGTCTGGCAATGAGACACTAATTCACACGGGTTTTTGAGTTTGTGAATTTGGGTGAATTTGCCCCCCGTGTCCTCGCCTGGAACACTAGATTTATCTGGTCGGACCGCCGGATTTATCCGGTGGAAAGTGCGCAAATAGACATTCCGGCGCAGCATCCGGAACAGCAAGCCCAGCATCAGGAACAGCAGGCGTCCCGCCTGCGAGGCCCCGCAGCGGCCTTCATCCTCACACCTCATGTTTATCGGTCAACATCCCGCATCAGGATAGAAAAGCCCTGCGGGCTTTAGCAGGCGGGACGCCTGCCGTTCCATGACACGCGCCTGCCGTTCCATGGTTGTTTCCTTGCGGGAAAATTCGAGTAGTTCGTGAACAGCCCATTTTTCCCTCCGGATGAACGCCATTCGTCACACACTACTATATAGAGGCTGCCGCTCAGCGGG
>MTKZ01122443.1_pt1 | contig 25344 bp, 25 predicted proteins | sample 1042781 | NCBI WGS metagenome assembly MTKZ01 (sample SAMN06212207, study PRJNA360539) | anaerobic digester metagenome | biome: Wastewater treatment plant; material: sludge; isolation source: anaerobic digester fed with sludge from wastewater treatment plant | place: Denmark: WWTP Viborg ... | reverse complement strand
CGCCCACAACATTGCTGCTATTGGGGGAATCATCTGCTGTTCCATGATCTCTTAACATGGTCGTAACTGCATGGCAATCAAGATGGTAGATGAGATTTCTGGCGTTGTGTGCTGCACAGATTCTCAAGGGGATCCAATAAGCTTTTCTTTGGAAATCTCAGTTATCATGCGGACCTCCTTTCAAAATTCTGCAAATTTCATCATCGTTCTTAAGGCCACTGCCATGAAAGTGTTGTTTCTCCTCCGTCAGGATTCACAAAGCGGAAAGTTGTAGCGGTGTCTTTCGGAACTTTTACCTTCAATTCTTTTCCGCCTTTGATGACAATTTTATCTAAAGACTTCCTTGTCACCTTTTCCCAAGGAGTATTATCATCGCCAATATAGACTTGAATTCCTTGATCGAAGCTACCGCCAGTTACGACGATTCTAAAGGGGTCTTGTTTTTTTACTAAAGAGTTTATTAAAGGACAATTTCCGCAAGGATAAGGATCAGTTATCTTTCCGACNNACCTTTCCGACATAAATGTCGCTGAGCCCGCCGTTATAAGTCGCATTAAATCCATTTAGAACGGGAATATCTAAAGAGAATGTAGACCCGATAAAATAGATATTGCCACTGAGATCGCGCTTAAGACAAGAAATCCATTCATCACCATTTGCACTACCTCCAAAATAGGTTCCCCAATAAAGCATTGAGCCATTTTTTGAAAGCTTAGCCATGTACATATCTGCTTGCCCATTTAGTGTTTGCTGAAAACCGCCCGGGACAGGGATATTATTTGATTCTGTTATCCCTCCGATAAATATATTATCAAAAGAGTCAAAATTCACAGCATACACCGAATCCCGCAAGCTTCCTCCCAGATAGGTTCCCCATAATAGAGAAGAACCATCTTTTGAAAGCTTTGCGACATAAATGTCTGTGCAGAAGCGGTCACAGCATTCGCAGCCATTATAACTTTTGTCGTAACCGTTGGGCGTCGGCAATCCAAAAGACGTGGACCCGGCTATGATAATATTTTCAGAAGCATCAATAGCCAATATGTAACCCAAATAGAAAGAACTCCAGCCATTATTTGCCCCGAATATGAATGGACCTTTTACCCGCCATATTGGCAAACCGTCGCCTGTCATTTTGGAAAGATAAAAATACGGATACAAATTGACTGGCGGCGATATGATGGAATCATAAGGAAGATCTTCAGAGAAGGAATATCCACCGAAAACAATATTATCATTTGAAGTAACTTTAAGGCCGCTAAATATATCTTCTGAACTCCCTCCAACATAAGTTCCCCACAACAGGGAAAGGCCATTTTTGGAAAGCTTGCCGAGAAACATATCGTCTTCCCCGCCAAGGTTTGTGTCATAACCTTCTGTTGCAGGCATATTGCCGGAAAAAGTGGTGCATCCAAAAACAATATTATCTGAGGAATCTAAACCGATTTGAACATCAAATTCGTCCCCGCTTCCGCCGATGTAAGTTCCCCATGAAAGAGAAGAACCGTCTGCTGTTAACTTTGCTATATAAATGTCTGAATTGCCGTTGTGGGACACGTCAAATCCGTTTATGGCCGGAAAATCGGCCGAAGTTGTGGATCCCGCAATAACGATGTTCCCTGAAGAATCCATCGAAAACGCAGAAAGAGATTCGTCGCCACTCCCGCCGAGATATGTTCCCCATAAAAGGGAAGATCCATCGGCAGACATTTTCGCCAGATAGATATCATACTCATCTGCCTTCGTTTGACTGTATCCATTAGGAGTAGGGATGTCCAAAGAAGCAGTATAACCCCCTAATATTAAAACCCCTGCGCTGTCCAATATTAGTCTTGTTCCAAAATCGTCTGACGAACCACCCAAATACGTTCCCCATAAGAGGGACTGGTTAGAATCAAAATTGGCATGATTTTCTGAAAAGTTGTTTTTCTTCTCTGCCACCCAAAAAACGAAATTACCAAAAGGAGTCATTATTTCTATCTTTTCCGTGGACTCCATTACGTTGTTTGCCGTTTCTAATGTCATTTTTGGCTTATGGACGTTTCCCTCAAAATTCCAAAGAACTCCGTTGTCAGCTTTTGTATCAAGCGCCAATTGAACATTATTTGAAGAATCGCTTATCCTGATCCTGCTGAATGTGGGAATATTGCTATGCCATTTTGAAGAATCATTACCTTTAAAAATGTTAATTTTTGTGACTTGCTCATCTTCCGGAAGTATTTCAGAGAAGGTCATACCTTCAAAGCGAACAAAAACATTGCTGATAACTCTTTCCTGTTCACACTGTTCAAGACGTCTGTTTATCGGTCTTTCATTAAAAAGAGGGAAGTTTGGTTCTGGTTTCTTTTTTGGTTCAATAAGTGAAATCACAATTCCATCTTTCTTGACCCAGAGCCTGCCACCTGAAATATCGGAACAGTAAAGAACATCTTCAGGATATTGACCGACATTTTTAACAAAAAAAGAGTTGTTGTATTTCAAGGGAATTACCTCTGGCTGAGACTCTTTTCCGGTAATGCAATATGGAATAAGAAACATAAGAAAAAGCGTAGGCAGTAATAAAATTATCTTCATAGCATCCTCCTTTTATGGAAGTACTGGAAGTTGGCTGAAATCCCTATCGCTTATGACAATGCTGAGGTATGAGTCAGGCTGACTTCTAAGTTCAACTTCAAGGCTGTAATCACCCACCGTCAAATGTACGGGTTTGACAAGAAGACGCGCATTCATATTGAAATCGCTTGGCTTAAAAATATCATCCCCCGGATTAAGAGAAACAGTTGCTGAAGAAACTCTTGTGTTTTTGTCAACGCTATCTCCATTGACAAGGTTCACGAAGTAATCGTCTTCCTCCGCTACACTAAATAGGAAGCATTCAGTTGTGGGTTGTCCCTTTGCTCTCGAAAGATTTATTGAAAGAAGTTCTGCTCCGTTGATCATGGAGTTCCACATTTGGGTCTGCGTATGTACGCAATTCCTGAATAGACCCAAATAATATTGTTGCATTTCAATTGGACAAAATACACCGCCACCGCCGCACTTCCCCATATCCTGCTCAAGTTTCTGATAGCATTGTCCACAGCCAGTGAGAGAGGGATATGTTAAAAAGTTTTGGATCCTATTTGAATTAGTTATCGTTATAGTTGAATAGGACGGCGTAAAGACATAGCAAGGCTTAGAAGGAGCAACAGTATAGGAAGCCCCGTATCCCTTAAGGCCGGAAATAAGGTAATTGCCTGCACCTTCGGATTTTCCCCATGCTGGATCAGCATCAACAAGCACATCACTGACCGGCGTTACCGGATTTACACCGATGTATCCAGAAACCGAATAATATGGGAAATTGGGAGTAACGGATTTTGGTGTTGCAAGCGGTCCTTTGCAATTTCTATTTAAGCCCGAGCTGAGTGCTTGAACAGTATAGTAATATGTAACTCCATTTGCTACTTCATAATCTTGATATTGCAGTGTTGATGCCGGTATCGTGATTGGCATTCTGATATAACCGGCGTTTAAGCCTATCTCGTTTCTAAATACTTTATAAGCCGAAGCGCCTGGGACGCTATTCCAAGAAAGAACGACATCATAATTTGAAGTCGTGACAGTCAAAGTGGGTTTTTGAAGGCTGCAAATGGCATGATTTGGATAACGAGGCGCACACGCTATTGCGTGGTCATTAAATGCGTCATATATTGCCTCGGAATGAGGCGTTCCATCGGTAAGGTTCCCATTGTCATCGTCAACGAATAAAAACGCTTTATACCAAGAATCGCCATTACAGCCATGTGAAGTCCAGTTGCTTTCGTTCTGCGTGTTGCAGGTGAAGCCCTGTCCCCTTGAGGGAGCAGACAAGAAAAATAGTCTCTCCGCAATTTCCCATGCACTGTGTTGGTCAATAATACCCCCTGCTGCAAGTTTTCTTGTTGCCAAGTCCCAGACTGCTTCCGAAAGAATGTAGCTTTCGCAATGAGGTTCTTTTCCACAAGGACCCCCATATCCTGTCGGTACCAAACCACAATGACCCCTGATAAAACCATTAGGAGTATGGGGCTGAGAAGGTGTTCTTTTTGCATAGTCAACATCTCTCGCACCCGTGCAGGATATGCAAGGAACGCCATATCCGTCACAATTAATAGTAAAAGCATTCCTCCCCGAACATGAGTCATGCGTTACAAAAAAGGCGCTTACATCGGCATAGGCTTCTGAAGTTCCTTTTTCACCGTTTTCAGGGGGGATTAGTCCGTCATTATGATCAAGCCCGTGACCAAACTCGTGAATAAGGATTGATGAAATCTCTCCGGGGTTACTGCATCCACCCGTTCTTGCGTAGTTAGCGGTTCCGAACTGTCCATCCCAAAATGCTGTACAATAAATTGTTGGGAGATTTGGTGGGGGTGGATCTGAATGATCGGGTTGAATATTCACATTTACAGTTACTCTGCTGTTAAGCCATACATTCAACGGCAACCAAGCTCTCGCTTTTTGTTGAAATGAATCTAAATGAAAATAGGCATTCCTTGCCGCGTGGGTGTCTCCCAGAGGTTTGCTGATGGGGACATCACAATCTCTGCCCGTGCTGGTTCCATAGTCTATGTTGCCGGGATAGATAATGGCAGAGATCTTTGTGTCGGCAGGTGTATAGCCGTCACCGCAGTGGTCAACGACACTTATTCCACCCCAATAATCTTCCTCGCCATCCCAATCCAATCTGGCTGTCGCCGTTGTACCAGAGTGTAAGCCGTAAGCGCCAGCTCTATCTGTGACTGGTCTTGTTCCATCGTCCATTTGTAAAACTAAGTTTGGAAAGGGATGCGTAACCTCAATGTCAGTTCTGGTTATAGGATAAATACCCCCTTTTACAATGCCATAAAGATTTTCATCGCCAAACGAAAGAAGCTCTCCTGTGTGGGCGTCAATTTTTGCCAGCCAAGTGCCTAATACATTTTGCCTTTTGAATACCAAAGTATAAATAAGTCGATAATCAACGCCGCTCCCAACTACGCCTACATACTGCCCGATATCTGCACAAGGGGAAATGGGGATTATGCTTAATCTTCCTGTTTCTAACAATTCGTCATCGGGCAGAAATCCGCCTATATATGAGCCAAGTATCTGTTGGGCATCGGTCGCGCCATAATAAGGCGTTGGATCAATTTTAATGGGACTAATATTTTCAGTACCAAACTGAACAAGATTTCCGCTATTGATTCTAAAATATGCTCTGGCATTCTCAACCGGGATCCCACGATATACATAATCAAATGATGCAATCCATAAGTATTCATCATAAGAATTTGAAGATATTGGATTGAGGGTTAAGTTGTCGCAGTCAAATGGGAATAAATTACTATTTTGGTAAATAAAATTCCTCGCGATCTTTTCCAGAGTTGAAATGTCAATGCCATCCTGAGAATTGAGGTAAATGGAGATGTCATTGTTGACAAGCGAGTTACCTGCACCGGGTACCCACGGCAGACCGGATCCTTCACAAAATGAAGGAATTCCGCTTCTCTTGTCAATCCAAAGTGTCCAGTTGCTGCCATTTTCACCGACGAACTTGTTCCAGCCTTGAAATACTTGAGTTCCGTTCGGGTAGGCTGTGGTACCCGCAATAGAATAAATATCTTCAGCTAATGTGCCTTCTGAATGGACTCCTAGCCTGGAGTCTTGAAATTGAATTGCCTCTAGGGCTGATTGCCCGGATTTCGGCAGGAAGGCAAAAGTATGTGCTGGCATCAACACAAATGCACAAAACAGAAATAATATTGCGATAGCAAGAATTCTTCTTTCCTCCATGATACACCTCCGATGATTGAACATTATGTTTTATTTCCCCTTTTGTCAAGCTGCCTTAGATTTTGTGCCATAATTTTTTTACAAGTCGGGCACGCGCCGCGTGCCCCTACAAAAAATCTCCCCTGCCTTCGGAATCTCCCTTTTCGTTTTCTCCCTCGTGATAACGAGGGCTGGTCTATGTAAGAGGGATGGTCTTTTATACCAATTTGGCATCCGTCGTTTACCAACTAGTAGGCGAGGATACCCATCCTCGCCCAAGCTGGGATATGTATCCCAGTCTACGGGTAGGAATGATTTGTCTATCTTGGTTTTATCCCCCTTACATAGACCAGTTTGAGGCACGCCGGCTGAAGGCGACGGCTGTCGGGCTAGGCATGCCTCGCCCCTACGAGATTCCGGGCACGCGCCGCGTGCCCCTATGGATTGTTTAAATGACGTGGCACTTTTCCTCGTGATAACGAGGGCTTGCCGCTGGCGTGGGGACTTCAGCGTCCCCCGATGGCGGCAAGTTTGATATTCCCGCCAGGCTCGCCGTCGGCGTAAGAATAAGGGCGGCCGTTATAGCCGCCCTACAGGGTGTGGAGGGGGGATCCACGACCATAGGAACAACAAACCCCGGATTTAATTCCCAAGGATCTTTATCAAGGCATATTGTCTTTGTTATCAGCTACTTGGAAACTTCTTCCATGAGGACGACCGCGAAGCATTCGACCGCCTCGCCCCTTCCGGCCTCTCCCAGCCCCTCTCTGGTCTTGGCTTTGAAGGATACATCCGAGGAGTCTATCCCGAGCAGCGAAGCGACGTTGGCCGCGATCTCCCCCTTGAAGTCGTAAAGCTTCGGCCTCTCGAGGATCAGCGTAATGTCGATGTTCCCGACCTTCATATCTTTCTCCGCCGCCAGTTCCAGTGCCTTCTTCACGAAAAAGAAGCTGCGGGCGTCCTTCCACTTGGGGTCGGTGTCCCTGAAATGGTCGCCGATGTCTCCTGCCGCCAAGGCTCCGAGGATGGCGTCTGTCACGGCGTGCAGGACGACGTCCCCGTCGGAGTGGCCGAGACATCCCTTTTCGAAGGGGATCTCCATCCCGCCGAGGACCAGCTTGCGCCCCTCCGCGAGCCTGTGCAGGTCCCAGCCGAAGCCTACGCGCACGTGTAACCTCCCAGCAGGGCCTCTACGATCTCGAGGTCCTTCGGATATGTCACCTTTATGTTGGCGGCCGACGAAGGGACGAACCTGACCCTGCCGCCGTATTTCACCACGTAGGAAGCGTCGTCGGTCCCTTCGAACCCTTCCGCCTCACCCTTCTTCAGCGCGTCGAGTATCGTCCTGAAAGGAAACGCCTGCGGAGTGAAAGCCCGCACGAGGTTCTCTCGCGGAACTATCTCCCCCGCCAGGTCTCCGCTGGTGCTCCAGATGGTATCGGAGAGCTTCGTCCCGAGGAAAGCACCGTCGCACGAGCTCAGCCCGGCGATTAGGTTCTCCACGTCCTCGCTAGTGACGCACGGCCTCACCGCGTCGTGGATTATGACGATCTCGGGATCGTGGGGCATGAGCGCCTCGAGAGCCTTGATAGCCGAAGCCGGCCTCGACCTGCCCCCCGCGATTATCTTCCTCTTCTTGTCCTCGCCGTAAGGCTGGAGGGCTTTCTCGAGCATGGGTATGTCGTCGCCCGGAAAAGTGATGATGGTCGAAACCACGCCGGGCATCGAGGAGAAGAGCTTGATGCTGTAATAGATGATGGGGTTGCCGAGAACGTGGACTATCGGCTTGGGCGTTACTCCGCCGAACCTCGTTCCCTTTCCGCCGCCGAGGATGGCGACGCCGATACGGGGCGTCATCGCCTCCATATCATCAACCCTCCATAATGTCGCTTTCCTTCTTCGTTACGGAGTGCTGGATCTCTTCTATGTGCTTGTCGTGCATCTTCTGGATCTTGTCCCAGGCGAGGTCCCTGTCGTCCTCGGAGATCTCCTTCGCCTTTTCCTTCTTGTCGATCGCCTCGCGGGACTCGTGGCGGATGTGGCGGATGGTGACCTTCCCCTTCTCGCCGAACTCGCGGGCCTTCTTGCAGAGGTCCTTCCTGCGCTCCTCGGTGAGTGCGGGCACCGGCACTCTTATCACCCTGCCGTCGTTGGCGGGGTTGAAGCCGAGGTTGGCCTCCCTGATCGCCTTTTCGATCATCACGATCTGCTTGGCGTCCCAGGGGGAAACGAGGATCATCCTCGGATCTGGCACCGAAAGGTTCGCCACCTGGTTCAGCGGCACCTTGGAGCCGTAGTAATCGACGCGGACCGGCTCGAGAAGAGTGAGCGTGGCCTTTCCCGTCCTTAAAGTGGTAAGTTCGTGGCGCGTCGCCTCGAGGCACTGTTTCATCTTTTCTTCGCAGGATTTCAGGATGCCGTTCATTTCATCAACCCCCTTTAACGATCGAACCGATCTTTTCCTTGAGGAGGGCCTTCTTCAGGCTGCCCTTCCTGAAAAAATCGAAGACCCTGATGGGAAGCCCGTTGTCCCTCGCCAGAGCGACGGCAGTCAGGTCCATCACATTGAGCTTCTTCGCGATCACCTCGTCATAAAAAAGAGTATCATACTTTTTGGCCTTTTTGNNCTTTTTGGCCTTTTTGTCCTTGACCGGGTCGGCCGAGAACACGCCGTCCACCTTGGTCGCCTTCATCAGTATCTCAGCCCCGATCTCGAGCGCCCTCAAAGCGGCCGCCGTGTCGGTGGTGAAGAACGGATGGCCCGTCCCTCCGGCGAAGATTACCACTTTCCCGGCATCGAGGAGCTCCGAGGCCTTCGCGGGCGAATAGCCTTCCGCGAACGGCACCATGTCGACGGAAGAGAGGACCTCGGCACCGATACCCTTCGACCTGAGAGCGTCCCTGAGGGCGAGGCCGTTGATGATGGTGGCGAGCATCCCCATGTAGTCGCCCGTTTTTTTTTCGATGGAGTAGCCGGAGGACCTGATTCCCCGGAATATGTTCCCTCCCCCGAGGACGATTCCGATCTCTTTGCACGCCTTGCGCGCGTCGGCTATCTCGCTGACGAGAAAGCCGAGCGCGCCTGGATCTATGCCTGACTGCGAGGTCCCGGAAAGGGTCTCCCCGGAAAGCTTCAGAAGAACGCGGCGGTAACTCTTCCCCGCCATCGCCTCTTACTCGCCCTTGACTTCCTCTCCGAGCTGGAACTTCACGAACCCCTTCACTTCGTAGGGGCCCTGCACGGAGGAGGCGATGTGCTTGTTCACCTTTATGGTCGGGTCCTTGATGAAACCCTGTTCGAGAAGGCATATTTCCTCGAAGAACTTGTTGGTCTTGCCTTCGACGATCTTCTCGATCATGTTCTCGGGCTTGCCCGCGGCCTTGACCTGCTCGCGGTAGATGTCCTTTTCGGCTTCGAGGACTTCCTTGCTGACGACGTCACGCGAAACGAACTTCGGGGAGGCCGCCGCCACCTGCATGCAGAGCTCCTTCGAAAGCTCCCTCACCTTGTCGTCGACCGCGCCGGTCTTCGCTTCGAGGAGCACGCCGATCTTCCCGCCGGCGTGGATGTACGAGCAGACGTAGTCGCCTTCCATCCTGGCGAACCTGCGGAGCTGGATGTTCTCGCCCAGCTTGCCGACAACCGCGAGGATCCTGTCCTTGATCTTCTGCGAGGGGTCCTTCTTCGAGGCTTCTTCAAGGAATTCTGCGGCGGTCTTGGCGCTTCCCGAAAGAAGCTGGGCGCCGATCTCGTCCGCGAGAGCGATGTAATCGTCCGTCTTCGCTACGAAGTCGGTCTCGCAGTTAAGCTCGAAGATGATGCCCTTCTTGTTGTCCGGGGCGATCACCGAGACGACCCTGCCCTCTTTGGCGGCCTTGTCGGCTCTTTTCTGCGCGACGGCCACCCCCTTTTTCCTGAGAAGCGTGATCGCCTCTTCGAGGTTGCCGTTCGATTCCTGGAGACCCTTCTTGCAGTCCATCATTCCGACGCCGGTCTTTTCCCTGAGTTCCATGACGAGTTTCGAGGTTATTTCCATTTTATTTCACCATAATCCTATCTAAAAATGGCGTGCGGTTATTCGCCTTCCTTCTTCTCGGCCCTTGCCCTCGGTTCCCTCTTCGGCTTTTCAACGAAGCTCTCCTCGAGAGCCTTCGCTTCGCCTTCGAGCCTTTCCTTCAGCGCGCTGTCGGTCGTACCGTCGGCCGCCTTGGATTCCCTGATGTCGAGGCCTTCCTGGATGGAGTCGACCACCTTGTTGGTGAAGAGCTGGATCGACCTGACCGCGTCGTCGTTGCCCGGGATCGCGAAATCGACGGCGTCGGGATCGCAGTTGGTGTCCACGAGAGCGACCACCGGGATGCCCAGTTTCTTGGCTTCGGCGATGCAGTTCTTCTCTTCCTNNAGAAGAGGACCGACGGGAGATGGTTCATGTCGCGGACGCCGTTGAACATGACCTCCAGCTTCTCCCTTTCCTTAAGAAGGAGCTGTCTTTCCTTCTTGGTGGTGTTCTGGAACTTGACGTCCGTGTCGAGACGATCGAGCTCCTTGAGCCTCTCGATCCTGCTTCTCATGGTCTTGAAGTTGGTGAGGGTCCCGCCAACCCACCTGTCGATGACGTAGGGCATCTTGACCCTTTCGGCGGCCGCCTGGATGACAGGCTGGGCCTGCCTCTTGGTCCCGACGAAGAGCACCTTGCCTCCGCCCACCGCCGTATCGGAGATGAAGGCGTCGGCCTTCTTGAACTCCCTCAGCGTGTGCTGAAGGTCGATGATGTGGATGCCGTTCCTGACGCCGAAGATGTACCTTTTCATTTTCGGGTGCCATTTCCTCGTTACGTGTCCGAAATGTACCCCTGCCTCGAGCAATTCTTTCATGCTGATCGTAGCCAATGCGACCTCCTCTGAAAAACGCCGCAGTCCAAGCGGTCGGCCTCCCTGCCGAGAGGGCCTTCCGGCCCCCTTGCCCGCTTATTNNACCCTGCCGAGAGGGCCTTCCGGCCCCCTTGCCCGCTTATTCAGGCCCTGCGGGAAACGCGGGTTGATGTAAAGGGAAAGATTTCCCTGTAATAAGCTACTAACGTTTGCTGAACTGGAAGCGCTTCCTTGCCTTCGGGCGTCCGGGCTTCTTTCTTTCGACTTCCCTGGCGTCCCTGGTGAGGAGACCGCCGGCGCGAAGCTTCGGCTTCAGTTCGGGATCGACGGTGAGAAGCGCCCTGGCGATGCCGTGCCTCACGGCTCCGGCCTGCCCGGACGGGCCGCCGCCCCTCACGTTGACGGTGATGTCGAACTTCTCCTTGGTCGAAGTGGCGACCAGCGGAGTCTCGATCAGCATCCTGTGGACGGGATTGGGGAAATATTCTTCGAACTTGCGCTTGTTAACGAGGATAGCGCCGCTTCCGTTCTTGAGGTTGACCCTCGCGACCGCGGTCTTCCTTCTGCCAGTGCCCTGTTTTCTTTCGGTCTCAGCCATGAAACTCAAGCTCCTCTCTTAGTGTCAGGAAGCGGGAACGGAGCGGGCTGCTGAGCTTCGTGGGGGTGCTTCGGGCCCGCGTAAACTTTCATCTTCGTGATCATCCTGTCGCCGAGCTTCGTCTTCGGCAGCATGCCCCTGACGGCCTTCTCGATGAGAGCGCCCGGCTTCCTGGCGACCAGGTCCTTCGCGGCCTCCTGGCGCAATCCGCCGGGATACTGCGTATGGTGGCTGTAGATCTTGTCCGTCCATTTCTTGCCGGTCAGGTTGACCTTCCCGGCGTTGACGACGATGACGAAATCCCCGCTTTCCGTATGGGGGGTGAACACGGGCTTGTGCTTGCCCATGAGCACCATGGCGATCCGCGTAGCGAGGCGGCCGAGGGTTTGCCCTTCGGCGTCGACGAGGTACCACTTCCTGACCAGCTCGCCCTTCTTGGCAAAATAAGTATCCGACATCCTAAGCTCCTTAAAATACAAATTCCCTTAAAGACGCACGAAGCGCCCAAAAACGAATTGGCATTTTAGAGGATTTTCCCAACTTTGTCAATAGGATAGAGAAAGATAGGCGCTGAAGCTTTCCAAAGAGGAGGGACTCTGCCCCTCCTCTTAGACGCGTCACTCATTCCATTCGCTCTGCTGAACACCACCCCGTAGAAGAATGTGCCTTAGCGCGAAGTGAATTCGACGCACGGCACAATACCTTTTTTGGAACTGCTGAAAAACAAAAGCAAGCAGGAAAGGAAACAGGCTCTCAGAGAAAACGGCAAATGGGAGACAGGAAATTATGAAATATGGGGTGGAGCCGCCGTTCGCTTTTTAAAGGCAAGGAGATATTTCTACTTCTTTGCCTCCCCCTTTTCATTCAGCATCTTCAGAATATGCCTTGCAAGGTTTTCATCTATTTCGCTGTGCCTTGGAACAGGCTGACAGTTTCTGGTCTTGGGGTTTTGATACCAGTCATGCCTGGCTCCATTTCGCACCAGTAAACATCCCTTCTTTTTGAGGATTTTAATGAGCGCCTGTCTTTTCACGCGATCTTTAGCGTCGCGACCCTTTTAATGCCGGGCAGATCACCGCTGGTCAGGTCTTTATAAAGGTCCCTAAGGTTTTCTTTGAGCTCGGCAAGAGTCTTCCCCTGCGTCTTGTAATCAGGGAACTCTTCGAAATAGCCCAGCCAGAATTTCTCTTCCTTCCAGTAAACGAACTTTGCGGTCTTCATCATCAAAAATCTCCACCCTAATTATATAGTGCCTTCAACGCCGATTGTCAACCGCAACGGTACAGGAAATTGTTCTAGGGTCTTCAGTCCGCCAAACAGAGAAGGGATGCAGGTACAAAGACTCTGTGATTGTGCCCATTTTCACCAAGATGCAGGAATCAAGCCCTAGCACCACGAATTCGCAGGAGTTGAATGAAATGTATAATGCAGATTCTTACACCTTAGGCTCAAACTCCAAGTGCAACACTGTAGTATTAAGAAGGAGGTGTTGCCATGGGAGAGAAGTACAGCCATTTGAGCCTCTCCGCGCGTGAAGAGATCAGCCGGGGCCTTGCCAGTGGGTCTAGCCTGCTGGCGATCGCCAGCAGGCTAGGTCGAAACAGGGGGACGATAAGCCGTGAAGTAGCCAGGAACGGGCCGGACAAGGAGAGGTACCGGCTGGCAGAAGCTGTTCGTCTGGCTGATCAGAGATCAAGAAAGCCTCGCAGAAAACGTAAGTTGAGCAGTGAAGGACTCTGGGGTAAGGTGGTAAAGTTGCTTATGAAGAGCTGGTCGCCTGAGGAGATTGCGGGGAGGTTCAAACGAGAGCATGCTCAGGAAAAGCCTTAAAACATGCTTTCTTTTCATCTTCGCACCCCTCGCTTTTTCCCGCTTGCAGAGAATTAACAAGATCTTGTGAAAATAATCGCCAGGCTATTCCTTCGCCAGCCTCTTGCCCAGCTCCAAGGCTTCCTGCATAAGCTTCCTGTTGCTCTTGATATCGCCTTCGTCTACGGCGCTGCCGTATACCATGCCGACAAGATCGGAGCCCGTGTAACTGAAGGCGTCCTGGAAGGTCCTGAGGGCGTTGACGCAGCCGGAGTCGAAGGGGTCTTCGCCCCCGTATGTCATGGCGACGGCTATCTTCCTGCCCCTGTATGGGTCTTTCTGATAGGCGCGCAGCGCGAACCACCTGTCCATGCAGGTCTTCATCTGTGCCGACATCGTGAACCAGTAAACGGGGCTCGCGATCACCCAGGCGCCTGCCTCTATCAGCTTCGGGTAGATCTCCTGCATGTCGTCCTTAATCGCGCAACCTTTGGCGCCCTTCTTCTGACAGCTCATGCACGCCTTGCACGGGGCGATCTTCTTCCCGTGAAGGTAGATCGTTTCAACCTCGGCCTTGCACGACTTCGCGCCCTTTCCGATCTGCTCCGCTAGGATCGCGCTGTTCCCCTTTTTCCTCGGACTTCCCAAAAGAACAAGAACCTTATTCGGTTTCATAATATTCTCCGTGATCGCAAATTTGAAAATTGTGGAATCATTTTCTTTATTGAACCTTCAGCCTTAAGCCTTCAGCCATCAGCCTTTTCCGCAAAATGGCACGCCGCGAAGTGGCCCGGCTCGTGCTCCGCAAGCTTCGGAGCTTCCTTCTCGCAAACCGCCTGCTTCATCGGGCACCGAGGATGGAACGGGCATCCCGTCGGCAGGTTTACGTTCGACGGAATCTCCCCCTCGATCGGCTTCTTCTCCTTCACGACCGTCGGGTCCGCCACCGGCGCCGACTCCATCAACGCCTTGGTGTACGGGTGCATCGGCCTGTGGAATATTTCCTTCGTCTCCCCCGTTTCGACGAACCGCCCGAGGTACATCACCGCCACCCTGTGGCTGATGTGCTCAACGACGTCGAGCGAATGCGCGATGAAAAGATACGAGATCCCCATTTCCTTCTGCAGGTCTTCTAGAAGGTTCAGTATCTGCGCCTGCACCGATAGGTCGAGGGCCGAGACCGCCTCGTCGCAGACGATCAGCTTCGGATTGAGCGCTATCGCCCTCGCGATGCCCACCCTCTGCTTCTGGCCGCCCGAGAGCTGGTGCGGGTACTTTTCGAAGAACTCGGCATTTAGCCCGACCTTGTTCAGGAGGTCGAGAACTTTTTCTTTTCTCTCCTTCTTCGTACCGATCTTGTGGATGAGAAGGGGTTCCTCTACCGATCTGCCGATCTTCATCCTCGGATCGAGACTGGTCGAAGGGTCCTGGAAGACCACCTGTATGTTCTTCCTCGCTTTTCTCAGGTCCCCGCCTTTCAGCGCGAGGAAATCGCGCCCTTCGAAAACAACACTCCCCCGATCCGGTTTGTCGAGCCTCAGGATGATCCTTCCGAGCGAGCTCTTGCCCGAGCCCGATTCGCCGACGATCCCGAAGGTCTCCTTCTCCTTGATGTCGAACGAAACGCCGAGAAGGGCGTGGACCTCCCCCACTTTGAGTTGGAATATGCCCTTCCTCACGGGGAAGCTCTTTGTCAGGTTCTCGGCTTTCAGGAGTATTTCCGCCATCTATTCTCCGTAAAGGACGCAGCGCACGTTGTGGCCGCTTTGATCCGATGTCAGTCTCGGCACCGACTCCGCGCACTTCTCTTTCGCGAAGTCGCACCTGTCCCTGAAAGGACATCCCGACGGGAACTTGCCGAGAGGCGGCACCTGGCCCCTGATCGGTTTCAGCTTCCCGTTCTTCCCGCGCTTGGGGATGGAGGCGAGTAGCCCTTTCGTGTAGGGATGTCGCGGGTCGGCGAACAGCTCTTTGACAGGCGCCTCCTCGACGATCATCCCGCCGTAGATAACAAGCACCCTCTCCGCTATCTCGGCCACGACCCCGAAGTCGTGGGTGACGATCAGCAGCGTCAGCGAAAGCTTTTCCTGCAGTTCCTTCAGAAGCTCTATGAACTGCGCCTGGAGAGTGACATCCAGCGCAGTCGTGGGCTCGTCCGCGAGAAGCAGCGACGGGTTCAGCGCGAGGGCCATCGCTATCATCGCCCTCTGCCTCATCCCGCCGGAAAGCTCGTGCGGGTAGGCCGCGGCGACACGGTCCACATCGGCGATTGAGACAAGCTTCAGAAGCTCCTTCGCCTTGCCGAGCGCCTCTTTTTTCGAGATGTCGGTGTGAACGAGGAAAGGCTCGGCCACCTGGTAGCCGATCGTGAGCACCGGGTTCAGCGCGGAGAGCGGCTCCTGGAAGATCATCGCGATGCGGTTTCCGCGCACCTTGCGGATCTCCTCCTCCTGAAGCTTCATGAGGTCCCGCCCCTCGAAGATGACCTCGCCTCCCCTGATCTCGCCGGGAGGCTCGATGAGGCGCAGGATCGAGAGCGAAAGGAGCGTCTTGCCCGAGCCCGATTCGCCCACCAGCGCGACGCGCTCGCCCTTGTTCAGCGCGAGCGAAACGCCGTGAAGTGCGGTGACTCTTCCCTTCGCGAGATTGAAGCCTACTTCGAGGTCTTTCACTTCGAGGATGTTCGCCATAGATGATAAGGATATATGAGCCCTTGAAATAAGGCAAGAGAGAAGGAGCCAGGCACTTGACAGAGATCCGAAAATGATATACACGTATAGCAGGAGGAAATACGATGATCGCGGTAAGGCTGACCGCCGACCTCGAAAAGAGGCTTGACGAACTGGCGAGGAAAACGGGACGAACGAAAACCTTCTATGTGCGCGAGGCCATAGTCAACTATCTCGACGAGATCGAGGACATCTATCTCGCGGAGAAACGCCTTCAGTCCCTCGTCGCTGAAAAGAGCAAGACCTACACTCTCGAAGAGGTCGTGAAAAAGCTTGGCCTGGAAGATTGAATTCGAACAATCAGCGATGAAAGAGTTATCCAAGTTGGATCGCGGCGACGCGCTGCGGATCGTTGATTTCCTCCGGAAAAGAGTCATGACCACCGATGATCCGAGGTCGCTGGGGCAGGCTCTGAAGGGGAAAAGCCTCGGCAGTCTCTGGCGTTACCGTTTGGGCGATTACAGGATCATCTGCGACATCAGGGACAAGATCCTCGTCGTCCTCGTATTGAGAGTCGCCCACCGTAAAACGGTTTACAGGTGAATATCAGTGGAAATACTGCTTCAGCCGTTCGCGGTTATCTTTGACCGCCTGTTCCGCGAACCCCGCGAGCGCCCAACGCGGCGCTTCGTACCCGCGTTCTTTCTTGTACGCTTCAGCNNCCTCGAACAGGAGGGGGTACACCTTCCTGATGTAGCAGTGAAGCCGCGCGGCCGAAGAGGCGCTCATCCCCTCGGGCATCAAAGGCCGGAATCCCAGGAAGGACTGAATATCGGAAATTCCACTTATGAGCCTGCTTCCTGCCAGCACTCCCCTGGTGGTCCGAAGCGAGGCGCCCTTCTCGGCCTCCCAGAAGAGGGCCGAAAGGACCGCTTCCTCGATCCTGTCCTTGCGGAGGGTCTCGGGGTAGAACCACTCCGCCGCTTCGGAAAGGTCCGGATTAAGCTCGAGGTCCTGCGGCATGTAGGAATCGAATTTCTTCGCGCCGAGGGGGCCCATCATCCTGATTATCCCCGGCGTGTCGAGCCTGCTTCGTCCCGAAAAGATCTTCGCGCCCTCGCCCGCATATGCGGCGGCGACCACCTCGGAGCAGAACAGCGCCGAACCGTCGTCGGGAAGCATCTCGAAATCATAAGGCACTTTCTCTGTGGAGAACCTGGCGTGAAGACGGCTGGCGGCACGATGCGGCAGGAGCGGGTCTTTCACGCACTCGGGAGATCCCGGTCTGAGGCGGAGAAGGACGAGCCGGTGGCGATGGCTTTTCATGAACTCCGCCAAGGGTGTTATCTTGGATCCTTCTTCGATGAGGCTCTCGAGCACAAGCGGGGGGGCTCCGTTCTTTCCGACATATACGAGAGCCGCGTGAGAAAACTCGCCGGGAAAGAAGTTGGCGCGTGCGATGAGCGCCGATGTGGGGGCATCGCCCCGCGAGAGGAAAATGTCGCCCGAGCAGATCGCAACGCTGTCGACTGCAGTCGACGGACAAGCCGACGGGACATCCCCGGCCGCCTCGGTCCTTTTGAAGTTCTCCGCCGCGGGGTGCTGCATCAGCGCCTCTTCGAAAGCCATCCTGCCGCCCGTGACTATCCGGAAAAGAGCCTTGCGGTCTTCCCCGTCTTGCAGTCTCCATGAAACCGCCGCTCTCTGCATCCTTCCCCTGAGGTCGAGCGACAGCTCCCTGAAGCGCGGCAGAAGTTCCGCCCTTACGGCTGCAAGGGCGGCAAGAGAGAATTGCGTTGCTTCGATAGCCTTCAGCGTCTCCGCGCGAGGTTCAGCTCCCTGTTTCTCCAGTTCTTGAAGGAGAGTGCTGAGTTCCCCTTCTTTCAGTTCGAATTTCTCCATGACCGATCCGGGAGATTCCGCCCGGGCAAGAGTGAACTCTTTTTCCAGCTTCTCGAACAGCTTCCCGCGGTCCCATTCGAAAAGCGCCGTGCCCGCGGACGATGGCGACGGAAAAGAAGGTTCCGGCCAGAAAGCGAGAAGAAGGAAGATGAATGCCCCCGAAAGCAGGAGGAGAGCCGATGTACGCAGTATCTTTACATTATAGTTTTTCAATTTATTCTTTTCACTTTTCATTTTTCAATTTAATATATGCAATTTTCATTGCCCGTTAGGGAGATACCTCACTCCCTCATCGATCTGCCGATGATCCCCATGATCCTGACCGAGCAGTCGACGATCGTCTCGAGCTTCTCGCCGTCTATGCTCCTCCAGGGCCATTTCATCTCCATCCCTTCTCCGCTCAGCATCACCGACGGAGGATAGCTGGAACCCTTCAGCATCGAGAGCGAATCGTATTCCGCCTGCAAGCCCGACCCGAGCGCCTTGAGTGCGAACTCGGGATGGGTGGCTATCGCGCCGTATTTCCACTTTCCGCCCGAATCCGGGACCTCCACCTCCTGCGCGTCGTCGAGATGGCTCAGCGCTTCTATCCTCGCGGCGTCGGGGCCGGTCGGGGTCATCTTCGCGCCGAGCTTGATGATGTACTGCATGAAGGGTTTCTTGAGCATCCCCACTTCCATCCTGCTACCGAAGACGAACACTCCCTTGTCGTAACGCAGGTCCTTCACGATGAAAAAGAGCGGCCTCTGGTCGTTCTTCCCGCCGCTCCTGCGCTCTTCGAGCCTCCACGCGTAGGATTCGCCGTAGCCTTCGACCGAGAACCCGTGCCTGTTGCCTCTCGCGCTCTCGTAGCGCCAGCCGCGCATCATCGACTTGTCCCGCCTCCGTTCGTCCATTTTCTTTTCGTATCTGTAACTCAGCACGATGATGGTTACAACCATTAATACAACGCCGCAGCTCAAAAAAACTGCCACGTTAGGAGCCATTTTCCATCTCCGTTCTCAATCTGCTCTTTCTGAAACCGAATATGAAGTAGAGGACAAGACCGACCAGGAGCCACAGGGCGAACCTTATCCACGCGAGTTTGGGAAGGCCGAGGATGAGGAAGAAACAGAACAGTATCCCGAGGATGGGAACCAGGGGCACGAAAGGCGTCCTGAAGGCCCTCTGCCTGCCCGGCTCCTTCGCTCTCAGGATGACGATCCCCAGGCATACTATGACGAACGCCGCCAGAGTGCCGATGTTGCAAAGGTCGGCCATCTCCTCGAGACTTGAAACGGCAGCCCCCGCCGCCACAAAAACTCCCGCGATTATCGTCGCCACATAGGGCGTCTTGAACTTCGGATGGACCTTTGCAAGCCCCTTCGGAAGCAGGCCGTCCCTCGCCATCGAGAAGAATATCCTCGGCTGGCCCAGCTGGAACACCAGCAAAACAGCCGTGTGCGCCACTATCGAGCCGAAGGCGACGATCGCCGCCGCCCAGTTCATGTCGACAACCCTCATCGCTACGGAGAGCGGCTCGGCGGTATTCAGGTCCTTGGCCGGGATCATCCCCGTCAGGATGAAGGCGACGAGCAGGTAGGCGCAGGTGGCGAAAGCCAGGGATCCGAGTATCCCGACAGGAAGGTCCTTTTTAGGGTTACGGGTCTCCTCCGCCGCGGTCGAAACCGCGTCGAACCCGATGAAAGCGAAGAAAAAGATCGCCGCCCCGCTCTGGATGCCCGCCCAGCCGTTCGGGGCGAAGGGCTTCCAGTTGGCGGGATCGACGAAGAACGCTCCCACGCAGACGAAGAACGCCAGCACGGCGAGCTTTATCATCACCATCGTCATGTTGAACCGTGAGCTGAGCTTTATTCCGAGGGTCTNNCGGGTGTCCCGAAGATCTTCGGTGCCGCTTCCGCTATCTCCGGGTGTTTCGCGGCCGTCACCCAGTCGACGGCCAGGTACCTCGGGAACTCCAATCCGAAGCTCCTCAGGAACTCGACGAAATAGCCCGACCAGGAGACTGCCACGGCTATGTTCCCGACCGCATACTCCAGCAGGAGGTCCCATCCTATGATCCAGGCGAGCAGCTCCCCGAGCGAGGCGTAGGCGTAAGTGTAGGCGCTTCCCGATATGGGCACCATCGAAGCGAACTCGGCGTAGCAGAGCCCGGCNNAGCCCGCAGAAAAGGCACGCCACCGCGGTAAGGATTATCGATATGATGATGGATGGGCCCGCGCCCGGCCTGAGGCTGTCGCCGGCTGCGGCAGTCCCGATCAGGGCGAAGATGCCGGCTCCGATTATCCCGCCTATCCCGAGCATGAAAAGGTCGAAACCTCCCAGGACCCTCTTCAGGCTCCTGCTGTCGTCCGCGGATTCGTCCAGAATGCTCTGGATGCTTTTCCTGCGCGCGAGGTTCTTCAGGTACCCGTCCGTGCCTGCCATATTAAAACCTTAATACAAAACACGACTGTGGCGCAACTTGAAAAGGGTTTGCCCATCTTTTTATTGTTGTGATAAAATCCCTGTTGGAGAAAGGAGAACCACGAAGATGAATAAAAAGCTTTTGACTCTTTTGGTAGGGATCGTCCTGGCGGCAGTGCTCCTGTCGTGCAGCCTCACCGACATGTTCAAGAAGAAGGAAGAGCCTCCGCCGCAGCCTCCCCAGGAAGAGCAGGTCGAGCCGCCTCAGCCCCCGGTAGAGGAAACCGAGCCTCCGCCGCCTCCTCCTCAGGAGGAACCGGTTACTCCTCCCCCTTCCAAGCCGAAGACGAAACCCGCGGAACCCGTGAAGTCTGAAGAACCCGCCGAACCGGTCGAAGAGGAGAAGATCCCGAAAGCCGGGCTCGGCGTCATATTCATCACCAACGTCAGGACCGGAGCATTCAGGGTCAAGATCGACGACCAGAAGCCGCCGGCCATAGACCACTCCTTCGCGGGGAAGAAGGGCGGAAAGGCTGACGAACTGCGTTTCGAGAGGGAGCTCAAGTTCGAACCGGGCGCCCACAAGTTCAGGTTCGTCTGCGAGGACAATGAAGGCTCGAAGGGCGTCAAGGAGCTCGACATGAATTTCGCTCCGGGCCAGCACAAGGTCGTGAGGGTCGTCGTAAAGGGAGCTCCCGGGGACATCAAGCTGGAGATCCTGGAATAGTTGAAATAGGAGGTTAAGATGAAAAAGTGGTTGACCCTTCTTGCCGGAGCGGTGCTGTTGACGATACTCATCTCATGCAGCCTGACCGACATGTTCGCGAAGAAAGAGTGCCAGGTTACCTGCGACGCCAGCGCGGCGCCCAATTCGGGAACCGCCCCTCTGTCCGTGGTCTTCATGGGCAACGCGACCGTGACGGACTGCAAGGAGCGTCCCTTCTACTTCTGGGAATTCGGAGACGGCGGAACATCCACAAGCCAGAACACTTCCCATGTCTATCAGTCCGCCGGCACCTATGTCTGGACCCTTACCGTAAACGCGGGAACGGCGCAGGCGACGAAGAGCGGATCGGTCACGGTCGAAGAAAAGAAGACCTACTACTATCGCGATAGGGACGACGACAGCTCAGGTCCTGTCACGACGACCGGCGGGAATGCCGGGCTTGGCGTAAAGCTCATCACCAATATCAACACGGGCCTTTTCAGGGTGAAGGTAAACGACCAGGTCGTGGCCGAACACTCCTTCCAGAACTCCAAGAAGAACATCAAGAACCTCAAGAAGTTCCTTAGGACGAAGGACCTCGAATGGGCAAGGGAACTGAAAGTGCCCGCGGGTAACAACAAGATCAAGTTCCACATCCAGGACGATCGCGGCTCCGTCGGCAACAAGGTGGTGAACGTCCACTTCAAGCCGGGACAGCACCACGCTTACAGGATCGTCGTCAGGGGAGCTCCCGGTGACATGAGGGTAGAGGTCATCGAGTAGAGGCCCGTTCCACCTGAAGGATAGAACGAAAGGGCTTGAGTGGGTCATCCATTCAAGCCCTTATTTTTAACAGAGAGAATTCTCATAAGAGCTAGTGGTATCGTAGAGCCGGAGACGAAGATGAAAAAAGAAGCCATCGCGGTACTGGATTTCGGCGGGCAGTACGCCCACCTCATAGCGACGAAAGTAAGGGCCCTCGGCGTTTACGCCGAGATCCTGGAGCCCGAGGAGAATATCGAAAAGCTATTGGAATACAAGGGAATAATTTTGTCGGGAAGCCCCGCGCTCTCATCCGAGGACGAAGGGGACGCTTACAACAAGAAGATCTTCGACCACGACATCCCCATCCTCGGATTCTGCTTCGGCCACCAGGAGATCGCCAAGCGCTACGGCGGGAAGGTGGAGCACAGGGCGAGGGAATACGGCAAGGCGGCCCTGAAGATAGAAGGGAATTCCCCCATCTTCGACGGCCTCGAAAAGGAAGAGACCGTCTGGATGAGCCACGGGGACACGGTGGTCAGTATCGGGCCCGAGCTCTTCGAGGTCGGCAAATCTTTCACGGGTGGCGTCGAGCACCACTACGCCGCAATCGCCTCCGACGAGCTAAGAAGGTACGGCTTCCAGTTCCACCCGGAAGTGGACGACACGATCAACGGCCAGAAGATGCTCTTCAATTTCGCCGTGAAGATCTGCGGCGTCGCCCCCACCTGGGAGATGGGCTCTTACAAGGAGAAGCTGATCGAAGAGATAAAGAAGGAAGCTGCGGGAAGAAGCGTCTTCCTACTCGCGTCGGGAGGCGTCGATTCGACCGTCTGCGCCGCTCTACTCATCAAGGCGCTCGGCCCCGAAAAAGTGAGCCTCCTCCACATCGACAACGGCCTGATGAGAAAGAACGAGAGCGCCGACGTCCTTCAGGAATTCGCGAAGATGGGGCTCAAGGACCATCTCCATTTCGCCGACGCCGGCGAAAGGTTCCTTTTTGAGCTCAAGGACGCGGTCGATCCCGAGGTCAAAAGAAAGATCATCGGCGAGACCTTCATCAAGGTATTCGAGGAAGAATCTCAAAAGCTCTCGTTCGACGATGTCCTGCTGGCGCAGGGAACCATCTATCCCGACACGATCGAGACGAAGGGCACCAAGAAGGCGGACCTCATCAAGACCCATCACAACAGGGTCCCGCTCATCACGAAGATGATCGAGGAAGGCAAGGTGATAGAGCCTCTGAAGGAACTCTACAAGGTCGAAGTGCGCCAGCTCGGCGAGAGCCTCGGCCTGCCGCACCACATGGTCTGGAGACACCCCTTCCCCGGCCCGGGGCTCGGTGTCAGGCTTCTCTGCCACAGAGGGATCGAGGTCGATGTCGAAGCGAGGGAGACGGCCCAGAAGGCGATCGACGGCCTCCTCAAAGAGAGCCAAACGAACGCCAAAGTGATGCCGGTGAAATCGGTCGGCGTCAAGGGAGACCTGAGGGCCTACGACTTCCCTGTCCTGCTATCGGGAAAGATCGACTGGGACAACATCGAAGCCCTCGCGTCCAAGATCTACCAGATCGCCCCACAGACCAACAGGTGCATAGTTCTTCTCTCGAAAGAAGATATAAAAGAAATGAAGCCGGGGAAAGCCGGCGTCACCAAAGAGAGGCTCGATCTTCTCCGTGAGGCCGACGACATCGTCACGAGGACCCTCACCGCCAACGATCTTTACGAGATCGTCTGGCAGTGCCCGACGGCTTTCGTTCCAATGAGCGTGAACGGCAAAGATGGCGAGTTCGTCGTCATAAGGCCCGTCTACTCCGAGCGTGCCATGACCGCCCAGCCGGCACTTCTGAGCGACAAGGTGAGAGAGAGCCTCGCAAGCGAAATATCGAAGCTCCAGGGCATCGTCGGCGTCGCCCTCGACATCACCACCAAGCCGCCGGGGACGATCGAGTGGGAGTGACGGCAAGGGCCCCGACCCTTGCCGGAGCTGAAGGCTGAAGGCGGAAGGAAAAGAGATGGGAGGGAGGATGCGAAAGACCAAGAACAATTTTATAGTTATAGTGATACTTGCGGGGATCTTTGTTGCTACTTCGTTTGGCGTCAATAGCCAACCTGCATTTCCTCTTCAAGTATGTGCTTGCAATGTTCTTAAAGTAGGCAGCAAAGAATATATTCCCTATGAAGGGGTTAACCCTTTTTATGTTCGTTTCGATGGATATGGGAATGGAAAATATGTTTACGCAATTCTTGCTAAAGACCCAATAAAGGGAAAGGTTATTCTTTTGATTGTATCTCCGAAAGATTGCAACAAATGGATAATTCAAAGTAAAGCGGCTATCATAGGGATTGATGATTTCGGCTGGTGCCATGAAATAGATGTCTTTCCCAAAAAAAGCGTTAACCAAATTCTCTCTTATTATAAAGACAAAAAAATTAAAGCACTTGGAGAAGGAGTATTTTTATCGCCAGGGGAAACAGACGGTTTCTTAGTTTATTGGAATGGTTCTGATTGGACAATGTCTTCAACGGATGTAGGTTTGTGACCCCTTTTTTCTTCACCATCTGAAAATCCCCTTCGATCCCCCTTAAAATTAAGGGGGAATGCTCCTCCCTTTGCAAAGGGAGGCCGGGAGGGATTTTCCTTAATTAACTTCTATCACTTTTCCTATCTTCGTGAACAGCAGGCAGGCTGATGGCTGACGCCAGATCTGAAGGCGGAAGGCTTAAGGCTGAAGCGTCAAGTAAAAAGGGCATCGGGATGATTTTCCTCAGGGCACTTCCTCCAATTCTGCCGTCTTGGTGAATAAAATATAGGCGTTAATATTTTCTTGATCTATCCCCTCTTTCACGGCGATCATCTTCTTGTAGATGGCGACCTGGGGGCGGTACTCCTCGATCTTTCTTCTTATCCATTCTTCTTTGTCGGAACCGGGGTTTCCTGTCTTGTAGTCGATTATGTGCACCTCTCCGTCCTTCTTTATCAGAAGGTCGAGGCGGCCGACTGTGATCTCTTTTTCGCCGGTTTTCATCTCGATGGAGTATTCGGGAAGAAGCTCCGCGCCATCCGTCAGTTTTTTCATAGGTTCACAGTTCCACGCCTTATCCGCTTCCTGAAGGACCTCTTTCGCGAACTGCTTGTCCGCGGGCTCGCGGTTCCAGAGGAGCCAGCTCTCCATCGCCTTTTCTGTAGGCAGGGGTCCTCCCCTCGCGAGCCTCTCGAGCACTTTGTGGATGGCGATGCCCCGCATCCTCAGTTCGCGGCTTTCCTCATTCGATATCTTCTCTCCCGCGCCGCCATCTTCAGAGAACCTTGCTTCTTCGCTCGCCCTGATGATCTTAAACGGAGCTGTCAACGGCGGGATCTCCGTGGCCTTTTTGCTTCCTGAAGGCCTCAACCTCCTTGTTTCCCTTTTCCCGGAAGTTTTTTCTTCGATCGGCAGGTCTTCTATTTGCACCGCCAATTGATCGGTGACCATCTTAAGGAATGAGTTCTTGTTCGCCTTCTTCGCGTCGCCGACGAGGTAGAGTTTCTTCTTCGCCCTCGTCAGAGCGACATAGTTGAGCCTGAGGAATTCCTCCTCGCCCCTCTTCGAATCGAGGTCTCCCAGTATCTCGTAGCAGAGCTCGTTCGCTTCGAAGGGAGCGTCGTAGAACTCGAACTTCTGCTCTTCCTCGTTGTACTTGAGCCGCTCGACGACTATGGGCGCCTTTCCTCCGCTCCGCGCGCCTTTTTTGGGGTCGGAATCAAGGCCGAGGACGAACACGGTGTCGAACTCCAGCCCCTTCGCCTTGTGGACGGTCATCGCCTTGATCTTCGAAAGCGACGCCTCCGGGTCGGGGCCCGCG
>MTKZ01004878.1_pt2 | contig 25355 bp, 27 predicted proteins | sample 1042781 | NCBI WGS metagenome assembly MTKZ01 (sample SAMN06212207, study PRJNA360539) | anaerobic digester metagenome | biome: Wastewater treatment plant; material: sludge; isolation source: anaerobic digester fed with sludge from wastewater treatment plant | place: Denmark: WWTP Viborg ... | reverse complement strand
ACGCATCACCGGAAAGCCGCGCCAGCTATGGAAAAGTTGCTCCCACTCCTATCCGTCCTCCTCTGGGTCTTCCTTTGGTCAACCGGTGGATTCCTGATCCTCGTCAATACCATCAAGACCCAACGGCACGAGACGACGCTGCTTGGGCTTGGTCTGGGTTTTGTGCTGCAGGTCTGGCTCGCCAACCTGACCGGCAGGCTGCTGGCTACCATCCCAGCCTTTTGGCTCAGCGCGGGGCTAGTATTCGCGGTCGGCCTGGCCCTGACCTTTGCCCTTAAAACCTGGAAGAGCGCGCGCGAAGCTCTGCATTTCCCGCTGGGGCAGTGGCTTGCATTCTTTGTTCTGCTCTACGCCTTCTTCATGATTGGACGCGGCCTGGCAATTTTTGATGATTATCAGAACTTGCCGGTGACTTCCATGCTCGCCTCCGGCGGAATCCCACCACGTTTTCCACTCAACCCCGCGCTCAGCTTCGATTATCACTACTTACTCCTGCTAAATTCCGCGCAGTGGATGCGCGTTGGCGGCCTGCAACCATGGACGGCTTTAGACCTCTCCCGTGCAATTTTTTTCAGCCTCGCAATCCTTTACGCGTTTTTGTTGGGGCAGCGGCTGACCCGCAGCAGCGCGGGCGGAGTTTTCACAGCGCTGTTTACCGCCTTGGCTGGCGGGACGCGTTGGCTTTTGCTGTTCCTGCCAGGCAGGTTGCTCTCGGCCATTTCCGAGCGCGTGACGATGATNNGGCGGCGGTCCATTCCCCTTCCCGTTCGCGTATGGCAACGGATTTCATACCCCTGCGGTGATGGAGCACGATGGAACAGGATTAATGGGGCTGACAATCGCGCTGTTAATCATTTTGTTTTTTGAGCGCTGGAAATCAAAGGGGGCAATGGCCGTGGTAGCCGCTCTGTTGGCAGCGCAAGCCATAACCGATGAGATTTGGTTTGTATTTTTCCTTACCGCATTCGCCTTGATATGCATCATGCGGCTCATCCAATCGGGAAAGGAAAGCCGCCGGGATATCTGGATTTCACTTGTGCTTCTCGCGCTCGCGCCGGGCTTGGTCGCGTTGTTTCAAGGCGGCGTGCTCACAGGCGCGGCATCTGGAATTTTCTCCAGGCTGAGCGGCGGCGCGCCGGCAGCCCAGAATCAGTATTTCAGCCTGGGCTTTCATCTGCGCTTCCCGCCAGCGTTTGTTTCGGCGCATTTGGGCACGCTCGCGCTGACTAATTGGGCGCAGACTCTTACTGCCATTGCTGAAGTCGGCCCGATTTTTCTCCTGCTTCCGCTCTTTCTCATCTGGGGGCGCAAAGGATATCGCGCCAAGCGCACCATCTTCCCAATTCTTGCCTTAGGCGCGGCAGCCAGCTTCCTGACCATTTTTATAGGGTACGAAGGAGCGGCAGGTATATCTGCTTCTAAACGTTTGACACTTTACAGCTCAGTGCTGCTCACTCTTTTTGCAGTGCCCCTGCTTTGGTACTGGCTGAGACGGCGAAAACAATGTGTGCGTTACCTGGCAATCAGCTTATTAGCCCTGTGCATGGTCGGCGGTGTGGTCTACTTTGCGGTGGAATCCGCCGCGGCGCAAGTCCCCCAGGAGAGTTATTACCTGGACAAGTTGGATGCAGCGTTTTATCGAAAATACTGGGACGCTTTGCCACAGGAAGCTATGGTGTTTGACCTCATCCCATCACGCTCGGTTACGGTGTTTGCGCGTCCTCTGCGTTCCAACCAAAGCTGGTACGCGGAACTGCCCGAATACGGCGCCCTCGCCAGCAGTATGGACCCCCAGGCAATTCAAGCAGCGGGTTACGGATACATCTATCTGGGCAGCGGCGAATGGGATGATTTCTCGGCAGCAGTACAAACCGGGCTTTCAGACCCTTGCGTGGTTGTGGTGGACGAGGTGACCGGCCCGGACAATACATTCCGGCGCTTGTTGGATATTAAGGATTGTCAGTAATCAGACAAACTTCAGACGGACGGCAGCCACCCAGAGCATGCGCAGCAAAAGCAGCCCATGCCGCCAACGCTGGATGTTCGTTGTGCCATAGGTGCGCTCGCGGTAACGAATAGGCATATCCACCAGTTTCAGGTTCTGTTTTGTCGCTCCAAAAATCAAATCAAAGTCGCCAAAGGGGTCAAAATCCCCAAAGAACGCCCGGTTCTGCGCGATTTTTTCATAATCGGCGCGCCAAAGCACTTTCGTTCCACAAAGAGTATCCTTAATGCTCTGTCCCAACAGCCAGGAAAATGCCACACTGAAGAATTTATTCCCCAGGTTGTTCAAGAAGCGCATGGCTTCTTCTTCCATTGGGTAAATCAAGCGGACGCCGTTAATAAACTCGCCGTGGTTTTTTACCAGTGCGTCATAAAAACGCGGCAAATCCTCAGGCGGCACTGTCAGGTCAGCATCCAAAATCATCAACACGTCTCCACTGGCTGCCTGAAAACCTGCCCGCACTGCATCACCCTTTCCTTTTCCAGGCTGCTTGAGCAGTTTCACATTCCGAGGCGAATTTTGCATGGTGTCTTGAATGACCTGGAAGGTATCATCCTGGGAATGCCCTTCCACGAAGACGAGCTCGGTGCCGCTGCCCATTTCCGGCACGCGTTCAAAAATCTGCTGAATATTGCCAGCCTCGTTGCGCGCGGCAACAACGACAGAGACAGATGCCAGCTCTCTGGAGCCGCTGCTGCGCGGCCTGGCAATCATCATATTTGTCATGCATAAGTGCTTGAAAGGCCATAACCGGGCGACAACGCGGTTGAGAAATGGGCTGATGAGTGGAATATTTAACGGGAAAAGAACTTCAGTCCACTTTCGCACCACCTCAAAGTTGCCCAGGTTCAGCAGGTTCTTCATGTCGGTCTGAGTCAGCCAGTTCTGGTCCAAAAGAGATTTGGCTGTTCCCACCAGTTGAGCAAGCTTTAACGGCAGTTCCCATCCGCGGTTGTAGAAGTTCAATACCACGCGCGTGCGCGGACCGCAGACCCGGTGCAGTTCGTTCAGAACATTCTGAACATCCCACAAATCGTTAACCAGGTCCGAGAGAATGATGTAATCAAAAGTGGCATCCAGCCCGGGCAGCGCGTGCGCATCTGCCTGGATAAATCGCAGTTCGGGGTGCGCCAACTGGGCAGCGTAAACCATTCCGGAGGAAAAATCGATACCTACTCCCAAAGAAGGTTTTACAGCAGCCAGCAAATCCCCTTTTCCGCAGCCCACGTCCAATACAGAACAGCCTGGCGGAATGATGTGTTGGTAGACAAGCTTGAGGCGCTTATGATAATAAGCGCTCCAATTAATCTTCTTCGGCGGTTTTTCCGCCAAAGCGTCCCAATGCGCAGCGCGTTCCCCCGAGAACTTCAAATAGGCCTTGTCATTGGAATTAATGTAGGTATTCACGCGTTCTTCCGTACTTCTTTGATTACTAGCTTTGCTATCCCCAAAGTATAACAAAAATGCGCCTGCTCTCCGAATATTGTTTCAAAGGATTGTCGGCGCAATCACAACATCAACTAGCAGGCACCGCGCTTTTTGCTTCCTTATCGGCACGCTCGTTGTATCGATCCCCTGAATGCCCGCGCACCCACTCCCAACGCACCTGGTGGTGCTGCATTTCGATGTCAAGCGCTTGCCAGAGGTCAATATTTGCCAGAGCGCCTTCTTTGCGCTTCCAGTTGCGCTTCTTCCAACCCGGCAGCCAAATGGTCGCGCCGTTCATCAGGTAGCTGGAATCTGTCACGAATGTCACCGCAAAGGGCTCACTCAAGGCGCGTAAAGCCTGCAGCGCGGCCGTCAATTCCATGCGATTGTTGGTGGTGTCTTTTTCGCCGCCTTTCAGTACGCGTTCAACGCCCTGCGCAAAGAGAAGCACCGCTGCCCATCCTCCCGGACCCGGGTTGCCCCGGCAAGCGCCGTCACAGTAGACAGTCACTTCCGGCAGCTTAGTCGCCATTGCCCGCTCCAGCCAGTTCCAAGAGCGTCGCGTCCAGGGTTTCTAAAACCGTGGGAATATACTCCAGATCGAGCTGATATGCCCTGCGCAATGCATCTTGCAGCACAATCCGGGAAAACGCCCAATTTTCGCGTTCTGGAGCCAACTTCAGGCGCACCCCTGCTCGCAGAGCGCTAGCCCAGGCTGGGTGCTGGTGTGCGTAATCCGGCGCGATGTCTTGCGGATTTCCGACAGCCGGCCAGTATCCACTGACGCGTACGAGAGCTTCCTGGGAGGCGCCTTCAAGCAGCCAGCGCGCGAAAATCCATGCCCCCAGCTGTTCGGCAGCGCTGCCAGCTCGAATGCCAATGGAGAGCGTCTCCATGGAGATGCTTCCATTGCCTTCCGTGCTTGGGTAAGGCAAAGTAATAAATTTGTCGGAACTGCCAGCGCGCGCGTTGGAGCCTTCCTGCGTCAGCAAATCGTCGAGAGAGCCCTCGTACGCTAATGCCTGGCGCCGCGTGAAGTAATCATAGGGCGTTTTTTGCAAGCCGACCCACGAAGCGTCTTCCGCATAGGCAGATTTCAAAAATTCGATAGCTTTAAACAATGGTTCGTTATTAAAGCTGAGCGCTCCATCCCTTAGCGTGTTTTCCCCACCAAAAGCATAATGCCAAGCCAGCGGCGCTTGCGCGGAATCCGAAATCCACATCCCGCCAGCACCATTGTTCGTATCGTCATTATCCAGCAGTTTTTCAGCCGCGGCAGGCAGCATCTGCGCCTGCAATTCTTCCGGCGTTGCCGGCGGGGTGCTAAATCCGAGTTCCTCAGCCCAAGTCTGGTTGTAGAACAGTAAGGCAGGCTGGAAGGCGAGCGGCAGGTAATTCCAAGCCTGTCCATCCGCGGGCTTCGGAGCAAACGGCGCGAAAACCGAATCTGATTGGTAGGCTGCGCCAAGCCCCCAATCCGCATCGCGTATATAAGCAGAGAGATCAATCAGGCTGCTTGCGTCACGAGCCAGCGCGAGATCAAAGCCATTGGCGATGAATAAGTTCTGGGAGGCACCACCCTCCGCCAACGCGTCCGCGAGCGAGGGCAAGCTGCCGGCAGTCTGCGGCAGAACTTGGATTCCCCACGCATTGTTGGCGTTGAATTTTTCCACCAGAGCGTTAAAGTCGACTTCAGCCTCATCAATCCAGGGATGCAGCAGGCTGAGTTCCAATCCTTTAAGTTCTTCTATCCCCACGGTTGGGATGGGCACTGCTGTTGCCGTAGGCGAGGGACTGGGCGTGCTTGTGAAAGTGGGCTTTGGTTGTGTATTCGTCGCTTTCAAAAGTGTGGGGGTCGGCGATGCCTGCGGGGTCAGAACCGCGGTTTGGCAGCCTGCCAGCGCAAAAATTAGCAGAATTAAGACAATGAGGCGTGAAAAATGAATTTTCGAGTTCAAAGCTGTGCACCTTAACATAAAGGCGGGAATGGATGGGAGTCGAACCCACCACGGCTCGCAGCGCGACCCGACACTGATTTTGAAGACCAGGAAGCCCACCGGGACCTAACCATTCCCAAAGCTAAGGATATCCGAAAAGGAAGAGGCTTGTCAAGCGCGAACCCGATTCCCCGACGGTTCGTGCCATGAAGATAAAGAAACATCCAACGAAAGCGAAATTATTGTATAATGTGCATCCACTTCATAATAAAAGGAATTAAATGTCAGCAGAACTTAACCTCACGCCCGATTGGGTAAAAAACGCTGTTTTCTACCAGATTTTCCCCGATCGCTTCGCCTGGAGTTCCCGGGTAGAGAAACCAGGCAACTTTGAGACCTGGGACAGCGCGCCAACGATACATGGATTCAAGGGCGGCGACCTTTTGGGTGTCGCTGAAAAGTTGGATTACCTGGAAGACTTGGGCGTCAATGCCATTTACTTTAATCCCATCTTTCAATCCGCTAGCAATCACCGCTATCACACGCACGACTATTTTCTGGTCGATCCGCTCTTAGGCGGAAATAAAGCCTTCAAGGAGATGCTGGATGAAGCGCACAAGCGCGGCATACGCGTCGTTCTGGACGGCGTCTTTAATCATTCCAGCCGTGGTTTTTTCCAGTTCAACCATATTCTGGAGCTCGGCCCAAAATCACCGTACCTGGACTGGTTCTTTGTGCACGGATTCCCATTAAATGCCTATGAAGGCGCGCCAAAATACGACTGCTGGTGGTCTCTGCCCGGTCTTCCCAAATTCAATATGAATAATCCGCAAGTGCGCAAGTACATCTTTAACATTGCCCGCTACTGGCTGGAAGAAGGCATCGACGGCTGGCGCTTGGACGTCCCCTTTGAAATCGATGATGACGATTTCTGGAGGGAGTTTCGCGAAGTGGTAAAAACTGCGAACCCGGAAGCTTACATCGTCGGGGAGATTCCAACCGAAGGACAGCGTTGGATGAAAGGCGATATGTTTGACGCGGTGATGAACTACCAGCTCACGCATGCCTGCTTAGCTTTTTTTGGCGGCAGCCGGATGGACTCGGGGCTAGCCCAGGGCATGATGGGCTTGGACGTGCCAGAGCCAATGGATGCGCAGATGTTCGCCAAACGCACCCAGGAACTTCTTGATATCTACCCGCGGGAGTTTTCCTACGCGCAGCTGAACCTTCTGGATAGCCATGATATGCCCCGCTTCCTCAGCCTTGTCAGTGAAGACACACAGCGTCTCTACCTCGCGTATCTGTTTGTCATGACCTACCCGGGCGCGCCATGCATTTATTATGGGGATGAAATCGGACTAACCGGTGGTGTTGATCCGATGTGTCGCAAAGCTTTCCCATGGGATCAAAACNNTTGCTCAGCCAGGGCTCCCTTCTGGTCTACGCGCGCAAAGATGCCGAGGATGTGGTGATAGTTGCCATCAACATGGATAATTCCGCTCAGACCTTTTCAATCTGCGTGGACAGCATGATTCCGGAAGGCGCCTTGCTTCAGGATCAAATCAGTGACAAGCAAGTTGTTGTGGAAGCTGGGGAAATCCGCGACCTGACACTCCCAAGAATGAGCGCTGTAATTCTGGCCTAAACCCCACCCAAGCTGAATAAAAAAAACCGCGCGAGCTATTGGTTGCTCGCGCGGTTTATTTATGGCAGCAAACCCAGCAGCCAGGGTTCAAGCAGAGGATAAATGGATACAGCCGCTGCTCCACAAAAGACCCCAATCAACCAACCCACCAACACATCTGAAAGATAATGCAATTTGAGAGCCACGCGGGAAATCCCCACCCCCAAAGCCCAAGCGCACATTCCCAGAGCTACGAGGGGTGTTGCTGTCGCGGAAACCATCACAGCAATTCCTGCCGCCCGCGCGGCATGACCGGATGGAAACGAATGCGGATCGCTGACTCGGTAGATTTGTCCCCATTCCCCTTCCGGGCGGCGCCGGCGAACAATAAACTTCATTGCCAGCACGAACGCAGCCAAGCCAATCAGACCAAATATCCAAAATAAGGTGCGGGCGCGTACATCCTCGCTGCCGAATAACAGCAGCAGGCTGAGAAAAATCAGCCAATACCAGGAATCACAGCTGTGCCCAAGCAGGATGAATAACCAGCGCAGCAAGCGAGCCTTTTCCGGCACCACTAAACCAACGGAAAGGCGCGCGTCCAGACTCAATAAACACTGCAAGAATGAGGATTTCTCCTTGGTATTGGCATTTGGTTCCGTATCACGCATTGGCGGCTGGGTCATATTTTGATGAATCTTCACAATAATCTGAATTCAGGTGGCAATTTTATCATAGCGGCGCATCGCCCCAAAGCAGGCAAGTCATGGCATTCGCGATGTGCGAGGTTCGCGAAGAAGTTTTTCAAATAAAGGAATTGATTTCCGTGTGTGATATTATTACGCCACTTTGGACCTCGAGGTGCGTATTGGATATCAGAAATCTGGCTGTGCTGTGGGATATGGATGGGACCATCCTCGACACCCTGGAATTGCATTATCTTACATGGAAAGAAGCTTTTAGCGACCGTCCCACGCGATTTTCCCGCGAATTATTCCGCAAGCATTTTGGCGGCAACAACCGCAGCACAGTTCCGATTTATTTGGGCTATGACCCTGACGAGGGATATTATCAACAGGTAGTAGCCCTGAAAGAAGAGTTATTTCGCCAGCAGTTGGCAGAAAAAACTAAGCTATTTCCCGGCATCCGCGAGTGGTTTGCCTATTTTGCTAATAAGGGCGCCAGGCAGGCAATCGCCTCATCCGCGATGCTTGAAAACATCGACAAAGTGGTGGATGCGTTTAATATTCGCTCATTTTTCTCCGCGTTGGTACCTGGAGAGAACTTGCCTTCCAAGCCCGCCCCCGATATCTTTTTGCACGCGGCCAGCCTGCTGGGCGCAGCGCCAGCGCATTGCGTGGTTTTCGAGGATTCGATGCATGGAATTAATGCGGCAAAGGCCGCAGGTATGATCAGCGTTGGCGTTGCAGGAACGACCGCGTTCAAACCGAATGACGCAGATTTTTTACTTGATAGCTACACGCAAAACCCTGCTCCGCTTGCTAACGCGATACTTGACCTGATTGATGCGCGCAAAATTGCTTAGAATTTTATAAAGGGAATAGCCGCGATTAGACCGAAGCCAACGACCACAATCAAAACGGCTATCCACAGATCGCTTTTTTGACGGGTGTCTTGTACGCGCGGCGCATCCTGTCCAAACTGCAGTTCCCACTTTGGGCCAGCCAGAAAAGCGAACAAACCGCCGGCAATGGCTCCGCCCAAATGCCCAAAATTGTCAATGTTTGAGCCGGGGGTCAGCCCAATAGCGATATTCAAGAAGAATATAAAAACAAGATTGTTTAGCATTAGTCGGGCGCGCGGGCCAAAAAACTGTTTGTTCTGAAGAATCAACAAAAACTCCGCCGCGAGTAATCCAAAAATCGCCGTGGATGAACCCAGCGAGTTGTAACGGGAAAGGACAAACGAGAGTACGTTGCCCCCAAAGCCGGCCACCAGAAATAGCACTAAAAAGCGCCCATGCCCATAAATGCCTTCCAACTGTCTGCCAAGTATCCAGAGAGCGTACAAGTTCAAACCGACATGCAGGATTGATCCGTGCAGTAAAACTGGCGTGATAAAGCGCCAGAACTGCCCGGCCAAGATCGCGTTTTGGCTTTTACTGAGCAGCGCGGCCAGAAGATCGAAACCCAAAAATTGCGTGAAAAGCATCTGGCCGATATAAAAAAGCGCGATGATTCCCATCAAAACATAGGTCACGACAGGCTGATTCAAGGGCAGCGCTAGCGCTTTGCGAGCCTGCGCGTTTGGTTCTGGCGCGGGCTGGTTTTCAAGCGGTGGTTGTTCGCTCACAGGCAGACCTGCCTCGGGTGAACGCGGTGATGTTCAGCTGAAATGATTTTTTGAATTGTCTCCACTGTGGCAGCAAGTTGACAGTCAGAGTTCACCACGATGTAATCAAAGGCATCCAATTTTTCATATTCCTGCTCAGCGGTCTGAATGCGCAGAGCGAATTCCTCAGGGGATTCACTACAGCGACCAGCCAAACGCGCAATCCATTCCTCGCGTGAGTTGGCAGTCAGAAAGATAAGCACCGCCTCAGGGCACAAACCACGGATGGTCATCGCGCCTTGTACATCCAGCCGCATAATCACATCCTTACCGGATTGCAGCGCCTGTCGCACTTGCTCGCGCGGAATTCCTTTGTAATCGGAATACACGCGGGCATGCTCCAACAGTTCTCCTGAAGCAATCAATTGCTCAAATTCCTGTCGCGATACGAAGAAATAATCAACGCCGTCACGTTCTTCGGGGCGTGGTGGTCGGCTGGTCATGGTGACCACAAAGTGGGTGTTTGGATTTTCATCCCGCAGAGCCTGAACGACAGCATCCTTACCAATCCCGGAAGGACCGGAAATTACGATGAGCAGCGGCGTGAAAGGTTCTGGGCCAAAATGAAAAACAGGTGGAGTCATAAAGTTTCCAGTATTCCGCAAATTTGTGCCTTGATTATAAGCCATCTAGCCTGAATGCAAAACCAATAGCCCTGAAGATGAACCTGCTCGGATTTGGTATTTCAATAAATTAGCGTTAAACTAAGATAAACAGGCGCGTCCGGCCTTCCTGCGTCCCTAAAAAAAACCAGTGCATCACCGCTCGCACAGCGCCCAACGCAACTGTTTATTGTTCTGGAGAGCAAATCCAAGTGCCCTTCGGTAGCAAGAGCAGCGCTTCTACTANNGACAAGGGCAATACCGCGGCGTTGCTCGAACCCTTTATGGAAGGGATGCGCTCCGCTGGCGCAAATATCTCGCTCTATTATGCTGATAAGATGCGGGTACACCCATGTACCTGCGGACACATGGCCTGTTGGAATGCGCATCCGGGCGTGTGTGTATTCCATGATGAAATGGACAAGCTCCTTCTGGAACTGGCTTCTGCTGAGCTGTGTGTTTTTGGAGTGCCTGTATATATCCAGCTTCCGTCCGCGTTTCAATCAGTCTTGAATCGCATGGTGCCAATCATAGACCCCACAGCAGCCGTGTTCGTGGAGGGTAGGACTCGCGCCAAACTGAGGGGTGAATACGCGCTCAAGTGGACAGCGCTAGTGGCGGTAGGAGGCTGGTGGGAAAAAGAAAATCTGGCGCTTGTGGACCGCATCATCGCGGAATTTTCTGCTGATGCCGGCCTGATTTACGCCGGCGCGGTTCTCAGACCGCATGCTGATGCCCTTGGAAGCGAGAGAGTAACAGAAGATAAAAAAAAGGAAATCCTGGAATCGGTAAAGCAGTGCGGGAAGGACTTGGTCGCTACCGGTAAAATGAATCCTGAGTTGCTGGAGAAAATTTCACTTCCGCTAATTCCCTGGGAATAGTCAGGCGTTAAGGCTGCGTCCGCAGCATGCCTTGCAGAGCTTCAAAAGAACGCACTCCGCGGATGGCAGTGATGAAAGTTTTGAGGTTCGGGCTGCGCGCCCACAGTCTGCGCACTGTAGGGCCCACCGGGTCACTGCCGGCAGCTCCCCCGCCCGGTTGGTCATTGTAGGAGCCATAAAACGCGAAATAAGCCTGGTTCAACTTGCGTATTCCATAACCTTGCTCCCAAAAGAACTGCCGGCGGGATTCCATGTAAGCTTCGGCTTCATCTACTTTTCCAGCCTCGAGAAGTTCATCCACGCGCACGCGGGTCTTGCGCATCTCAGCCCGGAAATTGAATTCCGCGGGGTTCGCCGGATTTTGTTCAGGCAGCCGTGAACGTGACCTTGGTCCCGCTATGGGCAGCGCATAATCCGGAAAATCTCGCCCGATTAATGCGCGGCTGATTTCCTCTCCAGCCAGGTTGGCGACCGTCTCATTGATGGTTCTCATCTGCGGGTTCGAGTCGTAACGGATGCCCAAAGGAGTAAAGGTCAGATAGTTGTGAATCCATTCGTGCGCCACGGTTTCTGCCAACCAATTGAAATTGGTAGTCCGCATGACCATTGTTGGGTAAGCGCCCAACCCGCCAATTGGCTCAACCAGCGCGGAATATGCGTATTTGCTGTAAATTCCATCCTCAACTGCTTCTTTTTGGAGCGTATCCAGACCCGCGATGAGATTGGTGGAAAAGACTGTCCGTATTTCATTCCTGGGTGAGACAATCAAGTTCAGGGGCAAATCTGTCACCTGATAGAGCACGGGCGGCAGTACCTGCCCGCCCACTCCAAAACCAAGCGCAGCCAGGATGCTTTCAGTCTGGGATTGAAGCACTGCTTCAGTCAAAGGAGCGAGGGCTGCTAATCTCTGTTTGGCGGCGCTTAGCTCCTGGCGAGTTTTGGAGATTTGTTCCTGGCGGTCGGCAAGTTCAGGTTGAGCGACTGCCTGGTCCAGGCGCGCGTTCCAGACTGCGGTTGTGTTCACTTGTTCCAGATAGGTTTTGACCAGGGCATTTTGCTGAACAGGATTCAGGAATCTTTCAGCTCTCAGCGCCGCGGAAACCGCTTTCTGGAACAGGGCTTGGGTGGTCCATTCCGTAAAGTCGAACTCAAGCGCGCGGCTGAATTCGCGCATTCCCTGAATAGGGTTCCAGACCGCGGCGGATGAAGCTGAAAGAGCTAGCAGCAACAGCCCAAGGATAAGCGTTAGCCGGAAGGCAGCGCCAGTAGGATTGATTGCATACCGAGATTCCACCAGCACATTTTAACATGTTGGCGCAGAGACACTGCCGCAAGCTTTTACTTCCGTTTTATTGGCACCTTGATAACTGTATAATCCACCCGTGAAGGCGAGAATCAATATGAACAAAGTGGAATTCATGAAACTATTGGAGGCAAGATGGCAAGAGCTTACAGCATCCACAGACGGGCTTGAGCCTTACCAAATGCTTATCCCCGGGGTGGTTGGCACCTGGTCAGTGAAGGACATCCTTGGCCACGTGACCAGCTGGGAGCAGGAAACCCTTTCCACGCTCCCGGAAATCCTGGCCGGAAAACCTGCGCCAGTTTATTCTCAGATATATGGCAGCATCGACACCTTCAACGCTTACATGGTTATGGCAAGAAACCGCCAGACCCTGGAAGAAATCCTGGCGAACCTTGAGAAGGTGCACGGCAGGCTGCTGCGTTTTTTGGAAGAAGCGGACCCCACCCAGTTTTTGGAAGAAACCCCATTTCTAATTCGGCTGAGTATGGATACTACCGAACATTACCCGGAGCACGCTGAGGCNNACGATTTCTGAATACATTGCCTCTTTCCCGGAGGAGAAGCAAAGCCTGTTAAATGCGCTTGCTAACAGCATCCGCGCGGCTGCGCCAGGCGCGCAGGAGAAGATTTCTTACGGCATGCCAGCATTTTTCCTGGATGGCATACTGGTTTATTTCGCCCTTCAGTCCCGCCACATCGGCTTTTACCCAACACCCGAGGCTATCTCTTTCTTTGCTGATGATTTGCGGATTTACAAGACTTCCAAGGGAGCCGTGCAGTTTCCGTTGGACAAACCCCTGCCGCTCGAACTGGTACAGAAGATTGTCCTGCACAGGATAGAAACTAACCGGCACGCGAAGGCTGGGGCTTAATTAAAGTCAATTCAGTCCTAATTTTCCCGCGGAGACCTGATGTATAATTTTCCACAGGGTGCCGTTTGGCATACGATAGGGAGTAACTTGTGAAAAAACTTTCCACTAATTCCATAATTATCATTGTGATAATCTTACTCGCGCTCCTTTGCGCGTGCGCTGCATGTCTTTTCGCCATCACTGGCGGCGCGCTGCTGAATCGCTGGGGAATAGACATTCAATCTAATCTGCCAACCCAAGCACTATCGACGGAAGAGACACCCGCTGCGGAAAACCTGGAGCAAGCTCTGCAAGAAGGCTTGAGCCAGGCAGAATTTTCTACTGCACTGGAAAACCTGAATTCGCTCCTGGCGGAAGTTGTTCCAGTTAATGATCCGGTGGACTTGGCGGAGCGGCTGGGTGGAAAAGTGGATGTGCCTTCCACGCTGCCAGACCTGAACGCCCCATATGAAGTTGGCGACCGCAAGCTTTTCTGGGTCACTAATACCGATTCGAACGAGAACTTTCAGGTGGAAGCAGTTTTACGCTTTCTTGGGGATAATATTTACTTCTGGATCGAAGACGGCGTGGATTACCGTGAGTCAGATTTAATGCGTCTGGCGGAGACATTTGACCAGGAAATTATTCCCACTAACCGTGAATTCTTCGGAATGGAATGGAACCCGGGTGTTGATAATGACCCGCGCTTTTATGTGCTTTATGCTGGTGGCTTAGGCTCTTCCATCGCCGGGTACTTCTCTTCAGCGGATGAAGTTCACCCAGAAGCCCATCCATATTCCAATGCCCATGAGATGTTCCTGATGAACTCTGATACTGTGCAGCTTTGGGAGGATTACATCTATGGAACCATGGCGCATGAGTTCCAGCACATGATCCACTGGTATCAAGACCGCAACGAAGAAACCTGGGTTAATGAAGGCTTTTCCATGCTGGCTGAGCATGTGAACGAATTCGACGCGGGCGGTTTTGATTACGATTATCTGCTAAACCCGGATTTGCAGCTCACCGATTGGGGCGGCGATACCGGCGAGAATGGTCCCCACTACGGCGCTTCCTACCTCTTCATGACCTACTTCTTAGATCGTTTTGGGGAAGATGCCACCAAGGCCTTGGTCGCGCATAAAGAGAATGGTCTGGTCAGCCTTGAATCAGTGATGCGAGAATTGAGCTTAATCAACCCCAGCAGCAGCGCTATCTATACAGCTGACGAGGTTTTCATGGATTGGGCAGTAACCAACTACCTTCTTGACCCGAGCCTGGAAAACGGGCGTTATGATTACCAAAGTTATTCTCCTTCCCGCGCGCGTGCCAGTCGCAGCTTCAGTTCCTGCCCCGCCTCTGCTGTGACGGATGTCAACCAATATGGCGTTGATTACATTGAGATTAGCTGCCCGGGCACGTACAACCTGAACTTTCAGGGGACTACGGCGGTCAATATCTTGCCGTTGGATGAAAACCACAACAACACCTTTTTTTGGTCCAATCTTGGCGATGAATCTAACATGTCTCTTCAGCATACCTTTGACCTGAGCTCCGTGAGCGGCAGCGCTGAACTGACTTTCCGCACATGGTATGACCTGGAAAAGGATTATGACTACGTCTTTATCAGCGCTTCCACGGATGGAATAAACTGGCAAATTTTAAACTCGCGCACATGCACAAGCAACAATCCCTCCGGCAATTCCTACGGATGCGGATGGAATGGCAATTCCAAGGGCTGGATCATGGAAAGCGTAGACCTTTCGCGTTATGTCGGGGCTCTTGTGACTGTCCGCTTCGATTATGTCACGGACGCGGCCGTAAACGGCAAAGGAATGGCGCTTGACGATTTCCGCCTGGACGCCATTGACTACTCCTCTGACCTGGAAAAAGACGGAGGCGGTTGGCAAAATGCCGGCTTTGTGCGCCTTGGCAACACCCTCCCGCAAACCTACGCCTTGCGGTTGATAAAAACCGGCAGCAATCCGAGCGTCGAGACAATTGTTCTGGACGAGAACAACCGCGCCGAGCTGAGTTTCACCATCGGCGGAGATGTAAAAAGCGTCGTGCTTGTTATTGCAGGCACCACGCCCATCACCCGGGAAAAAGCGATATACGAAGTTCAACTGGAAAAATAAAAGGCTGGCGCAAAGACCAGCCTGAACGTTTTGTAACTTAATTGTCGGGATTAAAGGTTTCCCAACGCTTCCACCATGTTTGGATAAACTGTGAAGTACTGCAGGATACCGATTAAGTCCATCGAATCCCGCACATTTTCGTTAAGCGACACCAACACAAGGTCCGCGCGCTTTTTCTTGAGTTCCTTCTGTACACGGATGATGGACCACCACCCCGCGCTGGATACGAAGTTTATCTCGGACATATCCAAAACGATATCCTTGTCAGCAGGGATGAGGTTGGTTAAAACTTTCTCTAGCTCTCCAGCAGTGGCGCTGTCATAACGCCCGACTGCTTTTACTACGACACAGCGTTTGTAATCCGTTTTTGTGAATTCCATGACATTCCTCTGATTCTGTAATAACCACGATCGACAATAAGATTATAACATCTTTAAGTACGTTTTTTTTTGTGAACCTGTATAATAGGCAGCTATGCGATACTTTATCTGGACTGAAGGCTGTCAAATGAACGCAGCCGACTCGCGCCGACTGGCGCGTTCACTTGAAAATCTGGGCTACGAACCTTGCGCGAAGATTGATGACGCGGATGTGATTGTGCTCAACACCTGCGTTGTTCGCCAGAGCGCGGAAGATAAGGCCATCGGTCGCCTAAGCTCATTAAAATCCCTCAAACGTGAGAAGCCGCAGCTTATCATCAACCTGATGGGCTGCCTGGTGGGCGTGCACGGTAACCCTGCGCTGCAAAAGCGATTCCCCTGGGTAGATGTTTTTTCTGCGCCATCCGACCCACAGCCCCTGCTGGACTTTCTCACAAATCGCCTGCAAGCTGGCCAGGCTGAGCATTGGCGCCAGAATATCGACCTCATGCTGGATGAGGAATTTGGCGTTGCCGTGGCTGGCGAGCAGCGCGCGGTCTCCGAAAATCTGCCAGTGGTACTTGGCTGCTCGCACGCCTGCGCATACTGCGTAATCCCCCTAAAACGCGGGCGCGAACGCAGCCGTGACGCGCAAAGAATCCTGCGAGACGCTGCCACGTTCGCCGCGCAAGGGGTGCGCGAGATTGTGCTCTTAGGTCAAATCATCGACCGCTACGGCCTGGACCTGCCCGGCAGCCCACAGCTACCGCAGCTCTTGGCTTCTCTTTCGGAAATCCCTGAAATCAAACGNNCTGCCAAAAGTGATGCCGCACATTGAAGTTCCCATCCAGGCAGGAGATGATGGCGTGCTGCTGGCCATGCGTCGCGGTTATACAAACCAGCAATACCGCGAATTGGTGGCAAAACTGCGCGAACGCATACCGGGCGTGTCCATCGCGACGGACATCATTGTCGGATTTCCAGGAGAAACAGAAGCGGCCTTCCAGAAAACTTACGATTTGTTGGCGGATTTACGCCTGGATGTCGCCCACCTGGCGCGCTACTCCCCCCGCCCGGGAACTTATTCCGCGCGGGAGCTGCCCGACGATGTTCCGGCTGAGGAAAAAATGCGCCGTTTCCGCTTGTTAGAAGACCTACAGGAAGGCATTCTCAGAGAGTTGAATGAAACCTTTCTGGGAAAACACGTTCCTGTCTTATTCGAACACCGCGTCAAAGGACGCTGGTATGGTCGCACGCCTACAAATCGGATTGTATTTGTTGACTCCGAAAAAGACCTTACCGGTCAGGAATACCAGGTGAAAATTGGCTGGACAGGCCCCTGGTCGCTGGTTGGCAGCCTGGAATCCAGCGCGTAACTTAGCTTAATACCTTATCCGGATATTGACACATGTCTACGAGCGGACAGCGGAAGCACGCGGGTTTGCGCGCCTGGCAAATTTCACGCCCCAGCCGGATCAAGTTCAGGTGCAGCGCGTAATAATCCGCCGGGTCAGCCGCTGCTTCCAGGTACTTATGCGTATTCTCCACATCCAATCCCAGCGGCCGCAAGCCAATTCGGCCTGAGACCCGGTAGATATGCGTGTCCACGGGGAAAGCCGGTCTGCCCAGCGAAAACAGCAGCACAATCGCAGCGGTTTTGCGCCCCACCCCCTTAAAGCTGAGCAGCCATTCGCGCGCCTCTTCCACTGGCAGTTCCCTCAGCCACTCCAAGTCAATCTCCCCCCGCTCTTCCCAGATGCGCCGCAAGGCTGCCTGGATATTCGGTCCCTTCTGGTTTGCCAGACCAGCCACGCGGATCACCTGCATAAACGCGTCTGGGTCAGCCTCACAAACTTCGTGCCAATCANNGAGAGGAAGGTGCTGACCAACTCATCGACCGCTGGCAGCGGTTCACGCCAAATCGGGAATCCAAAGGTTTCATTCAGCCGTTCGTTTACCAGCCGCAGCCGTTCGCGGTGCTCAGGCATAATTTCTAGTTCAGGTTTCACTTACCACCCTTGTTTCAGGCCGCGCGCGAGGGCAGAGTAAACCCAGACAGGCACAAATCTTTCGCCAACTACCAATTCGCGCCAGTTTCGGACAACAGGATCCGAGAAAGGTTGGAAAGCCTCATTTCGCACCTGCTTATCGTAACCTAAAGCTTCTAAAATGGCTGTTACGAGCGCGTATGTGGCGCGCCGGTCCGGGTCCCCATCCGAAAACTTTATAGCGATACCAATTCCAGGAGTTCCCTTGGCGGCATCCGGCAGCAAGCCAATCATCTGGTAACCTTCCGCTCCCCCTTTTGATATCAGTTTATCCCCAAACAGCTGCATCATCACCGTGTCCAGCTTGCCTGGACCAGCAACCATGACCGGATAGGCGCGCATGGCGTCCGTGATCCGTTTACAGGCAGCCTGACGCTCAGGTACAAAAAGTTGTGGGTCGCACAGGTGCGCGGTTGCCTTGGCAAAAGCGCTTAGCGGCAGGGCGTAAACCGGCGCGGAGCAGCCGTCCACACCAGGAATAAGTGCCTGATAGTGTACCCCACTCATTTCTGACATCGCCAGGCGAATACGACGTTGTACCCTTGTTTCAAGGTAAGTATAGCCTCTCAAACCGTCACCATGCATCTGTGCTGCTGCCAGCATGCCGCTGTGCTTGCCAGAGCAGTTATGTCGAAACGGGGTAGGTAGTTCTCCACGCATGCGCATGGCATCGCTGGTTGCGCGATCAGAAGGATAATGCACGCCGCACTCCAAATCGGATTCCTGCAGGCCTACTTTCTGGTGAATACTTCGCAGGACAGCCACATGCGCGTCGGTGCCGGAGTGGGAGGCGCACATGATCGCGAGTTCCTCATCGGTGAGGTCAAACTGCTCAAGACCACCATCTTCCACAAAAGGTAAAACCTGAAAAGGCTTCATCGAACTGCGCGGGAAGGTGACCAGGTCTGGATTACCCATAGAGCAAAGCCGTTTGCCCTGAGCATCCACCACCGCGAATGCGCCATAATGCACGCTTTCCACAATGCCACCGCGGGTCAGGTGAACCAACGGCTCGTAATCACGATTATTATTTATGACCACACCTCATGTTTCAGACGTGATTGAGTTCGTAGTAAGTCGTCAAGCCCCAGCGCAAGCGGTTGTAGTACATATCGCTGGTGTTGGCATTGGGTTCATACCTGCGCAGGATTTCGGGTATCAGCGTAAGCACTTCCTCCAGGCCTGCTTTTTTGGCTATGAGAGGCGAGAGGAGCGCTTTTATCGCGCCGATGTGCCCAATCATTTCATCAGCCTGGTTCTGCCCCACGACACCTGTACGCGCGGAGACAATCTGATAATTGCGGTACTTCTTGCTGCTCAAAAGGTCCAAATCCTTCAGCCACAACTCCAAATCACAATACGCCAGGAAGGGAGGTTGATCAGGAAGGACAGCATCACCAACAAATATCACTTTTCTGGATGGTAATTCCGCCCAAATACCAGCGAAATTGGAGCCTGGATGATATTCCAAAAAGATTTCGTTTTCATCCAAAAAAAGCGATAACGATTGATTAAACACAATTTCAGGGGGAAGCAAACGGAATGGGCTGATAGGCACTTCGTACCCTTCACCAGGAATTTGGCTCTCATCAACATTTTTGGAGGCGGAGGGCTTGACTTTCTCCTGCACAAGGCTGTTAGTGTGCGTAACGATGACGCAATCAGTGCCTTTTATGCTCAGCAGACGGTCGTAGTTGGTGTCAAGGTGTACAAGGAATTTGGGGTCCCCGGTGATCAAGCGGGCGGTGCCGCTGCGCCAGGAACGCATCTCATCCTGCCGGCTGGGTGAATCAATTAATACCGAACCCGCTTTTCCCCGGATGACACCCGTCACCAAACCGAGGGAGTTGTGTTCAATGAACACGTTGGGGGCAATTTCTTGCATACGCGAAAACCTCCTCCTCTTTACTCTCGGTATTATAGCGAATATTCAGAGTATTTCCAAACGGATGAATAAGCCAATAAAACGAGATTCTTCCTGGTGCCCATTTTTCGAAAAGCGGCAAAAACAGAATTCACATTAACCTCAACTGATTCTTCCCTTTTTATTCGCCACCAGTAGAGCATATCGGAATGGAGTTCTTATTGCCGCGCGCGTTTAATGGCAGATTGAAGTAGGGTGAGGGGTCGATGGTGTTCTCGAATTCAAGTTCATTCAGATATTTGCCACTGCCGTCATCTCTTACGATTGAAAAATGCAGATGGACGCCTGTGGGTTTGTTAGGGTCCCCCGAATAATTACCCTGATAACCCAGAAGATCACCTCGCTGCACAGCTTTTTCCTGCGTGCCCGCCGGGAAGTCAGCGGCGATTAAAGATTTTCCCTGCTGGTCGGCCAAATGCGTCATGTAGAGCCAGATCTGGGTGCCGGGATTCAGAGGGTCATCGGGAACGCGAATAATCAGGCTGCTTTTCCAGCTGTCCAGACGCGTAAGGTAGCCGTCATAAGGAGCGTAGACCGGCGTCTGACCTGTGTCGGTGCCCGCAAAAATGTCAATTCCCTGGTGTTTGTGCAGTGGTTTAAAGCTGTCTCCCCATAAGTAACCAATGAATCCATCCGTTGGAAAACTAAAAGGCGCGTCAGCACAGCGCGAAAGCGCGCTGGTTTTCCAATCAGCATGCTGCCCGGGAGCGCGCAAGAAGGTGATTACCGCAGCGCTGCGTCCGGAGAGAAAACCGCGATACAGGTACAATCCCGCCAGAACAACAAGCCCGGCTACCGCCGCGCCTAGCACAATTTTGCTATTTTTCTTCATCAGTTTGATCCTTTGTTTTCTAATAAATCGCCAACATATTGTAAACAGAAATCAAATATCCAGCGCCTAAAGTAAAAACAACAACCATCATAAATGTATAAGGAGCAGGATATGACCTTTTATTTAAACCCCTACGGCCGCAGGTTCAGAATGCAGGCGCTTGCCGACGCGATGAGCGAATTGGACCGAGAATTTGAACCCCAAGTTTCATTCCCGATGGACGTGAAAGCCACTCCAGAAGGTTATGAGCTGAGAGCCTATTTGCCCGGCGTCAGCGCTGAGGACGTGGATATCCAGATTGTGAACGAAGTTGTGACGATCAGCGGTCAAGTGAAGCTGGAACGGGACGCGCGTACTGAGTATCTGCTGGCAGAACTGCCCGCCGGCCGCTTCCACCGCGTGATTTCGCTTCCCACTCCGCTGGACAGCAGCAAGGTGGAAGCGACGCTCGACAGCGGCATTCTGACCCTGAACATCCCCAAGGCAGAAGAAGCCAAACCAAAGTCCATCAAGATTACGCAAAAGTAATCGGAGTCCTGAAATCAAAAAGCACCTTTTCAGGTGCTTTTTGATTTATTTCTACCCAAACCGATAACAAATATTTGATTCAGACTACGAAAATGCTATAATCTGTAAACACTTTCTTTAAAGTGGAACTTTTCCAACCTATAATGCGTCCTGAGTCCGAGTGATATACTGAAATTCGGGTTAATTAACACTTTTGGCCCGAGCATTGTCGAAGGAGAAAAAATGAAAAAGCATCGTCTTGTTTTACAAGCAGCGGCACTCGTTCTCGTGCTTTCCCTGTTTTTGGGGGTTGGCAGAGTGCAAGCTTCCACTTACCCAACTTTCTCCATCTCAGCGGTGGAAAAAGACGTCAGCGTAACAATTCTCACCAAGGATATGCCTGCCAACAAGAACTTCAAGGTTCTGATGGGCGAAATAGGCACGAAAGGCATCGGCGGAATTGAGGTGGCAACCTTTAATTCGGGTGAAGGCGGCGCGTTCACAGCAACCTTCAACATCCCCGCCGCGCTAAAGGGACGGGCACAAATTGCTATCCGCGCCCAGGGTACAGATAATCCCTACTTTGCGTACAACTGGTTCTGGAACGATGCCAGCGGCACATGGCCGGAACCAACCGAGCCGGATGAACAAACTCCAGACTGCGGCTGCGGCAATATTCCCACCTTTTCGATTGTCAGTGTAGTGAAAGGTGAAGATGTCACCATCCACACCTACAACTTCCCTAAGAACGTAGAATTCACAGTTCTGATGGGCAAGATGTGGACGCGCGGCATCAAGGGTATTGAAGTTGCTAAACTGAACTCCGGCGACGGCGGCAGCTTTGAAGCCACCTTTGACATCCCTGCCGAGCTGGCCAGCGATGAACGCGTTTCGATCCGTCTGGAAGGCACTGGCGGCTACTTTGCCTACAACTGGTTCTGGAATAACACCGGCAGCGAACCGCCTGTACCACCCTCGGACGGCTACACCGGTTACCCGTACTTCTTTATCGAATCTGTCGTGAAAGACAGCAAAGTCACCATCAAAGCCTACAACCTTCCCAAGGATTATGAGTTCAAGGTATTGATGGGCAAGATGTGGACGCGCGGTATCGGCGGCATTGAAGTCGCAACTTTGGAAACTGGCGAAGGCGGCACCCTGACCGCTACCTATGACATCCCTTCGGACTTGATCGGTTTGCAGCGAATCTCGATCCGCCTGCAGGGTGATTACTACTACGCCTATAACTGGTTCTGGAACAACACCGCGAACTAAGCAAAATTTGGATCTAAAAACGGGTTGATCAGCTAAAACTATCAGCCCGTTTTTGGCTGTCTTCACACCTAACAATCCCGAGAATCTGCCCCCAATTTTTCTTGTCGTTTATGGTATCATAGCGCCTGGAGAATCATGGACAACAAAATCACCATCATTGAAGGTCCAACACCGGACTTCGACCTGATCGAGGACTCGCAAGAAGAAGGCAGCGCTTCCGCCTGGACAGCAGGTGTTTTGGAAGGCCCCCTGCTTTATCGGGTCGCGACCACAAGCGTGCGCTCATTCAACAGCCAGGCTCTTCTGGAGCGCTGCACGCGCGCCTGGAAGCAGAAACAAACCATGTTCCTGGAGTATCGCGACGAAATCGGGCTGAGAAAGGAAGCGCTTATCATTGCGGCCCAGGCGCTGACTGTGGAAGAAGGTGACATCCTTCAGCTCTGGGTGCGACGGGACCTTGAGGAAAGCATACAGACAGAGGAAGACCTCAACCTGGGCGATGAGGATGACTTTGACGAAGACGAGTCTGACGATTTACCTTTCTAGATAATGTGCCTCTCCCGCGGGAGAGGTTTTTTTTATGGGGATGGATCTTCAACCTTTTTTATTCGTCAGCTTACTGAAAAAATCCGTGCACGCGTGATAATCGGCGGCTGAAAACCTTAGCCGCTGAAATTTCGCAGCTTTCAAATTGCGTTTCAAAGGCTACACGCAAAACTTTAAAAGTGCTGTTGTTGGCTGCCAAATTGCTCCATGTTTTACAGTTAAATGATTCAGGCAGCTGTTGGGCTGCCTGAATAACGTGTTTTCATGCCCCAGGAGGGAATCGAACCCCCAACCTAGGCGTTAGGAGTGCCTTGCTCTGTCCATTTGAGCTACTGGAGCTTGCGCGCTGATTATATCATCCGAACGGCAGGACCGTCAGCGGATTGATAAAACCGCCCATGTACCTAATCTCAAAGTGCAAGTGCGCTCCGGTGGAATTCCCTGTGCTGCCGGCCGACCCAATTTGCATGCCCTGCGAAGCAGCATTGCCGCAATTTACATAAATCGCGCTTAGGTGAGCATAGACCGTCACATACCCATTATTGTGGTCGATAATCACGACATTGCCATAACCGCCGTTCATCCAGCCCGCGTAGACCACCACGCCGCTGTCCGCCGCGTAAATGGGCGAACCCATTCCAGCACCGATATCGATAGCCAGATGACCCGACCAGTAGTTATTGCCGGAAATTGTGTGCACCGCGGAAGGCCAGATGAAGTACCCGCTGCCGCCGTAGTACATCCCACTTGTGTCGCATTGGAAGAACGGTGAGGTAGCAACGCCTGCCGCGCCGCGTGGAATTTCTGGGATAACCCACTGCATATACTCGCGCTGTCCGCCGGGCACCATGACAAATTGTCCCGCCTCAATTACGGGATTGCTCAAGTCCAGGTTATTGCCCACATACAGCTTGATATCGTCCACTGTCACGGAAAACTTGGCGGCCACCTTTTCAAGCGTGTCCTTGGAGGTCCATTTGTACCAGATGCCGTTTGTAGGCGGAATTTTCAGGACCTGTCCAATCGACAACTCGTGCGGATTATCGCTTAATACATCATAATTGGACCACAGCAGCGTTTCTGGTGAAATATCAAAGTATTGCGCGATGCTAAACACTGAATCGCCTTCGGTGACTGTATATTCCACCGCGCTGGTGCGAAGACTCGTGTCAATTTCGGTGTAAGGGTTTGGCTCTCTGATTAATACTTCCTGGGTAGGGGCAAGCGTAAATTGCGGCGTGCTTTGCAGTGCCGCGCCGCTAAGGCTCTCAAAAGCCTCTGGCTCCTCGGTGGACTGCGGCAGATTGTATTCCGCCATCGACCGGGCGAGTTTTGGCTGCCATGCCAGCACAGAAATCAGCCCGGCGCAAATCAGCGCGGTGAGAACCCAGGATATCAGGCTCCGCTGTCGCAGACCGCCCTGTTTTGGGCTTTGGTTTTGCTCTGTCATGTTTCCTCTAAATATTCTGACTGCCGATTAATTATCGGTCAGACTTTCAAGAAACTCCGCGTTAGTTTTTGACTTTTCCATACGCTGGAGAATGGCTTCGGTTGCCACCGCGGTATCCATGCCCGCCCCTTGGGGTGGGTTTGCTACCATTTGCAGGTACATGCGCCGCATTAACCAGGCTCGTTGGAGCGTCTCACGTTCCAACAATAACTCCTCACGCCGGGTGGAAGACCGCTCAATATCAATCGCGGGGAAGATGCGGCGTTCTTGCAGACGGCGGGAAAGGTGCAGTTCCATGTTGCCGGTGCCCTTGAATTCTTCGTATACGACATCATCCAAACGCGAACCGGTATCCACCATGGCCGTCGCGATGATGGTCAGGCTGCCGCCGTCTTCGAGGTTGCGCGCGGCTCCAAAGAAACGTTTTGGCGGATACAGCGCGGAAGGATCCATACCGCCGGAAAGCGTGCGCCCGGAGGGATTGACCACCATGTTATACGCTCTCGCCAGGCGCGTCAGGGAATCCATCAAAATAACCACATCCAGGCCGTTTTCCACCAAGCGTTTAGCGCGGTCCAGCGCGATTTCCGCCATGCGCACATGCGCGTTGACCGGTTCATCAAAAGTGCTGGCGATAACTTCTGCTTCCACCGAACGGTCCATGTCCGTTACTTCTTCAGGGCGTTCACCAATGAGCGACATAATCTGGCGAACCTGTGGGTGGTTGACCGCGATCGCGTTGGCGATGTCTTTCAGGATGGTTGTCTTGCCAGCCTTCGGTGGCGAGACGATCATCGCGCGCTGACCGCCACCAATTGGCGCGATCAGGTTAATCATACGCGTGGAAAGGTTTTTCGGGTCATGTTCCAGATTTAGCCGGTAATTTGGGAAAATTGGGGTGAGGGCTTCAAAGCGAACGCGTTTGCGGGCTTCATCTGGTGAAAGGCCGTTGATTGATTCCACTTTTAACAGCCCAAAGTGCCGCTCGGATTCTCTCGGAGGGCGGACATGTCCGATTACGAGATCCCCCGAACGCAGGTCGTATCGGCGCAGCTGTGCCTGCGACACGTACACATCCTCAGGGCCGATCCGATAATTGGAGCGCAGGAACCCGATGCCTTCGTTCATAATTTCCAGAACGCCGCCGCGCATCTCCAGACCTTCTTGTTCAGCTAATGACTGGGCAAGCTTTACAATCAGCCCTTCACGCTTCAGGCGGATCGGCTTTGGAAAATTCAAGTCCTCGGCCATGCGCCGCAATTCCTTCAGTGATTTCTTTTCCAGATCAAA
>MTKZ01039128.1_pt1 | contig 25368 bp, 25 predicted proteins | sample 1042781 | NCBI WGS metagenome assembly MTKZ01 (sample SAMN06212207, study PRJNA360539) | anaerobic digester metagenome | biome: Wastewater treatment plant; material: sludge; isolation source: anaerobic digester fed with sludge from wastewater treatment plant | place: Denmark: WWTP Viborg ... | reverse complement strand
AATTGGATGTAGTGACTGGCTTCAGGGTAGACAAGGATATCAGGACCATCCGTTTCGGGGTCTCCAATTCTGGGGCTGTCCAAAACCTGAACTTCCTCCGACAAATTGAGAAGCGCCAATTCCTTGATAAGTTGCTGTTTGATTTCTAATGCCCCTTTATCAATACAGACTGGGTCCATAGAGACAAGCACAGTTGAACGATAATACGCCATAGCTACATTTACCTTCCTGGTTTTATTTCAGCCTGAACTTAGGCTTCTATACGGAAATCCTGGACAATATTGCCCTTAACAACGTGCTCTTGCATGATCCTGACGGCCATGTTTGGGGTCACCTTGCCATAGGTAACGGTTTCGGCACCAGGGAGAATGACTTGCACAACCGGGTCCTGTCCTCCCACACCAATATTACCAGTTTGACGCAGGATGACATCGGGCAGATGTTGTTCCTCAATAAAGGTGAGAATTGCTTTTAAAGTATCGCGGGCACCTGCTGCAATGCCGACAGTTCCCATTCCAATAACAATTTGGGTCTTGCCAGTCTGATCGCGCAGTTCCTTGACTTTCTGGGCTTCCTCGCGCAGTCGCTTGAGGTCATCAATAGATTTAATGGTTGGCATACAGGACTCCTTCTTCGGTTGTAATGATTTTTGTGTTCGTAATTCCATCGCTGATGGTGTTGGAAAGAAATTCGATCACGCGGAAATCGCTCAGAGGCAAATCGCCCAGAGCTTCTTTGAACTCTGTGTCATCGAATTCGAAGCTTTGATCGTTGAATTGATATTTGAAAACCCAATTGACAGCTGGAGTACCCAGAAGCAGGGTGATAATGGTATCTTCAAGGTTACCCAGAGGCATGCGGTCAATGTGGCTGTGCTGGAATTTTGCGGTAAGTTTGGTGCCAACGCCGAGTTCAGATTCAACGGTAAGGAAACCAACGCAAGCTTCGGCTGCTTGTTTGAGCAGAGGAATACCTAAACCAACTCTGCGGGTAGTGCGGGTGGTAACAAAGGGATCAAGGACGTTTGCCACCATTTCCGGGCTCATTCCCTTGCCATTGTCGACCACTTCCAGCCACAACTCGTCAGCCACAAGGTCTTCACGTACAGAAATCATGATTCTTGACGCGCCGGCAGAGATGCTGTTTTCGGCGATATCAAGAAGGTGAAGTGAGAGTTCTCTCAAGCCGCAGCCTCACTTTGTAGAACATCGGTCAAAATTTTGGCGAATTGAGCAGGCTTTAGACGCCCGTGATTGAGTTCATCCACCACCACAACTGGTGCCTGGCTGCAAGCGCCAACACATCGGCAAACTTCGAGCGTGATGAGACCGTCTGAAGTGGTCTGACCAGGTTCGATCCCCAATACCTGTTTGGCTTTATCGATCAGTTGGGATGCTCCGCCGACGTAGCACGCGGTTCCAATGCAGAATTTGACGACATGTTTGCCACGAGGTTCAGTGGTGAAGAAAGAATAAAAGGAGACCACACCGTGGACCTTACTCACCGGAACTCTCAATTTTTCGGCAACATATGCTTGCATCGGTTTTGTGATGAAGCCAATTTTTGCCTGAAGGTTGTTTAAAACCACCATCAAAGCGCCATTCTGCTCGCCATATTGAGAGATGGTATCGTCGATAATCTGTTTCATCCGGGGATTATCGAGGGGATCCAACTGCTTGGGTGTTGACATCATATTTTTGCATGCTCCTATATCTCAAAGGCACACTGCCTTTGTGAAAAATGTTACAAATAGTTTACTCAATTTGGACGCTTTGGTCAACTTGAAACAGCAAAGAGTTCGTGAAGCGGACAAATGTGCTTGTGCAAACAAGCTTGAGAACGGAACACACGAAAGAATTAGATTATTACGTAATACTCAATATTGAGTCTGAAACGCCTGGCATAAGGCCGAGACTGAAATCTCCTCCAGCTGCAAGGTAAGGATCCCGGTGATGGCATCAAGGTCATGGGCATCGGAGCTGGGAATTAGATGGAAATCTTTGAGAAACGGATAGCGGCGGATGACTTCGGACTTGGAAATATTGAAAATTTCCAATATTGACAAGTTTAGCTCAGGGGGGATGCCACCCAGGCGAGGCAAGAGACCGTTTTCCTCGCGGTTTACGTGAGCCGGGATGAAGAGACCTCCCAGGCGGTGTACATGCCGTTGGGCCTCGTTAATTGAAAGATATGTTGCGTTGCTGAGGAGGCGGGTTTCGGTATCGACATAATTGCCTTCTGAGTCCACGATCAACTGCATGCCAAAGAAGTCAGGGTTGTTGGGGATGTTCGGCAGGTTTGCATCAACAATTTTTTGGAATTCAATAAGCTGCGCGTAGGTGTCGAACAGGCAAACAACATGGATTTCTTCTGCGGTTGTAAGTTCAATCCCAGGCAGAACGGTCAGCGGTGTGCCTTCTGCGGCTTTGATAGCTGCGGGGACGTTGGCGCTGGCGTTGTGATCGGTGATCGCGATCAGGTGGGTGTTGGTTTTGAGAGCGCGTTCTACGATGAAGGAGGGCAGCATTTCCAGCGTGGCACAGGGAGAAAGCACTGTGTGGATGTGGAGTTCTGCCTTGAGGCTTTTCATTGGTTTGGATCAGTGTCTTTGATTCCCAGTTCCCAGAGCCTTCCAACAATCTGGTAACTGCCAACAGGCGTGGAGAGCAGCACAATTCCTTCTTGATTGGCACGGGCAATAGTAGCCACGTCTGGCTGAGCATTTTCAGTAATGATGATAGCGGGGATTTCCAACAAGGAGGCGACAGCCACAATGTTGATGTTGGCGATGAGAGTGACCCAGATGCCATCCGCCTGGGCGCCTGTCATCACGCAACTGAGAAGGTCCGAGGTGTAACCGGATGTGATTTCAATCTGCGAGTAATCGAGTGGCTTTGTCAGAACTTGAAGGTCGATATTGTCTAAGATGGTTTGGAGTGAGCACATGCTTTGTTTAACCTCAACTTTCGGTCTTGTCCAAATACATGGTCATGTACAAATTAGTGCCGCTTTCCCTGGAGGACTTCATGGTCATTTCATCTACACAGGAACGAATATTGACCAAACCCATTCCTGCGCCAAAGCCTTTATCGCGGATCTCTTCGGTGGCGGTGGAATATCCAGGGGTTAAGGCTTTTTCGATGTCATCAATACCAGGACCATCGTCATAAGCTTCCATCGTGATCTTGTGCGGCTCAATTTCCACCCGAAGGAAGCCGCCATTGTTGGTGTGGATGATGAGGTTCATCTCAGCTTCATATACAGCAATTCCGCACTTCCTGGCAATTTGTCGGTTGGCGCCAAGGCGCAACAGGGCTCTTTTGATGTTATTGGATGCTGCACCACCGTTGACAAAGTCATCCTTAATGATGCGATATCGCAGGATGAGACTCGTGCGGTCGGACTCGATGTCCTCAAAAAGGTGAGAAGCGCGATAGCGGATAATTTCCTCGGCTTGATAGTCCCGCTGAAGTGCGGTCAATAAACCGTTGGTAATATCTCCCTTGGTAAGCAGCCCTACCAATTTATTGTTCTCGTTCACAACAGGCAGGCGACCGACTTTTGTCTTTTGAAATACTTTCAGGGCTTCCACAACCTTGTCTATTGCCTTGACAGTGATCAAATCTTTGGTCATGTAGGTGGAAACGCTACGATCGATCCGTCCGTCCCTCAAAGCACGGATCAGGTCTTCGGTGGAAATAATGCCCACAAGTTCACCCTCAACCGTCACAGGAGCGCCAGAGATGCGATATTGTTTGATAACATCAAGCGCCTCGAGAATGGTTGTCTCAGGAGAGAATGTGACAACCTTGGTGGTCATTACCTGGCCGATTTTTAGTTCATAGCCAAGTTCTTCAACCCTGGTGATAACACCAGCTCGATTATCGGAGACAGTAGGCTGGTCGCTCATTGTAGTTTAGGTTTTTGGAAAAAGATTCATTTCCATTTCGCAGCTGGGTAATCCGGCTTGGACAAGCCGACCTGAAATCTCGTACAGACCCAGGTGTGAAGTAGCAACTGGCAGGTTTTCCTCTATGGCGAGATCAAGGATTTCTTGACCCGGATTCTTTCCGCGAGCAAATATGATCAAGCGGATATCTGCAATCAAAGCGGTCCGAACAACCTGGGGATTACAGAGACCCGTGATAAGCACCGCTTCTGACTGGATCGAAGCAAGTACGTCGCTCATCAGGTCGCCAGCAAAGCCGCCTTTGATTTCGGGAATATGGTCTACATCTGGTGTGAGGAGCGTGCCTTCACAAAGCGCGATTACGTCCGAAAATTTCATTTCACATCCTCTGAAAAAGTTACTTCGTTTATTTTACCCGAAACCAACATGTTATACTAATGTGTTAATTGTATGAGGTTGATATGAAAAATGTGATCAAGAGCGTCAAGGGCACACGCGATTTTTACCCCGATGAGATGGCAAAACGCCAGTGGCTGATCCGTATGTTAACGGAAGCCTCGGGAGCGTTTGGTTATCAGATGTATGAAGGACCATGCCTGGAGACGATTGATCTCTACGCTGCTAAATCCGGGGAAGAGCTTGTTAAGGAACAGGCCTTTGTTTTTAATGATCGCGGTGGCGACCCGATCACTTTGCGCCCCGAACTCACACCGACCCTGGCACGCATGGTTGCTTCCAGGCAGAATTTGCTCACTTTTCCACTGAGATGGTGGTCGTTTGGTCCTTTCTGGCGCTATGAACGCCCGCAGAAGGGGCGCACACGCGAGTTTTTCCAGTGGAATATCGACCAGATCGGTAGCGATTCGGTCCAGGCAGATGCGGAATTGCTGGCGGTAGCTGCAACTTTCCTGAAAAATGTAGGGCTTACTCCGGAACAGGTCAAACTCTACGTCAATGACCGCCGATTAATGGATGGTCAGCTGAGCAAAATCGGAATAAGCGCGGAGCAAAAACCCCTCATGCTGCGTTTGATCGACCGGATCGACAAATTGCCGGCAGATGTATGGGATGAGAAAGTGCTGGCGGAAGGATTGACCGCGGATCAATTGTTAGCTATCCGCGAACTTCTCGAAAACCGCGAGCTTTGGCGCGAGTCGGCAGAGGTGAGAGACCTGTTTACGATGCTGGATGCCTTGGGCGTGGCGGAGTACGTCGCCTATGATCCTAAGATTATCCGGGGTTTGGACTATTACACCGGCACCGTTTTTGAAGCACATGCAGTCAATGGTGAGTTTCGGGCGATTTTGGGCGGCGGGCATTATGCCAACCTGGTGGGAGATGTTGGCGGAAATCCACTACCGGGTGTGGGATTCGCAATGGGGGACGTGGTGATCATGCTGGTTCTGGAAGCCTTCGGCTTGATCCCGGAAAATCTGGTGGACCCCGAAACTTTATTTGTGACCGTGTTTAGTGAAGATACTTTGGCGGAGTCCATTCGCCTCTCGAGTGAATTGCGTGCGGCTGGTTTCAAAGTGATCCAGGCGGAGCCTGAAAAACTGGCGAAGCAATTTAAATATGCGGATCGCCTGGGGCTCAGCAGAGCACTTGTGCTCGGACCAGAGGAGATTGAGGGGCAAACGGTGGTGGTCAAGGACCTGCACACCTATGAGCAGGTAAGCATTGAACGTGCCAGTTTGATCGAGTTTTTACGGAAATAGGTGCGAGTCAAAGAAAGATATCTTTGGAAGAATACTCGATGATTATGAGGTTTTGGAAAGGGCAGCCCCTGTAATTTGAGGAACAGGCAGGCCTGTTCCCTACCACAAAAGCAGGTGTTTTCCAGGCTTGCGTGATTGACAAAATCAATGCTTGCGGGACTGAAAGGGCTATGTTAGAATAGCCGCCTACATGGTGCCTGTAGCTCAATGGCAGAGTGCTTCACTGTGGATGAAGATGTTGAGGGTTCGACCCCCTCCAGGCACCCACCACGACCTTCGCAAGAAGGTCTGTTTTTTTAATCGCAATGTTTGACAAGCTTTTTAAGCTATGAGATAATAATTAGTTGATTGGCAGTGACGGAAACGAGTACTGCAGGCAGGCTGATAGCGAACCGGGATGGTGGAAGCCGGGCAGAACCTCCTGCGGGAATATCCTTCCTGAGCCGCAAGCTGAACTCTTTCAAAGAAAGTAAGTGCGCCGGAATGCCCTTCCGTTATAGAGGGCCCAATAAGCGCTCGGCATTGCTGAGAAGCGGGGTGGTACCGCGAGTTTCGGCTCGTCCCTGTAGTGGGATGGGCTTTTTTTATTAACAGGCTGGTAACTATCAGCCGCAAGAGAGGCATTTATGTTCAAACCAGTTTCATCGCGATTGAATATCCAGCAGGAGGAAGAAGCACGCCTGCGTTTTTGGCGGACGCACGAGATCTTCAAGAAATCCTCCGATGAGCGCAAAGACCGCAAGCCCTTCGTGATGTTTGAGGGTCCCCCGACTGCCAACGGCAAACCCGGTGTGCACCACGTTCTGGCACGCGCTTTCAAGGACATGTTCCCCAGGTTTCGCACGATGCAAGGATACTTTGTCGATCGGCGCGGTGGTTGGGACACGCACGGTCTCCCTGTGGAGATCGAAGTTGAAAAGAAACTGGGCTTTACTGAAAAAAGCCAGATCGAGGAGTACGGCATTGAAAAATTTAATGCCCTCTGCCGCGAGTCCGCTTTCTCGCGCATCCAGGAATGGGAGCAATTGACTGAAAGGATCGCCTATTGGGTGGATCTGAGCCGGGCATACGTGACGTATACCAATCATTACATCGAATCGGTTTGGTGGTTGCTGCGCCAGATCTGGGATAAAGACCTGCTATACCAGGGTTACAAGGTGGTCCCATACTGCCCGCGCTGCGGCACGCCGCTCTCCAACCACGAAGTTGCGCAAGGGTATGCCGACGCGGTTGACCCGAGCATAACGGTGCGTTTGCCACTGGTGGATGAACCCAACACCTACTTGTTGGTCTGGACCACCACGCCCTGGACCCTGCCAGGCAATGTTGCCGTGGCAGCCCACCCAGAGGTGGATTATGTCATGGTCCGGGTTGAAGGTGAGTCCAACGAACGACTAATCCTGGCGAAGGAATTGATCCCGCTGGTCTTCGGTGAAAAAAAGGTGGAAGTGCTCAAAAGCATGAAGGGCAAAGCGCTTGAGGGCAAGAAATATGCTCCTCTCTATTCCTTCCTGCCACCCGATAAACTTGCCCACTATGTGGTGAACGCCGACTACGTCACCACTAGCGATGGCACCGGCCTGGTGCACATCGCGCCGGCGTTTGGCATGGATGACATGGCAGTATCCAAAGTTTATAATCTGCCAGTCTTGCTGACGATCGACGATGAAGGCAAGTTCAAGCCGGCGGTTTCCCCCTGGGCAGGCATGTTCGTCAAAGACGCCGACCCGTTGATCATGGAAGACCTTAAGCAGAGAGGTCTGCTTTTTAATCGCGGAACGTTGACGCATTCCTATCCCTTCTGCTGGCGCTGCGACACCCCGCTACTCTACATGGCACGCTCCACCTGGTTCATACGCACCAGCAAGGTCAAGGAACGCATGGTGGAACTCAACCAGGAGATCAACTGGGTGCCGGAGCACATCAAAGAAGGACGTTTCGGTAACTGGCTGGAAAACAACGTGGACTGGGCTTTAGGGCGCGACCGCTATTGGGGCACGCCGCTGCCCGTTTGGGTCTGTGAAAGCTGCGGACATCAACACTGCGTTGGATCTGTTGAGGAATTGAGCCAGTTGACCGGCGAGGATCAAACCAAGCTGGAATTGCATCGCCCATATGTGGACCAGGTGCACTTTAGTTGCCCGAAATGCAAAGATGGCAGGATGAGCCGTGTGAACGAGCTGATTGATGTCTGGTTTGACTCAGGCGCGATGCCGGTTGCCCAGTGGCATTATCCATTCGAGAACCTTGAGGAATTCAAACAGCAATTCCCGGCAGATTTCATCTGCGAGGCGGTGGATCAGACCCGTGGCTGGTTCTATTCCCTGTTGGCGATCAGCACGCTCGTCTTTGACAACCTCAGTTATGAAAATGTGATCTGCCTGGGCTTGATCCAGGACGGGGAAGGCCAGAAGATGTCCAAGCACAAAGGCAACGTGGTTGACCCCTGGGAAGTGATCGATGCCTATGGCGCTGACGCGATGCGCTGGTATCTCTACACTTCCAGCCCTCCAGGCAACGAGCGCCGTTTCAGCACCGAACTGGTGGGTGAGGTGGTGCGCAGCTTTATGCTGACGCTGTGGAATACTTACTCGTTCTTCGTGACGTATGCCAACCTGGATAACTGGACGCCTGATTCTTCGGTAATTCCACAATTCTCAGATTTGGATCGCTGGCTGCTTTCCTCGTTGGAAGCATTGGTGCGGGATGTGACCACTGCTTATGAAAGCTATGATGTCGTTGGGGCAACCCGGCCGATTGAGAGCTTTGTGGATAATCTCTCCAATTGGTACTTACGCCGGTCAAGAAGGCGTTTCTGGAAGAGCGAGTCAGATGCCGACAAGGCTGCTGCTTATGAGACTTTGTACCGAGCTTTATTGACGGTGAGCAAGTTGCTGGCGCCTTCCATGCCATTTATGGCAGAAACGCTTTATCAGAACCTGGCGCGTTCGTTCGATGACCAGGCACCGATCTCTGTGCACCTGGCTGAATGGCCAAAGGCTGACCTGAGTATGATCGAAGAAACACTCAACCGCCAGATGGCGGTGGTTATGAAGCTGGCTTCGCTTGGGCATGCCGCCCGCAACAAATCGAACGTCAAGGTGCGGCAGCCGCTTTCGGAGGTCGCTTTTGCGGTGGGCAGCGCGGATGAAATGGAAGTGATCGATCAGTTCAGAGAAATCCTCGAAGATGAACTGAATGTGAAGAATGTCAGAACTCTCGGAGGAAGCGAAGAAGCTGTTGAATACAGTCTGAATCCTCTGCCAAAGCAATTGGGTCAGAAATATAAGGGTCTGTCGCCCAAAGTGCGACAGGCAATCCTCGACCTGCCTGCGAAGGAAAGCGCTGAGAGATTGTTGGCTGGCTTGAACCTGGTGATTAAAGTAGACGAAAAGTATTACGAAGTCCTGCCAGAAGAAGTGGAAGTGCATGCTGCAGCCAAAGAGGGTTATTCCGTGGCAACGGAGGGCCCATACCTGGCGGCACTGGTCACGACCATCAGCAAAGAACTCTTCTACGAAGGGTTGGCCAGGGAATTCGTCCGCCGTGTGCAGGATCAACGCAAGGGCATCGGATTAGATATCGCAGACCGGATCAGGATCTACTTCCAGGCTACCCCAGCCTTGAGTGAAGCAGTCAAACAGAACGAAGTTTACATTGCTGCGGAAACCCTTGCTTTGGCAGTCCTCGATGAACCACTACCGCATGGATTGGTCCAGGCGAACGATGCCTTTGATGGTGAGGAGTTACACTTTGCCTTGCAGGCTGTGCGAGGAGAAACCGAGTGAAGAAATTCCTGAAACACAACGGGTTTTTGTTCCTGATCGCCACGATTGTGATCGTGGTGGATCAGATTTCAAAAGCCCTGGTAAGGCAAAACCTGGCCTTGGGCGAATCCTGGGCGCCCATCCCGGCCATTGGCGATTTTTTACGTTTCCTTTATTGGCAAAACCGCGGTGCGGCGTTTGGGACTTTGCAGAATGCGGGTCCAATCCTGGCGGTTGTGAGGGTCGCGATCGCTATTTTCATTATCTTTTACTACCAAAAGGCTGAAATCAAGGATACACTGATGAAAGTAGCTTTGAGTCTGATGTTAGGCGGGGCAATCGGCAACCTGGTGGACCAGTTTACGCTTGGATTCGTGACAGACTTTGTCGCGATGGGCAGATTCCCCATTTATAACGTCGCTGACTCATGTGTCACGATTGGCGTTGGCTTGATGCTGCTGGATATGATCATCAAAGAGAAAAATGGATCGAAAACAGATCCGGAAGTGAAACCGGACGAGAATGCGTAAAGAATTGGTTTACGAAGGGGAAGGTGCTATACGGCTCGATAAATTCCTGGCACAGTCTGAGCTGGAGATCTCCCGTGTGCAATTCCAGCAGTTGATTGCGAATGGGAGCGTTTTTGTTAATGGCGAAATCCAGCAAAAGCCCGCGTTCAAGCTTGAACCTGGGAGTATCGTCCGCTATTTGCTCCCGACCCACGAAGAAAACAGGTTACTTCGTCAGAACATTGATGTTGATGTGATCTACGTTGATGAAAACGTGATTGTTGTCAATAAACCCGCTGGCATGGTGGTGCATCCGGGCGCTGGAAACGCACAGGACACCCTAGTGAATGCAATTTTGCACCGCTGGCCGGAAATCGCGCGGGTAGGTGAAGCAGAACGACCCGGAATTGTCCATCGCCTGGACAAGGAAACCTCAGGTGTATTGATTTTGGCTCGCAATGAAACAGCCTACAATTGGCTCGTACGGCAATTTAAATCCCGAAAGACCAAAAAGACCTACCTGGCGCTGGTGGACGGGCAACCGCCTACTCCGACTGGTCGGATAGAAGCGGCAATCGGAAGAGATGAGAAGAACCGCCAGCGTATGGCAGTGGTTTATGGCGACAAAGGCAAAAATGCCGTCACCGAATACAACACGCTTGAAAGATACGCTAATCACACCCTGCTGGAGGTGCTGCCTCTGACGGGTAGAACCCACCAAATCCGCGTGCACCTGGCATTTATTGGCTGCCCGGTCACGGGAGACAGAATTTACGGGCGGCGAAAAAAATCACTTGATATTCCAAGATTCTTTTTACACGCCCACATGCTGACCATAAAACTGCCAGGCGAGGAAGAACCAACTGAATTCATGGCTCCATTGGCAACTGATTTAAAAGAAATCTTAACCAACCTCGAGAAAGAGTAGACCATGCAAACCTTTGATTTTCGCTCAGACACTACCACCCATCCGACTGAAAAAATGCGCCAGGCAATGGCAAACGCCAAGGTGGGAGATGATGTTTATGGAGAAGACCCGACTGTCAACACGCTGGAACAAAAAGCAGCCGATATGCTTGGCAAGGAGCGCGGTTTATATGTGACTTCGGGCACGATGGGCAACTTGCTGGCGGTTTTGGCACATTGCGCCCGGGGCGAAGAGGCAATCATGGGTACCCAGGGGCACACCTTTTTGCACGAAGCCGGAGGGGTCTCAGCGGTGGGTGGCGTGGTGATCCACACCGTACCAAATCAAGCCGATGGTACACTGGCTATGACAGACCTGGAAAACGCGCTGCGCAATCCGGAGGATGCTCACGAACCGATATCAAAACTGGTCATCATCGAGAACACCCAAAATTTTTGTGGCGGAGTCCCGATTAGCCTGGAATACACTGAGAGTGTGGCTGCATTCGCGCGCAAGCGCGGCTTGCTTTTGCACCTGGATGGAGCAAGAATCTTCAATGCCGCAGTTGCGTTGGGATTGCCCGCCAGCAAATTGGTCGCCCCAGCAGATTCGATCACATTTTGCCTGAGTAAAGGTTTGTGTGCCCCGGTGGGCTCCGTCTTGTGTGGTGACGCGGAGTTCATCAGCAAAGCACGTCGCTTGCGGAAAATGCTTGGAGGCGGTATGCGCCAGGCAGGCATCATCGCTGCGGCAGGAATCGTGGCGCTGGATGAAATGGTCGAAAGACTCGCTGAAGACCATCGCCGCGCGACAGTCTTGGGGGATGGGCTGCGAGGTATCGCGAAGGTCCACCTGACCAAGAATTCTCCTCAAACCAACATGGTTTTCTTTAAACTGGACGAAAGTGTAGCGCTCACCACGGCTGAATTCCTGGATGCGATGAAACAGGAAGGCGTGCTGTTGATGGATTCGGGTCCCGGGGAATACCGCATGGTGACGCATAACGACATTTCAGATAGGGCTATCGAAGTCAGCCTGGACGCTTTCAGGAAGGTGCTCAGCTAACATGTGGCTACTACCTCCCGGGCACGGGAGTTGCAGTGTAAACTGCGAGGAAGTATGCAAAATAACTTGCAGGGCTCACATTCTCTGCGATTAAGTGTTTCTATCCTGATCATTTCGGCATTTTTGATCAATCTACTGGCAAACACTCTGACTGCCAGTGCTGTTTTGGGTCAATCAATCCAAACAGCGGGCAGCTTCAAGTATTTTCTTCCATTTATAAGCACACCCAAGCCAATTCCTGTTGGTCCCGTGGGTGGAACTTTCACTTCCTTTGCGATAGATCCGGGGCAGAATGACAATATCTACGCCGGGCATTATGGCAGCGGTGTTTATAAAAGTTTTGATCAGGGCACGACCTGGTACAGGAAAAGTTTGGGACTGGGGGTTCTCATGATCCAGTCTCTGGCAACGCATCCGACCAGCTCGGCGATAGTGTATGCAGGTACTTATGGCGGAGGAATTTACCGCTCGACCAACGCCGGGGAAAGCTGGCAAGCCTCCAGCGGCGGTGTGCTGAACAACCACATTATTTATGACATCGAGATCGATCAAAACAATCCACAACGCATGTTTGTTGTTTCGCGGATCAATGGCAGTCTGAGAGGATACATTGCACGGAGTGTGAATGGTGGACTAAACTGGACGATCCTTCTGACGGGAGATAGCTTTCCGAGCCTGGATTACTTTTATGATATAGATATCGACCCGGCTAATTCCAATATCATTTATCTGACCGCACATCAGAATGGCTTTTATAAGAGCGTTGATGGCGGCGTAAACTTCTACGCAATCAATTCAGGCGTGTCCGATCTCTCCGCGAGATCTTTTGCTATTGATAATGCCTATAGCGGTCTCGTCTATGGCGGGGTATGGCACGGTGGAGGGGTATATAAAACCTGGAATTCGGGAGCTTCGTGGTTCATTAGCAGTTCCGGATTGCCAGCTGATGTTGAGGTTTTTAGAGTGACCCTCGATCCCTTTGGCGGATCCCGGAAGCGGGTTTTTAGCTGTACCTATGGTGACGGTTTGTATAGTTCGGATAACCTGGCAGAAAATTGGGTCTCACGCGGACTGGCTGGACAGCGGCTGTATGATTTTGTGATTGCCGATGGCAATCCGCAGCGTTGGTATGCTGCTACAGAAAACAATGGAATCTTTCGGTCGAGTAGCTATGGCTCCAATTGGAATAGCATCATGGCTGATATGCGCCTGACGGGTATTACCGGATTGGCAGAGTTACCAGGCGACCCTGTAGCACTGGCTGGTGCCGTCTATGGACAAGGCGTTTTCAGAATTACTGGCTCAGGTGATACCTGGGAACCAATGAACAGGGGTTTGACCAGCCTGGATGTGGTCTCGCTGGCAGTGGCGAATGAGCAGCTGTTTGCAATCGGTCGCGGGCGGATGAGCGTTTGGGATGGCGAGGCATGGCAAGAAGTTATGCTGCCAGAAGTTGATCCGGAGACTGTGGATACAGGGATCAATTGGGTGAGGGAACGGGTTTTACTGCCAGATGAGGCGTTTGATTTCGACGCAGGCAGTACGGTTCAACCGACCAGTGTGGTGTGGCAGGATGGTGAGCTGTTGCTGGGTACCGCCGGTTCAGGTTTATGGGCTCTTCAAGGACACGGATGGGAGCAAGTTGAGCCAACTACAACTGAAGAAATTGAACTATCAAATGCAGGCTTGACGCGATTGCCAGTTGCCTTGGAGAAATCAAACTTGGGGAACCTTACCTTTGCCACCTCAACATCGGACAGTTGCCTGCGGGCGGTGAGTGAGCAGACAAGGGTTTGGATCACCAGAGATTGCGGGGAAAACTGGATTGCGCATAGCTTTGAGTGGACTGTCCAGGCATTAGCGTTTGACCCCCTGGATGCGAATATCTTACTGGTCGGGACAAAAGAATCCGGCGCATTTAAGATGCTGATTCCCTGATATCGTGCTACATTGAAGTAAGCCTTGAAGGTGTTGTAATACAATAAACCCTGGAGATTAATTGTGATCATCGTAATGTCGGATTTGCACTTTGCGGAAAGCAGCTCGCTTTCGATTGGGGAGCAACATTATAATCACAACCTGCCACCTGAGGTATATCGCGCATTCTTCAGTGAGATACTGGAGTTCATCCATACTGACAACATCAGAGAGATTGACCTGGTGCTGGCGGGGGATATTTTTGAGATCACCCGTTCTGCGCTCTGGCTCAAAGACAGTTTACGCCCTTATGCCCATAATGATCAGGTCACTGAGGGCAGCGCATTGGAGAGCCGTGTCAGCGAAATTCTGGATGCCATTGCTGCTGATCCGCGCGTTTCAGCCACGCTTGATCTTTTTCGCAACCTGTCAGTCCAACTTCGCCGCCCCGTTCGGGTCCATTACATACCCGGGAACCACGACCGACTGCTGAACGCCAGCCGGCGGATCCGAAATCGCACACGCAGCTTTTTAGGGATGGATCCTTCTGACCTGCCATTCGAACACCAATACCTGCACCAGGCAAACGGGGATACAGAGATACTCATCCGGCATGGGCATGAGTACGACGCCGCGAATTTTGGGGCGGATGTGCGAAAATGGCTCGTCATACCGACCATCATCGACAAGAGTTTTTACGACAGACCTTCTTTTGGGGATATTGTTACTACTGAAGTGGCAGCAAAACTGCCGATCCTCTTCAAGGACTATTACACAGAGGAAGGTATCCTGCAAAACCAGGATCTGTCGATGTTGTTCCAGCGGTTAATTGATTTTGACAACGTCCGCCCTTCAAACGCATTGATCAACTTTTTGTTTTCCACCCCCGGGCTTTCAATGAAACAAGTATGGCGCCTGATTGAACCGGTCTTTGTGAAAATGCTGGACGACCTGGCGCTAGCTCCAGAAATTGGCAGGCAGATGATCGCTTTCGGCGGCATGGCTGGGTTTTCTGCTGCCAGCCTGAAGGCAATTCTGAAAACGCGGCTGTGGCGCAGGGGATTACCTTTCTGGATGATCAAGACTTTGCTGGCTCCGGTTTCGCGTCGTTCAAAAATTGAAGATCAATCGGACATCATTCTCAAGGAAGAATGCTTGAGTGAGGAAAATTCCCGCGTGCGAGGTATTGTTTCGGGTCATACGCACAATCCCTTGGTGCAGTTAATGAAAGTGGAAAAAGGGATCGAGACCTATCACATCAACACCGGCACGTTCAGAAATGTGATCACGGCGACGCCGGACTTGCGCGACTTTGGGCGTTTGCGGTCCAAAGCCCGGGTTTTAATCTTCGAGCAGGGTGAACGCAATCCTGAATACAATCGTGAGACAGGCTGGTCATTCGACTTTACAACACGGCACGGTTTTGGGGCCATGCCTCCCGAGCAGAATGATTTACCCCAACTCGATAGACCCGGTTAACTTGCGGGCAGTCTCGTAATCCTGGTGGCGTACGTAAATTGCATAAGTAGTGGTTGTACGTGAACCCCATTTGTCTCGTGAAACATTGAATCGCATATAAGCGCTTGAGTCCAACCCTCTATTGATGACTCCCCTCAAGAAAAGTGTCTGGATGCGATACGGAATCCCGTTATCTTCCAGGAGCTTGCATGCTTTGTGGACCGCTTCCGCTGAGGTCTCAACCATCAACTTCTTCAGGAATGGAATGAACATCAGAAATTGTGGCAATTTCATCTCGTTCCTCCTGATGAGAAAGAACAATTACTCGATTTCTTTTTTAAGTTTAGCCTTTGCCAGCAAATTCCCACGAAGCGCATCGATCAGATCTGCACGGCGCAGAGCGCGCTTTCGATCGATCTCGATGGACTTGGCTTTGTCATCCGACACCTTGCGCAGTGCCTCAATCCAGGACGCACTCGACACTTCAGTGTGGTTCACGCGCCAGCGTTCCACTTTGATGGGCAGCTGGTCGGCGTTGGTCAGACGTTTGAGCTTGCGTTGGAGGGTCATTCCCTGCGACTCGAACTCAAAGGGCTCTTCTGCGTAATCAGCCTTGACGGGGCAGACTTCCATGCAGGCGCCGCACTTGATGCAGTAATAATCCGCCAAAACCAGCTGACCAGAATCGTCGATGTGGAGAGCACGGGTGGGGCAGATATCGGCGCAAGCCAGGCAGCCTTCCACGCAGCGTTCGCGGTGCAGTTCAACCGAGCCAACCCAAGCCTGCCGGACCTCAAAGGCGCCCTTGCTGGCTACTTCACACTGGCGGCAATGGATGCAATTGTCGAAGTCGACGCGCATGGTGTCGCGCACTTCATCGTAGCTGATGACGCCGGTGGGACAGTTATCGATCAGGAAATCCTTGAGCGAAAAGTCAAACTTTTCCTTCCGGAAAATGGTCTTGGTGATGAATTCGGGGTAAGCGCCGTACTCAATGACCGGGATTTCTGGTTTACCGTTGATAGTGAGCGAGATGGCATGGGTCGGGCAGGAAACCACGCAGGTGCCGCAAGCGACACACTTCTTCTCGTCGACATCTATAGAAGAGCGTTTGACGATGCGTCCGTCCTGCAATTCCGCTTCCACGTGGGTGAGGGCGCCCTTGGGGCAGACGATCGGACCGATCTGGCAGCCAACACAGCGGTCGAGATCCCACCGCATCAGGTAATTGCGCGTCACCATCGGGCGGGCGATGGTCATTTCGTGTTCGGTTTTGGTTTTCTTTGGAATACCGCGACTCATGTTTCTCCTAAAGGTCTGCCGGCAGGGCGTTGAGTTCCGCCAGGCTGAAGACTGGACCGTCTTTGCAGATGTATTTTGGACCAAGGTTACAGCGACCGCATTTGCCGACGCCGCATTTCATGCGCTTTTCGAGTGAAGTAAAAATGGTTTCGGGGGTGAAACCGAGCTCGACGAGCGCTGGCAGGGTGAACTTGGTCATGATTGGCGGACCGCAAACCACTGCCACACTGTTGACCGGTGATGGGCTGACCTCTCTGACCACATCCGGGACGTAACCAACATGATGGAGCCAATCCTGCTCCGGCACATCGATAGCTTGATGCACTACCATGTCATCACGTTGATGCCAGGCAGCGATATCCTGCTTGTACATGCACAGCCCGGAGGTGCGCGTGCCGTAAATGACGGTCAGTTTGCCATAATCACCACGATTGGAAGGGTGGTGCAGGTGCTTGGTGAGGGCATAGAGGGTTGAGAAGGCGCAACCGCCGCCAATGATGACGAGGTCCTTTCCTTTCCAGTCTTCAAGCGGAAAACCATTTCCGAGAGGACCGCGCATACCGATTGGATCGCCCGGTTTGAGGGAGTGCAAGGCGTTTGTGACTGAGCCCAGCTTTTGAGCCGTAAAGCGGACGAAATCCCCTTCCCAGGCGGCGCTTGCGACGCCCAGAGCGGACTCGCCCTTGCCGATGACGCTCAGCAGGCAGAACTGACCTGGATTGAAAGCGGCGAAGAAATCGCGCGCATCCTGAGGGTCGTCAAAACTCAACTCGAGTGTCTTGAGAGAACGGTCGGTGGATTCGTAATACGCATGCAGCACGTGCATGGGGATGGGCAGATAGGGACTGCGAGCCTCATCAGGCATGGGGTACCTCACTGGGGAGTTGATAGGCTTTGCGCAGCATGGCGCGAATATCAAGGCCAACCGGGCAGTATCGCACACAGCGTCCACAGCCAGTGCAGCCAATCTGGTTGATTTGGTCCACCCAATAGGTGTATTTATGGCTCAGGCGCTGGCGGGTGCGTTCCACGCGGCTGGGGCGCGGATTGTGCCCGGAAGCCTCGAGTGAATAGGTGCGGAACATGCAGGTGTCCCAGTTGCGCACACGTTCACCGCGTTGGGCTTCGTCGACGATATCGAAGCAGAAGCAGGTGGGGCAGAGGAAGGTGCAGACGCCGCAGCCCAGGCAGGACCGGGAAACTTCTTCCCAATAAGGACTGTTGAAGTTTTGGTCGAGTTTTTGCTTGAGCCCTTCGGTTTCGAAGGCAATCGGCATGTTTTCTTTGGCAGCTTGCTGCATTTCGCTGGCGCGGACGCTTTGGTCCACGGAAGCCAACTCAAGTTGAGCAAAAAGGCGATCGCCTTTGTCAGAGAGGGTTTCCACTAGGAAGACCTCGCCAAGGTCGGTGAGGATCGCGTCCAGACCGGCGTGATTGAAGGGTCCGGAACCTACCGTGGTGCAGAAACCCGTCTGGCAGGGCTCATGACAGCCCAGACCGACAATCACTGTGGCTTCCCGGCGGGCTTGCCAGTGTGGATCGGTGTAGCGTTCCTGCTCAAAAACGGTGTCGAGCATGGTCATGGCATGCGCGTCGCAGGGACGGATGCCAAAGATAACACGGGGAGTGGTTTCAGAAGGGATCTGTTCGTATCCACCAAAACGGGTGAACTTCAACAGCACCTCAGAAGTCGGCAGGAACAGTGACTTGGGTGGAATACGCGTGTTGTGGGCTTTTTCGAAAGCGAGCTCGAAGCCGTCTTCCAAAGGTAAAAAATGTGTGAAGTTTTGCAGGGATTGAGGGGCATAGACTTCGCAATCCTGGCGCCAGGCATTCAACACGTGATTTAATTGGTCTTTTTTGAGGATCAGGTTCATCTTGGCTCTCCTCAAATCACAAAGCGGGACTTATCGTCCAGGGTAACGGTCGAGAATGGCGGCGGTGTGGTGGCGTCCAGGCCAACTTCGAAGTTGTACTTTCGGCGCATGTCATCGTTTAGTTTCTCGGTCAGGTAAGTCATCTTGATATCCATTGGGCAGGCGCGTTCGCAAGCTCCACAGCTGGTGCAGCGCCCGGTTTGATGGAAGGCGCGCACGATGTGCCAGCCTTGCATGCCTGCGGGGGTGGTGCCACTTTCGGTCCAACGGGGTTCTATATGATCGACAAAGCACTCTTCGCAGTAGCACATCGGGCAGGCTTCACGGCAGGCGTAACAGCGAATGCAGCGTTCGGCTTCCTGGCGGAACCAGGCATGCCGTTCCTGCAAGGGCAGTTCAGCAAAAGACGCAACTATCGCACGTGCCAGGGCGGGATCGCCTTCCGGCAGGAGTTCACCGATGACGATGTCAGCAGAGATCGGGTTTGGATGGATACAGCGGGCGCAGCTTTCGTGCAGAAGAGAGGCTTTTTCGAGGGTGAAGTAGCCGGATTTCGCTTCGACCAGGACAGTGTTGTCACTTTGTTCGGTCACGCTGACCACTTCTTCACCGGTTTGCGCGACGATCTTTCGCCAGTCGATGATGCCCTCGCAAGGGACACCAATCAAGTAAAGAGCTTCTCTGGGGTGCTGCCCTTCAAACACCAGGGCATTTACCGAGCGGTTCTCGCACCCTCGCACCAGCATGCCAATCTTTTGGTTCTTCGGAAAGCGGGTGAGATAGGTGGCAAGGTTGTTCTGGCACAGCGCGTCAAAAACGAGTTGGTCAATTTCTTCAGCGGTTTTGAAAAAGGCTGGTTGTGGGTGGAGGGGGGTATCTCCGGGTTTGAATCCGATTACCATTTCCACCACACCTTCACTCAGAATGCGTTTGGCTTCAGCTTTGAGAGCGTCGATATCAGGCATTGGCACCTCCAGCTGTTTCTGTTACACGCGTCGCGAGGTTGCTTGCAGATCCAAGGGAGGTAATTTGCGCTTCAAAGGCAGCCAGCTCCTTCTGGATGATGCCGCGATCCTGCAGGTCCAGCCAGAGGAAGCGGATGCGATCCTGTTCGTAGCCAATGTGATTAAGATAGTCGGAAAATTCTTCCAATTGTCGGCGGGCTGCGATGTTGCCTGTCTTGAAGTGGCATTGTTCCGGCAAACAACCGCTGACCATCACACCATCCGCGCCACCCTGAACCGCATTCAGAAGGTAGAGCGGATTAATGCGACCAGTGCAGGGCACCTTGGCAAGGTGGATGTTTTCAGGTAGTTGGGTATCGACCCATTCCTGGTCAGCTGGAGCGAAAAGGCACCACTGGCATTGAAAAAGGACTAATTTGGGTTTCTCGCTCATGAGGATACCCTTTCTCTGCCTAGCCAGGATAATAACGTGTTGACCAATCCGGCATCGTTGTACTCCTCAGCAAGGCGGATGGAAGTGGAGCGGCAGGCAGCCGTACACAACCCGCAAGCCATGCATTTTCCTGCGTCCACCGAGGCGACCGTGATGGTGCCGCGGAATGGGACACGCTTTTCGACCAGGCTGATGGCTTCGTAGGGGCAGACCTTGACGCACAAGCCGCAGGCGACACAGGTGAGTTCATCCACCCTGGCAACCTGATAAGGGGTCTTTTTGCCACTTTCGACTGCCAATGCCTTGACCGCGTTGATCACGCCGGAAATGTGGATTTTTTGCGGGCAGGCGGGGTAACACAGATCGCAGGCGGTGCAAAGCCAGGTGGTTTTGTCGGCGAAAGCAACATCGTCCATATTGAAAACGGCCTCGCGGATGAGTCGCCGCGGGTTGTAGCTGCTCTCTAGTTTAGTCTGGATCATGCATTTGCTGGTGCAGGTGCCACACGAGTAGCACATCATCAGCATGTCGCCGCCGGGGATGGCTTTTACGCGTTCGGCGAGGGCGTTGGGATCAGCGACACTGCTCATGCTGCCACCTTCCTGCCGATCATCTCATCGACGATGAAATCCACCTGGACCAATGCCTGGGCTACACCGGGGATGTCCCCTAATTTGGTGAGCTTCTTGGCCATTTCAGGTTTTAAGCGGTCAATCTCAGCCTTCAGGACGTCCTCAGGGATGGCATCCAGCGATGCTTGCATCTCGTTGATGACGCGAGCGTATTTATCGCCCTCAGCAGCGCTGATCCACTCCACACGGAAGCGTCCTGGGCTCATTTGCAGCCTTTCAAACATCTTTTCGAGACGCGCGGCACGTTTGGCACCAGCGATTTGACCAGTGATGTAGTGGCAGTCCTGTGGATGGCAGCCGGAATAGAGAATGGCGCCTGCGCCGAGGCGATAGGCTTCGTAGATCAGGTCCGCATCCATGCGCGCTGAGCACATAACGCGCAAACCGCGTTCGTTGGCGCTGTATTCGAAGTGCGAGGTGCCGGCGAGGTCCGCACCACCATAAGAGCACCACTGGCAGCGGAAAGCGAGGATCTTCTTCTCGGGCTCGACAGCCAGCAGGGTGCGGATTTGTGCCAGAACCTGGGCGTCGGTGTAGTGCAGTTGGGTGATCGAGTCGTGCGGGCATTCGCCAACACAAGCGCCACAACCGTGGCACTTGGCAGTGATCACTTCAGCAGCAAGTCCCTTGGTGTAGTCGATGGCGCCATAAGGGCAGGCACGGGCGCAAATGCCGCAAGCCTGACCTTTGGCGCTGACACAGCGATCCGGCCAGACGACCGCAACGGTCGGTTCGATCTGCCAGCTGTCGGAGTGCAGAATGCGCGAGGCACGGGAGGCAGCCGCGGAACCCTGGGCAACACTGGCGGGGATGTCTTTTGGGCCCTGGCAGGCGCCAGCAAAGAAAATGCCGTCGGTGGGGCTGTCCATTGGGCGTAGTTTGGGGTGATATTCCATGAACCAGCCGCCAGGAGATTGCGCCACGTTGAGCACGGAGCTCATGTGGTTCTGGTCGGGTTGGGGAATAGCAGCCTGGTTGAGCATGACCATGTCGTACTCACGCTCAATCACCTTACCCATCGTGATATCTTCCGAGGAGATGAACAGTTGATGTGTGTCGGGGTCCTCGGTGATCTCGGAGGGGCGTCCCTGGATGAAGCGGATGCCGGACTCGCGGGCACGGTCGTAGAACTCTTCATAACCCTTGGATGGCGTGCGGATATCGATGTAGTAGATCGAGATCTCGGTATTGGGATGCATTTGCTTGAGTAATAACGCGTTTTTGATGGCGTACATGCAGCAGAAGTTCGAGCAGCTCTGATTGTAGCGTTTGTCGCGCGAGCCAACACAGTTGATGATGGCGATGTGTTTTGGTTCTTTTCCATCGCTGGGTCGAATCAAAGCGCCGTGGGTGGGGCCGGCTGAGTTGTTAAGCCGTTCCATCTCCATCGCGGTGATCACGTTCGGGAAGCGACCGTAACCATACTCGGTCATGGGTGTGGGGTCAAAATGCCCAAAGCCAGTTGCGACTATGATGGCGCCGATTTCCTGCTCCACCAATTTGTCTTCCATGCTGAAGTCAATCGCTTCGAGAGCGCCGCAGGCTTCCACGCATTTGTAGCAGTGGATGCAGGCATCCATGTCGATGTTGTAGATCAGGGGCACCGCCTGGCTCATGGGGATGTAGGCAGCCTTGCGTGGAGCAAGGTTCAATTCAAAGTAGTTGGGGATTTCCACCGGGCAAGCCTTGGTGCAAGCGCCACAGCCATTACAGCGGTCCGCGCGCACATACTTGGCTTTTTCCCGCAGGGTTACGACAAAATTGCCGACGTATCCTTCGACTTTTTCAACTTCGGTAAAGGTCTTTACTTCGATCAGGGGCTGACGCGCCGCGTCAACCATTTTTGGTGCAAGAATTCATATACTACAGTCCATCGTTGGAAAGGTCTTGTTAAGTTGCGCCATGACCCCTCCAATCGTTGGTTCTTTTTCCACCAATGTGACCGGGATGTTCTGTTCAGCCAGGTCGAGGGCGGCATTGATGCCGGCTACACCACCGCCAATGACCATGGCGCGCTTGGTTACGGGCACTTTGATCATGTTCAGCGGGGTCAGGAAAGTCGCTTTTGCCACTGCAGCCGCGGTGAGGTCTTTGGCTTTTTCAAGCGCGCCTTCGCGGTCGTGACCATGAGCCCAGGTGCACTGTTCGCGAATGTTCGCCATTTCCATCAGGAACGGGTTCATCCCGGCTTCGGCCACGCAGCCACGGAAGGTGGGTTCGTGCATGCGAACTGAACAGGCTGAAACTACGACACGATTCAAACCGTACTTGGCAATGTCTTCTTTGATCAGGCGCTGACCGCTGTCGGCACAAGCATACATGGTATCGATCGAGCGGACAACGCCAGGGAGTTTACCAGCAAATTCCACAACATCTTCCGGGGGAATGACGCCAGCAATGTTGCTGCCGCAATGGCAGACGTAAACGCCAATGCGGGGCTCATCCTGTGGAAAATCCGCGGAATGGCTCTTGGTGATGGAATCTTCACTCATTCGGGTTCCGTAGCTTTCTGAGGAATTTCAAAGGATCCGGCGATGAGGGCTCTGCGGGTCTTTTGGGCGCGCTGATCGGGTGTGGTCAGTGAGAGTGCGTCTTTGGGACACCATTTCACACATTGAGGGCCTTCCGGGTCGTCCTTGCATTGGTCGCAGATCTCTGCCAGGGTTGTTTGGGGGTTGATGGAGATCGCGCCGAAGTCGCAAGCTTCGATACACCAGGCACAGCCATCACATTTGGTTGCGTTGATATCGATGATGCCGGTCACGGGATCCTGGGTGAGGGCATCGCGCGGGCAGACGATCACGCAGGGAGCGTTTTCACAAGTGCGGCAGGCGATGGCGGTGATGAGGACTTCGTCAACGCGGACGGTGCGGATGCGACTGCGATAGGAGTTGTATTCCCCTGTTTTCGCGAAAGAACACGCGTATTCGCACAGTTGACATCCCACGCACAGGTTGGGGTCGCAATCAATATAAGCATACTTTGAAGTACTGGTTGCCATAAGCTCCTCGTTAAACTCCGATTTGTTCAGCCACGTCCGGCATGCCGAGTTTGATCAATAATTCTTTGGGGATCAAACCTTCCTCGGTCCAGCCCTTGGCCTGGTAATATAGTTTTTTCATGTACTCAAGTTCTTCATCGGTCACAACTGTATTCGCGCCAGGACCCTTGGTGAACGGATCGTGCTTCCAGCGCCATGGCAGGTCATCATCTTTTTCAGTCCAACCTTCGCGAATATTAAAGGCTTTTTTGATAGTGTGAGCCCGGATACCAATTAGATCCACGTCGTCGTAGTTAAAATTCCAACCGGTGGTGGCGTTGATTAGGTTGGCGATGGCAGGCCATGCGCCAGCCCGGTCGGCTTTACCGGTGAAACAGCGACGAATGAACTTGCACAAAGGTAAAGTGTCGTAGACGGCGGCATACTCTTCCGAGTCTGCAGCAACACGACCGCGAGTTTCGTCAACTGTGAGGCGGTTGGTTTCACCCTTCATGTCCGGGTCGTAAGCGGCAGAGCGGTTATGGCAGCCGCCACGGGTGCCAGTGGCAAGCCCGAGAGCAAAGGTTTTAAGAGAGCGGGCGTCGTAGCCGGCGGATTCAAGACCCTTGGTATTCACTGCCCACTTGAAACTCTCGGTGCCGCGTTCTTCGTCGATGATCCTGCTCGCGATGCGGGTGCCCTGGGCAAGGATCTTTCCAATGCCCTCCTGGTCCCGGATCATCTCCGCCACTGCTACAGCGGCTTCACCGTTGCCAAAGTGCAATTCGAGCCCTTCGGGGTGAGCCTTGCTGGCAAAATCTTCTTTTTTTAGAACGCCCTTTTCGTAGCATTCCATCGCCCAGCCGATGGTGACACCCATGGTGATGCTATCCATGCCATCCTGATCTGAGATGGTGATCAGTTTGATGGCGGAGCGCATATCCGAGATGCCCAGGTTCGAGCTGTTGGCAAACAGACTTTCGTATTCAATACCAGTCATCGCACCGGCAAAAGGTCCGGTTTTGACCATGGACATCTGCTCACAAGCAATTGGGCACTGGGCGCATGCAATCACCTTGACCTTGTGGTGCTTATCCAGGTATTCGCCACTGACCAGTTCGGCGTCTTCAAAAACGCCTTCCTGGAAGTTGCGTGTAGGTAATACACCCAATTTGTTGGTGTTGAGCAGCCCGGTGGAGGTGCCGTAGATACGGTATTTTTCGGTGTCCTTGCCCTGCGCGCTCTTGGAAATATCGTAGGAGAGTTGATTGAGTGTCTTTGGATCAAAAACTTTTACGCCGTGCGTACCTCGCACTGAAACTGCCTTGAGCTTCTTGTGCCCCCAAACCATGCCATGACCGGTGCGGCCTGCCTGGCGACCATCATTGGTCACGTTGGCATAACGCACAAGATTTTCGCCACAGGGACCGATGGTACAGGAACGGACCTGCTCATCGCCGAGTTTTTCGCGGATGGCTTCTTCGGTCTCGAAGGTGCCTTTACCGAGCAGGTAGGTGGCATCGTTGAACTGCACGCGCTCATCGTCAACGAAGAGATGAGTCCAGCGGTCGCAGCTGTTGTGCAGCACCAAGCCATCCCAACCGGCACGCTTAAGCGCGATTGAGAACCAGCTGCCGGAGAGGCTATCGCCGATAAAACCAGTCAGAGGCGATTTGGATGCAAGCCCAAACTTACCGCCCACAGGCACCGGCGTACCGGTGAAGATGCCGTTGGCGAAACAGATCGGGTTGCCGTCGTCCAACGGATCGCAGCCTGGGACGATATTTTCCCAGAGCAGACGCGATGCCATTGAGACGCCGCCAATGTAGATCTTGTACCATTCCTCTGGTTTGGTTTCGACCCATGTTTTCTTAGTTTTCAGGTCAATATGAAGGATTTTTCCACTGTATCCGTACATGCTCACTCCT
>MTKZ01020932.1_pt1 | contig 25403 bp, 33 predicted proteins | sample 1042781 | NCBI WGS metagenome assembly MTKZ01 (sample SAMN06212207, study PRJNA360539) | anaerobic digester metagenome | biome: Wastewater treatment plant; material: sludge; isolation source: anaerobic digester fed with sludge from wastewater treatment plant | place: Denmark: WWTP Viborg ... | reverse complement strand
GTTCCACTCCGAGTGGGTGAAAACGCGGCCCAGATTGCCCATCAGCGTGCCCAGGATGACCATCGTGTCCTTCTGGAAAAGGTACATCACGAGTGAGATCCCGGCCGCGAAAAACATCCCCGCGATCACGCCCGCAATCAGCAAACGGCTGCGGTCGAAACTGCCCCTTTTTTGCGCCAGGCGCCACACGAGCAAAAGCGTCAAACCCGCTCCGGCAAAGCCTCCCAGGGGCATCAACAGCGTCAACCCCAGCACTCCGAACAGGATCGATCCAAAGGCCGAACCGGAGGAAATGCCCAGAATGTAAGGCTCCGCCAGCGGATTGACGAGCATCAGCTGATATACCGAACCGATCCCCGCCAAAGCCATGCCGGTGAACAAAGTCAGCAGCAGCCGCGGCAAACGCAATTCGCGCACGATGTTGGAATCCGCGGCCCCTCCAAATAGCGACGCGGCTATCACCGCCAGGCCGCAAACCAGCAGGACAAACAGGAACAGCTTACGCTTCATCTATCGGGGGATGCGGTTTCCTGACCGGAAGGTTGAAACAACTCGCGTAATTTTTGCAGGCCGAGGATGGTGCGCGGCGTCGCGCGCAGAATCCAATCCGGATCGATGTCTTTTTCGAAATAGACACGTTTGTCCCGAATGGCCGGAAGATCCTGCCAGCCTTTACGGGCCAGGATGTTGGCCAGTGTGTCCTGCGAGTAGCAGATGATGATGTCTGGCCGTGATGCCACCACGTCTTCGGGATCGACGCGCGCGTAATCCCGCTCCAAGACGCTGAAGATGTTGTCGCCGCCGGCTGTTTCGATCACTTCGCCCACAAAGGAAGAATCGGATGCACTCATCAGCGGATCGCGGTAGATTTCCAGATAAACTTTGGGACGTTTGACACCCGCAGTCTGGCTGCGCATGGCACGGATGGACAGCTCGATGCTCCGGGCCAGCACGTCGGCTTCCGCGCTTTTTCCGATCAGGTTTCCGATCCGGGTGATGGAAAGCGGCAGATCGTTCAGTTTTTTGGGGTAGATCTGTTCGACTTTCAGTCCCAATTTGCTCAATTCCTGCGCCAGGGCTTCCTGCTCCAAGGCTGAAGTGAAGACCAGGTCAGGTTTGAGGGCCAGGATCGCTTCGCGCTTTATCGCTCCGAATTTCCCGATTTTCGGCACTTTGCCCAGTTCCGGGGGATAATCGCATTCCTCGGTGATACCGACCAGCAGATCTGTGCCGCCAAGTGTGGCCACGATTTCCGCAACTTCCGGAGAAAGCACTACGATCCTCTGGCCAGCTTTGATCTCATTTGTTTTGCTGCAGGAAACGGCACCCAGCAGCAGGCAGGCGCAAATGGACACGATCAACAATACACGCTTCATGGCAGGATGTCCACCTGGACCTGTTTGATGTCCTCGACGCTGTCCAGGATCGCTTTCAAAGCGGTCACGTCCTCGTTGTGCATGCGGATGCAGCCCAGCGAGACGTCGTGGCCAATGGATTCAGGTTTGTTGGTGCCATGGATGCCAATGCCGCTCCAAGCCTTGCCGGTAAAACTGCCGGAGCCGGTGTCCACAGCCAGGAACCACGGCCCGTAAACGTTTTTGAACTGGCCTCCTCCGCCGGGCGGCACATAGAGCCACTTGGTGGCGTCATGTATCGCTTTCAGGCGAAAATATCCCTCCGGCGTAGCAGCGTCCTGGGTTTTTCCCTTGTCGGCAGGATTCTTGCCCGTGCCCACCGGCCAGGTGTTTTGCAGGATCCCATCCTTGAACAGTGACAGCTGGTGTGTCCCCTTGCGGACTATGATATGGAAGCCTGAATTGAATTCTCGGGGTGGCCGAAGTGGGTCAGGTAGGGGATTTGCCGGAACCGCCTGTATCAGGCTGTCGGCACCTGTGGAGTTTTTTAAAAGGGTCATTGGCTGGGTAAGGTCTTCCTCCGCCGTCAGGCCGCGCATGGCCCCCAATGCCAGGCAGGATAGCATTATCAGCATTGCCGTTTTCGATCCGGTAATATTTATCATTACGCCTCAACCACTTGGAAAATTGCCTTTCAAGGCTTTCGTCTCTGACGCCACAGCGCCGCCGGAGGCATGATTTGTCAACTGCTTTTTGCACGCCATTAACTTCAGGCAAAAAAAAGCCCGGAGCAAAACTCCGGGCTGAGCTAAAGAGCTGGTCGGGATGACAGGATTTGAACCTGCGACCACTTGAACCCCATTTTTAAACATATTAATAATAATCACACATATAATTTTCATATATACTTATCCATCAATAACTTAAGCATAAATTACAAAAACCTAAAGTCATCATAAAACACAGTTATAGCCCCTTTTTTACACAGTTTTTTACACACTAAGATAAAGGAAGGTCAACATGAAAACCTACGACATCATCAAACTACTAAATGGATTCAATGCTAATAAGTCCATTAAGTTCGGTATTCGCCCTTGTCCATCTGGCTATGTTCTTTATTTGAACAACTACACTGATGGCAAGATGTATCGGATTTCAACAAAGATGAAGATTACAGGAACTGATAAGGAATATGACTTATCAGTACTGAAGAAAGCCGCAATTGATCGAGACAATAGGGAACTGGCTTTGTTAACGGGTTCAAATCCCTTTGATAAAGTCGAAAGCACTACTTTAATGGACTTTGTCAATGAACTAGCCAAGTCATATCCCAAGTTTGGTTACTATCATATGTCGGCAAGATTGCTTGTTAGATACATGACCATTGATAAGAAGATATCAGAACTATCTGAAAAGGATATTGAAGGCTTTATCAGAAGCTTGGAAGTATCAAACACCACAAAACACCACTATGTATTTTCAATCAAGCATATCTTGAATCTAGCTGTTAAAGATGGATTAATTACTAAGAACGTTGCTTCGCCATTTAGGATTAAATGCGATCAAGCCAAAAGGGAATTTCTAACAACTGAAGAACTTCATTTGGTCAATGACGAAGGACATTGTTCAATAGATACAGTTAAGTATGCTTTCTTGTTTTCCTGCTTTACTGGATTAAGAAGGTCAGACCTATATGAATTGAAATGGGACAACATCAAGGAAGGCTATCTATACATCAGACAGCACAAGACCAAAGAAGTAGTAAGAATGAAGTTGAATACTACAGCCTTAGAAATTCTAGATAAAGTAGTAAGAACAACGGACAAAGTATTCAATTTACCTACTTACAAGTATGTTAGGCAGAACCTGAAACAACTTATTGATTCTGTCAATATCAACAAACGAATAACACTGCACTGTGCAAGACATACTTTCGCTACATTGCTGATTACTTATGATACTGATATCTTCACTGTATCAAAGCTACTTGGACATACAGACGTTGGAACAACGTTGATATATGCAAAGTTGGTGGATAAAAAGAAGGATGAAGCTATAGACAGACTACCATCCCTGTAATCAATAAAGAACACATCAGAAACAAACAATAATAGTCATAGGTATACATGTAGGTTTGGGCTGTAGATAACTTGATTTCTTATGTCAATCACCAGCAATCAGATTTTTGAAAAATCAGGAAAATAAAATCTATAATACTAGTAGTGAATATAGTATTTGATTAATGTGATTATCCCCGTGCATAATCCATGGGGGCGAAGCCCGTTTACTAAAAAAGGTTAAAAGGATGGTTTAGTTATGATGTGGATTTTTTGTTTATTTTAAAAGTATACCTATATGGTTGGTTTGGTGGTTTGTACTATATTTACTAGAATTACTAATACATAAAATAATAAAGGAAGTTATAGGTTATGGAAGACAATAAGAATCAAGAACAAGATGCTATAGATGAAGATAGCAGTACAGAAAGTATGGGTAAATCCAAATACGATATTTGGAATGATAATCAACATAAACAAGCTGATTTCTTGGAATACGTGGGCAGAAAATATAGAACTTATGAACCAAAGTATTCATCAGATGAAGAACAGAAGAAGATTGATCGTGAAAAGCTATATGGCATACGAACCATAGTTGAAGTAGCAGAACGATATGCAAAGAATCAATTACATGAATTAATGTTAATGGCACAGTGTGAATCCTATGATGATCCACAAGGCATATATAGTGTGATGATGGATGAAGATGATCAAATGATAGATACACAATATCAACTTGCTGTTTCTTATGATGAAGCCATGAAGTTAGCACATAAATATGACGAAAAACGGAAGCGACTTCATACACTATTCTGGCGTAATTATTTAGAAAGGCCATAACCATCTGAACAGGTGACAAGCAAAAGTATACCTATATGGTTGGTTTGGGTTTGTTTAGTAGATAGAAAGGATAGAAAATATGTTAAGAATATTTAAAATATTTTTAAACTATCCATAGTATTCGTATAATTAGTATTAATTATTGAAGATAACTAGCTATTTTTCAATAGACTAGTTATAATATAACAATATATAGATGGGGACTTGGGAACTTTTTCGTCATGGTTAATCCGTCCAAGTCCCTGTTATTAATCTACTGGATAAATCATGATAATACTATGATATAAGGATGTAATCATGACAGAAACACTTTACTTACCACAATCACTTTATGATGCTGTATCACAATTATACAATCGAAATCACATGAAGTTTGCAGCATTAAGATTCGTATCCAAGCTTTTTCAATCCAGACTTGCTTTCAAAGATGACTTTAAGCGTTTGTCCGCTAAGTATGTATAGCATATAGTAAGTAAGAAATCATCACTGAAAGTAATTGATATTCTGATGTAGAATAGCATTGTGGAACGTATCTTTAAGAAATATCCAGACAAGCACCTTGCGTGTGCTTATGTACTTAATCCAAAGTACATTCTTAACTAGTTAAAGAAACCTAACTTCGTTACCATCAATATCACTGAATATCTAAACCAACAACAAATCGACAGATTTGAATCGAAAAAAGACTACTTCTTTCAATCAGCAAAAGACTTTGTATCTGTTAAGTAGAATAGATAGATGATTGGTGAAGAAACAGCTACACTGTTGGATAGACTATTATCTTTTGAATTCAATCAAAACAAGCTTGATTAGATAATCCACAGGGTTTTTGATGATAACACCACTGTATAGGATATAATAAATGGCAATACAATCATAACGAATACATAGCAGACAAGGCTTATGTATGTATTGCTCGTTATTCATGATAAGATTCAAATTGAAGTAAGAAAAGGATAGAAAGGTGGTAGATTACATCATCCATTCTGTAATTTCCCTAAAGAAATCTGGGAATGCATAGAACCTAAAGATTAGTCATTAGTTAAAGTATCAATAGATGTGAATGCATGTCAAGTAGTATGCTTGAACAAACTAGTCAAGATGCCTGATGAAGTAATACAAATGCTTAAGCAAGGAAGATTCTATGAATTCATCAATGAAAAGATGTTTGGTAATAAGAAATCAAGATAGTAGGTTAAGCAGTTTGTCTTTAGCAAGATGTTCACAGGTAGAAAAGCATTTTGGGAAAAATGGTAGTTATTAGGATATAAGTATTCTATGTACTGTGATGAATTCATGATGCTATTAGATTACTTAGAATAGAACCACATTACTTTAGCAGCTATGTTACAAAGGGTTTAGTCAAGAATCTTCAATCAGATATACCACTAGACAGAAAAGTCACTGATTCGATATGATGAACTAGTCTTCTTAGTAGAACCTGATAAAGCTATCTAGAAAATCTAGTAGATTATTAGAAAGTTTGAAGATTATTTCGGATTCATTCCAGCACTACATGTATCAATAAACAATAAATAGATCGACTTCGTATTGCCGTTATGAAGTAAAACTAAGGGTAGCCCTAAAAAAGCTACCCTTTTTTTTTATTCAGTTGGTGCATAGATATTAGTTCCCACCCTATTGATTGTCAGACATTGATGTCTTGGCTTATCAGATATTGATATGTGAATCCAACTATTATACTACCAGATTAACTGGTCAAAATCGATAATTTGACTTGATGCAATCTACTTAAACAAGTCATACAAATCCTTATTCGAATACCCCACTACCTGAAAATCGACAGCTTCCCCTTTACAATGTTGACTGTTCCTTGAACCATTGATTAACACATTCAATTCATGACTTCGATATCCACTAGTTATTCGTATAGGCTTGTTAATATGCTATCGCAATGTATCAAGCACAAATCCAACCTTAAGTAGCTTTTCAATCATCACATCATCTGGTCTATTGTTTATACCCAATCTGATTGCTGTCTGACTGAAATACAGTTCCTTTAATGAAAAATACTTCATGCACGATAATTTGTCCAGATTACCCCTGTTAGCATGTTCAAACGTAAAAAGCTTTTACCTTCTAGATAATCATCAGGTTCCCAAGAACCACCACCATAGTTTATATATTCCACCCAATCCAATTTTGTCAAATCCCATACACTAATAATATCCACATTCCCAATATCATCACCAAGTTCTGATATGTGAAGGCCATCCCATCCCTTAGGTGTAATTGAATAATTCAAACCGGGAAAGAAGTAATAGGTATCTTGAATTGTATTGGATGTTTTAATATCAGTGATTAAGCTTCCATTCCCTTTGAAGTTAGATGTAACTTGATTGAATGAAACGTTTGAATTTGTCTTAATCTATTGATTCTGACCATTCAATTTTGCATATGAAGAACTGTCTATATGATAATACTGGTTTGTTGTTCCACCTTGAAGACCTGATAATTCATTGTGGATACTGGTTGTGCTACCACCTGCATTCATAGACATAAATCCAGCACCAATTACGTTGATTGGCATTACTTTTTATATTCCTGAAGCTTCTTAACCTTGATTTGTGTTGGTATTATTGGCTATATCTAATCCCATATCTACTGCAAGATTTCTATGATTTTATCATCTTTTTCTGTCTTAGTCTTTTCGACTATGATTCTTGCAAGACGAAGTAATAAATCGCCTGCATTATGAATCCCCATCGCCATTATTATTTTCAATATGATTTTAATCATTTTCCCTTCCTTATTTGTTGTTATCGCAGAACTTACCGAAGAATAAATCGATTTTCCCCACGATTTGATTCAATACTTTATTGATTTCTTTTACCTACTATCTTAAATCCTATAGGTCGTTTATCTGCTTCTACATCTACCCTATTTTCGCATTCAATTTGGCATAGCTTGTAACTAATCCAATTATGTATATAAACACGGGCAATCCATATTTAAACAAGTCAGTCCATGCTACAGTGTCCATTATCAGTTTTGTTCCTTTATTAAGTTGTGTTTTTATGCATTCTATACAAAATAGCAGAACCACTTGTTTCAACTGAATCAATCAGAATACTAATGAATTTGTTGTATAGAATAAGTCCATTAGGTATGTTTGCACCCAGTGCAGCTAATGTTGTTGGTGAACCATTATCTATGGTAAAACTGACATTAGCACCATCAGAAATCCCAAAAAGCTGTATTGCATACCAGTATCCAGATACTTCTTGATTGGATTCAATGATATCAAATCCATAGAATCCAGTTAGTTGCTTAAACTATTGTGCTGGCATTTATCAAGTTCCCCCACCACCAAATGCAGCTACAATCTTGAATGCTACGCATCCGTAGTAATAGCTTCCAGATGAAAGACTTGTAAAATCAATAGAAGTAATCATCTATCCTGAACCATTTGCAGCACAATATACTTTCTACGTAGATGCTACCCTTTGTTTCAATCTTTCACCAGGCGTATATGAATACAGACTAGTCTAGAAACAGTTTCCATCAATACACCATGTATAACCAGTTATTGGATTTGTTAATCCTGCTAGGATTGATGCAGTAGTGAATTTATAGGTTGTATTTGATGCACGAAATGTTGCACCATACATCATCGTATAATTGGAAACATTCAATGCTGTTAGTTTACTATCTATTTGTGTCTGTGCATTACTGGATAGACCATCCAGATAAGCCAACTAAGCTGCTGTTACTGCTGAACTGACTACACGATTTACTGCTAAATTGATATTGTATCCGCTTACAGTGCAATCTGAACCATTAAAGACTGGATTTGATATTACTGGTGTGGTAAAACTACCACTTGTGTATGTTCCATTTGTCATTGTAGGTGTAGTGATTACTGGTGTTGTTAATGTGGGACTTGTTAAAGTCTTATTTGACATTGTCTGATATCCAGTTTTCGTTATGATTGAACCAGAACCACCAACACCTGTATAGATATAAGATAGCATATTTGCATCTGAAATCTTGTAATCCCTGCTAGCATCTGTTAGAACGTAATATTTAGATGCAGCTGTGGTTACTGAAGATTGACTGTATAATCTTGTGTTTGCCATTTTCTATTTCCTTATGTTGTAATATATGTATTTCCACTACCATCAATATATGTGTTTCCAGAACCATCAATAAGAATACGACTAAATGGATTTGAAACGTTGTCTGGTAGTGTAGTTATTATTTCTTTACCTATAAATTGAAGCTATATCGTTTGTCCTATTTGAACCCTGTCATTTATCTGTAGGTATTCAACATCACTGTCAAGATAGCAAGTATATCCAATGTTAGTGCTGTTGTTGTTGGCATCATAGTTTGGATATACAACAATACCATCAATTATGCTGTTTTCTATTAGATTATTCAATGTCTTAAAACAACTGACATCATCATATGAACAAAGTGCTATTGAAGCATTAATGACAGGTCTAAAACAAATTGATGTCTAGTGAATTCGTCCAGTAATAGCTGTTTTCCTTGTATTCACTTTTTTAAAAGTTATGTCGGTATTGGCAAATCCAAAAAATACTTGATATGCTTGATCAGTTGAAGAAGCAATCAGAAGACCACCATACCCAAAAATGCTTTGTGCCATCTATATTTAATCCTTATACTGTATATGTTATTGTTTTAATTCCAATAGTTCCAGTTGCATTATACTGGTTACCTGCTATTAGTACTGACTAGCGAATCCATGAATCAGACCCCTAGTACATATATACATCTAGACTATCAAGCTAAGTAATAAAATCACCAGCCTAAAACCCAGAAAAATTCATATCAGCAAATGCACATGAAGCCTAGCAGGTAACTGGTGTGCTACTTGAATCATCTTCAATAACATCAAATGCCATAGTATATGTAGTCTATGTTGTACCACCAGTATTCACAGTAACACCCCCATAACCCTAGATAATCATACCATAGTCAAGCATCTGAATAGATGTCACCATATACTTCTTTCCATTGAATACAAAAAACCTGTTTGTATTCATATCAATATCGTGGTCATTCCCAATAAGTGTAATGACCACTTTTACTGTGTAGTTATCGATAATCTTTAAATAGAAGTACTTGCTTTTTCTTTCATTGACAGTATCTGGTCTGAACATGTTGTATTTAAACACACTTTCTGGTTTAGATGCAATGATTGGAATGTAAGCATAGGTTTCAACTAAATCATTGTTGATTTCATAGTATGTTGTTATGTTGTCAAAATCATTAGTAAGGTACTTGGGTAGCAAGTCAATACTGCCATCATAAGTAACATTATCAGCAGGATACATAGTTTTGAACTTGATAAGTAGAATGGAATATAGCATTTCTATCGCAGTGACATCCTATAAAGAATCTTCAACATGGATATTATCAATTACTGGTGGTGCAGTTATATAAACGTAAGAATTCAATATTGGCTAGTTGTTTCTAACCACTACTTTGTCATATTCACGATTTATGACTAGTGAACCACCTATATCTGTAGTAATCGTTCTACCAAATTCCAATAGCATTTTATCTTGTGTACAGCCGTAATCTAGGGATAAAAAACTATCATACTAGTATTCAAATAGGTTTCCAGTATCTGTATGGTATTGTAGCTAATCATAGTATGTAAATTTACTTGGATAATTATCCAAAAACTACTGAAAATATACGCTGTCTTCTGTTCTTTCTACCCATCCTGTATCGGTAAATACTGAAAATCCAGATACATTTCCTGGATCAATCTTATAACTAAATCTTCTATACTTTGATTTGACTTTACCGTATAGAATACTAGAATTGGGTGTTCTTTTATATCCCCAAACATAGAAATCAAGATAGATATCACGTTTGATATTATCATTTTCTGGTCGTCTAAACATATAGGGATTTGTTTGTCCAATCTATTGAAGATCATCCAACCAATCTGGCATTTCCTAAGTCAATCCAATTACCCATTGTCCATTTTCTGGATAGGTTGTTGGTTCTACCGAACTAGTTAATTCAAAGGGCTGTAATTTGAATGTAGAACCTGATTGATAGGCAAAATAACCATAAGATATCAGCAAGTCTTTCAATTGTTCATATCCAACATAATATCCATTGTTACTAGGTCTAAAAGCAATACCATTTCTTTCACCATAGCCCCAACTGATTATTGAACCAGTAGCATACACTTCATAATGCCTATGTTGTGGATATTCTATTATGTGTTCAGATTCATTCAGACCACAGTATTCGTAGACTATCTGTTTCCATTTGTTGAAAGTAGTATCTGGCAAGGCTTCAACTAGATATTCAATGTTAGGTATGTAAGATATGTATGGATACTAGTAAGGAAAGATGTGCCTGTATTGACCTGTAATGGATGAAACCCACCATTTATCATAAGCATCGTGATTTTGCCAGAAGTAATCATACTATCTGTTTTCATTGTTATTAGAAAAAATGTTAATGACGATTGTACCGAAAGCTAGAACAGGTGTTGGAACATAGGCATGTATTGAATATGGATAATCAAATCCACCAAATACATAGGCATATTCGGGTATGCTTCTTAAGAAGTTCTATGTCTATAAATCATATTTTATGTTTCTTGGTATTACAGTTTCAGAACCATCTAAACCAATGTCGATAGGCTTAACTGAATTATACTTAGAAATCACACCATTCATGTTGACTGCTTCAAAAGTGAATTCATTGGTCATCAAACTATAATCAGCCGTGTCAAATAGAATAAAGGCCGAATAGATTTTCCCATCGTCAGTACTGATGAAGCACATGTATTTATTAAGTATTCTATGTCTATCCATTGGAATTGGCGTATGCCACTAATCTAGTAAATCATAGATTGTATCATATCTTACTGTGATAGACCAGGGATTCACTTGATACTATAAATGACTTAATCCAATCAACTAGTCTTTGGGATACTAAACTGCAAGTACATCATTTCCAGATAACGTCAATACTATGTTTGGCAAGCTAGGATTGAATACTTCTTCTTTAGCATCACAGAATTCGATTTTAGAAATGGTCATTTTCAAGTTCCTTGTATCAACATGGCATTACCAAGCTTGTTTACATTTGCTAGTACTCGTGGTGATATGATTTGTGTTTGAACTGGTTCAAAATTCTAGACTGCATCTATCAGTTTATCTAACTTCTTTGTAATGCTATTTTGATTACTATATGTGATATTCAGTTGCTAGTTTGGATATGTAGTTGAACCAAGATTGCTATTGTTGGTATTCAATAGTCCAAGTCCACCATTTGCAACACCCAATAAGAAAGAACCAAAACCAGTTCCATTCAATGGACCTAATGCGATTGTCTTAACTGCAATCAAGATAAGATACTGAACAATCATTGCTGTGATTTCTTTGATGATAAATGAAACCAATGATTTCCATAGTTGTTTCATGGATTCCGAAAATGATTTTGTCCCAGAAATCATATTACTTATGGCATAACCAAATTCATTGGCAACATTCTTGATTGACGTTAGTAATGTATCCTGCAATTCAACTTGAATGTTAGCCACTGCAAGTTGAAAGCTTAGTGATAAATCAGAACCTAATGACTATAATGCACTAAATTCGGAAACTACATTGGATGTATCGATAGTATTCAATGAAATCTGTAATTCTTTATATCGTTTGTTTTGCTGGTCTAGAACAGAAATCTGATTTTGAAAAGCTGATGTTTGTTCTTTAATCAATTCAATACTATTTTGTGTTGATTCAATCATACCACCAAGCATCTAGATATTTTGCTTTAGCATCTAGCTGTTTTTCTGCTATTGTGGTGTTAGATTATTGTACTGATGAACCAAATCATTATACGTGCTTTGTTGGATTTCTAACAAACCATTCTTCGATCTGATTTCTTTATTATTCTAAGCAATTTCTTGATTCAACTGCTTTATGCTTTCATCATACGTAGTTATCGAAAGATTAGTATTTTTTAATACTTCATTGGTCTAGTTTAAAATCTATTTCTGAATTCTTGAAAGGCCTATGTATGCAAGTGTCTAGTGATTTAGTTGTTTGGTTGCAGCAACCGTTTTATCAGTTGCCTTTGCATTAGCATCATTACTTGAATCATCATTATTCTGATTATTTACTAGATTGGTTGATTTAACATTAGGTAGTGGTTTAACTTGTGTAATCTTATCCCACACATTGGTCATAGTATCACCAATAGTATCAGCCATAATGGATATTTCATGTCCAAACTACTTTATTTCTTTCTTGATTGTTCCAATGTTGTCATCTAATGTAACATCAAGCACTGCAGATAGTTTGATTTTCTTTAAAGCACCTAATGAATCTTCAAACTTGCCTTTAAACAAGCTTTTGATTGATTCGATGATATTGGTTACATTGCTTTTTATCTACAGAAATATGTTTTTAAAGTAGTTATATGTGTTTGTACCTATACCCACAATCATATCGAACAGCGTTTTAAATACATTAACTACTAATGCAACAGCACCTGCTATGATAGAACTAAGACCAGTTACAACTAGTGCGATTGCACCTAGTACACTTGCAGCTATGTTGGCTAACATTTGCAATGCATTTGAAGAAGCACTAGCGCTGTTATCAAGGTCTATGAATGCCTACGCTATATTGGTAACCATGTTTCCAATAGTCTATTTAGCATCATCAATTTTTAACTTGATTTGATCTAATTTCCCTTTGTAGGTGTCAGTCAATGTGATTGCATCATCAAACAGTTGGTTAGTTATTGATACTAGGGCATTGTATTTCTATTGCTATGTTTTGGCATTTCTAATAGATGGAACAAGTTGTTGTAATGCCCTATAGTTTCCGCCATAAGCTTTAGAAGCCATTTCAAAAGCCTTTTCAATATCAATGTCTTTTACTTTCTGTAATCCAACAGCAAGTCTGGTAATCTGTTCAAGCTGTTCATCGGATAACATATTGTTGAAAGACTTAGCAATGGCTATGTTGTTTATTATTATATCATCTTCTATGCTGATTAGGTCTTGAAGTGACTATGCATACTTTTGAAACTTGGATACTTCAGCATAGTTTCCACCAAAAGCAGAATTCAATTTTATCATAGCTTGCTGTGCTTCAGAAGCCTAATTAGCCATATCACCAAGTGCTTTACCAATTCCGACAACTGCAGCAGTAACGACAGCTGCTTTTAAAGCAATCGCACTAAATGATTTATTGATTCCCTAAGTGATGCTGTTTATCAGTTTAGAACCTTTTTGAAGATTGGTGGTATCAAAACCAACTGTTCCAGTCTGCTTTGCTAATCTAGCAAGCTGGGCAAACTAAGTTCCTGTTTCTTGTGCTTTCTGACGTAACTTCTATATTTGTGTGGTTGAAAATCCAGACTTCAATAACCCATTAACAGCAGATATGTTTCTGTTTAAGACATTGATATCACCACCAGTCTAGATAAATGACCTATGTAACTTTTGCACCTATGCTGTAGATATCTTGGTTGTACCAAGTTTTACTAAAGACTTGTTTAACCTATCTATGTCTTGCTGTGCTTGTTCTGACTGTGTGGTTATACGTATTGTATATCTATCATCCATTATTTCTTTTCCATTTTGTCTTTGTCGATTTCAGCTTTTTTATTCATAGCAATATTGAAAGCTTTTAGAAACCATTCTGGTTGGTTTTCCCAAGTACCTAGATATGGATACTGTCTTTGACCAAATTCGTTCTGTTCTGCGATCCATTTTAGTATATAGATCGTTTGCTATGTGAATTTCGGACATTTTATCTTTGTTTCAGGTGTACACAAGTCATTACTTTGACAATGGTCTGAACATACAGTGTGTTGACATGCATGTTGGATTATTGTAGGAATACTACTTGGTTTGTTATTGCCAAAGTAGACAGCTACACCTGTCACTAGTTTTTTTCGTTCTATTCAACCAACTACATTGATTTTGAAATCTGCTTTTGTATCTATTCAGATAGCCATTTGATTACATCAATTTCCATTTCATAAACAGTCTATTTTGTTATTGGCACATCCTACCAAATCCACCAATCGATAGACTGAAGAATCCATTCTGCAAAGAAGTCAATCATACTATCAACTTTGTAGCTGATTTCACCAGACTATGTTATGCTGTAATTCATGTAGTTTAGGATTTTCTACTTCTGCTTTGAATTGATTAAATGACCCTTGGCAACAAGAACATTGTCCTAGTCATAAATCTAATAGTTGTAGTTTGGTTTGTTTTTTACAAAAGCGTTTTGAATTTGTGAAGTCTTCATATTATATTTCCTTATTTTTATGGGTCTTATCCCGTTTAGATTTCATATTCAGAACCACTATAAATGCATCAGAAGATGGTTTGAATATCAGTTAATATATCTAAGGGTATAGTGTATTACCATACCCTTAGATGTGGTTTTCTTATCATGTTACTGTTACAGTAACACCAGCAGTTGAACCTGAATAGTATGTATTAATAGTTACTTGTTGTTCGTAAGTTCCTTTATCTGGATCTGGCTTAGTATAATCTTCTAATTTGCCATTAATAGCAAATGCCCAATGCTTAGAATCATTATTCAAAGTCAAAGTATATGTAGGGACAAGGGAACCAAGATTAGACACAATTGAAGCATCAGATGTGTTATCCCATATTGTCGTGTATTGGAATGAACAATCTTTTGATTCAAAGTTGTTGTTTAGAATAGTAGAACTGGTTTGATACCTGTACTTGTCTTCTTGCATTGTGGTATTTAAAGTAATATTGAAATCAGTTAGTGTTAAACTACCAGTTCCACCAGTGAAGGTTGTTGAATTCATAGTGAAAGGCGTTCCGCATGTGTTAGCAGGAACATTAGTGAATGAACCAGTTCCTTGATATTCATTAAGTATTTTTCCAGCCCAATTTGCTGTAAATTGGATATTCTATCTTGCAGTACCATTGATGGTAAGGTTATTAAGACTGCATCCTGTAAGCCATTCAGCTTTTGGTACAGTTCCAGGATAGTATCTGATAATTGTGTAACTATCAGCTACTGAACTTGTACCTACTGAATAAGCAGATGCAGCCTTGTTAAAAAATGCTTTTAATAGTGTCTAGTATTCAGAACAAAGCACACCAGACATATCTATAGCAACCTATTTTGAACCCAGAATGGATTCACAAGTTGTCTTTTCAAATGTCTGTGATTTGACTGTTCTAGTAATCAAATTAGGACTGACTTTTATATCACACTTCTAATTGAATACCATTGCCCCAGTCAATGCTGTTGGTGCTGTTCCAAACACCGTCTATTTTGCAATTATGTAGTAAGTTTGATTACCTGTTATGTTTGCCATATTTATTGTTCCTTAGCAGTTATTTTCATTTTGTTTGTATTCATAGTGTTTCACCTGATTATACAGCTATAGTGGAATCAGATACTATGTGTTAGATTCAAAGTAGTATTTTTTATCATAAGTCCAGTAGAAAGACTGAACTGGTTTGAACTTGACAATGTTCAAGACTTCCATTACTTCAACAATTGGGTCAATCATGATATTCCCTAAGTCCAGTATTCAAAATCAAAAGTGATTTTTCTAACAGTCATATTACCATTCATACCTGATGTTGATGGTGTTAAGAAATCAGTAATATCCCCAACCTAGACAGAATATCCAAATATATTGGATACTATTGAATCATAGTGTATATCAGCAATCACAGCTTCAATCACATCGTTTTGTAATTGTAATACCTATTCTAGCCTTGATACAGAATAATCAGAATACAACATGACTGATATATACATCCTGTTGTTATTTCTTCTTCCTGCATGAAACTAAGTTGTGGAATTACCATTCTGCACTAAGCAAGCTGGCATATTTGTTATGACAACGTTTTTATAGTCGTCTGGATAGAATCCAACATACTTTATTCCAGATACAAGTGCAATTCTGTCTTTAACTTTAGTTAGTATTTGGTACTATACGGTCATTTGAATGTGTTCCTAACCTTTACCATGAAGAAGTTCCTAATCTTGTTTAGATTCGTTTGTGACAATCCAAAGTAGCTTCTTTGATAGTTCTTGTGCATTTCATTCCATCTAGTTTTTCTGTTTGCATAATCATTAGAAACGTTTATTACAGCATTTCTTGATTCTGCTTTACACGATATAGAATTTAGCATTTGTCCAGTATCTGTCAAATCAACTACCTGTCCAAACTTCTTTTTGTTGTTTGGTGAATAAGGAATGAATGCTGTCTAGTTCTAATCTTTGCCAGACTTCGTTCTAAGCAGAATGTCATTTTTGATTTGCTAAGCAATATCCAACATAACCTACCTAACAAATGTTTGGTCAAGATTAGGTAACTTGATTGATGCCACTACATTAGTCTTAAACATTATATCTGAAGCCTTCCAACATGATTTGTGATTCTGTTGTAAGATAATTGAATTACTGAACCCACATTGTGTAATGATAGCTAGTACTGTTTCCAATACCAATTCCTTTTATTCACATATATCTAGTTTAGTCCTTGCAAGGCCAGCTAAGTGTATATTAAAGCCAATGAAAGATAATCAGATGTTATTGTAAGCTATATAGGATTCGTAATCAAATCAAGTGGATTATACTAATCAACTATACCCTGACTTCGAAATTGAACAAGCAGATCCTAACCCAACTTCTATTTAGCTAAATCGATTTTCGCTTGCCATCCATTTGATACTAAAATGCTAGAAGAAATAAATTTTGCACCTTCTAATGACAACGTGTTTGTATTAGTAGTATCAACCCAACGGTTATCTGTATTTTTAGCATTGTAACCCTAGAAAGTATAACTAGAATAATCAGACAAATCAGTGACTACTACTTTTTCAAGATTAGAACCAGTTGCAAGAACATATGGTAGTAGATTAGATGGTATTACAGTCTAATTACCATCAGAATCAATGAAACATAATCCTGCTAATTGAATACTTACTTCTGTTACAAAAAGGTGTTCCCCACTACAAGAATAATAGTATTCATATGAAGATGAAACAGGACTTAACTGGTTAATGTTAGACTAGTGTCTAGCAATTGATGTAGTTGTGGAAAGTATAAAATCAGTCCAAGCCATTATGTATAATCCTTAAGGTTTTGGGGGACCGAAGTCCCCCACATTATGATTAATGCCAAAGCGTATATGTTTCGGCTGTGCTTAAGTTCTAATCAAGAATGATAGGTACACCATTCCATGAAGCAATTACATCAGAATATCCAAATTCATTAGGTGTCATTTGTAAGTATTCATTCTTACCAATGTCATTAAGAATTCGCTTTCCAACCCTATTACAGAAGATAAATGTATTACCATCAGCTTTGACAGCATCAAGCAAAGTATTGATATTACCAGCAGTTGGTTCGCTAGTATCTTCTACTATTGCAGTAATAGCAGCCACGTTGTTTGAACCAGGAAGAATCAAGGAATTATTACCCATGAATAACATCTGATAACCAGGGAATGGACCAGTTGATCCAGCAATAACCTTACCCTATGCCCAGTCTGGATTTGTGTAATAGACACCTTGACTTACATCGACTGCAATTGCAGCACCATCACCCTATTCAAATGGATTGAATCTAACTGCAAATATAGTTGAACCAGTCCAGTTTGATGCTGTGGTCATAGTTTGTAATTGTGCACTATTAGCAGACCCTGATACTGCGCTGATAAGTGAATTTCCCACATAAGATGTAACACCAAATGTAGCTTTGCTACCATAGATATATGCCTTCTACATAGTTTGGAATAAGGATGCAAGATACATAGGTGTAATTGTGGTAAAGTAGTTACTGATACCACCAGGGAAGTTTTCAACATAAGCCGCATCACGTCGGTGTGTGACTTGGAAAGGTGTCATATTGACAGTTGTGGTTGAACCACTAACATCAGATACTGCAACACCATCACCAAGTGTTCTAACACCAGCTGTTGGAAGTGTTGAATATAATGTATAGGTATGTGCTAATCCCTTGTTTGCAGGGATAAATGAACCATAAGCAATAAATCCATTCTGCTTGATTGCAGTATTGGCAAGCTTCAATGATCTATTACTGTTGTATTCGTTAATTAAGTTTGTAATGGAATAAGCCATTTTTTTGATTTCCTTTTATTAGTTTTTATTATAGGAAAGACTTACCAGAATTAGTCTTATCTTCATTAGTTGTAGATTTGGGTAGAACAGGATTTCTGAACATCTGCTTGTCACCATCAAAAGTGCCTGCAATCTATAGAATCTTAAATATCTATAGGTTCTTCTGTAATACCTATTCTGCATCATCTTCAAAGTTAAACTGTGTTGATAAGTTCTTATACTTCTGATAGTCTTTATTGGTTTGATTGGATAATTTGTTATCAAACAAATTTTTGATTTTAGCAACCTAATTCTTCTTCTAATTGATTGCCGACTATCTATATTTTGATAATTTCTAGTTCTACATACGCAAAACCTACATCTGTCTGTTTTGATTCTGTAAATCCAATATGGTATTAGATAACTATCCAAGCTTGTTCTTTCTGGATACACTTTCATCAGTAGTTCGCTTCAAATCAGAAAGAACACGTTCAGATTCGCTTCTAAGATGTTCTACAATGCTAGTCATCTAATTCTTATTTTCACCATCTAGCTAGATGGTACCAAGTTTTGTTTCTAGTGATTCGATCAAATCTTTAATCATTTTTCCATCCTTTAGCCTATCTAGGCTTGTTCATTTATTCTTGTGTGGTCTGAATCTAATTATCATCATTGACCACTTTCTTGTTTCTGTTTTTATTCTATTCATATAGGTCTTGTGCCTATTTCAAAGTCAAATCTGGATTCTTAATCATGATGATGTCTACTTCAGATATGATGTTATGCTATAGTTCTTTCTACCATACAAACCAATCATCAGTTGGATTATTCTTTATCTTCAATTCAGCAAAATCGATAACCAACCTTAAATCAGCTTTAAACTAGTGTTCTGGATCGTTATATGAATAGACAGTACAAGCCATCTTAATCAATTCTATTATGGATTGACGATAGAAGGGTTGTTCCAATCTATTCTGATTAATGATATCAAGTTTAGCTAGTTCTAATTGCCATCCTGATTGGAACTATGCTGTATTCTTATATGCATCACTAGACAACCCAGCATATACTATAGCTGTCTACTAAAGCATATCAGTGAATTTATAAAGTGCATCAAAGTTAGTATTAGGACTTATATACTTTGCATCTGATTGGTCATTACCAACTGGATTAGTAGGCAAGTCTAATACCTGTTGTGGACCAAATGCCATATTCTATATTTTACCAAGTCCCTTAGTAACAAGTGTGGAATAGGACTGATATAGTAATGCGACTGTTTCAAAAGTCTTATGGATATTATAAAACTAGTTCATGTTCACTATAGGCTGCTACTTATCTGGAAAGAAGCTATCGTATAAATATGAATTTTCAAACCATACTACAAGCTTCAAACCAAATGGATTTGGTTGGATCTTCTACTATTTTCTTATACTACCATAGGTATCAATTTCAACTTCAGATATGGTTGTTTCAGTAATTCGAACCCACTTATTAGTAAAATTAATAGTATTGGAATTGAATGATGGTGATATCCAGTAATAGAACTACTAAATCTAAGTAGGTACATTCTATACTTGCTTTACAAAACATCTATCTGCTGTTATGATGTCATAGATGATTTTCCCATTATAGTACTTAGGAATTACCGCTAGTTTTCCAGTCAGATTAACCAGCCTATTGATGGTAACAAGTAATGAATAGAACTTAGAATCCTATAGTAATTGGTCAAGAAGCTATTGCTATGCTTTAACACCCTTAACTGTGATTGTAGGTCTATCCTGAAACATAACCGATATGTCGTTTATTATTCTTTCAGTGATTGGATATGTCTTAACTAGATTATTGACCTTAGTATTCTGGAATATCTTAGATAACGTATCTTCTACATATTCAGACTGGTTGTTATAGTAGTAATCAATAAGTTTCCTAACATACTACATACGCTATTTGTTCTAGTTCCATTTAGACTGTAGTAGTTGTAATTCTATTAAATTCATTTATTTATATCCTTATATTGTAATAAGATAAGATAGATTGGTATCTAGATTAGTAAAAAACCAAACCAACCATATAGGTATACTTTTCACCTGCACCAGCCCTTGATATATCCCTTATTGGAATTGACAAAGTCAAAATTGACAGCATATCTTAATGCATCCATGCAATGGTCATTGAATCCAATAGGCTAATCTAGATATGTATTGGTCTTTAAATCATGCTTCCATGAATAGGACTGTATCTACTTAATGGTATGTGAACAAATGCTATTAACATGGATTTTCTTTGATTTAATCTGATTGATTTTAGCCAATACTGAACCAGGAAACTTCTTAACACCCTATATCATAAAGCCATTATTCTTAAAATCAGCGATTGTAGCAGGCTAAGCACTATCAGCATATATCTTATATTGGTCGAGTCCCTTTCTTCTTATTAAGGCCATTAAATCGGCCTTAGTGACCTTATTAACGTATAACTAATCCAGTACATAGATATCACTATCTTGAACAGCTACAAGCAAAGATACTGATGGATCATTATAACCCCAATCCTGTCCTACACTTACGTATTGTGATTGTCCAATTATCTATTGGATATCTAGCTATTCAATTACACAGTTAGTGTAAATCAACTGTCCTAACTAGCCCCAATTACCAAGACAATAAATGTTGTAATAGTTTAAATCCTAATCCTTTAAGGATTCCAATTGCTGTTTGTACTATGCATCTAGATACTTATTATCTATATAAGTGGTCTTAAGTATGGATGAATTGTCTTTGGGATTATCAAAGAAATATGATTTAAGCCAGTGGTTCTGTGATATAGGATTGAATGATAACAGTATTTGAAACGGACAGTGATATTGACCACGTAATCTTAGATTCAATTGCTTTAAATCATCCTGTGTTATCTAAGATGCCTATTCAATCCATATCATGGATATACCAGTAATTGACTTGATTTTCTAAACATCATCTAGACCCATGAATATGAATTTGTTCTTATTCAAAGTGCATTTGATAGTCATAGATGACTAGCTAATAACAAAGAACTAAGACAAAGACCACTACCTAATTGTTCTAGTTATCTATTCAAATGTGGTAAATCGATTAGTCCTTGCTACTTTCCTTACCACTAGAACATTGCATGTCTTATATGATAGCATATTGAAGACTAGCTTTTGTGAACAGAATACAGACTTTCCAGAACCTGCACCACCATAGTATATCTGATATCTTGAAGTACTGTTCAAGCTTGGTAGATAAACAGGATTGAATATATCTGAATCTAAGTTGATAGTCATATTGGATTGATATTAGTCTGTCTTCTTAGTTATGTTGATTGTAATCTAGCTGTTATCACCAAAGACTGGTTGTGTTTTGGTGTTATTATCTAATCCAGTTAGCTTAGCAATTAGATTTAGTGCACCAATCTTGGCATTTGCACTTTTGTAGTTCTAGATAATTTCATTGCATCTTCGAATTATGTCTTCTTTAGTGATTCTACCCTACATTCTGTTCTAATGCAGTAAATACTAAACATAGCGTTTGATGTAAACATCTTTAGACATGTTATGTCCTTTTTGCCTAGCAGTTGCTTCACTATAACCAGCTTTTAATGCTGCTTTGGTCTTGTTCATTGTATTCACATACTACTAACAGAATCGTTTCTATCTTGGTGTAAGTTTCTTTACAATGCCATCAATATCTGAAAAATCTGATGCAATCTAGCATAACTTCTAATCAGTTTTCAATGGACTTTGCTGTAGTATTGTTTCTTTCTATTCTATCATGATTTTTATATTTATTCTTCCTAATGGAATGCTTGGTATAGGTTGTATAATGTTATTGCTAGTGCGATAATCAAGACTAGTGGATTCATTTCTATTTATGTTCCTTGTCTTGATTTTCTGATTTTTTCAATTCCTTACATACAATGAATGGCTATAATTCCTAAAGACTAATAGCATAGAATGAAGTGCCATCGTTGTTTTTAATATTATATCTTAGTTTGTATAGTAGGTTTGAATCTTGAAGTGATTCTATATCGATGATGATGAACTAGTTTATGTCTTCATTATCATCTAGCCATGCATAGAAATAGTACTTTGTTGGTTTGTTTCTTAGTTTTTCGTATTCTGTACTTCGTATGGTTAAATCACGATATATGTATTTAGCAGATCGAACCCTAATTGAAATACGATGATTGCCAATAGATATGTCAAAAGACTATGTCATGTCTTGTTGTTTGGTTGCCTACTGTAGAATGCCATCTATGTTAAGACAGTTTTTGAAGATGTATGCTATCAAGTCATAGTATCTTCTAGTTTTCTAAATCTAGTTCTAAATGATGTCTGATTTGTTCATGGTTTTATTCCCCTTTATTGATATAATTATCATGTCGAGGGGGTAAATTGAAAAATATTTTTATGCTATTAATTTTCTTTTATAAATTTTGTTATTACTTCGATAAATCCTGCTGTATCTACTTCATAACTAAACATTGAACCAGATTTGTTGTATTCATAGTTGTTATAGCCATGTGACCTTGCAGTAATGAAGGTATTATCTGTATTAGAATGAAAAGTAATAGTCGCAAAATGAACTACTTCAGTATAGACTGGACTTCCGTTAAATGCTATTCTAAGAAACTTATCATCAGATATCAACATATCAACAGCAGAAATACCAAATACAAGTACGGAATTGTCTGGATGTGTTATTGAAACAGTGATGTCCTTCATTACTTTCTTCTTTTCAACTTGTCACGTTCTTCCTTAATATTTTCTGCAAATTGCCACCAATTAGATATCATAATTTACCCGTCTTTTCCTTAGAATGCAATCCACTGTGTTATTCTTTCGATTAGTTCTTTTCCATCCAAAGTATCTGGCTTGTCATTGGGTTCATTCTTACTTTCATAGCATGATACTTTATACATACCATCATCTGTCCCGTAAATCGTAAGAACTTGCCAATTATCTTCATCCATAGTCCTGAATTCAATTGCCGACCCATATTTGATTTCAAGCTTGTTTGAATCATTAACAGACAGATACACGACATCATCACTATCTTTGCTTAGGGATATTGAATCAACATGAAGATAGATATGCTTGATGATGTTGAAATCATTTTCGACTACAATTTGAATTTCTTTCATTCATAACCTACCATTTTGCATTGCTTGGGTTCATCAAAAACAACCCATCCTATCATGTCAATAAATATTAGCAGGGTGAAAAAAAGTGTTTACAAAAAAGCAGCCTTTATTATTGTGGTACTTAATCTTACAGTTCTTTAGCAGCATATAGAAGTGGATAATGATGGATTCATTGGCTAGTTACACAGTTTGTTACACAGTTGGTTAAAAAAACTAGCCACCCAACTAATAAGCTAGGTGGCTAAGTTCTTTAGTTCCAATCCTTAAAGTAATGGTCGGGATGACAGGATTTGAACCTGCGACCACTTGAACCCCATTCAAGTACGCTAGCCGGACTGCGCTACATCCCGAACCTGAGTACCAAAAAAAGCAGGGCCGTTTTTTGACAAGCAAAATTTGTATTTGACAGCCGCAGCCTTATCCAAAGCATGGTAAGACATCCGGGATATTTCCTGGCATTATTAGAAAGCATACCGAATAAGGAAAGATAACCCTATGAGCCTGATCCGCGCTCAGAACCTGGCCTTAGAGTTTGGCGGAAACTACATCCTGAAGAATGTCAATTGCAGCCTGGAGCACAACAGCCGGGTGGGATTGATCGGGATGAACGGCTCCGGCAAAACCACCCTGATCCGACTGCTGCTCGGGCTTTTGCAGCCCACGGCAGGCGAGGTCCTGCGCGCCCGGAACTGCCGGATCGCCTATCTGCCCCAGGAACTCAAGCTGGATCCGGATATCACGCTGTTGGAACATCTCCAAGCCGCGCGGCCAGACCTGCACACGCTGAATCAGGAAATCCACAACCTGTCCCAAGCCCTGGCGCTCAACCACGATTCCCAAACGGAAACCCGGCTCAACGCTGCTGTGGAAAACTACACTGCCAAAGGCGGCTACGAATTTGACAACGAACTGAAATACGTGTTGGAGTCGCTGGATTTTCCGCCTGCCGTATGGGAAAAACCGAACCGCTATTTCAGCGGCGGAGAGCAAACCCGGATCTGCCTGGCCGCGATCCTTTTGAGCCAGTACGACCTGTTGATCCTGGACGAACCGACCAACCACCTGGACCTGGAGATGATCAGCTGGCTGGAAAAATACCTTCTCAAGAACAACAAACCGTTCCTGGCCGTCTCGCACGACCGGCAATTTTTGGACAACACCGTAAGCACCGTCTGGAGCCTGCGCGAAGGCGAGATTTCCGTCACCAAGGGCAATTACAGTTCCTTCAAGGCCGCGGACGAAATCGCCAGGCTCAGCCAGGAACGGCAATTCGAGCGGCAGCAAAAATTCATCCAGGAAACCCAGGCCTACATCCAGAGATTTATCGCCGGAACGCGGACCAATTCCGCCAAATCGCGCCTGAAGATGCTCCAGCGTCTGGAAATCGTGAAAAAGCCCGGCCAGCCAAAACAGCTGCACATTCCCCTGACAACCGCCAAGCGCAGCGGAAACGACATTTACACCCTGCAGGGCGTCCGCTTCGGGATCGGAAACGATCTGGAACTGGCCCGCAACGTCGATCTCAAGGCGCACTACCGCGACAGAATCTGCGTTTTGGGTCCCAACGGCTGTGGCAAAACGACTTTGCTGAGGATCTTGCTTGGCGAGGCCGACATCATGGAAGGAACGCTGAAAACCGGAGCCAGCCTGGATATCGGCTATTACGACCAGCACCAAATCAATTTGGACGGCTCGCTCAGCGTCATGCAAACGATCTGGGAATTGGTGCCGCAAGCGCCGCAGGGCTACGTCCTGGGCTGGCTGGCGCGGTTCGGATTCCGTGGCGACGATGTGGAAAAAAGCGTGTCCGTGCTCAGCGGTGGCGAGAAATCGCGGCTCTACCTTTGCAAGATGATCCACGAAAACCCCAATCTG
>MTKZ01004333.1_pt1 | contig 25425 bp, 15 predicted proteins | sample 1042781 | NCBI WGS metagenome assembly MTKZ01 (sample SAMN06212207, study PRJNA360539) | anaerobic digester metagenome | biome: Wastewater treatment plant; material: sludge; isolation source: anaerobic digester fed with sludge from wastewater treatment plant | place: Denmark: WWTP Viborg ... | reverse complement strand
ATGTCGATGTCCACCTGCACATTGAACGTGTCCTCGATGCCGCCCGAGTTGTACCAGTCGTACCCAACCATCGCCGATGCGTTAGGCGCGAACTTGTACGCGACCCCAAGGCTGAGCGCGCCGAGCGCGCTCTTGCCGCTCTGGTAGTCCGCACCCACCCACCACCTGTCGCCGCACGTGCGATCTACGCCCAGCAAGACCATTGTGCGGTCATTTCCGAGCGCGCCGCGGCGGCCTCGGGCGCAGCCGGCGGTAAATATCGTGCCGCGGAAGGATTTGCTCGCGAGGGCATAGGCAACGTTCTGGGCACTTGCCTGGCTGCCGGCGAAGTTGTAGATTCCGGCGGCGAGGGCCGGTTGATGGCCGGTTTCCTGCGCGAGCCGGACCTTCGCGTTGAACACCCAGGGATCATTCGTCCCCGTCCAGTAGTCAGCGCCGATCTCGACGTTGCCGTTGATGCCGCAGGTCACGCCGTAGTCGGTGAAGTTCCCGCCGCCAGATCCCGGCGTCGTGTATGTGTCGTATCCGATGTGCGTCGTGCCTGACGCCTGGATATCGGTCGAGGGTATCCAGACAAGCGTTGATGGTGTTGCCAGGACGTTGGTGGCGCATGCCAGCGCGGAGCATAGCAATATCGGAAGAGCCGTGAAGCGCATCGTTTTCTCCCTGGGGCCCGCGTGCGGCGGGCAGTGATGCGCCGATTGTACTGGCGGGGTGTTACGAGCCTGTTTCGCGCCGGTTAACTTCTGGCGACGCGCGGCACCCCTGCGCGACTCAGTGGATGCGTAAGGCATGGGCCCGTGCCGTCGCGGCCGGTTGACAGCATCGCGCGGAATCCGGATACTAACCGAGTGGAGGCAGCAGAATGCGCGGTGTCCTTATGAGCATGGTCCTGTTTTCGTTACTGGCCCCCGGGTGTGCGTCCGCGTTCACCGCCGACGGATTCGTCCGGGTACAGGGCAGCCACTTCGCGCTTTCCAGCGACCTCGGCCGAACGTTCAAGGTCAAGGGCTTCAACTACTACCCCCAGCGCCATCCGTGGGCAATCTTCAGCGAGTGGGACCCGGCGGAGGTCCAGGCCGAGCTTGCCATCGCGAGCGGCCTGAACTCGAACACCGTCCGTACTTTCATCGCCGGCGGCAGCCACCCCGGACAGGCCACGGTGAACGCCGTTGTCGAGTTCGTCCAGATCTGCAAAGCAAACAAGCAGAAGGCGATCATCAGCCTGTTCGACGGCTACAACGCCTATCCGGCGGCGGGGACGGCCGAGGAGGCGAACAACTTCGCGCAGATAGACGCCTTGTGCGCAGCGCTGAAGGACGATACGGGCGTGTTCGCGTGGGATATCAAGAACGAGCCCGACTGGATCAGCGACTACTACTGGAGCTGGAGCCTGCCGGGCGCTGAAGCCGAGGGCGCGCGCCGCATTGACTGGCTCTACCGGATGCGAAACCGGCTGAAGCTGAAAGACCCCAACCATCTCGTCACGGTGGGGCTGATCTTCAACTACAACAACTACCTGCCCGCGAGCACGCGCACGCTCGAGTCTTTCGTGGACTTCGTCTGCTATCACTACTACCCGCGCAACTATCCCACCGAGACCTTCCGCCAGTCCATTCAGTCGCTCAAGGCGCACACCTCGAAGCCCATCAATGTCGAGGAGATCGGACACAACGCGGACGGTTCGGCGGGGGCCACCGAGCAGGATCAGGCCACTCTTTTCGCGCAGTGGCTGGGCGACATCGCCGCCGAGGACATCAGCGGGCTCGTTCAGTGGACGCTCTGTGACTGGTGGGACGGCTGGGCGGGTCCCATCAACGAGCGCTACTACGGCTTTCTGCGCGCGGATGGGAGTTACAGCCTCAAGCCCGCCGCCCACGTCTATCGCGACAGCTTTCTCGTGGAGCAGTTCGTCTTCACCGACCTGGGACGCCTGCATGGCACGGTCCGCGACCAGAGCGGGCTGCCAGTGGCGGGCGGACGGGTGACGGCCAACCCGGGCGCGCATTCGTGCGCCGTCAACGCGGCGGGGGAGTACGATTTCCCCGCCCTTCCCGCCGGGCAGTATACGGTCATCGCCGAAGGAACCGGGTTCGTGCCGTCCGCCCCGCGCGCCGTCACCATTGTTGCCGAAGGCACGGCGACCGAAGACTTCGTGCTCGAGGGCGCGCCGTCCGGCGTTCCCGCCATCCAGAACCCCGGCTTCGAGACGGGCGACCTGACGGGCTGGGCGTCGTGGGGACAGGTGGACGGCGTGCAGTCGGGAAGCTGGTTCGCGAACATCTCGGCGCACGGCGGCTCGTGCTTCCTCGGAACGGCCACCAACTGGGACTGCAAGAATGGCGGGGTATATCAGCAGGTCGCCGTGACTCGTGGACGCAAGTACACGATCGAGGTCTGGTCGCGAACATTCCGCTCGGGTGTCCCGGAGGGACTGGTCGGGAACCGCCTCGGCGCCGATCCCCTCGGCGGAACAGACCCCGACGCCGTATCCATCGTCTGGTCGCCGTTCACCGAGAGCAACGCGTCCTGGCAGAAGCTATCCATTACCGTGACGGCGGCGCGCCCGGTTCTCACGGTCTTCCTGCAGCACCGCCAGCCTTGCGAGGGCGAGTGGCACATCAACTGCTTCGACGATGCCGCCATCTATGCAGATGCCGCCTCCTGCGCCGCCGCCAATCAGACTCCGGACGGATGGCCGGTGCTGCTGGCGTCGGGGATCGTCACCGCCAGCTTCCCCGAATCGTTCTATCTGGAAGACCTCTCGCGGGCGGCGGGCATCAGGGTTCTCTCGGCGGCGGCGGTGACGGGGGGCATGAGGCTCACGGTGTACGGCACGATGGGCACGGCCGCAGGCGAACGCTGGGTCGCCGCTTCCGGGCTGGACAGCATCTTCTCGGGGAGCGCAGTTCCGGATCCGCTGATTCTGCGCGGCTCCTCCGTTGGCGGTTCCGTGGCGGGAGGCGCGCCGGACGCGGCAGGGCTGTACAACAGCGGCCTTCTGGTCACAGTTGCGGGGCGCGTCACATATATCGGTTCGGGCATCTTCTACATCGACGACGGCTCGGGTGCGCGCGACCTGTCCGGGCACGAAGGCATTCGTGTTCTGATCCGCGGCATTACTCCGCCCGTTGAGGGCAGCTTCGTGACCGTCACCGGCGTCAGCACGCGTAATGTTGTGGGAGGCCAGCCCGCCCCGGCACTGCGTCCGCGCAACGCGTCCGACATCGTCGTGCGCTAGCCGCCGGTCGTCTCCATCGTGCGCCTGTGTTCACTGGCGCGGGCATTCGGCTATAACAGGCTTGCGGCCGGACGCTTCGCACACCCCGGCCCCGGGAGACAGACGCGTATGAAGATATCGGTCATTGGCACGGGTACGATGGGCTTCGCTCTGGCGGACAGGATGCTGTTCTCGGGCTTCGATGTCACCGCATGGAACAGGAGCAGTTCAAAAGCCGACCCGCTCGTTACGAAGGGCGCCGCTCTGGCTGCCACGCCATCCGAAGCGGTGTCCGGCGCTCAGATCGTGCTGTCGAGCCTTAAGGATGACGCCGCCCTGCGCGAAGTGCTGCTCCCGCTGCCGGGACACATGCCCGCCGATGCCGTCCTGTGCGACACGAGCACGATTTCCCCCGGTCTTGCCGAAGAGCTTGCCTCCACATACGCCGCGGCGGGCCGCATGTTCGTTCACGCGCCCGTTCTCGGTAGCAAGCGGCAGATAGCCGAGGGGTCTCTTCTCGTGTTTGCTTCAGGCTCCCAGCAGGCCGTTGATGTGCTGGATCCCGTGCTCGGAGTCCTCGCGCGCCGCGTGTGGCGCTTCGACGAGCCCGGCCGCGCGGCGGCGCTGAAGCTCGCCTGCAACATGATGATCGCCGGCATGATCTGCGCGCTGTCGCAGTCGCTCGCCTACGGCGCGAAGCTCGGGGTGGATCCCGAGCTGTTTCTGGATGTCATCCAGTCCAGCAACCTCGCCAGCCCGATGTATCAGAGCAAGGGCCGCCAGATTCTGGACCGCAACTGGGCGGCCAACTTCTTCGTGGACAACATCGTCAAGGACATCACGCTGGCGCTCGACTCGGCGGAGGAGGCCGGCGTGCAGATGCCCGTCATCGCTGTCATCAGGCAGATGTTCGCCGCCGCAAGCGCGAGCGGGTTCGGCCACGAGGACTACTCGGCCGTCAGCAAGGTCTTCGAGGAGATAGCCGGAATCACTCCCGGCTGAGCCGGGGCACTCCGCGGGCTTTCCCGGCGTTAACACCGGCAGGAGGTAACCTGTGGCAGTTGACCCGGTCTGCGGAATGAAGGTGAATCCGGACACGGCGGCGGCATCGTCCGAGCACGATGGCGTCACCTACTACTTCTGTGCTCCCGGATGCCAGCGGGCGTTCGCAAGAGACCCCTCGGCGTTTCTGGGCGGCAAGGCGCGCGCATGCCGCGATGACGCCCGTGCCGATGCGGCCAACGCCGTCTGCGACCTCACCATCGAAGGGATGCACTGCGCCTCCTGCGTCCGGTCGGTCGAGAAGGCTCTCCTTGCGCTGCCCGGAGTCTCAGACGCCTCCGTCAACCTCGCAACCCGCGAGGCCCGCGTTCACTACGACACTCAATCGGTGGATGCCGCCGCGCTCGTCGGCGCGGTAGTCTCGGCGGGATACCAGGCTGCCCTTGCCGGGGCGCCGGAGGCGGCAGCGAATCAAGCCGCGGAAGACGACCCGCACGCGCGGCGCTTCTGGCTGGCGCTTGCGCTCACGGTTCCAGTGGCCGTTCTCGAGATGGGCTTCATGTCGTGGCAACCCGGGCGATGGATCTCGTTCGCACTCACCACGGCGGTCGTGTTCTGGTGCGGCCGCGAGTTCTTCTCGGGGGCGGCGGCGTCCGCGCGGCGGCGAACGGCGGACATGAACACGCTGATCGCCACGGGGACCCTTGCCGCGTATCTCTACAGCGCCTCCGTCACGCTTCTGCCGCGGTTGCCGGGGTCGCTCAGTCACGGTTCGCACACCTATTTCGAGACTGCCGCCGTCATCACAACGCTCATTCTTTTCGGGCGTATGCTCGAGGCGCGGGCGCGTGGGCGCGCGTCGCTGGCGATCCGATCTCTGATGGAGCTTCAGCCGAAGAGCGCGCGCGTCATCCGCAACGGTCGCGAAACGGACATCCCCGTCGAAGACGTGGTCGGCGGCGATCTCGTCATCGTTCGGCCCGGCGAGAAAGCGCCCGTGGACGGCGTGATCGTCGAGGGCGCCAGTTCTCTCGACGAATCGCTGATGACGGGCGAGTCCGTTCCGGTGGAACGAGGCGTGGGGGACACTGTGCTGGGCGGCGTCCTGAACGCGTCCGGCTCGTTCACCATGCGGGCCGACAGGGTGGGGAAGGAGACGGCGCTTCAGCAGATCATCGAGATCGTGCGCCAGTCGCAGTCCGAGAAAGCGCCCATCCAGCGTCTCGCCGACACCATCAGCAGCTACTTTGTGCCCGTGGTCATCGCCATCGCCGCCCTCACGTTCGCGGCGTGGCTCGCCTTTGGCCCGGAGGAGACGCGCCTTGCCTCCGCTCTCGTCGCCGCTGTCTCGGTTCTGATCATCGCCTGCCCGTGCGCTCTCGGGCTCGCGACGCCCGCCGCCATCATGGTCGCCAGCGGCCGGGGAGCTTCGCACGGCATTCTTATCAAGGGAGGCGAGTGCCTCGAGCGCGCCGGACGCATTGGCGCCGTCGTTCTGGACAAGACAGGCACGGTCACCACGGGGCAGATCGAGGTGACGGATATCATCCCCGCAGCTTCGGGGGAGAGCGAGATTCTGCGGCTTGCCGCCTCAGCCGAGCGCCGCTCGGAGCATCCGATCGGAGAGGCCATTGTGGCCGAGGCGCAGGCCCGCGGCATCGAGCTCGACGACCCTGAAGACTTCCACGCGCACACGGGATTCGGGGTGAGCGCGAAGGTCGGATCCCGCAGAGTGCTGGCCGGAAACCCCCGCCTGATGGAGCAGTCGGGCGTGGACATCGCGGGCGTCTCGGCGCACCTCCAGCGCCTCTCGAGCGAAGGCAAGACGCCCGTGCTCGTCGCCGCGGACGGACGGATGGAGGGCGTGATTGCGGTCAGCGATTCGCCAAGGCCGGACGCGCGCGAAGCGGTGGCCGCGCTCAGGAGCATGGGTCTGCGCGTGCTGATGATAACCGGAGACAACCACGCCGCCGCCGCGCGCATCGCGCAGGCAGTGGGCATAGACGATGTACTGGCCGAGGTCGCCCCGGGCGGCAAGGCGCGCGAAGTGAAGGCGCTGCAGCAGAAGGGCCAGGTCGTAGCCATGGTGGGCGACGGCGTGAACGACGCCCCGGCCCTGGCTCAGGCGGATGTCGGCATCGCAATCGGCGCCGGGGCGGATGTGGCGCTCGAAGCGTCGAGCATCACGCTCATCGGCGCCGGTCTGATCGGCGTGGTCGAGGCGATCCGGCTGTCACGAGCGACGCTCGCTGTTATCCGCCAGAACCTGTTCTTCGCCTTCGTCTACAACGCGATCGGCATCCCTGTCGCCGCGGGCGCGCTCTATCCATTCACGGGATGGCTCCTCAGCCCGATGGTCGCCGCGTTGGCGATGGCGATGAGTTCCGTGTCCGTGCTCACAAACAGCCTGCGGCTTCGGTCTGTCAGACTGCGCGGCTGAAGCTGACGCTATTCGGCCTTCGGCTTTTCGTGGAGCATAAACTCGTTGCCATCGGGATCTGTAAAGAACCCCATGCGGCATACGGGTGAGTCCTCGACGGCCACGCATTCAATGCCCCCGGCCTTTAGTTCCGCCACCGCTTCCGCCAGGCTGGGCACGTTGAACGCCACCATGCCGTACGGATGCGCGGGCCCTTCGCCCTCTTTGTACAGTCCGAACGCCGTCCCCGCGACATCGAACTCGGCGTACACGTTCTCGAACTTCGAGTCGAGCTTCAGTCCCAGCGTGTTCTGGTAGAAGTCTACCGCGCGGTCGAGGTCGCTGACCAGATACGCCACGAAGTCAATCCCGCGAATGTTCACGGCTCGCACCTTCTTTCCCGATGGTGGGACGCGTCTTCATCTGGCCGCGCCCCCCGAGTATTATGCGTTGCTGCCTGTAGGTCCGCACTCCGGCAGAATGCCAATGCGGCCCGCCTCGAGGTGAGGCGGGCCGCCCGGAATCTCACGCGTGTGCGTTCAGGCTAGTGTCCGCGCAGCTTCGCCAGGGCTTCCTGCGAGGACGACTCGATGTCTTCCTTCGAGACGCCGCCGCGCTTGCTGAACAGCACCGCCATAACCAGGAGCGCCAGCGATACCAGCACAATCGCCAGGCGCGCGCCAAACGAGATGTCCTGAATCACGATGGGGGCAATCAGAAGCGCGACAAGGTTCATAACCTTGATCAGCGGGTTCAGCGCCGGTCCGGCGGTGTCCTTGAACGGGTCGCCGACCGTGTCGCAAATGACGCCTGCCTTATGGGCATCGGTCCCCTTGCCGCCGAACAGACCGTCCTCGATCTTCTTCTTCGCGTTGTCCCACGCGCCGCCCGAGTTGGACAGCATAACAGCGAGCAACTGGCCCGAAACGATCGCGCCCGCGAGATAGCCGCCCAGCGCCTGAGCGCCGGCCGTGGGGTCCGAGAATCCCATGCCGAAGCCGACGAACACCGGAAGAGCGATCGCCAGAATGCCGGGGCTGAGGAGTTCCTTCTGCGCGGCCGTGGTTGATATCTCGACGCAGCGCGCGTAGTCGGGCTTCTCGGTGTAGTCCATGATGCCGGGATGCTCGCGGAACTGACGCCGGACTTCCTCGATCAGCTCGAAGGCCGCGCGGCCCACAGCGTTGATCGAGAATGCCGAGAACAGATACGGAGCGGCGCCGCCGATGAGCAGGCCGATGAAGATCTCCGGAACGTCAATCGGCAGGCCCTTCTGCGCAACATGCGCGCCGTAGAGCTGAGCGTCCTCCACAAACGAGTGGAAGAGCGATACCGCCGCGATTACGGCGGTGGCGATCGCAAATCCCTTTGTGAGGGCCTTGGTCGTATTGCCGACAGCGTCCAGCCTGTGCACGATGCGGTCGCCCGTGAGACCGCTGGCCGAGGGCTTCTTCGCCTCTTCGGTCTCCAGCGCGCCGCTCATCTCGAAGATGCCGTTCGCGTTGTCCGAAATCGGCCCGAACGTATCCATGGCAAGGATGAAGCCGGTGGTCGTCAGAAGTCCGAGACCGGTGAGGGCGATGCCGTAGAAGGAGAGCACCGTAGAGCCGAACATCGCCGGCGGGAAGATGAACAGCGGCGCCAGCAGCGCGATGCAGATGGAGACGACGCCCCAAACGCTCGACTCGAGGCCGACCGCAAAGCCGGAAATAATCATCGTCGCCGGGCCCGTGCGGGACTGGAACGCGATCTCGGTGACCGGACGCTTCTCGGTGGAGGTGAAGTACTCAGTCAGCTTCTCGATGAGGCTGGCCAGAATGATGCCGAAGGTGGTGGCGATGAAGAATCTCCACCAGTCAACCGGCACGCTCCTGCCTTCGGCGTTCGTGACGACGATGTCGTTCATGTAGAAGAACGAAAGCAGGAAGAAGCCGAGGATCGAAACCGCGGCGGAGGCCCAGAAGCCTGTGTTGATCGGCTTCATCGGGTCGAGGTCCACGCGGTCCGCGCCTCGCACGGCCAGAATGCCGAGCGCCGAAGCGACGACACCGATTCCCCGGATGAGGAGCGCGAACATGATGAGCTTCATCACGAGCGCGGGGTTCGCGACGAACAGCGGGGCTGTGGCGGCGCCCAGGATGATGGCCGCAACCAGCGTAACCTCGTAGCTCTCGAAGACGTCCGCCGCCATACCGGCGCAGTCGCCGACGTTGTCGCCAACGTTGTCAGCGATGACCGCCGCATTGCGCGGGTCGTCCTCGGGAATGCCTGCCTCGACCTTGCCGACCAGGTCGGCGCCGACGTCCGCGGCTTTCGTGAAGATGCCGCCGCCCACGCGCATAAACAGCGCTGCGAGCGATCCGCCGAACCCGAAGCCGACCAGCACCTTCATTGCATCCTGCTTGAAGATGAAGAAGATGATGATCGCGCCGAGAAGTCCGAGACCGACCGTGAACATGCCCGAAACGCCGCCGGCGCGGAAGGCTGTCTCGAGGGCGCCCTTGAAGGTGCTAAGCGCCTGGTTGGCGGTGCGCATATTGCCCTTGACGGCCATATCCATGCCGACGAGCCCCGCGCAGTACGATGCCATAACGCCCAGGAAGAACGCCGCCGCGATGCCGAACGCCAGCGCGGGATCGTCGGCGTAGATCGGGCGATACATCAGATACAGGCCGATGGTGATGCCGATGACGAAGAAGAGCATCGTCTTGATCTGCTTCGCGAGATACGCATACGCTCCCGACTGAATCGCGCCGCCGACCTCCTGCATCTCCGCGCTGCCCGGACTGCGCCGCAGAGTCTGCGCTCGCAGCCAGACACCGAACAGGATGGCAAAAATGGCGCACACGAGAACGACTAGCAGAATCGTGTTCTCGGCTTGCCCGAACGGTGGGAGGTCGATTGCCTCTGCCGCCCTGACCGGGCTCGCCATGGCGGCCCCGGCAACGGCCAGAGGCAAGGCCCCCAGCAACTTCTTCAAACCAATTAGCAAAGCAGGTCCTCTCTTTCTGGTTCCACAGAAAAGCCCTGCGAGTCTCACAGGGCTTGTCCGGCAGCCAGCTTAAGACATTCTCACAGACCGTGGCGCCCCGGCCTGCGGCACGACTGAACGATCGAGCCATACGGCGCCGCCCGCACAGAAAACCTTCGTATTATAGTAGCTTTGCCGCATGAGCGTCAACAAAACGCCTTTGGAGTGCGGAAGCGCAGCTTCCGCTTTGGCGTGCTACTGCTGCGGGAGTGACTCTGCCCACGGACGCGACGACGCAGAAACACCTCCGTCGTCCCCGCGCAGGCGGGGACCCAGAAGTCTGCCGTTCAGCGTCTGGCAGCATAGAAGCGACCGTAAGCCGCTGTGCGCGCCGTCGCTGTGCCCGCTAGCGGGCACAGCGGAAGCCGACCATATACCATGTGTCGTTCGGGCCTTTGATGCTGCGGACGGCGCAGCGGGCGTAGTTCGTGCCGATGTCGTACCAGCTTCCGCCCCGCAACACCCGCATGCTGCCTGTGTAGTCGAACGGGCTGCTGCTTCCCGGATACGAGACGTACCAGTCCGCCACCCACTCCCAGACGTTTCCGGACATGTCCTGACACCCAAACCTGCTGTCTCCGGCAGGGTAGCTTCCAACGGGCGCAGTCTGGTAGCTCGCCAACCCTCCACCGGCGGCATTGGAGTCGTACCAGTGGTTGCACGCCTCGATGTTCCACGCGTAGCCCCACGGGTAAGTGTAAGGCTGTGTCCCGCCGGCCCGTGCGGCCTTCTCCCATTCGGCCTCTGACGGCAGGCGCACTCCTGCCCAGGTGCAGAAGGCTGCCGCTTCGGGATACGTTACGCCGACAACCGGATGTGACTCGGACTGCGTGAACGTGTGACCGCCCCAGGTCTGTACGTCCGCCCAGTAGTCCGGCGTGGTTCTGCCCTTGTTCACGCGCCATGCCCAGCCCTCTGCCGACCAGTACGCCGGGTTCGAGTAGCCGCCCGCGTCCATGAAGCAGCGGTACTGCCCGCGGGTGACCTCGCTGCGACCCATCCAGTAGGCGGGCAGATTCACTTCGTGCAGGGGCAACTCGTCCGGGTAAGAGTATGCCTCGTCTCCGTTGTTGCCCATCTGGAACGGGCCCGCGGGGACGTACACCATCTCCATGACCACCGACGCGGGCAGCAGTGTGGCCTTGTCTGCCCCCTGCGAAACCACCAGCACGTTCCCGTCGTAGTCGCCTTCCACCACGAGGAAGTCGCCATTTTGGGCTGTGATGCCGGTGACGGTGAGGGCGCCCCGCCCATCCGTCAGCACGAGCGGCGCTTCAGATGTGACCCTCCCGGCGACCGTAATCGGATTCGGCGGCTGGGGAGCGTACGCGAGATCGCAGATCCGCACGACGCAAGTTGCACAGGCTGGAATGGTCGCGAGAAGCAGAACCCCCACGCATAGCAGTTTAGTCATCTGCCGTACCCTCTCTTTCTCAGGAGCGTCCCTTCCAAATCATCCGGACGCCCGAACTGAGGCGCGACAATCCGAGTTTGCCACGGACTGTGCAGCGCCTCAACTCACACAATACGGCACAATGTGCGGCCTGTCAAGGAGCAGCGAGGCTCCGCGCCGAAGCAGATACTCTACCCCGGTGCGACGGTGGGGGACGGGCGACCCGAAGGAGAGAAAGCGCCACTCACGTGGCGCACTCCATATCGTCCGCGCAGGCGTGTCGCAATTTGAGTGCAACGGAACTCCCGGCACCGGGCGCGGACCGGAAGTTTCGGCATTTCCGGTTTGGGGGGTGACTCTGCCAGCCTGACGCGGGCCGGTGCTCCCGAACCTCAGATGCCGAAACACCAGAACGCCTGTGGACTGCGGAAGCGCAGCTTCCGCTTTGGAGCCTGCCAAAACGCCTTTGGACTGCGGAAGCGCAGCTTCCGCTTTGGCGTGCTACGGATGCGGGAGTGACTCTGCCCACGGACGCGACGACGCACCCGGCTGGGCGGTTTCAGGTCACCCGAAGGACAGCAACTGCTCCATCTTCCCCGTGCAGGATTACTGCCGCATCAGGTTGAACCTACTCAGCAGCCATACCGTTCCGAGGTCAATGTCCATGATGCTTCGCACAGCCGTCCTGCTCGTATGTCTCGCGGCACTGCCCGCCGCATCCGCCCACGGCGCGCCGGAGGCTTCACCGGAGCGCGCCCGGNNCCCGCGTCAACCTCAACGGCGCAGGATAAAGCCACGCCCGCGCCGAATATCATGGCCAGCCATACCGCCCGGAGGTCCAATCCCGTGATGCTTCGTACTGCCGTCCTGCTCGCCTGTGTCGCAGCTATGCCTGCCGCATCCGCCCACGGCGCGCCGGAGGCTTCACCGGAGCGCGCCCGGGTGATCGCGGCCGAACTGCCGCGCCTTCGCACCGATTTCGCCGCGGCGCCGCTGGTTGAGCTTGGGCCGGAAGGCGCCCTCTCGCGCGAGTATCTCCGCCGCATCCGCGCCTATCTGCCGTACATCCAGTCGAACATGAAGGACTGGGGCCCCGAGCCAGGCGCGCGCTATCACAAACGCGATGGCTCGCAAGAGCACGACGTTCGCCAGAACGCATCGGTTGCGTTCGGGCTCGCGCTGCTGGCGGGCTACTCGGCCGACCAGAAAAGCCCGGCTGTGCAGCAGTCGCTTGCGGACGCGAAGGCGATTGTCCGCTACCTGGCCGTCACGCACAAAGCGAACTTCCTCCCAACCGGCGGCGGAACCCAGTGGGGCGATCACTGGCAGTCGGCGCTGTGGTGCGCAATCGCCGGCAACGCGGCCTGGAATGTGTGGGACAACCTCGACGACGAGACGCGCCTCATGGCCGCCCGGATGATCGAGCACGAAGCCGACCGTTTTAACCAGAGACCCCCGGACGACGGCGAGTGGGCCGACACCAAGGCCGAGGAGAACGGCTGGAACTCGCATATCATGTCGCTGGCGTCCGCCATGTTTCCGCGCCATCCCCGCGCTGCGCTCTGGCGCGAACGCGCCATCGTCTATATGATGAACTCCTTCTCCACGAAGGCCGACCACACCGACGGCACGATTGTGGACGGCCGCCCGGTTCGCGAACGGGTCACCACCGTCTGCATCCACGACGACTATACGCTCGAGAACCACAGGCGCGTGCATCCCGACTACATGGGCACTATATCGCTTGTGCTCCGCAACGCGCTCTTCTTCAGGCTCGCGGGGCAGCCCGTGCCCGGGGCCGCCTGTCATCACGTGAAGGATTGCTTCACCGTGCTGCAGCAGTTGACATCGCCCGACGGGGCTTATTTCTACGTCAACGGGCAGGACTGGTGGCCGCACCGTCACGACGGGCCGCTCATCGTCGGGGGGCTGATGGCGACGGTTCTGGCCGACCCCGCCGGGGCGTTTATGGAGGCACGCGCGCTCGACTCGTTCCGCAAGATGCATTCGCGCTTCAAGGACGGCCGCGCCTGCAATCCAAATGAATACAACTACGCGAATGTCGAGGAGGAGATGATCGCCCGCTACGGCGAGATGTACCTGGCGCACCGCCTTTACGGAAACGGCCCCAGACCCCTCTCACACGCCGCTTTCTCCGAAGCGAACGCGGGCTCGCGGCTGTTCGATGCGGGTGGATTCGTCATCCACCGCTCCCCGGGCAGCTTCTGCTCGTTCGCCTGGGTGAACGGGGCCATGGGTCTCATCTATCCGGCCGGCGACACCTGGTTCACCTCGCCGGACACCCGCTCGATGACGGGTTCCATCAGCGCGGCCGGGGTGAAGGACACCGCGCCGCAGCTTATCGAGAAGAGCGTCCGCCTGCTGCCCGGGAAGGACGGCAAGCGGACGCAGGGGTTCGCCTTCGCCGGGCGTTTCAACCGGCTCGAAGGCAAGGCGCGGCAGGACCTTGCATACGTCGCGCTGCCCGGCGGCACGGCGCTGTACATCGAGCAGTGGATGGCCCTGCAAGACCTGTCGGTGAGTTCGCTCGCCACGGGCTCGTTCGCGGTCATGAACGAGAACGCGAGCCCCATCGTGCCGAACCGGCGTACTTTGCGCACGGCGTGCGGCAGCATCATCGTGAAGGGGGAGTCCGAAGAGCCCGCGAAGCGTCAGGTGTGGGACACCCCGTGGGTGACGATAGACAACCGTCTGGCTGTCATCACCGAGGCAGGCGCAAAGATGGCGTTCGATGAGCGGCACAAATACGAGCGCTCGCGTCTGGATCAGATGCTTTCGCCCATCTATCGCGAGGGCATCGGGGCAAAGAGCGCCGGAGAACTGTTCGCGAGCGGCGCCGCCGCGTTCGTCCCGAACCCGAAGCGCTTCAAGGGAGAGGCGCTGGACGTACGGCGGTTGGACGGGGGCGTTGTCGCCGTCCGTTTCAGCGACGGTGTCGCGGTCGTCAACTTCGGCGCGCAGTCCGCCGCGGTGGACGCTTTCGGAGTCCGTGCGCGCCTGTCGCCGCTCGAAATCCTGATTGAGTCGCCCTGAACGCGCCGCCGGCCTTGCCAACAGAGGCGGTCTGGCGGTATAAATGTCGTGGCATTGAACGGCTCTGTGACTGTGGGAGGGAAGCTTGTATGGGATCAGACAGCAAACAAGTGGGTTGCCCCGATGGTTTGACCAGAAGGGAGTGGGAAGTGTTGCAGCAGGTGTTGCAGGGGTGCACGAACAAAGAGGCGGCACACGCCCTGTTCTGCTCTCAGCGCACCATCGAGTTTCACCTCAGCCAGATCTACCGCAAACTCAATGTTCGCAACAGGTTGCAGGCCATGCGGGCGGTGGTATCGGTCCGCATGCTTCAGAATCAGGGTATCGGCGAGCGCGAAACTCGGTCGGCCTGACTGGCAGCCCCGGGCAAGTCTGAACTGCCTCGATGCCCCCGTCGCGGGAGCATAAGCGCGGCGCGGCGGTTTTGACGCGCCGAAGGTAGAATGTTCGCGGCGTCTGGCGGAAGGGGCGCGGCGCGCTGTATTTATGCTGTGGAGAGCGCGTTTGAGTTTGCCTGCTGCCTCGCGCGCCCTTGTGAGGAACCAATGGCCCCGCGGAAGGCGTAATTACCGCAGCAGGGCCCGCTTCTGGCGCGGGTTCGGTGTCCGGCGCCGGGCGCTGTTCGGTCGGTTGAGGGGGTGGCCGCTTTTGGTGGATTCCGGACTTTGCTTCACAGATCAGAAGGAGAGGCCATGTTCTCACGGACAACGGTAATCATACTGGCATCGCTGGCCCTTGCGGCCGGGCTGCTCCTCACAACTAGTTTTCCGGCCGCGGCGGATGATCTCCTCAAAGCGGGCGATCAGGTGGGTCTGAACGTGACCGGCGAGGAAGAGCTTACGCACGTGTTCACGGTGGACGATACCGGGGCGATAGAGCTGTCCAGCGCCTTCGGGAAGGTGCAGGTTGCGGGAAAGACGGCTGAACAGGCCGCGCTGGCCATCCGCACACACCTGTCGAAGTATATCAAGGAGCCCGACGTCACCGTTCAGATGGTGAAGTCGAAAGGGACGAAGATCACCATTCAGGGCGACGTCAAGAGCCCCGGCCCCTACGAGATCACTCAGCAGATCGGGGTGCGTGACTGCCTTGCTTTTGCCGGCGGAGCGCTCGAGACGGCCGATCTGTCGGATGTTACCATTGTGCGGGGCGGCCAGATCATCAAGGCTGACCTCAACAAGATTCGCGCCGCCGCCGACCCCTCGAAGGACGTGCTCCTCCAGGACGGTGACACCGTAATCGTCGCCAGCCGCATCGCGGGCAAGTTTACCATTCTGGGCGCGGTCAAGTCTGTCGGAACGTATCCCCTTCTCACAGGCACGCGCGTGCTCGACGCCGTGCGCATCGCGGGTGGCCCGGAGGATGCGGCACGGGTGATGAAAGTCAAGATCACTCACGACGACGGTTCCGTGGAGGAGTCCGACCTCAACAAGCTGCTCTATGAGGGCGTGGTGGCGGAGAACAAGCTGGTGCTGCCGGGCGACACCGTGGTGGTGGAAGCCGATCAGGGCAGTCCCGGCTCGTTCAGCGTGATGGGGGCAGTCTACAAGCCCGGACCGTATCCGCTCACGAAGAAGATGACCGTTACCGAAGCCATCGCCCTCACAGGGGGGCCGACGCCGAACGCGCTGAGCGACAAATGCGAGCTTCTGCGCCGCGGCAAGGACGGGAAGTACGAGGTCACGCCGATCAACTTCAAGGACATCACGAAAACCAGTGAGCAACTGGTGATGCATATACAGGACGGCGATGTCCTGAACGTGCCTGAGCGCGGAAAGCAGAAGCGCGGCCTGCTTGAGATGCTTCCTTACCTCGGGCCGCTGTTCTATCTGTTCTAGCGGCGGAGCTTGATTCGCGCTGCTGAGCGGCCTGAGACAGGTTCGCATGGAGTGGGCTTCCGAATAATATGGAATTACAGACTTACATCGCCGCCATAAAACGCCGCTGGCCTTATCTTGCGGCAAGCGTCGCGATTATTTGCGGAATTGTACTGTTTCACGTCAAGACCGCGACTCCGGTGCCGGTATACAGGGCAGTGGCCCGTATCTTCGTTGCCTCTTCAACGAGTTCGGTCAGCGCGGACGATGTCGCGCAGCTTGCGATCTCCAGCCGGGTAATCCAGCACGCTTTCGACTTCCTGCTGCGCCCGGTGCCCGAGTCCTCCATGTCCAGCAACGAGGAAGCGGCGTTCCGGGAGGTATACAAGTTCCGCGATCCGGTGCCGGTGGAAGTGATGATGCAGCGCGTGCGCTCGGAAACCGGCAACAGTTCCACCAACCGCAGCAGCGTCGTGACGATCACCGCGTTCGCCTCCAACAAAGCGGACGCGATCAATATGGTGAACAAGGTGGCGGAGTACGCTAAGGAGGAGGCCCTGGGCCTCACTCAGCTCGGCGTTTACAAACAGGGAGACTACATTCTCACACAGCTCAACGAGGCCCGGGTCAAGCTTGAACGTGCCCAGGATGCCAGGCAGGAGTTCATGGGGCGGCACAAGAACCTGGTCATCCCGCTATCGTTCGAAGATGCGCGCCACATGGTGTCCGAACTCGAACAGGAATCCGAGGCCGCGGGCGCCGCAATCGAGGAGAATCAGAGCCGCGTGTCCGCGCTGAAGCGCACCCTCGGAACGCGGACGTCCGCGAAGATAGACCTCAACTCCGCGCCCTCGAGCGCTGTCATTGAGCGTCTGCAGGCCGAATCCGCCGCCCGCGAAGTCGAGCTCATGACGCTCCGGAACAAGTACACCGAGGAGCACCCCAAGATCAAAGAGGTTCAGGGTGTGCTCGACAACATCAAGAACCGGCTCGCGTCCGAACTTCGAAAGTCGTACGACATCGGAAACGCCCCCGCGAGCCTCGAGTATCAGTTCCTGACGGGCGACATCTCGCGCTACGAAGCCGAGAAACTCGCAGCACAGGCGCGCCGCAACGGCATCGAGAGGCTCGTCCGCCAGGCGCGAAACCAGCTCGCCGGCCTTCCCGAGATCGAGTCGGAATACAACAGCCTGAACATGGACTACAGGGCCGCGCGCGACGCGTACATGGACCTGAAGAACAAATACAGTCAGTCCAGGCTGGCCGTCAGCATCGCCGAGAAGCAGCGCGAAGACAAGATGGGCATCGGCCTCATAGACCCCGCGCTCACCGCCGATGAGACTCCCGGTTCCAAGTTCCAGAAGAAGAGCGTCAAAATGGCCATCGCGTTCATCATCGCGCTCATCGTCGGTGTCGGGCTGGTGCTCTTCGTCGAGGGGATGGACACCTCCATCCGCGATGTGGATCAGGTTGAAGACCGCTATCAGCTTCCCGTGCTCGGTGTTATCCCGGCCCTTCGCGAAGCTGCCGTGAAGTCTGGCAGCGTGCTTGTACTGCGCGATTCGCCGAACAGCGTGTTCGCCGAGCCCTATCGCATCATGCGCGCCAATTTCATGGCGCTCGCCGAACGCACGGGCGTGCGAAGCGTCATCATCACGAGCACCCTGCCGGGCGAGGGCAAAACCACCACCGCCGGAAACTTCGCCGCGAGCCTTGCCGAGGCCCACAAGAAGGTCATCCTCATTGACGCCGACCTTCGCAACCCCTCCTTGCACCGCAACTTCGGAGTGCGCAAGAATCCGGGGCTGTCCGAGTATCTTGCCGAAGAAGCCACGCTGGAGGACGTGCTTTACCCGACCACCATCGAGAATCTGCTTCTCATCTCGGCGGGCTCCATTCCTGAGAGCCCCGCGCGGCTTATCAGCAGCCAGAGGATGAAGAACCTGCTCGAGGAACTCACGCAGCAGGCGGAGTATGTCGTCATAGACACCCCGCCCGCGGTCGCCTTCAGCGACGCCATGGAGTTGGGTTCGGTCGCGGACGCGATGATTCTCGTCGTGGGCGCGGGTTCCAAACTCGAGTCTGCTCATTTCCACGCTCGCACACAGCTTGCCAATGCTCACGCCGAGCTCGTGGGCACCGTGCTGAACCGCGTGCAGCCGGGCAACGTGGACAGCTACCGGTACGCGAGCGGCTACTATGCCAAGTATAACGGGCGCGATGGCAAGGCTCTTCCGCCCGCCACGCCAAAGGAGCCCGAGGCGCTTCCCGAGGCGCCGTCTGAGGAGGTCGAGGCCTGACGGGCAGGCTGGCCGCGGTGTTCTTGCGTCCCGATTGTTCGCCGTGCCGCGTTGTGACGGCGGCTCGCAGCGCCCCGCGGCAGGCCCTGCTCTGATGCCAGGCGGCGAGCAATCATCCGAGCCGCTCAACAGCGAGCTGGCGAACAGGCAGCGGGGCGACCTCGGCAACCGCTTCACCCTGAACGTCCTCTCCAACTACGCCGCGCTGACGGTGAACCTCGTCGTCGGGCTGTTCCTGACGCGGTTTCTGGTGCATCGGCTCGGCGACGAGATGTACGGCGCGTGGGCGCTCATCGGCTCGGTGATGATGTATCTGGGGCTTGTGGACCTGGGTTTCGGGTCGAGTATCCAGAAGTATATGGCCGAGTTCGCCGCTCACGGGGCCGAGGCGAGGATTGGCCGCCTCCTTTCCACAACGCTGATCATGTTTTCGGGCCTCGGGCTGGCGCTTCTGATTCTTGCCTTTGTTGTGTCGCCGCTTATCGGCACGGTGTTCCAGATCTCCGCGGGGAGTGTGACCGAGGCGCGCACGGCGCTCATTATGATGGGCCTCGTGCAGGGCATTGCTCTTCCGCTCGGGGTTTTCAACGGGGCGCTCGTCGGTCTGCAGCGGATGGACCTGAACAATATGATCTCCGTGGCCGGGATGGGCGTCATTGTTCTTTTCGTTGTGAAGTTCGTGAATGCGGGGTGGGGTCTGCCGGGTATCTGTGCGGCCTATCTCATCGTCACTCTCCTGTCGGGGATGGTGCGTTTCCTCTGCGTCCGGCGCCTGCTGCCGGGAATGCGGCTGTCCCTCTCCGGATACGATCGGTCGATCGTCCGCACCACCTCCACTTACGGCCTCACCTTTTTCGGGCTGAAGATCGCCCACTTCCTCAAATACAACACTGACAGCTTCGTTATCGCGGGGTTCCTCAGCACGGCCGCGGTCACCCCGTTTGCGGTGGCGAATCGTTTGGCGACGATGATACGCCAGATCGTCGAACAGGCGGTCGAGGCGCTGATCCCTGTCTTCTCTCAGCTCAACAGTCTTGAGGATACCGGTCGCATCAAGCTTATCTATATGCAGGCGGGCAAGGTCACGATGGGCATCGCCGCTCCCATCACGCTGTTCGTGTGCGCGTTCGCGCGCCCCATACTGCAGGCGTGGCTGGTGGATGTCCCGCGCCAGGCGGACGTGCTCACGGTCATTCTGGCGATCACTGTCTTCGCCAGCGTTGTGCCGGCCGTCAGCGTCAAGCTGATGCTGGGGGTGGCAAAGCACAGGACGCTTGCCATCATTACGCTCGTGGACTCGGTCGTAAACCTGATTCTGAGCATTCTGCTCGTGCGCCCGTACGGCCTGGTGGGCGTCGCCCTGGGCACGATGGTTCCTCTGGTCATCACGCATGTGTTCGTGTTTCCGTGGCTGGGTTGCCGGCTTATCGGCATGTCGGCGCCGGCGTTTCTCGGCGAGCTTGCGCGGGCCGCTTTTCTGCCGATGCTTCCCGCGGGAGCCGCAGTCTGGGCTCTTCTCACGTATGCGCGCCCCGGCAGCGCCGCCATGCTGCTTCTCGAGGCCGTCCTCATCGGGGCGCTGTATGTGGTGTTCTTTGCTTTGTGGTCGCTCGATGCGTCGGAACGCGAGATATACATTTCGCGTGTGCGCAAGCTGATTGCCGCGAAAGGGTGAGGCGTATGCGCGCGGGGGTTTATTGCACATCGTGGGAGTATGCGGGGGGTGGTGAAAAGCTGCTCGCGGTGACGGCGGGCAGGCTGGCCGTCGCGGGGTATGACGTCTGCCTCTACGGTCCGACTCCCCCGCCTGTCGAGCGCCTCCAGAACGTGCTGGCCGTGCGGCTGGACGGCTGCCGGGTGTCGCCTGCGCGCTCCGGGCTGGAGCCACTCTTGCGAGCCGTTGGCCGGGTGTCCCCGCGTGCCGAGCGCGTCATTCGCGGCCGGACGGAGCTGCGTTTTGCGCGCGGTCTGGACTTGTTCGTGTATATCACCGGCGAGATTCCGCCGGCCTGTCCGGCGCCGCGCGGCATTCTGTTCATCCAGTTTCCCGTACAACCCGGAGGAGGCCATCCGCGTGGACGCGGGCGGCCGCCCGCTGCGCGCCGCCGGCCGCGAGAAGCTCGCGCGCCTGCGCTCGTGGGACTCGCCCGTCTGCCCGTCGCAGTTCGTGCGCGAATGGGTCCGGGAGCGCTGGCGCATACCGGCGGCGGTAGTGTACCCGCCCTCGGAAACTTCCGCCTGCCAAGCGCTCGAAAAGACGCGAACGATTCTGACTGTGGGGAGGTTTTATGCGGCCGGCAACAACAAGAAGCATGCCGTAATGGTGCGCGCTTTCCGAGAACTCTGTGACGAAGGTCTCAGCGGCTGGGAACTCCTGTTGGCAGGGGGCACACATCCGCGCGACGACCACCAGGCGTACCTGCGCGAGGTTCGCGCGCTGGCCGATGGATACCCCGTCCGGGTTCTCACCGACCTGCGGTTTGACGAGGTGGTTCCGCTGTATGGCGGCGCTTCGCTCTACTGGCACGCTACCGGCGCGGGCGAAGACGCGAACAAGCAGCCCGAGCGCTTCGAGCAGTTCGGAATGACGGTCGTGGAGGCGATGGCTGCGGGGGCTGTTCCGCTTGTCTTCGGCGGCGGTGGCCCGGCGGAGATCGTTCGCGACGGCGTGGACGGCTTCCTTTGGCGTGACGCCACCGAACTGAAGCGCAGAACTCTGGAGCTTATCAGCCGCCCGGATCTGCTGGCGTCCTGCCGCGCTTCGGCAACGGTGCGCTCAAGCGAGTTTTCGCGCGAGAAGTTCGAAAGCGCAATCGACGCCGTCATTGCCGGAGACGGGACAGGCAGGGCCGAAGCATGACCGAGCGGGCGACCATTGCCTATCTCTCGGCCACGGCGAGCATAGCGGGCGGCGCCGAGGTGTCGCTCATCAATCTCATTCGCGGGCTCGACCGTTCGCGCTTCCGTCCGGTGATGGCAGTGCCCGGGCCCGGAAAGCTGGCGGACCGCGTGGGCAATCTCGGAATCGAACCCGAGATCATACCGATGGAGACCCGCCGCAGGCGTCACCCGTTCGCGTTCAGAAGGTCGCAGGCGGCCATCAGCCGGTGGCTGAAGCGGGAGGGCGCAGGTATTCTGCACGCGAACTCCTTCTGGGCGCCCGAGCTTGCCATCCCCGCAGCCGTGCGCTCGGGAGTCCCGGCGATCTACCACGTCAGGGACTTCTACGAGCGGCTCGATCCCGCCCGCGCCTCCGCGTTTCGCTCCTGCTCGTGCGTGCTGGCAATCAGCCGGTGCGTGCGCGACAACGTGCTCGCTCTTCTCCCGGGCCTGCCTGTGGAGGTTGTGTACAACGCCGTGGATACCGCCGCCATCGAGGCGGCGGCGCCCGACGAGAGCCTGCGCGCCGAAGCTGGCTGGCAGGATGCGTTCGTCATCGGAACGGCCAGCCGCATATCGCCGGAGAAGGGGCAGATGGACTTTCTGAAGGCGGCGTCGGCTGTTGCGCGCGAACACCCCGCCGCCCGGTTTGTTGTTATGGGCGACTCACGATTCGCGCTTCGCCCTGATTTCGCCGCCAGAGTCGAGGAAGAGTGCGCCTCGCTCGGCCTGACCGGCAAGGTCAGATTTACCGGGTTTGTCGATGACGTTGCGGCTGTCTACAAGACGATGGACGTGTGCGTTCTTGCCTCCCTGCGCGAGCCGTTCGGCCGCGTCGTCATCGAAGCGATGGCGTGCGGGGTGCCCGTTGTCGCCACGCGCTCGGGCGGTCCCGAAGAGATCATTGAGCACGGCAAGGATGGCCTGCTGGTTGATGCGGGCGATCCGGAGGCGATGGCGGCGGCGTGCCTGCGCATCGCCGGAGACTCCAGCCTGCGCGATTCGCTGGGAGCTGCCGGGCGTCAGAGCGCTGTTTCCCGGTTTTCGCTCGAGAACGCGCGGCAGGTCGAGCGAATATATGACATGATTCTGAGAGGCGAGCCGTTCGCCGGGGAGGCCGGATGAATTCCGTCGAGAAGATTCAACTTCCTCTTGCCGCCGCTCGTTCGGTGCTGGGGCGCAGGCCGGCGCGCCCGCGGCGCATCCTGCTCACTCGCGTGCAGAACCTGGGTGACAGCGTCGTCTTTCTGCCCACCATCCATCGCGTGCGCGCCGCCTTGCCGGACGCCGTCATAGACGTTCTGTCGGGCACGGGGGCGGGGGAAGCAGTCTTCCGGATGTGTCCGGCCGTGGATGGGCTGGTCAAAACGTCCTGGCCGCGGAAGCGTTCCAGAGACGAGCGTCTGGCCGAAATCGCCGAGCTTCAGCAGCGCCGTTACGATACCGTGCTTATCTCCACCGAAGAGACCGGCTCCGCGCTCAAGATGCTCGCCGCGGGGATCCCCTGGCGCGTGGGCTTCGGCCGGATCGAGCACATGGGGGAGACCCACATCGAGCGCAGACCGCGCCTGCTCAACCGTGTTCTTCGGCAGATCCCCGGCTGGCACGAAGTGGACGTCAATCTTCAGCTTGCCGGGGCTCTGAGGTGTCCGGACGTTCCCAGGGAGTTCCCGATGGCGCCTCCGCCGGATGCACAGAAGGCCGCCTCCGGTCTGATGGCGGCGGAGAAACTCGAGCCCGGCCGCTTCGTCTGCGTTCACGCCGGCACGAAGCAGCAGGTCAAGCGCTGGCCTCCGGCGGCCTTCGCCATTGCCTGCGATGCGGCCGCGGCGGCAGGGCTGCGGGTTGCGTTCATCGGGACCGAAGAAGAGGGCCCGCTGGTGCAGTCCGTGCGCGACCTCATGCGCGAGCCGTCCGTGGATCTGACTGGACGCACAGGCGTGGAAGAACTGACGGCTCTTTTCGAACATGCCGCCGGATTCCTCGGCAACGACAGCGGGCCGATGCACCTCGCGGCGGCGTGTGGATTGCCCGTGGCGGCGGTGTTTCTGGCGTCCGACCCGGTCGTGTGGGGGCCGTACTGCCCGGATGCCCGCAGGCGCGTGTTCGACGAGTCCTGCACTGCCCCCGCTGTTGCGGCCGGGCTGCTGCAGATTGTCGCGAAGCGCGGGGGAGGAGCAGCCTCGTGAAGATAGACCTCGTCTGCGGCTCGTATCCTCCCGATGTTTGCGGAGTCGCGGACTACACGCGGCTGCTTGCGCGCAGGCTGAGAGACCGCGGCGCGGATGCGCGCATCGTCACAACCACCGGCCGCGACACCGATTGCGACCCGCAGGTCCCGGCGGAGGGGCTTGCGCCGGACTGGAGCGTTCGCGGAGCAGTGCAGCTCGCGCGCAGACTGCGCGAGCGCGCTCCCGATGTCGTCCACATTCAGTTCCCGGCCAGGCCGTATCACGGACATCTGGGAGTGCACATCCTGCCTCTGTTGCTGAGGTCTGCCGCGCCGCGTGTTGTCACCACTTTGCACGAGTACTGCATGGCCCCGCCGGGCGGCAGGCTCAAGCAGCTACTCAATGTCAGGTTCTCGGACTGCGTCATCGTTACCACCGACCACGACCGCGATCTCATTGCCCGCCGCTGCCGGAAGAAGCATATTCACGTCATCCCTATCGGCAGCAACATCGAACCGGCGGGATCCGAAGAAGAAGGCCTTGCGATTCTGGAAGCGCTCGGGGTGCCGGGAGGCGCGCGGGTGCTGGTGTACTTCGGCTTCGTGCGGCCGGGCAAGGGGCTCGAGGCGGCGTTCCGGGCGCTGGCACACGCTCCTGACGACACGGTGCTCGCCATCGTCTCCGCCGACCCTGACCCTGCCTACAAAGAGAAGCTTATGGCGTTGTCCCGCGACGCCGGCGTCGAGAGCCGGATATTCTGGACGGGGTATCTGATCGAGCGTGAGGTATCGTCGGTGATGCGGGCGGCGTCGGCGGCGCTTCTGCCGTATGACGACGGCGCCACGTTCCGCCGGGGCACGCTGCTGGCGGCGCTCGGGCACGGCCTGCCGGTCGTCACCACCCGGTCGGCGGCGACTCCGCCCGCGCTCCGCCACAAAGAGAACGTCCTGATGGCCGATCCCGGCGACTCGGGCGCTCTGGGCGCGCTGCTTCACGACCTGCTCTCGTCGCCGGACTATGCGCGGAGCATCTCCGAGCGCGCGCGCGTTCTGGGAGAGCAGTTCTCGTGGGATGCCATCGCCCTGAAAACTCTCGAGGTCTACTCCGGCCTGAAAGTGCAGGATGGCCGGTGCTAGTAGGTTATTTCGGGCGCTCGCTCGGTCTCAGGGGCGGCATCGGCAGATACGCGCGAGAACTTCTCGCGGGCATGGAACGGGCGGCCCCCGCAAACCAGTATCTGCTTTATACGAACCGCCAGCCGGACACTGAACTGGGCGCAAACACGATTCTGCGTGCAGGTCCGCGGCGGCTCGGGCGCGTGGGATATGAGCAGTTCTGGCTGCCCGCGCAGTTGATGCGCGATATGCCGGACGTCTATCATTCGCCGGATTACACGCTCCCGCTGGCGGCGCGAGGCAGCTTTGTCATTACGGTGCACGACCTGATCTACCTGCGCCACCCGGAGGGTACCTCCCTCAGGGCGCGGGTGCTTTACCGCGTGCTCACCCGCGCGAGCATCGCCAGGGCCAGGAAAGTGATCACTGTGTCCGACTACACAGCGCGTGAGATAGCCGAATACTTCCGCGTCCCCCGCGAGAAGCTGCGGGTCATTCCGCACGGCGTGAACCCGCACCTGCAGCGCCTCGCGGAGTCAGCCGATTCGCCCGCCGCACTCGCCAGACTCGGCGTCCGAAAACCGTTCGTCCTGTTCGTGGGCCTCCTGACGCCGCGCAAGGGTGTCCTCGAACTCATCGAGGCGTTCGAGCGAATTCAGCCGCAGACCCGGCTGGAATGCCTCGTGCTTGCCGGCAGCCCGGGCGCGGGATACGAGCGCATCACGGAGCGCATCTCCGCCAGTCCGGTTCGCGAGCGCATCCTTCTGGCCGGCCCGGCGGACGATGTCACGCTCGCGTCCCTCTACAGCGAAGCCGCCGTGTTCAGCCTGCCGTCCCATCTCGAAGGTTTCGGCCTTCCCGTGCTCGAGGCCATGCTCCTCGGCTGCCCGGTCGTCGTGTCCGACTCGTCGTCTCTGCCGGAGGTGGTGGGCGAAGCGGGGCTTGTCGCCCGCACCGGAGACGCTGTCTCGCTCGATGAGGCAATCGCTCGCGTGCTCACCGAGCCGGGATGCGCTGAGGCTC
>MTKZ01003101.1_pt2 | contig 25446 bp, 24 predicted proteins | sample 1042781 | NCBI WGS metagenome assembly MTKZ01 (sample SAMN06212207, study PRJNA360539) | anaerobic digester metagenome | biome: Wastewater treatment plant; material: sludge; isolation source: anaerobic digester fed with sludge from wastewater treatment plant | place: Denmark: WWTP Viborg ... | reverse complement strand
ATCGTTGTTCGAACAGGTCGGCGACGGCCTCCCATTGTTCGTCGGTGAGATCAGAGGGGTAGGGCGTTCGTCCGCCATCCCGATAGTTCACTCTACGCGCGATTCATTCGCGCGGATGGTGACCATGAGTGGCCGTCACTCACATACCGGACAGACGCTAAGGAGCGCGTCGAGCACGAGGCCGATCGGAGTGTCGTCGTCGACCCGATGGATCAACACGAGTTCGATGGAATCGCGCCTCAGCCGGCGAAGGGAGGCATCGATCGACGCAGCGAGCGTGGCTGAACCCTCGGCAACTGACATTCCTTGGGGTGGTGCCGCAACCTTGGTGCAGATTGCAGAGGAGTCGGACCGGGATGCAAGCGCCCGCCCGAGCATGGTTTCGCTGTCACCGTCGCCGTAAGAGGGTGCAGTGTCGAAACCGTAGAATCCGACGTCAAGCGCCTGGTGCACGATGCGCTCGACGGAGCGAGGGTTGTTGATGCCCCACCGACCGAACATCATGCAGCCGACGTGCAATTGGGCCGTCTTAGGCTGAGCAGCGTCGGGCTCTGTGGGACCGCTTCCTGGGATTGGTGGGTTGCTGCGGGGTCGATCTGACATGGCTTGGCCATCCTCCTGCCGCATCGCTGTGGCACGCTGTCAGAAATGAACGACTTATGGAGCGTAGCTGCACCCACAAGCGGTGCTGTTCCGTCGGTGCTCGATGTCGATAGCCACTTTCCTGAACCTGCCGACTGGCTCAACAGCGTTGACCTCAAGTTGGCCAAGGCCTGCCCGGGCCGGGCTCTACTCCTGGGTACGGCGGCGTTCGCTGGGGTGGATGCTTTGCAGCCTCCGTCCACGCCGTTCTGGAGCGGGTTGACCGAGTGGGCAGATTGCTCGACCATCGCTGACATCGGGTCGCTCGTCGAGGACTCCCGCACGTCAACCTTCCTTTCGGTTGAGCACTTCGACGCACCAGCGCGAGTGGCGTGGCTCGATCGGGTTGGGGTGGATCACCAGGTGTGTAATCCGAGCCAGGCCGCCCACCTGGCCGCCGGCGCAGCGGCCATTGATCCGAAGCTGGGTCGCTCCGTCGCCGATGCGTTCAACCACTGGGCCGGCGAAGCGGTCCATGGCCATCGAGACAGGCTTCACCCGGCCGGTTTGATCGACCTCTCGGAAGCCCACGGGGCATTGAGCGACCTCGAGCGGTTGGCGGCGAACGGTGGCATCACGTTTCTCATGCCGCTCGATCATGCGGCGTGGGATCACGTCATGACCCCCGAGTTCGCGGCGTTTTGGGAGGCGGTAGAGCGCCTTGGGGTCATGCCGTCGATGCATCTGGGAATCGGCCCCAAACGCCACCCCTTGCTGTCGAGCGCCGCCGCCTGGGCGGCGATGCAGGTTGACGCTCAACGCTGTTTGCTGGCGTGGGTGGGCTCGCCTTATGCAGCCAGCCACCCCGGGGTGAGCGTTCTGGTGCAGGAGTTGGGGGTCGACTGGGCGCCGCCGTGGTTGAGGAGTCTCGACAGGGCAATCGGCACCCCCGTGGTGCAGATGCTGGGTGGCCCCCACCCGTCTTCACGGTCGATCGCGGAGGTCGCCGAGACCCAGGTGCTGTGGGTGCCGCTGCCGCGAGATCCGGTGAGAGCGACGCTCGCCGACCGAGAGGTGCCGATGGCGTTCGGGTCCGACCATCCCCACGGCGAGGGGTGGGGCAACGACCCTGTCGCCGCGTTCAAGCGGTGCTTGGCAGACCAAACGCTGGCGGAACGGGTCCTTTCAGCATCGTTGGAACGTCCAGTTCGAAATACCAGGGCAGGTTGTGAGATGTGACAAGCTTCACGCGCCCTGACTGAAGTAGTTCAGGAGGGTTCCTGAGGCCGTTGGTCTCAGACCGACGAGACCTGTGAGAGGGGGTGAACTATGTCCGTTGACTCGAAGACGCTGGCGTCGACCGTTGAGGAAATTTCCTCGATGGACGACAGCGCATTGGCCCAAGCCGTGCGCCGTGTCCACCGGGAATCCGCCGAAGCAAGCGACCCGATCGCCGCGTTCGGCGCGTTCAATCAGCACAGCTCATCTCCTTGGTAGACGCTGCGCCGAGGGGGGAGGGCGGAGGCGCCCTTCCCCCATGTAGCCAGCGGTCGGAAAGCTTGGTATGTCAACCTCCTTTGTCCCAACGCCGCAACGGCGTGCACGGCCCGAATGGCCCGAAGGTCACCTGAACTCGGACGCCTTGGCACAACTGGGATGGACCCCAGTGCCGATTCGTCAGTTCCTCTTTAAGGTGTTTACCCGCTGCAACCTGAACTGCGACTATTGCTACGTCTACGAGCTGGCTGACCAGAGCTGGCGGGAGAAGCCCGGCATCATGTCGCTGGAGGTGATGCAGGCTGCGGCCGATCGCATCGGCGAGCACGCTGCCACACATGGGCTGGACGAGGTTCGCCTCATTTTGCACGGTGGCGAGCCGCTGTTGGCGGGAGCCGGTTTTTTCGAGGACCTCACCCGGATCGTCCGCGCGGCCGTCGGCCCTGCAACGCGGGTCGCGTTCGGCATGCAGACCAATGGGGTGCTGCTCACCGACGAGTGGATCGACCGGTGCGCGCGCCTGGGGATCTCGATTGGGATCAGCCTCGACGGTGACCGGGAGGCGAACGACCGGCACCGGAACTTCAAAAATGGAACCTCGTCGTATGACCAGGTGATCAATGCGATCGATCGTGTCCAGACTTCGGAGCACTCCGACATCTTCACCGGGGTGCTGTGCACCATGGACCTCGCTAATGACCCGGTGGCGACCTACGGCCACCTGGTTGCACTCGGCGTGCCGGCGGTCGACTTTCTCTTGCCGCACGGCAACTGGACCGAGCCGCCTCCGGGCTGGGAGGGCCCCGACCGCACCGCTCACGCCGACTGGTTGATACCGATCTTCGATCGGTGGTTCGACGCTCCGCACCGTGCCGTTCGCATCCGGTTTTTCGAGGAGATTATGAACCTTGTCCTCGGTGGGGTCAGCCAGGTCGAAACGATCGGCCTGACCCCGGCAACGCTGGTCGTCGTTGAGACCAACGGGATGATCGAGCAGGTTGATTCGCTGAAGTCGGCTTTCGACGGGGCGGCAGGAACCGGTCTCTCGGTGTTTGACGACAGCTTTGACGACGCCCTGGCGACCGCTGGGATGGCAGCTCGCCAGCTGGGGGCCCGGGCCTTGGCGCCGACCTGCCAGGAATGCGACCTCGACCAGCTCTGCGGCGGTGGGTACTACCCGCACCGCTACCAGGAGGGCAGCGGTTTCCTGAACCCGTCGGTGTACTGCGCCGATCTCTACCGACTGATCTCGCATGTGCAGACCCGCATCAAGGCTGCGCTGGCTGCGCCGCCGGCCCGATGATCGCTGAGCTCCGCGATCCTGAGCACCTCCGATCCCTCGGGGCGGCGGAACTCTCGCCCGAGCTGATTGCTGCTGTCCAGCGGACCGCGTTCGCCCGCCGCATCATGGTGCTGGAGCTGCTCCGCCGCGAGTACCGGTCGGTGACCGATCAGACCTCGGCCACCGTGGTGCGCCTGATCGAGGCATGGTTGACCCGGTCCTCAAAGATGCCGTCGAGCCGCTCGCCGCTGACCGACCCGTTCGTCGGGATCTGGAGTGAGGGAGTGTTACGGGGCGATCGAAGTCTGAGCGAAGCGGGCGCGGTTGGTCGCCTCATCGGCGCCCACCGGTGGCTCGACGAACCGGTCGAACTCGATGTGGAGCTCTCCTCCGGTCGGCTGCATCTCCCGGCCTACTCCGGATCGGCTCGCCTCGATACCGAGCAGGCCGTGTTGCGGGCCGACGGGTCACGGGTCGAGGTGGTTGCCGGCGGCGCCAGCGTCAGCTTGATGGCGGGAGAGGTGCAGTGTTCGGGCTTGGCGTCCTGGTCTCCCGAACAGCGGGTTACGTCGGTGGCCGATGGCTTCTCGCTCAGCGTGCTCCTCAGCAACTTCGACCCGCTCTCGAGCGCGGTCGGTCCATCGCGGTCGATCGATCTCTCGTCGGCGGACGGAGAGCGTTGGGCTGTGACGATCGGCCGGGCTTGGGAACTGGTGGTCAGCCGCCATCGTCGTCACGTGGCCGGGGTTCAGCTCGCTGCCAATGTGGTGGTGCCCCAGCATTCGCCCGACCCCAATCGCCACGTGTCCTCGTCGAACGCCGACGGGTTCGGAGCGGTTGGCGTGTCCTATACCGAGGATGTCGCTACGTTGGCCCTCGGCCTTGCCCACGAGGCCCGGCATGGGCTGCTGAGCGTCGTCCTGACCGAGGTGGATCTGCACCACGAGGATCCGACACCGCGGTTCTACGCCGGGTGGCGCCCGGACCCTCGGCCGGTCGAGGCGCTGTTGCAGGGCGTCTGCGCCTTCGCTGCAGTGACGGAGTTCTGGCGGGTCGAGTACGGTGCCGCCGAGCGCGCCGACGTGCGGTGTCGGTACTCCATCGAACTGCAGCGTTGGTTCCTTCAGACCCTGGAGGCCATCGACCAGTTGAAGAACTCGGGCCTGATGACCGCCGCCGGTCGGGGGTTTGTTGAGGGCCTGAGCGACCTACTGGGTTCGGCTCCCGAGGTTGAACCTGAGGTCGCCCTGGCCGTCGACGACCTGATCGCAGAACACCGCGTGGTCTGGCTGCGCGACACGAACGGGTTTGAGCTTTTCACCTTCGCCCCGCTGACGACGCTCTCGGATGCCTGGCGGACCCACTTTTTCGCCGGGAACGATCGGCCCAACCTTCACCCGACCGATCGCGCTATCGCTACAGGGCAGCCCGATAGGGCCGCTGCGCAGGCGTGGGAGTCGCTGGCGGCCGACCCGGCAGACGTCGCCGCCGGGTTTCGCCTGGCGAGGGCGGCGCGCCACCTCGGTTGGGAGCGTGTTGCTCGCCAGATCCAGGCGCTGGCGGTGTCGGCCGAGCGTCCCGACTTCATCGGGTTGATCGGCGGGCCGGCCGGCGAGCGGGCGACGTGGCCCGAGGTCGCCGCGCAACTCGGCACCGAAACTGAATCGACCGACGACGACCGTTCGTTGGTTACGACCGCTCAAGGAGCAACCTCATGACGATGTCCGGCCGACTTCCGGTGATCGATGGTGACGCTCACGTCGTCGAACCATTCTCGCTGTGGGACGACGAGCTTCCGGAGGAGTTTCGGCCGGTTGCTCGTCAGCGCATCGTCGACGAGACCGGTAAGGAGGTGTTGTTCCACCATGGCCAGCCCCTCAACTTGGAATGGACGATCGGCGCGCTGGCGACCCCGGGTTCGGGCTCGGTCGAGGGGCGCCTCGACCTCGACCTTGAAGACGATGTCGATGCCGGGGTGTCCGACCCCGTCCGTCGCCTCGAGGTCATGGACGACCAGGGCATCGCGGTCAGCGTGCTGTTTCCCTCCTGCACCCTCGGGCTCGACGATGTACCGGACCTCGACTTTCGCTGGGCCTACGCCCGCACCTACAACTCGTGGATCGCCCGGTTCTGTGCCACCGACCCGGTGCGGCTGCGATGGGGGGCGGTGATCCCCCTCGCAGGGCTCGACCGTGCGATGGAGGAACTCGATCGGTGCCTGGCGCTCGGGGCATCGACCGTGATGCTGTCGCCCATCCCGAGGACCGGCCCCGGCGCGGTGCCGTTTGCATCCCCCGACCGGGAGGGGCTGTGCGCGAACCTCGGCAATCCCGAGCTCGACCCGTTCTGGGAGCGTCTGGTCGAGAAGGGCATCCCTGCGGTCGTGCACGCGGTCAACCCGGCGGCCAACGCGTTGGGCATCGGCTGGGTGTTCGCCAACCGCGTCCAGTGGCAGATGGGGCAGCCGTGGCAGATGCAGATGGCCATCCTGCACCTGATCGAAGGTGGAGCGCTCGATCGCCATCCCGACCTGAAAGTTGGGTTCTTCGAGGGGGATGTGGGCTGGCTTGCTCACTGGTTGGGCCGGATGGAGGCGACCTACGACAAGTTCGCGCTGTTGAAGAAGCAGCACGAACGGCGCCCGATCGAAACCTTCCGGGACCAGTGTTGGATCTCGGGCGAGCCTGCCGACTTGGGGCTTCGATCGACGATCGACCTCGTCGGTCCCGAACGGGTGGTGTTCGGAAGCGACTGGCCTCATATGGACGGGGCCTGGCCCGACCCGATCGCCATCATTCGCGACCGCGACGACCTGAGCGAGGAGATGCGCCGGGCCATGTTGATCGACGGGCCGGCAGCACTCTTCGGGGTGGACATCGACCAACTGATGGGGCACCTGGGCGCCGGCTGGTCACTTGATGCCTTGAGTAGCACCCTTACCGGGATGCTGCCGGAGGGCTATCGACCGGCGGTCGGCACGGCCCCAGGGGGAGCTGCTCGATGAGCGTGTTGCCCCGGCCGCTCGATCAGCTGCAGCTGCTGCTCACCGAGCGATGCAACCTGTCCTGCACGCACTGCGCCGTCCCCGAAGAGGATTCCCCGGCACCCAACGAGCTCGACACCGAAACCTGGTTGGGGTTCGTCGATGAGGTGATGGGCGCCGGCGTCCGGCGCCTCGTGTTGTCGGGCGGCGAAGCGCTACTTCGACGCGACTGTCTCGACATCGCGGGGCACGCGCTGCGCGAAGGCGCCGATCAGGTGGTGATCGTCACGAACGGCACCGTGTTTCCATCGACGACGGTGGAGCGCCTGGCCGCGCTCCAGCAGTCGTGGCTCCAGCTGGCGGTTCACGTCTCGATCGATGGCGCCGATGCGCCGTCGCACGACCTGATCCGGGGAGCGGGGTCGTTCGAACGAACGATGGAAGGGATCGAACGCCTCCGCAGCGCCGGCGGCCGGATCGACGGGATGCATTCGGTGCTCAACCGCGTCAACTCGAGCGACATCGACGCGATGGCACAGCTGGCCCGGGAGCTGGGGGCCGTGTCGTGGACGGTTTTCCCGCTGGCGGCCCTCGGGCGCGGCGTCGAGCTCGACGAGCTGCGGATGTCCCAGCCGGAGTGGAAGTTGGTGCTCGAACGGTTTGTCGGGGATCCACCTCAAGGTCTCGAACTCGGTCTGATGGGGCCGACGATCGGTGATGAGTGGGAGGACGACCGGGCGGTGCCGGCGCCTCGAAGCGTTCACTCCCCGCAGGCGGTCATCGGCCCGGACGGGGCCGCGTTTACGTGTCCGCCACTGCGACATGCCACCGCAGGCTGGGTGACCGACGTCGTCGGTGGCGACGGCTGGTCCATGACCGACCGGGTGCTGCGTGAGACGATGGCGTCGGCCTGTCCGAGTTGCAAGTACCGCCCGCTGTGCACCGGGATCGATCCGGCGGCACCGCTGCTCAAGAGCGAGTCCGGGTTCGGAGAGCCGGTTGGTCCCTTCGCCGCCGGCGTGGGACGTGGCTCACCGGTGGAGGTGCGCCGATGATCAGGTGGGCCGATGCTCGAGAACCGCTGGACTCCTGGACGCAGGCTGCGTCTCGGCCGCTGCCGGTTGCGGGAAGGCTGTCCCCGGTCGACCGGCTCACCTGGGTGTCACTGCCAGGCGATGAGTATGCGTTGGTCGGCAGCGCTTCGGGAGGCTGGGTCGTCGGCGATCGAACCGATCGGGCGAGGATCGACTCCCTCTGGGGTACCGAGGCCGATCCGGCCGGGGACCCCCTCGTCGAGGTGTTGTGGCGGCGCGGCCTCGCCCGGGTAGGCGATGCATGGGCGTTGGCAGGCGCCGACCTGACCGCAGCTGTCGAGGCGACGCGGCAGCGCTACACGCTGGTGCTGTTGCTCAGCACCGGGTGCAACCTGGCGTGCAACTACTGCTACCTGGGTCACCGCCAGCCCACGGCCGACGTTGCCATGCCCCTGGCGACCGCCCGCGCAGCCATCGAGGAGGCGTTGGAACAGCCGTGGGATGAGGTGATGTTTGACTTCGGGGAGATCGCCGTGTCGGGCGAACGGTTCGTCGAGGCCGCCCGGCTCGCCCGGTCGATGGCTCAAGCACGGGGGAAGCGGGCGCGCATCGCCATCCAATCGAACGCGACGATGATCGATGAGGCCCAAGCCGACCTGTTGGCCGAGCTGGAGGCCGTCGTCGGGATCAGCCTGGACGGCCCGGCCGAGATTCACGACTCGGCCCGGCAGTTCCGGTCGGGCGCCGGCTCCTATGACCGGGTGATGCGGGCGCTCGCGTTGCTGCGTGAGCGTTCGGTGCCCGTCCATCTGATCGCCACGATCGGCCGCCACAACGTCGATCGGCCGATCGAGGTTGTCGAAGAGTTGGTCTCGCACGACCCGACGAGCTTCCTGCTCAAGCCGGTGCTCGCGGAGGGTGAGGCCGAGGTCGCCTGGGATGCCGAGGGGGTCTCCGCCTCGGCCTACGCCCGGTTCATGGTCGAGGTCGTTGGCCACGCGGCGAAGAACGGCACGAAGTACCTCGACCAAACCGCCACCAAGTTCATGGGTCGCCTGCTCGGGGACGCCAACGGCTGGAGAGACTCGTGTACCTCCCGGGCATGCGGCAGCGGACGCTCGCTACACGTCGTCGACCCCAACGGGGTGAGCCACGCCTGCCCCCGGTTCGTCGACGAGACCCCCCGGCCAGAACCGGTTCTCCTGACGATCAGCCGCACCCGCCGTGTGCCCCCGCCCGCAGCCAAGCCATCCCTCGCCGACATGCTGCCCGCCGGGCTGCGTACCCCGCCCACCGACTGCGACGGCTGTCCGTGGCTGTCCACTTGCGGGGGTGGCTGCACGCTGATCAGCCTCGATCCCGACCGGCCGGCGGTGCCCCAACCGGACCCGCACTGCGTGTCCTACGACGCCGTTCACCGCGAGCTCGTGCGCCAGATCCTGCCGCGCTACCTGGCCGGCCAGCTGGCTACCGACACAGTGTTTAATGGCGCCGGGGTCCACCAGCTGGCGGGCGTAGCCACGTGAGCGCCGCCGCGTTGAGGTGCCGGATTGGCCTTGGCCTGGGTGTTGGTCGACTGATCGAGGGACGATCCGATCTCGCAGAGGTGACCGATTCGCTCGAGCACCTCGGGTTCGATTCGCTGTGGGCCAGCGAGGTGCTCGGCTCCCACGCGCCGGATCCGGTCGCTGCGCTGGCGTTTGCGGCGGCCCGAACGTCGCGGATCAAGTTGGGAACCAGCGTGATGGTGGCTCCTGGCAGGAGTCCAGCACAGTTGGCGAAGCAAGCGGCCACTTTGGACGTGCTCTCCGACGGCCGGTTCTTCCCCGTGCTTGGTCTGGGGACGTCCGACCCCGACGCGCTGTCGGCCCTGGGTGTCGAGCGTGCCGATCGAGGGCCGATGACCGACGAGATGATCCCGCTGCTGCGTCGTATCTGGGCCGACGATCAGGTCGACCACGCCGGCCGCTTCTACCAACTCGACCGCTACCGGCCCCACCTCCACCCTGTGCGCCGTTCGCTTCCCATCTGGCTCGGAGGCCGAAGCGATGCTGAGCTTCGGCGGGTGGGCGCAATGTCCGACGGGTGGCTGGCGTCCTTCGCTGCGCCCGACGAGGTCGAGCGCTCGATCGGGATCATTCGCGCCGCCGCCGCCGAGGCCGACCGGTCGATCGAGGGGGACCACTACGGGGTGCTGATGATGTACTCCCTTGGGCCGGCCGATGCCGCTACGGAGGAGTTCATGAGGTGGCGGCGGCCCGACCGGTCGGCGGCGGATGTCTTCCCGGAAGGGGCCCAGGCGGTGGTCGACCTGCTGGGCCGCTTCGCCGCCGCCGGAGCGACCAAGTTCATCCTCGTCCCGTCCGCCCGACCGGCCGACTGGACCGAACACCTCACCGAGCTGGCGGACGTGGTCTACGAGGTCGACCCCGCCTCGCGACAGCTGGCCTCATGAACGGATGCAATCGATGTTGACCAGAACACCCCCTGCCCCCCGAACCGAAGTCTCGACGGCCGAGGTATCGATCTCGACGCTGGAATGGCTTCGACGAGCGCTGGCCTCCGCCGGCCACGACGGGGCCGTCGTACTGGCCGCTGTGATGGAGTCGCTGGCCTCGGTGCCGCACGCCGATGCGGTCCTGGCCGACCCGTGGACCGACCACTGGATCGCCACCGCAGTTCGCCTCGTCGACCGGGATGGCCTCGCGCTGTTGCCCGACGGTCAGGTGAGGGCGCACTTCGCTGCGGCGAACAACCTGGTGGCCGCGCTACGAATCGGTCGAGCACCAATTCACGTCCGCATCGATGAGCACGGGCTGGGGCATCTGCCGGGCACGGGTGCGGTGGTTCGAGCCGGGCTCTCCTTCGTGGGCCGGTCGGTCGAACTCGGATGGGTTTCCGAGGTGCCCGCACCCCCTGATCCGACGTGGCCCGCCGTCGCCGCATGCGTCCAGCTTCCGACTGACGGGTCGCTCGTGCTCGAAGCCTCCGGTGACGGCGACCGGAGCGACGAACGGGTTGCCGACTGTGGCGGGGACGTTGACGAGCAGAGCGACCAGGCCCAGGTCCCCGAAACCCCCGCCGATCAGGTGCCACCTCGGCTTGCACCACGGCTGACCCAGCGCTGGCTTGACGAGGGTGGAGCGATGGCCGATCACCCGACTTCGGTCGAACCGGCACCACCACCACCGCCGCAGTTGCTGCTAGCGCTCCTGGAGGCATCCGCCATCTCGGCGATCGTGCACCCCAATCGACTGGGTGGCCCCAAGATTCGTGAGGACGCCTCCTTTGACCAGCTGTCGTTGCTCTCGGTTCGCCAGCCGGACGCGTTCGCCGCGCTCATGGATGCGGCCTCGGAGGGCGACGATCCGGTGACCCGACGGGTTCGTGGCCATGGCGCTTACATCTCGCGCCGGTACCTGGAGGCAGCCGACCTCTACGCCGGGCTGCTCATCGAATCCCCTGGTGACACCGACCGCTGGCGCGACCTGTGTTGGTCGCTTCGGCACGCCGGTCGTGAGGAAGTCGTTAGAACCTGGGTCCTCCACCCGGCCGAAGTCGTCGGTCTCGCCGAGGCGGTCGAGTGGCGGTTGGTCTCGTCCCGCCCGGCCGGCCTGCCCACTCAGCACGCCCAAACCACCCCGCTGACCCTGACCCTCGAACTCCTGGAGTGGATCGCAGATGATCTCCGTACTCGGTGAGCTCGAACTCCCCGACCTGACCTCGCTGGACCTCCCCGATCCGCTCGCGGAATACCTTGCGATCCGACGCGAGCACGGGCAGGTGCTCAACCTGTTGGCGGTGATCGACGGCAGCAAGCCCTGCCTCGACGACTGGATCCCCGTCGCTGCAATCGACCGATATTTGGCGATGTGCGACCGGTTTGGGCTGACGGTCCGTTCCGGGGTCCAGTTCGACGTGATGTCGCACGAGGACGCTGAGCAGACAGTCGGCAGCGGCACGCTGACGACCACTCGGGCGCGCGCCCGAGAGCTGGGAGACGCTCGGGGCTCGGTCCACGTCTTCGTCGGGCGTGACCCGGATGCGGTCGCCCAGACCTTCAATGCCGGTTGGTACCCATTGGTGGTCGGGGAGCGGGCGACCAGCAAGCCGTGGATCGACCACATCTGGTTTGGGGAGGGCCTCGGGTATCCCACGTGTTGCCTGGAGGCATTCGCACACCACAACAACTGGTCGGTGAACAACATGCCCTACCAGGCCGCCCGCAACACGGCGCAGCCGCACATGTTGTGCAACTCGATCATGCGGTTCACAGGCCTGACGTGGGCCCCGCACCTGCCGTGCAGATACGACTGCCCGGCGACGATCGAACAGTCGTCCCGGCTGCGACAGCTGACGCTGCGCGAGGCGCCAGCGCTGGTGCCGGTTGTCGACGGGCTCTGCACCGGCCGTTTCCTGCTCCTCTCGGAGTGGGAAGGCTTCGCGTTTCACCGGGCGGAGCCCGTCGACGGCGGCCTCAGCTATGAGGCGGTCTCGCTGGTGCCGTCCAACCGACCCAACCTGGCGCTGTTCGAAGCGTTGCAGCGAGGTGACCGCTGCGAGGTTCGGGACGATCTGGTGGTGGTGTTCGCTGGCGACCAGGTCGTGTGGGTCGAGCGATGCCGGGCAGATGGCTTTGCCCCCAGGGTGCCCGTCATGATGTCGTTCGGCGACACGGAGCAATGAGATGAGCGCACTTCTTGCGGGCGCCGGGGACCGAATCGACGAGCTGAAGCAACTCACCCGGGAGCTCAACCTGCATGTCCCTCCATCCTCGTTTGCCTCCAAGGTCAGCCAGGTCCCCTACGAGCAAGCGTTGGCGCCGATGTTGGCCGCCGATACCGGCCCGCTCCACCTGTACGTCGGTGTGCCGCTCTGCGAGGAGCATTGCCGGTTCTGCATGTACTTCTACGGACTCGCCGACGCCTCGGGCGCCGACGCCGAGGAGTGCGTTGCGTCGATGGAGACGTTCCTCGCCGCCTTGGCCGGCTCGGTCGAACGGCCGGTGGCGGGCATGTACGTGGGTGGCGGTACACCCACCGTCCTCAGCGCCGAGCAGATCCGCCGATTGCTGGCAGCGGTCAACGGCGCTTTCGAGTTCGAACCCAACAGCCAACAGACTTTCGAGATGTCGCCCCGCTCATTCAGCCCGGAGAAGGCTCGTGCCATCGCCGAGAGCGGGGTGCATCGGGTGAGCTTCGGATTGCAGTCCTTTGACCCGGAGCCGGTGCGTCGCGCGGGCCGTGGTTATGTGGGACCGGAAGCGGTCGGGGAGTTGATCCGTAGCTGCCTGGCCGTCGGAATCGACGAGATCAACGCCGACCTGATGGTCGGTCTCGACGGCGAGTCTGACGACAGCCTGTCGCGAAGCGTCGAGCAATTGCTCGACCTCGGCTGCCCGACGATCTCGATCTACCGGTACCGGCAGGCGCGGAAGGTGGAATTGGACGATGCCGGCGGGCTCGACGCCTACGTCGCCACCTGCGCGGGCCGGGTGGAACGCGCCGTCGAGATCGCCCGGTCCCGAGGGCGGGAGGTCAGCGGCCGGATCGATGGCGAACACATTCGTTTGGTCGCTCCGGGGGAACCCCGGTGGGAGGAACGAAACCTGTACGAAACGCGCTATCGGCCGCGCCTCCGAAACTCGCTCGTCGGGGTCGGCAGCGGAGCGCGCTCGTTTCTTCGCGACGAGGCCATGGTGCACTGCGCCCACCGCGCTGCCGACGGATTCGGGCTGTTGGGACGACCGGTTGAGGTGGAGGAGTGCGACGAGGAGGCCCGGGCCTCGGCGGCCTTGGTCAACGCGCTGTTTCGCGAGTTTGAGGTTGACCTCGATGAGCTGGCCCGGCAGGAATCGGTGGACCCGATGACCCACTTCGGCAGCCAGCTGGACCACCTGGTCTCCGTCGGCGTCCTGATCCAAGACGGTCAGCGCTTGGTGGTGGCCCCACCCCATCGGGGCGAATGGGCGTACTGGGACAAGTTGCTGTACCCGCCCGCGTGGCTGCAGCGACGGCGCCGCTCGTGGCGGCTCCGGGTGCGATGACCAGCCCTCTGAGCGACGGCGACGAGGCGTTGGTGGCGTTACCGGCCGCCGACCTGGCTGTCGCCGAGCTTGTCGAGTTCGCAGCGCGCAACGCCGACTGGCACGGCGAACGGTTTGCCGTGCCACCTACCGCTGAGGCCTGGGCATACGTGCTCGGCGACGTTTCCCAGCGCTGGTACGGGATCGTGGCGGGAGAGTTGGCCGCTGCCCGTGAGGTTCTTGGCATCGTTGTGTTTACTCGATGGTCCGGGCCCCCTTGGCGTTCGGCCGAGATTGGCTTTGGCGTCGATCGAACGATGGGCGGGCGCGGGTTGATCCAGGCGTCGGTGCCCGAAGTGTTGCGACGGCACCTTGGAGTAGACCTCCAGCGGGTCGAGGCACGGGTGCATCCCGACAACGGTGCCGCCGCCCGGTCGTTGGCACGGCTGGGGTTCTCCTTGGAAGGGCGGTTGAGGGGGTCGATCGACGCCGATGGTGGTCGAGCCGATCAGGACCAGTGGGCGATCGTCGCCGGGGACGAACTGACGCCGTCCGTGATCATCGCCGACCAAGCTCACGACGAATCATCCCGCTGAGCGGGGCGGCTACCAATGACAGGGAGAACCTCATGGGCGAACAACCTGCGGGCGACGTGCAGCGAGCTGAGCTTTTCTCAGTGCCGATGTGGACGGCTGCCGTCGAGCCGAAGACCGCGTGGATCAACGACCTGGTGACCGACATCGACGCGCTGCTCGATACAGGGGACCTTGACTTCTCCGAGAGCGCAGGCAACCAGACGCTGCCCAACCTTCAGGAGCGGCAGGAGCCCCACTGGGGCGAGTTCTTCAAGTTCGTCGGGTCTGCCTTTGAGGAGATCGCCCGGACGGCACCTCAGCTGCGATGGCCCCACCATGGCTTGCGCTCATGGGGGCTGCGGGTCGACCAAGCGAGCTCAGCCAAGGACCTTCGCCAAGGCCCTGGCCGCACGCTGCTGACCCATAATCATGCGCCGGCGCTGCTGACGAGCGTCTTCACATGCGAACTGCCGGACTTGCCTGCGGCCCAGGAGCTGTCGACCGTGTTCTACAACCCGGTCGCGCATGCGGTGTGCCCCTGGCAGGAGCGGGTCGCGTTGGTGTCGCCGAAGGTGGGTGTGCTCACCGTGTTCCCCGGCTGGATCGAACATGCGGCACCGTTGGTGGTTCCACTTGCGTCGGGTCAACGGCGGGTGATCATCAGCACCGACTATTTTCCGGAGATGTAGCGGTACCGACGGACCGGCCCGAGGCGTTCGTTTCGATCTACTCGTCCTGATCGATCATCGCCTCGTCGTTGACGAGTAAGAAGGTCGGCGTCGGGTGATCGCCGCCAACGATCACGCACCGAGTGCCATCGGATCGGGTCGCCGCACAAATGTTGACGGCTGCGGATCGCAGATCCGCACGGCCGATGACTTCGAAGTTATCGGCCTGTACGAGGCGAACCACACCGATCGGTGATGCCGTCGCCAGCAGGTCGTCGGCGACGGCGGTCACGCCCCATGAGGCCCCCAGCGGGTCGCCGGACGTTGCGGTGGTGGTGCCGTCGACGAGATCCCAGCGACGCATCGATCGATCGAATGACACGGTGATGAGTGCATCGGGCCCCGCCATCGTGCTCGCCCAGATCCGACCGGCGTGACCGGCCAACGATTGCGTTTGAAGGGTCTCGACGTCCCAGAGGACGACACGTCCGTCTTCAGAACCGGCGGCGACCACGGTTGGGCCAACCCGGGTCAGTGTCCGCCAGGGTGCGGGCGGGTCCTCCGCATACTCGGCGATCGGTTCCATGTTGGCGGCGTCCCACGCCCGAAGCCGGCCGTCGGCGCCGGCGGAAACCACCACGTCATCGAGCGCCGCAACGGCGCGGACCTTGTCGTGGGCCCCCTCCCGGGTGGTACGACCGGCCAACCGGCCATCGATGAGCCACCAGCGCCCCAGTGCGCCGCCGTCGCATCCGGCGATGACCAACCTTGCGTTTGAGGCCACCGCCCGGACCTCGGTCTCAGCCCAGGCCTCTCGGCCGAGGCAAGAACCGTCATCGACATTCCACAGCCCAAGCGACCCATCCTCGGACGCGGAAACGACGAGAGCGGGCCCGCACTCAGCCAACGACCTGATCCACCCAGAGTGGCCATGGGTATCCATCTCGGGGGCTTGTTCCGGCCAGATCCGGACTGTCTTGTCGAGGCTCGCCGACACCAGTCGCCCATCCGGGAACTCCTGCACCTGGCGGACCCAGCCGAGATGGCCGGTGCAGCGTCGAATCTCGGCGAGGTCGTCGGGACGCCAACACCGGACGGTCCGATCATCCGAGGCGGTGAGAACCGACCCGTCTCGGCGCAGCGACAGTGCACGGACCCTCGCTGTATGGGCGCGAACCCGCTGAAGATCCTCTCCGCTCGAGGTATCGATCGTGCGGAGCCCCCCGTCGAAGTCCGCAACCAGAAGGCGACCATCATGAAGGAGGAGCCCGTGGTGAACACCTCGGCGAGGGCCGAGGTTGGTGCAGGCGGGCGAGTCCTCTCCGAGCCGCCAGATCGCCGTGACGCCGCCGTCGTCAACCGTGCAGAGCAGCGAGCCGTCGCTGGCGATGTCCCGTATGGGCTGCTCGTGATGGCGAAGCTGCTGGACCGGGCGTCCGGTGTGGTCGCACAGTGAGACGAGCCCGTCGTAGCCGCCGATGGCCACCAGGTTGTCGCCGACCGGACAGATCGAGCGAATGGGGTGTTCGTGCACCCGCGAGGTGGTGGCGGGCCCGCCCTTGAGGTCGACCGTGCGTAGCACGCCGTCGAAGTAGCCGATGGCCAGTCGCCCGCTCTCGAGGACGGTCATTGCCCAGCTCACCTGATTGCGCCCATCGAGGACAATACGATCGATCTGGCCCTTCCTGCAGTTCAGGTAGAGGACGGATCCGTCGGCGAGCGACGCAACCGCGCCAGATCCGGCGGCGAGCAACCCGCGAAGCGAGGGCAGTTCGATGGACGCGGTCGGTTCCCCAGTCGTGGTACTCCAGATCCGCACCGTTCCGTCGGCGTCACCGGACACGATCAGGTCGTCGAGCAGTGCGAGGTGGCGGATGTCCCGCAGGTGGCCCTCGAGGACCATTCCCTCCGATGTCCGACGGGCGCCACGTTCCTCGATCATGTGGAGGCGGGGTGGGCCCGCCCAACGAGCGTGCTCCCGGACCGATGCTGCGACTAACTCGTCCTCGTCGTCGAACGCCATTTGGCGCAAGGACTGGCGACGCTCGGTGGGGGTGCCCTGCCGGTCGACTGCGAACGCTGCGCTTCGCAGGAAGGCGATCCATCGGCGCCGATCGTCGATCGTTGGTTCCAGCGTTGGATCGCCGAACGACTTGAGGGTCTCGATCGTGGTGGCCAACCCAGCCCCGGCGACGGAGTCTTCGATCTCGGCGTAGTCGAACATCGATGGCGTTTCATGCCTCAAGACGATGATCCTCGCTCACGTCGAACGATCAGCACACGACGGTAGTGATGAAGATGTTGATTGGTTGAACATCATATTGTAGCATCGATCTGATGCTACCTCACTCCGGGGTGGTCATCGAACCTTGGAGAAGTGTCGCATGGGTGTTCTGATAGTGGTCCTCATCATTGTTGCAGCGGTTGGGGGGATTGTGTGGACACATGCATGTGCGTCAAAAGCGAGGGCAGGTGTGGGTTTTGATCTTCCGGCCTCTCCCGACTTGGTGGTAGATGCAATCAACCGCGCCTTCTGTGCTGGGGCTACTGCCAAGGCAAAGGGGATGTTTTCAATTGCGAGCGTCACTCAGCAGAGCGCGTACCGGTTTCAGACGACCACCAGGCTTGGTGATGTTGGTCACATAACCGTTCGGCCGGGAGGCACTGGATCTCGCGTTGAGGCTGCAATCGACCAACTTTTCGTTGGAGCGAAGACGATGGGTGGTAACCAGGGACTTTGGGGTCTCTCGAAGGCGATAGTTAACGGACTCTACGAAATGTTGCGTATTACTCCGAGCGCAGGCAAACTCGACAGGTTTCAAAAGAGGATAGAGGGGCGCCTCCATAAACAGTTGGCCAAGTCGTCGGTCTAAGTCCAGCGGAGTCGTCAACTTGAATTGCCTGTTCTGCTAGGTGCGGGTGGTGCCGCGTATGGGCCCTTCGATCGTGCTGACTAAGTGATTCGAGCTGACCGAGCTAGGTGGTTTGAACGGCTGCATCCGACGATATGCTTCGAGAAGTCTTTCCTCAGGTCGGACCGAGCGTGATGTGGCAAGTCGCTCGCCGGTCATCTGGCGTCACTGCGCGGGCGATGATTAGTGTTGACTTATGTAGTGCAACTAGATTGAATCGGGGTTCAGAATGTACGTGGCGATCGCTCTTGTCGGCTTGTTCCTGGTGTGGGCGGTAGCCGTTCAGGTCGGTGCCCGGCGCCAAGAGGTCGCCGTGGTGTCGCTCTCGGGTCCCGAGGCCCAGGCTGTCGTCCAGAGCGTTCTGGGTGGAAAACGATTTCAGTGGGTGGAAGGACCTGGGCAGGTCAACGCGAAGCCCCGTCTCAAGTGGCGAGCTCCCACGATCTCGGTCGACGTCGAGCCCAGGACTGATGCTTATGGCTCCCGTATCGAGATCTGGTTGGGCGCCTTCCGGGTCCAGGCCGGACTCATCCAACAGCCGAACTATGCCTGGAGGATGAAGCGCAAGGTGCGTCGCCGGCTCGAGGCCGCTGACGCCCAGGCACTCGAGCAAGCCGCAGCCGGTGCGTCAGCCCCATCTGCCCCCGGGCCGGCTCCCGCCCCCGGGGTGGCGTCTCCATACTCGGGGCCACCCGTTCAGAATGATCCCGGCGCGGAAGGCTGGTAGTCGGGTCCGGGCCGGACGGTAGGCGGTGAGGGCTCGTTGGCGGCTCCTGGGGCCGATCTTGGTCGTGACCGCGGTGGTCTTCGGAGTGGGTATTGCGCTGACGATCAACCGGTTTAGCGACGCGGGCGGGCGCCGGGTCGACGCTCGCCCAGCACCAGCCATCGACGATGGTGCCGATGGCGAGGGCGGTGCTGAACACCGCGGGGACCCACCCGCAGAGGTGGGTCGCGGCCTCGGCTTCGTGGTGGCGGAAGGCGCCGACGGGATCGCGGTGACGGACGGCGAGTCGCTGACGACGCTCTCCTCGCTTCAGAACGACCAGAGTGCCCAGGGGGCGATCGCCGTGCCCATCTCCGAGACTACGGCGGCTGTGGTGACTCCCGAGGGCCTGCACATCGTCGATGCCGGCGGCGAACGCGCCGCCGCTCCGTGTGAGGGTTGCATGGGCGTGGCTGCGACCGGCGACCAGATCCTGACCGCCCACAGCGATGGGCCCGAGGATGACAGCTTCAGCATCGAGGTGTTCGATCACGACCTGACCAAGATCGACACGATCACGGGAAGCCGGATGTTGGAGGAACCGATCCGGGGAACCGGAGTTGGGATGGGGCACGACCCGGCGGTGCTTGCGGCATCGGCCGACGTGATCACGGTGGCCTATCTCTCAGAGAACAACAACGACGATGGCGGACCGTCGATCATCGCCCAGTACTCGCGTAGCGGCGCCCTGCTGAAGCACCTGAAGGTGGACGCCATGATCCGGGATGCGGCGGTCTCACCCGACGGTGAACTGCTGGCGGTCGGCATCCTTCGGGGCGGCGGCGCCTGCACGATCGGGTCGGACCCGCTGTTGCTCCGCCTGGACGGTTTGGAGACAATGACCCTGGATCCGGCGGTGGCGCCGGAGCTCGGCAACGACCTGATGTTCCTCGCCACCGACCTCGTCTGGGACGGCCAGACCCTGGATGTGACCGGGGAGGTCACCATGGACCTGTGGGCCGGCGACGGGCCGGGTGGCTGCGACGAGCATCCAGGACGGTGGATCGTCCGCTACGACCTTGAGTCCGGCGACACCGGCTACTACCCGGGCGGTCCGAACGTTGCCCGACGAGTGATCTGGCCCGGGTGCGTCACCACGCTGAACGTCAGCAGCGCCGGGACGACGTCGACGCTGACCGACCATTTCGATGGGGTCTCAACCGAGTTGGGGAGCTACAGCCGGCTGCAGCTGGGGTGGCCGGCGTCCGAGACCTGTCCGGTGCCGCCAGCGGCCCGCCCTGCCTCCTGGCCCGGCAACGCCGCATCCGAGATCTACTTCGTCGGCCAGCTCTACACCGGCGAGCTGTCGCTGCCTGGGACGGGTGACGACGCCGCGATCGCCACGGCGATGCCGCTGCAGCGGCCGGAGCAGATCAAGATCGCCTCAGGCGAGGGCTGGAACATCGACTCCTGGGAGGGTTGGGGCAGCGAGGAGGCCGTTGGCACCGGCCGCTACGGAAGCCACCAAGACTTTTCGGTCGAAGGCCGGGTGGTGCTCAGCGAACCGCGCATGTGTGGCAGCTCGCTGATGTACTCCACGATCGAGCAGCGCTGGGACTCCTTGCTGCCGGTTGTGGGCGAGCAGCCGGAGGCGACCATCCATCTCCAGGGCTGCACGTAGGCGCCGGGCACCGTTCGGCCGCCGACACAATCGCTGACGCTCGCAGAAACGTGGCGGCCGCTACGCCCCCGGAGATGCGACGACCAGTTGATGGTCGCTGGCAGCTTGGAGCAGCCGGTTGTCGTAGGCGACCAGCATCGGAGCGACCTTCGGCTCCAAGGCGCTGGCCAGGTGGACAGCGTCGAGCGAACGTAGACCAGTCGGTTGGAGCCGTCGGGCGCGATCGATGATGTGGGAATCGATTGGCTGCAGGTCGAGGCGGCGGCACGCCTCGACGGCCCGGTTGAGGCCGGTGTCGTGCGCCAGTTGGTAGGGACCACTTTGGGGGGTTTGCGCCACCTGGTATGGACCACCCTTGCGCCAGCTGAAAGGGACCACTTGGTGGGGGGTCTTCCGGGGTCGGTGTCCTAGACGCTGAACTGCCGTCGTTGCGTCTACGACCCGAAAGGCGGCGCTCAGTGGCATACCGGGAGGTTGCGGTGTTTGAAGTGCGCGATTATGCGGCGCGCCGGATTATGCGGCGCCGGCCACATTGAAGCCCGTGGAGCCCATGCGGGGCGGCGACCTCGACGGTCGTGGACGCCGCATAATCAGAGGGTGTCGAGGAACTCCAGGAGCGAGTCCGACGCCCGGTAGCGATGCAGCGTGCCGTTCGCGGTTGTCTGGTTGGTTCGCTCCAGGGCACGTTCTTTGAGCGTGAGGTCGGCGTGGAGGTAGATCTGTGTTGTCTCGATGCTGGCATGGCCCAACCACAGGGCGATGGTGGAGAGATCAACGCCGGCCTGCAGGAGCGACATGGCACACGTATGGCGAAGCACGTGAGGCGTGACGTGCTTCGATCCAAGTGATGGGCACTTGTCTTGGGCGACACAGCAGTGCCGGGTCACGAGCCGCCGGATCGCGTCCCGGCCGAGGGGCTGCCCGCGTGGCCCGGCGAACACGGGTGCTTCGAGAGACGAGGGAACCTCGCGTAGCCAGGCCTTCATGACCTTCGCGGTGGCACCAGTCAAGGGTGTGCTGCGCTGCTTGCGGCCCTTGCCCTGACACGTGACCTGGGCGCCCGCCCCGATGTCAAGGTCCTGGCGACGCAAGGCGAGGAGTTCCGAGACGCGTAGCCCGGTTTGGACGGCGAGGACCAACAATGCGTGGTCTCGGCGTCCGATCCGCGTCGACTGGTCCGGGGCCGCCAGGATTGCCGCAACCTCGTCGGGGTTGAGGAACGACACCTCGTTGAGTTCACAGCGCTTCTGGGGAATGGCAAGCACCCGCTGGATGACCGCCCCATGTTCGGGATGGCGTAGCGCAGCGAATCGGAACAACGAGCGAACGGCGGCGAGACGAAGGTTGCGGGTGCGAACCGAGACACCCCGTTCGCGTTCGAGGTGGTCGAGGGAAGCGCCGATCAGTGGTGCGTCGAGGTTGCCGAGATCCAGCCGGGATGGAGGTGTGCCGGACTGGCGTTGCACGAAGACGAGTAGCAGCCGGAGACTGTCACGGTAGGAGGCGATCGTGTTCGCGCTGGCATGGCGCTGTCCGGCCAGACGTTCAGTGAAGAACGCCTCCATGGTGGGAGCGAGCAGCGTCACGACGACACCCCCGAGGAGATCTCCAGACGGCGGGCGGCCAGGGCCAACAGCTCCGGGGTTGCGGTCAGATACCAGTAGGTGTCGGCCGGTTTGGTGTGACCGAGGTAGGTCGACAGCAACGGTAGGAGAGGGCCCACGTCAAGGCCGGCCTCATACCAGCCGGTAACGGTTCGCATGGCGAAGCTGTGGCGAAGACTGTGAAGGGTAGGACGACAACCCGGGGTGCGGCTCTCGAGGCCGGCTTCGCTGGCCAGACGCCGAAAGACCACCGAAATGTTGGAGTAGTGCAGCCGGGTCCCGACGGTGGACACGAAGAAGGCGGTGGTCACGGGGCTGGGACAACACCGCTGCCGGAGTTCCCGGTAGGAGACAAGGGCCTCGGTCGTGGTCGGGTGCACGACGAGCTCGCGGGACTTCCCGAACTTGGCGCCGCGCACCACCACCCTGGCTTCGTCGAGGTCGACATCATCGTCGTTGACGGTGATGGCCTCTCCGACGCGCATGCCCGTTACCGCCAAAAGACCGATCAGAGTGCGGTAGGTGGCCTTGCGCAGCGGCGACTGGAGTCCTCCGTCGGCCCGCATCACGGCGGCCACGTCAGCGTCGGAAAACAAGTACGGCTTCGCCCTGGGGACGACTGCGGGGATAAGCCCGACGGGAGGGACTTCGGCTGCGGGGTCGAACGCGGCCAGATGGCGGGCGAAGCCTCTGGCCACACTGAGCCGGCGGCGCCACCACCACGGTGTAGCCGCCGTTGGTGAGGTGGCCCACGCAAGGGCCTCGACGGTGGTGACCGTCGTGACATCCCGCTGGTCGAGATGGTCGAGGAACTGGCCGAGTAGACGTTCAGTCTCGATGAGTTTGAAACCGAGCGCTCGACGCACCCCGAGATAGTCCGCTGCGGCATCTCTGAGGTCGGTCACGCCGCACCTCCAGGCCACGACTGAGCGAGACCGCTCAGCGCCCGACGGTGGACCTTGGCGTAGATGGCCGTCGTGGCCGTGCTCGTGTGCCGCAGAACCTGGCCGATCTCGGGCAACGACGCACCCCCACCCAGCATGTGTGTGGCGGCGGTGTGACGAAGACGATGAGACCCGACTCGCCGAAGCCCGGCACGGTCACAACACCGATACACGATTTGGGTCACCGTCGCCGGCACCAGCGGCGTGTGTGGTGCGCCGATCCGACAAAACACGACACGATGACCAACCCGGGGTCGCCCCGTGCGCACATATTCCGCCAGCGCTCGTCCCACCTCAACGGGCAGCGGGAGCACATCGACACGTCCGGCCTTGCCACGAATGTGCAGCTCTCCGCCACGCCAGTCGATATCGTCCAGCTCGATCCCGGCGACCTCTCCCGTCCGCAAACCAAGACGGACTAGTGCAGTCCCGCGCAAATGACACGCGTGTAATCTGGTCGGGTTGTCGATCAGAGGAGACAAACAGTGTTCAAAGTGGCTGCGGTCGTGTTGGACGACAAGACCAGAGCCGAGCTGGAGGCGAGGGCGCGTTCCACGACGATGCCGGTCCGCGACGTGCAACGGGCCCGGATCATCCTGCTGTGCGCGGAGGGAGTGTCGATACGTCAGATCGGACTCCAGGTCGGGCTGGGCCAACACCGGGTGGGTGCATGGCGGAAACGGTTCATCGCCGAGGGTCTCGACGGACTCAACGACGAGCAACGCTCGGGTCGGCCACGCCGTCTTGGGCACGACGAACGAATCAAGATCGCAGCGATCGCAACATCGGAGAAACCCGACGACGATCCGGTGGCGACGTGGACCTACCCGGAAGTCACCGCCAAACTCAACGCGGAAGGGATGGTGGTGTCGGTGTCGCAGGTGTGGCGGATCCTCACCAAGATGGACATCGACCTCAACAAAGTTCGGGGTTGGCTGAACCGTCGTGACGACCCCGATTTCTGGGATCGGGTCCGGGACGTGTGTGGCCTGTATCTGAACCCGCCCGGCGGTGCGATCGTCCTGTCGGTGGACGAGAAGACCGCGATCCAGGCACGCTCACCGAAATACGCCGATCAGCCCGCCCGGCCCGGACAGCATCGGCGACGCGAGTTCGAGTACGGCCGTCATGGCACCGCGTCGTTGTTCGCCGCGATGGATGTGCATTCCGGGCAGGTGTTGGCCGAGCCGATCGACGGCAAGAACGACTCGATCAACTTCTGTGGGTTTCTGACCGAGATTGACCGGGTCGTCGACCCGGACCTGGAGATCCATGTGGTGTTGGACAACGGCTCGTCGCACCGGTCGAAGCACACCACGGCCTGGTTCGAGGATCACCCCCGTTGGGTGGCCCATTTCACCCCGCCGCACGCGTCGTGGGTGAACCAGGTTGAGTTGTTCTTCTCGATCCTGCAGCGCAAGGTCATCCGGGGTGGCAGGTTCGACTCGCGGGACGAGTTGATCACCAAGATGTTGAAGTTCATCGCGGACTACGACCAGACCGCCCGACCGTTCAAGTGGACCTACGCCGCCGACCCACTCAAAGCAGCATGAATTACATGAACGTTATTTCCGCGCGGCTGCACTAGCAACAAGAGCACCGCGTAGTCACGACGCCCGGCGACTGATCGACGGTCGCAACTCGCCAACAACGACGAAACCTCTGCCGGCTTCAACGGTTCCGGCAGCACCGTTGCGCCCCACCCGGCAGGCGTAGGCACCGCCTGGGCCAGGGGCCCATCGATCAGCCCCTCGAGATAAAGAAACCCCAGAAACGAACGCAAAGCGACTGCGACCGCCTTAGCCCAGGCGGAGCTGCAGCGGGCACCCTCCTCAGTCAAGAACCTGACCGCATCCCGGCCGCTCACACGACCGAGATCAACGCCGCCGCCCTCCGATGATCTCAACAAGAATCGGCGTGCCACGTCGACGTACCGCACAATCGTTCGCTCACCGAGCGCCCGTTCCTGAGCCAGATAGACCCGGTATCGGCCAAGCATCACCTCCAACGGTGTCGGGCCCGCCGGCGTGGGTATCGCCAACACGCCCACGTCTCGCAGATGATCCAACAGCAGACCCAACGCCAGGGGCGACACGAACAACACCCGAACCCGCGCCCGCCGCATCGCGAAGAACTCCTCGACCCGCTCAGGGGTCAGGTCTCCCGCACCGAGACCACGGGCCTCCAGCCATCGACTCAACTCGGCCAGCAATTGCAGCTTCAGTGCCACCGTTGCCGGCGCGTACTCGCGGTCCTCCAACTCCGCCCTGTATCCGTCGGCAAACCCGACCATCGGGCCAGTCACCCGCACCCGTGATGGATCGTTCATCGCTTCCCCCTCATCGTGTCCTGCAATGGAAGGAGGAAGCTTCGCGAGCCCTCTGATTATGCGGCGTCCACGACCATCGAGGTCGCCGCCCCGCATGGGATCCACAGGCTTCAATGTGGCCGGCGCCGCATAATCCGGCGCTCCACATAATCGCGATTATGCGGAAGTCCGCATAATCGCGAGGTGTTGAGGTTGTGGCTGGCTTGTCTGGCGTTCCGGAGGATCGCAGAGATGGTGCGGTGCGACCGGAAAACGGTGACGAAGATCGTCCGGATCGCGGAGGCCCACGGGCTGGTTCGCACCGACAGTCCGGATCGGTTGACCGACGATTTTGTGGGTGGGGTGTTCGCTGAGATGGCCCCGAAGGTTCCGGATCGCCACGGTGAGGCGTGGAACGGTCTGGTTGGCCATCGGGAGAAGTTGGAGGGCTGGCACGACGGCAAGGTTCCGGCGGTGAAGATCGTCGAGTTGTTGGCCCGCGACGGGGTGGTTGTCCCGGAGCGGACGTTGAACCGTTACCTGGCAGCAGAGTTCGGGTCACCGGAGCGGTCGACGGTCCCGGTTGTTGATGGTGAGCCGGGGGTGGAGTTGCAGGTCGACTTCGGTGAGCTCGGGAAGATGTTC
>MTKZ01002483.1_pt1 | contig 25529 bp, 25 predicted proteins | sample 1042781 | NCBI WGS metagenome assembly MTKZ01 (sample SAMN06212207, study PRJNA360539) | anaerobic digester metagenome | biome: Wastewater treatment plant; material: sludge; isolation source: anaerobic digester fed with sludge from wastewater treatment plant | place: Denmark: WWTP Viborg ... | reverse complement strand
ATCTTTCAGACAAAAAATTTCATCATTTACAGCACTAACGCCTCTTTTTCTTTATCCTGTGTTGGAAAGATCAGCTCTAACAGGTAAAAACCTTATTTGCTATGTGTTAATTAACTACTGATAACACGGATTACAAGGCTTGTACACGGACTGTCTCAAATAATAAAATTCGTGACTTTATCCGTGAGATCTGTGGAATCCGTGGTAAATATGTGATTCTGATATAACCAATGGATTAACGTAAAGTGATGCTGGCTGGTGCAATCCAGGATTTGATGTGTCTTAACAGCGCCAATCCTGAGCTCATATGGTACCATATCCCTTAATAAAACCCCATTTCTACGATGGGTATCTTTTATAGTAAACGTGAAAAATCAGCACTTCTGCTATACAACTTTAGCAATTGAAAGTAATTCTAAACTTCACAAAATGAAAATTTAATGCAAAATATGAGCAATTTGAATTTCCAATGTTCCACGTGGAACACCTTACCTTCCTAAGTACATTAGGAGGATATTAATATCTGAAGGAGAAACACCGCTGATCCTTCCTGCCTGGCCAATGTTCACGGGACGTATCCTTGACAGTTTTTGCCGTCCTTCAGTTGAAATTGAAAGCAGTTCCGAATACTCTATGTCTTCCGGGATCTTAACTTTCTCTAGTCTCTTTATCTTTTCAGCAATGACCCTCTCCCGCTGAATATATCCCTCATATTTAATTCGTATCTCTGCAGATTCGATTATCTCTTCAGCTTTTTCATCGTCCTGTTCCAAAACCTCCGTCAATCTCTTATCGGGATAGGAAATCGAAAGCTCAGTCAATAATGCCTTAAGGGATACCTGAGGCCGGAGGGCTATACCCACTGCCTTTTGCTTCTGGCTTAAATGAGAGGTCCCCGAACTCTCTAGAAATCCATTTACTCTTTCCGGTTCAATACTGGTTTGCCCGAGATATGTCACAATATTATTTACCAGGGCTTTCTTACGCTCAAGTTCTTTAAGTCTTTCCAATGTTGCCAGTCCTATCGCATAGGCCTTTTCTGTAAGCCTTTCGTCCGCATTATCCTGCCTCAGCAAAATTCTGTACTCCGCCCTTGCCGTAAACATCCTGTATGGTTCGTCGACACCCTTCGTTACAAGATCATCTATCAAAACCCCTATATAGGATTCATCCCTTCCAAGAACGAAGGGATCTTGATTCTTTATCCTTAGTACGGCATTTATACCTGCCATTATCCCCTGTGCCCCCGCTTCCTCGTATCCTGTAGTTCCATTTATCTGTCCGGCAAAATACAGTCCTTTTATTCTTTTCGTTTCAAGGGTCGGCTTTAACTGAGTAGGCTGGAAGAAATCATACTCTATCGCGTATCCTGGTCTGAAAATCTCTACTCTCTCAAGACCTCTTACCTTTCTCAGAGCCTTTAGCTGGACTTCCAGGGGCAGACTGCTGGCAAATCCGTTTATGTAATATTCTATTGTCTCCCTTCCTTCCGGTTCGATGAAAAGCTGGTGAGCTTCCTTTTCCTTAAATGTGACAATCTTATCCTCTATACTCGGACAATATCTCGGACCTCTTCCTTTTATCTTTCCTGTAAAGAGCGGACTGAATTCAAGACCTTTCCTCAGCTCTTCATGTACCTCTTCGTTTGTATGAGTAATAAAACAACTCATCGGTCCGGCAATGTTCCCTCCTCTTTCCAGATATGAAAAGCACCTTCCCTCCAGGTCACCTTTTTGTTCGGTCATTACCGTAAAATCGATTGACCTTCCGTCAATCCTTGCACTTGTCCCCGTCTTTAACCTCTCAACGGCGAAGCCAAGTCCGGCAAGCTGCTCACTTAGCCCGAACGATGCCCTGTCACCGGATCTTCCTCCTGTCTGGTTCACAAACCCTACATGCATCAGTCCGTTAAGGAAGGTTCCGTTAGTAAGAATAACAGCCTTCCCCAGAAACTTTGTTCCAAAGGAGGTCTCCACTCCCGCTACTGAACCATCCTCAATTATAAGCTTACGCGCCTCGTCCTGCCAGATATGCAGGTTATCCGTGCTCTCAAGTACCTTTCTCCATTCCACGCTGAAGCGTTGCCGGTCGCACTGAGCCCTCGGACTCCACATCGCCGGGCCCTTTGACCTGTTAAGCATCCTGAACTGTATCATACTGCGGTCAGTCACGATACCGCTCATTCCGCCCAAGGCGTCTATTTCTCTGATTATCTGACCCTTAGCAATGCCTCCCATGGCAGGATTACATGACATCTGAGCAAGCTTGGTCATATCCATGGTAATCAGCAGTGTTCTGGCGCCCATCCTTGCGGCAGCATGAGCAGCTTCACAGCCGGCATGCCCTCCTCCAACAACAATTATGTCGTAAACGAAATTCACCACTCTCCTTCTTTGTACTTTTCAAGCCATATTTCCTGACGGTCTATCATTTTCTTCCTGTCTTTGCCATTACTATCCCTGTATCCGCAAAGATGAAGCAAACCATGTATCATCACCCTTATAACCTCTTCGGTGTAACTTACCCTGTACAATGCTGCATTTTCTTTTACAGTACCGCAGCCGATATAGATCTCTCCTGAAATACGATTTCCTTCCCCGTAATCGAACGATATAACATCTGTATAATAATCATGTTCCAGAAATTTCCGGTTTATCTTAATCATTTCCTCATCTTCTGTAAAAATAAAAACAAGGTCACCCAGGATTCTGTTCTCCTCCCCGATGACCTTTTCCAGAAATCTTCTGACTTCCCCTGATCTTTTCAGCCTGAATTTTACATTGTCATAATGGACCCTTATGCTCAATTAGTAACCTCCTTAAAACTCATTGTTACACTGTTCCCCTTTTCATTGAACTTTATCGAATCGGCAAGCTTCGTCATAAGAAAAACTCCTCTCCCGCTCAACTCTTCAATATTCTCAGGCATAGTCGGATCCGGGATCGACTTGGGATTGAACCCTTCTCCCTCATCCGTCACTGTTATATTAATTCCATTATCCTCAAAAGCAATCTCCACATCAACTATCTTATTTGGATCTGACCTGTTTCCGTGTGTCACGGCGTTATTCACAGCCTCCAGGGCAGCTACCATTATCTTACCGTAGTTATCCTGCTTAACGCCGATCGCGCCGGTAATCTCATCAATGGCGTTTTCTATCAGTCTTAGATTTGAAAGTCTGGACTCAATTTTAAGTCTCTTGTACATTTTAGTCATTCCCTATTTTTCAATTACATCTGGAAAAGTTATGCAATTTCTAATTTTTTTTCGATATCCACAATTCCGGATCTAAATTAACTGTTTCCTCAGTTATCATAAACTTCAGAACTGATGTATTTCCCTTCGATGAATCACTGAAAACCGTGCCCAGTACCTGCTTTGTATCAACATTATCTCCCTGTTTTACCTGCACGTTCACAAGATTTGAATATACAGTATAAAAGCGGCCGTGTTTTACAATAATTGACATATTCGCTCCCGTAATCGAAAAAACCCTCGCCACTGTACCTTTGAAAACGGCTCTGACCGGCTCTGGTCCCGAGCTGGTGATTTCGATATCGGTATTGTTCTCCCTGACGTACTTAAGCACGGGATGATTGTGAACGCCGAAGTGACTTGTTATTATTCCCCTCTCTACCGGCCACGGGAGACGGCCTTTGTTTTCCTGGAAATTATCGCTTATCAGCCTCATCTCCGGTGTCATATCAGTTGTTCCTGCCTTTCTCTTTTCCTCCGCCATTATCTTCGACAGCTCTGATTCGATCCGCCTCGCTACCCTTCTCTTTTCCTCAAGTTCCCTTTGCAGCTGCTTCTCCTTGTTGCTCAGGCTTTTCACAACCTTCTGCTGATTACTCTGCTCGCTCTGAAGCAGGTATTTCTGCTGCTCTTCCCGAGTTTTAAGCTCGGACATCCTGACAAGATCCTCCTCCATTTTTTTCCTCGAAATCTCAATCTCACTCTTGAGCTCCATTATAATTTCCGACTGCGCTCTTCTGTACTTCGTGACCTGCTGCAAATATTTAAGTCTTTTGTATCCCTGATTGAAATCGCTCGCCGAAAGAACAAATCCTATTTCCCTGTTGCCTTTTGATGACCTGGAAGTACTTTGGACAGCCTTCTCATAATCCTTCTTAAGCAGGATCAGATCCGATTCCATCATCTCGACCGCAAGATTATTAAGCTCTATCCTTTCAGTAAGAAGCCCTATTTCATCCTGCAGACCTTTCAGTACAGACTCCCTCAGATTAAGTTTCCTTCCTATTATCTTGAGCTCGTTAAGACTTTCGCTTTTCTCTCTTGAAGTAGTCTTCAGCAGATTGTCCATATAGGCAATCTCCTCGAGTGTTTTCCTTCTCTCATCCTCGAGCTCCTTTCTGCTCTGGGCATCCGCATTATATACCAGGGAGCCAAGCAGAATCACTAAAACGAGCCACTTTCTCATCTGATCTTTACTACTCTGTATCCTGATCCCGGAACGAATCTTAGGCTCCCATTCCACGGACTTTCAATATTCTTAATTTCAATACTTACCTTCAGCGATTTCAGATCGTCATTCAGTTCTATCCGCTGCGGGATACGAGCACGGCCGGCATCAGCGAAATCACTGTATTCCAGTGTTATATTTCCACTTCTTACATCTCCCTCAAAATATGTTTTAAGGATTTTGTTCCGTGAACAATCGAATGTATATTCAATTCTCCGGCCTCCGTACCTGAAAACATCTGTAGCATTTCTGTCCCTGCAATTAAGCTTTCTTTTAAAGTCTTCATTTCCGATGATTACATCACCAAACAGTGCATATATCAATCCTGCATCGATCCCGTACTTTGAACCCAGGCTTTCAGCACTTCCGATCATCAGGTTCCGGTTTATCCTGTCATTTATGAGTATTGTATCGCGTGTAACAAGGCCCCTTCCGGCTTCTATTCCTGCCCGCGACCTCACAATAACCAAGAGGGAATCAGGCTTCCTGAAACGAAATGACGCACTTAATCTAACAGCAATATTCTCCTGTTCAATTCTCAAATCAGCTTTTGAAATGTAAAAATTCTCATTAGTAATGTTATTTCGCACTACTTCAGCAACGCTGTACTCAGTTCCTGTTTCCCCGGTTCTTCCCGCTGTTCTGTCCGCGGCCCTCCTTGAAGATCCACACCCTGATACTATCAGCAAAATAATTGCCGCCAATACTTTTATCTTTTGCAATTTTCTATCTCCTTTCTCAATTCTGACTTTGTTTCATCCTTAGCTATTGCAATCTCCCAGTTTACTGCAGCTTCCCTGCATTTCCCCATTTTCTTCAAAATAAAGCCGTAATGTTCATAATACTCTGCATCATCATTATCGTCCGACGCTATAATCCTTTCCATTATCCTCGCTGCCTCCCTTACCTTTCCCCTTTTATAGAGGACCCAGGCATAAGTGTCGAGGAAGGTATTGTTCTTTTTTTCCTTTTCTATAACCGTCCTTGCCATCTTTTCAGCCTCCTTCAGCCTCATATCCTGCTCTGCCAGATAATAGGCATAATTGTTCATAACCGTGAGATCTGAGTTGCTGATTTTCATGGCTTCATCGTAGGTCCTGAAAGCTTCACCGAAATCCTTCATTCTGTAGTAAACGTCGGCCCGCATTGTAATTACCTGCATCTTCAGCTCATTATTTGACCCTGCAAGTATCTCAGCCTTTCTTAATTCCCCTAGGGCAAGATCAAAGTTGCCATTTTCCATTGCTCCGCCTGCATAAAGTATCTTAGCAATAAAAGATCTGTTAAACCTGGTTGCAAACACATCAGCCCTTTGTTCAAGGGATTTAAAGTCCTTCATCTCATACAGAACAAGAAGAAGCCTTTCGGCAGCAAAGTAGTTTTCCGGTCTTAATCTTATAATCTCCTCCAGTCTCCCGGCGGCATCAGCATATCTTTTCTGGTTTTGAAGGAAGCCAGGCCTTAGAAGCATTATTATGTCGTCATTTTTGTTCTCTGACTCCAGAACCATAAGCGCCAGCTCCATCTGCCTGCCGTATGTTTTAATAATCTCCTGATCTTCAATAAGCTCAGAAAATAGTGCTAATTTATCCTCCCTTCCTATTCTTTCATTTACGATTATCACGTTAAGAAGATCAAATAATTCTTCATAGCTCTTCTCTTCAAGCAGGAAATCGCTAAGCGCCAACTGAATTGCAGGATTTCCAGGATTTCTCTCAATAAGTTCCCTGTATACACCCCTGGCCTTTTGATTATCACCCTCACTTTTGTAAATCTCAGCCAGGTATCCGTTAAAAACAATATTATCCCTGTCCCCTTCAAGAAGCTGTTCAATTTTGAGATGAGCTTCCCTGAACTTTTTCTCAGCCAGGAAGGTCTCTATCAGCGGCAATGTTGTTTCTTCGTTTACCCCGTATTTTTCGTCAAGCCGGCTAAGAATATTCCGTGCCTTATCGTAATCTCTGTTTTTTGAATATAATCGCGCCAGAGCAACCAGCAGTTCATCATTATCCTGGTTAGCTGCAACAGCTTTCTCATACCATAACAGAGCGCTGTCAGGCTTGTTCTCCTGATGGTATATACCTGCAAGGGTCATGCTGTACCACAGATTTCCAGGCTGAAGTTCGCCTGCCTTGCGAAGATATTTCTTTCCATTTTCCATATCTCCGTTGGAAAGAACGATCTGAGCCATTTGATAATATGATCCGTCACTTTCCGGATTCATCGCAACACACTGCTCAAACAGCTTAAGTGCATTTCCCGGATTACCTGTCAGCTTCTGTCTTATAGCTTCAACATAGAGATAATCAAAGCCTGCCGTGTTATATTCCCTTCCTGCCTTCAGTCCGGGAACTATCTTTTTACTGCAGGCACCCAGAATTATCTGCGCAAATAGTATAATTACCGCTATTTTCCTCATTCCCGCTATTTTCCATTATTTTGAAATCCTTCATCACCTGTTTCCATCCCTGAAGGCTCTTTAAGCTCCCACTGCAATGTCTTTTCATTCCCTATACCTTCCATCTGATATAGATTTACATCGTCCTTCATAAGCAATTTGCCGTACTGCCAGCTTAACAGAATGTTATATAAATCAATCTCCTGACCTGCATCAATCGTGCCAGGACAGTTCAGTATACTGATTCCCCTTTTCTATGCCCGTTAACTTCAATCTGCCCGCCGTCCTGTTAGTATTGTTATTATTCCGTCCCTGTACTGAGCGTATGCAATGAAGATTATCAGCAATCCCGTATTGACGATCATCTCCGTCAGCATATTGGGAAACCTGATCAGACCTGCCAGAATTACCATTCCTGTCGCCAGCGCAAAATACGGAATGAATTGTTTCATGTTGTAATCAACCCTGTACCTCTTTTCAGCAAAAATGAAAGATAGTATTATCATTGCCGTGTAAGAGGCGATATGAGCCCATGCGGAGGCCATATAGCCAAAGTAAGGTATGAACAATACATTTACCGCCACAGTTACGAAAGCTCCTGCAAAAGTAATATAAACCGCAAAAATAGTCATATCATTGAGCTTGTACCAAATGCTGTGGTTCACATATATGCCGTAAAGCAGGTATGCCATGCTTATAACGGGAACAACGTTAAGCGCATCCCTGTAGTTCACGTCAATAAGGTGTTTAAAGACCGATATGTACAGATTAATGAAAAGGAAAACGATCAGCATGGCTACTATAAAGTACTTCATTACCTCCGAATAGGTTGATTTTGCATCTGCTCTTTTTGCCCTTTCGAAGAAAAAAGGCTCTGCCGCAAACCTGAACATCTGAATAAATAGTGCCATTAGCACCCCTACCTTATATCCTGCCCCGTATTTCCCGAGGATGGCGAGACCCTCAGGATCTCCTATCATTCTCCTCAGTATCACCTTGTCAAGAACGTCGTTAAGCGTTCCGCTCAGCCCGGCCAGAAGCAGGGGAAAAGAATAAGCGATCATCCTGTACCATAATCCTCCTGCAAAAACCCATTTAATGTCTGCAATCCATGGCAGCAGCAATACCAGTGTAAATCCGCTTGCAACAAGATTGGCAAGAAAAACATAACCGACTTTATAATCAGGATTGTAGAAATCCCTGAACCATCCCGTGCTTCTCTCCCAGATTCCCGGAGCTATCTTTAGCAGGAAAACCACAAGAACAATTGTGACAACTACGTTAATGATCTTGATAATACTGAAAGCAAGCGGCCTGTTTTCCTTTCTGAGCCTGGCAAAGGGTATTGCAGCGAAAGCATCTATAGCCACTATTCCCGCGAACATCCTTATATAATCGTGATGCCCGCTATAGTCCATAAAAGCAGCTACAGGTCTTATGAATACATTTACCAGGATAACAAAAACCACGGATGTTATGAAAAGGCTTATAAGGGCCGTGCTGAAAACCTTTTCACTTTCATCGCTTTTCTGTGTGAAACGAAAAAAGCCGGTTTCCATTCCGTATGTAAGAAGCACCAGGAGTATTGCCATCCAGGCATAAAGCTCGGTAATAACACCATACTCGCTTAATTCCCTGCTGAAAACCCTTGTATAAAAAGGAGTCATCACGGCATAATTCAGAAATCTGGGTATTATGGTACCCAGACCGTAAACAAGCGTCTGCCCTGCCAGCTTTCTGACTTCCTTCATGTCTGCTAATTGAATGCAAATATAGCTCTCCCCTTGCAATATGACACTGTTTCATATTGTTTGACAGGAAATTGCTCAATTTGATCCTGAATTTTACAAGTATCGCCCAAAGTTAAATATCTTTGCCCTCAGATTAGCAGAACGTTATTAACCAAAATATATATTTCATGAACACCCAGCAAAGACGTATCTTTTCCCTTTTGAGTCTCTTTCTTCTTTTCTCATGCAACTCGCCCGGAGGAAACGAAAACACTCATGTCATTATAAAAACAACTGAAGGTGATATGACTGTCAGGCTTTACGACAACACACCGGTCCACCGCGATAACTTCATAAAGCTTGTCGAAATGCGGTTTTATGAAGGAGTATCCTTTCACCGTGTGATAAAGGATTTCATGATCCAGGCAGGAGACCCGTCGACAAGGACAGGGCTTACAAAGATTCAGCTTGACAGCCTTTCAGATTATACAATCCCAGCCGAATTCCGTAAGGAGTATTTTCACAGGAAAGGAGCTCTTGCAGCCGCCCGTATGGGAAATGATGTTAATCCTGAAATGCGGTCATCGGGAACACAGTTCTATATTGTCCAGGGTAAAAAATACTCCGCAGCTGAGCTTAAAGCAACAGAAGAAAGGATAAACAGCAATATACTTCAGGCTCTTTTCAGCCGCCTCCTCCGGGAAGCAGCCGACAGCGCCCGACTATCCGGAAATCCCTTACAGGATTCTGAAATACAAGAAATTGCCTCCATGAAAATGTTCGAATATCTTACCACGCAAGGGGATTACAAGTTTTCGGAAGAACAGATCGCCGTATACGAAACCACAGGAGGTGTCCCCCGTCTTGATGCTACTTACACAGTTTTTGGAGAGGTGACCGATGGTATCGAAATTATTGATAAAATTGCATATGTACAAACTGACCAGACAGACAGGCCTGTGAAAGATGTCAGGATAATCGAAATGAAAATTGTCCGTAAATAATTAATATTCTGATTTTAAATATATTATAATGCTCGAAAAAATAAACCAGCTTTCTGCCGAGATAGGCTCGCTGAAGATCACATCATCTTCAGAACTTGAAGAGTACCGAATAAAGTATCTTGCTAAGAAAGGTATTATAACAGCACTTTTTGATGAATTCAGGAATGTACCCGCCGAAAGCAAGAAGGAAGTAGGCCAGAAGCTTAACAGTCTGAAGACCACTGCACAGGAAAAATACAACCTTCTCAGGGGCAGCCTGGGATCATCAGGCGGACAGAAGCTTGAAAATGACCTTACCCGACCAGCTTTCCCCTTTCCTTCCGGGTCACGTCATCCCATTTCAGTAGTAAGAAGGGAGATTATAAGCATCTTTTCCAGGCTGGGATTTTTTGTTTCCGAAGGTCCTGAGATTGAAGATGATAATCATGTATTCACAAAACTGAACTTTGCACCTGAACATCCTGCGCGTGATATGCAGGATACATTCTATATTTTCAGGAATTCATCGGAGGATTCAGATCCCGGTGATATCCTTCTTAGAACTCACACCTCATCGGTTCAGGTCAGGGTTATGGAGAACCGGAAACCTCCGATAAGGACTATTTCTCCGGGCAGGGTTTTCAGAAATGAAGCCATATCTGCCAGGGCACATTGTATCTTCCACCAGATTGAAGGGCTCTACATTGATGAGAATGTTTCGTTTGCCGACCTGAAGCAGACTCTTCTCTATTTTGCCAGAGAGCTCTACGGAAAAGATATCAGAATAAGGCTCAGGCCATCTTATTTCCCTTTTACTGAGCCTTCGGCTGAAATGGATGTAAGCTGCAACCTCTGCGGAGGGAAAGGCTGCAATGTATGCAAGTACACCGGCTGGCTGGAAGTTCTGGGCTGCGGTATGGTACATCCCAATGTTCTTGAAGCATGCCACATCGACAGCAGGAAGTATACGGGCTTCGCTTTTGGCATGGGCATAGAACGCGCTGCAATGCTAAAGTATCAGGTTAATGACCTGCGTCTCTACTTTGAGAATGATCTGAGATTTCTTGAACAGTTCAGAACGGCCATCTAGGAAGGGCGAACTTTATTTGAAGGGTATTGTTATTGTTAAATGAATAACACAGCAGGAACATGAAACAACAAGATGTCTATCTGCCCCTCTGCGGGAAATGCGCTCCTGAAAACGGATCAATCTTCAGGAACCTTACTCCCGATGAAATTGAGATGCTTAACTTCGAGAAGGACTACAGGCAATATAAAAGAGGTGAGGTGCTTTACCAGGAAGGAAACAGGATAAGCGGTTTCTATTGCATTCACAGAGGCATAATAAAAGTCTATAAAACCGGTTTTGACGGAAAGGAACAGATAATCCGCTTTGCCAGACCAGGTGAAATTATAGCCTACAGAAGCGTTCTAAGCAATGAGGTAGCCTGTACTTCGGCCCGGGTGATAGAAGATTGTGAGGTGTGTTTCATCCCGTCAGAGATTCTGGTATCCCTCATCAGGACGAATTCAGCTTTTGCCCTGGATCTTCTCAAGCTGGCATGCCATGAACTGGGAGAAGCGAATTCCTTTATAACTGACATAGCCCAGAAAACTGTAAGGGAACGCCTTGCTGAAATTCTTCTCCTTCTCGTCAACGACTTCGGACTCGACGATCAGAATCATCTCAAGATCATGCTTACCAGGGAAGAGCTGGCAAATATCGTTGGAACGGCAACAGAGTCTGTAATAAGACTCCTTTCAGAATTCAAAGCCGACAAACTTGTCGAGCTTAACGGACGTAAAATAAAGATAATCAATAAAAAAGGACTGGAAAAGATAAGCAATGTTCTAACAAGGTCCTGAGGCATACATCGCATGATCTTTCAAAACAGGCTTCCGTTCAGATCGCGGCCGTACACCTTTCCAAGGTGCCTGTAGGCGTGCTCAGTTGCTTCACGGCCACGCGGTGTGCGTTTCAGAAAACCTTCCTTTATAAGAAATGGCTCGTACACCTCTTCTATAGTCCCGCTTTCCTCGCCTACTGCAGTTGATATCGTATTCAATCCTACGGGTCCTCCCCCGAACTTGTCAATAATTGCAGAAAGGATCCTGTTATCCATTTCGTCAAGTCCGTGCTGGTCGATATTTAGCGCTGTAAGTCCGTAACGGGTTATTTCAAGGTCGATCTTACCCGATCCTCTCACCTGAGCAAAATCCCTTATCCTCCTCAGCAGGGCATTTGCTATTCTCGGCGTTCCCCTGCTGCGCATTGCGATCTCAGCGGCTGCATCATCGCTTATCTCAATATTGAGTATTCCTGCCGATCTCTTTACTATTCCCGAAAGTATATCGTGATCGTAGTATTCAAGGTGGAAAGTAATCCCGAAACGTGCCCTTAGCGGACTTGTAAGCAGACCTGAACGGGTTGTTGCTCCGATAAGCGTAAAACTGTTCAGTGAAAGCTGAACCGACCTTGCACTGGGCCCCTTGTCGAGCATTATGTCAATCTGGAAATCCTCCATTGCCGAGTATAGATACTCCTCTACAACCGGGCTCAGCCGGTGTATCTCATCAATGAAAAGCACATCCCCTTCCTGAAGGTTGGTCAGAAGACCTGCCAGATCGCCGGGTTTGTCAAGAACCGGACCCGATGTAACCCGCAGGTTCACCTGGAGCTCATTGGATATTATTGCCGCAAGGGTTGTCTTTCCAAGTCCGGGCGGACCATGAAGCAGAACATGGTCAAGCGATTCCCCTCTCCTGCGTGCAGCTGTTACGAAAACAGAAAGATTATCTATTACCTGCTTCTGACCCCTGAAATCGCTGAAGGTAACAGGTCTGAGCTGTCTTTCAAATTCCCTGTCGGTTTCGGTAATGGATTCTTTCCTTATATTGAAATGTTCGTCCATCAGTTCTTTACGGTAGTTCAAACAAATTCCCGGAATATTTCCCTTAAATCTTAACTATCAGAAGTATTTCCTGCAAAGGTGCAAAATATTTTACTTTATCAGTCTGACGTCGCTTTCGGGAAGATTGATTTTAACTCCGTTTATGCTGGTTTCGATATCGTCCTTGTATGTTATGGCAAGGATCTGTATTCCTTCCTCATCATATTTCTTCCATGTCTTCTGACGTATTCCCATCCTGTAATACTGCTCTTCCCTAGGCCTGCCGTTTTCATGATAATNNATAATAAGATTTCCACAAGCCGTCTCTAAGTCCGATGATGTAATTTCCTTCTTCTGTATTGTCGCCCGATTTGTATTTCCATTGTCCGTTCTTTTCACCATCGGTGAACTGCCCTCTTGCTATTATTTCGCCTGTCCTGGAATATTCGGTGAAAATACCGTCGCGCTGTCCCTGAAAGTATTCCTCCTCCCTCAGTACTTCTCCTGTCTCATAATACCATGTCCACAGACCGTCAGGCCGTCCGTTGTTGTATGAACCTGTCTGCTCAAGCTTTCCGGCATTGTTGTAGAACCTCCATATTCCGGTCCTCCTGCTGTCGGTGTACTGTCCTTCTGCTGCGGTTTTCCCGTCGGGATAGAAATCCTTCCACCTTCCGTTATATCTTCCCGCTTCATCAACAATCCCTTCCGAAATCAGCAATCCGTTATCGTTATAGACCTTTGAATTTGTAACTTTTCCGTCGGACCCGAATTCACGATGAACCCCAACAGGTATTTTGTTCCGGAACGGTCCGCTGTAAACAAGCCGGTTGTTCTGATCATACCTGTTTTCAATTTCAATATCCGGTGCATCCTCTACTTCCGACTTTACTACAGCTCCGTTGTCGTACAACATTGTAAGAACAAGTATTCCCCTGTTATCGTACTCCTTGTAATACCCGTGAAGCTGATCATCCCGGTAGTTCATTTCCGATCTTATCCCCCCTCCGGGATAGAACTCCTTCCACTCACCCTGTTTCAGGCCCTTGTCGTCGACCCTGTTGATCCTCTCACGGCTTATAAGAAAATCATTGTTGTATTCAAGGAAGGTAATCACAGTGCCATTTATGTCGAACTCCTTCGACAGTCCCTCCTTTTTACCGTTATTATATGTGATTGTTTGCCTTATCTTTCCGCCGGGAAAGAAGAATGTTTCAGTTCCTTCCTTTTTATCAGCAACATACAGTTCCCTTGAATACACATATAATCCCTCAGCCGGATCTTTCCTGTACTTATATGAGTATCCGTTCCTTTTTCCGAAAAGATAACTTATCTTTTCAAGCGTATCGCCTGTCTGGTCAAAGAAGACCCAGATGCTGTCGAGCTGAAAATTCGTATAGCGTCCTTCCGATTTCTTTACCCCTGTTACATAATAGCTAAGCCAGAAACCCTCGGGCTTTCCGTTTTTAAACAGGCCTTCGCTTGATATGGAGCCGTTGGGATACCTGAAAACCTGGTATCCGTCCTTTATTTCATCGGATGTCTGTGCAGAAAGAATGTATCCTGCAAAAAGAAAAACAATAAGATATATTATTCTTTTCATGATTCAGAGACCCAGTTTTTCAGATATTTCCATCATTCTTATTATAGGTTTCCTGGCTTTCTCAAGAATTTCCTCTTCAATCATTATCTCAGGTTCTTCATTGAGAAGACACTTATAGATCTTCCATGGTGTTATAAGCTTCATAAAGTTGCATTCGCTGCACCCGCACGTTGAATCTTTCGGAGGAGCCGGAATGAAATTTTTTGAAGGGTTTGATTTTGTCATCTGATGAATAATACCCGGCTCAGTGGCAACAATATATGTTTTTGAATCATCCTTTTTCGTGAAATTAAGAAGGGCTGATGTTGATCCGGTAAAATCGGCGATCATTCTTACCGGAAGTTCACATTCAGGATGAACGATAATTTTTGCATCCGGAAATTCCTCCTTAAGACGAATTATTGCCTCAAGTGAGAATTCCTCATGTACATGACATGCACCATTCCATACTTTGATATCGCGCCCTGTTTTGTTTACAATATAATTGCCAAGGTTCCTGTCAGGTCCGAAAATGAACTTCTCCTCTGGCGGAAGCGATTCAATTATCTGAACAGCATTTGAAGAAGTGCATATTATATCTGAAAGCACCTTAACGTCAATGTTTGTATTGACATAAGTTACAACTGTTCTTCCCGGATTTTCATCAATGAACTTTTTAAAATCCTCTGCCCTGCAGGAATCGGCAAGCGAACATCCGGCATTCAGATCGGGCAGAAGGACCTTCTTTCCGGGAGAAAGTATCTTTGCCGTTTCAGCCATGAATTTAACACCTGCAAAAAGAATAATATCAGCATCATTTGATGCAGCCTTCTGCGAAAGAGCAAGACTGTCACCGACAAAATCTGCCAGATCCTGAATGTCTCCTGTCTGATAGTAATGAGCAAGAATGATCGCATTCTTCTCCTTTTTCAGACGAAGTATTTCCTTAAAATAATCAATATCTCTGTTTTCTTTCATAAAAACTTCCTGTAATAATCATCTGACAATTAACTTTACAAGAATAGCCAGTGTACTTTGTTTGCCAACTTTCAAATTGTTGCTGAAGCCTGCTGTTTCATTTCCTGAACTCTATTCCCTTTGTAATTAAAGAACTTCATTGGAGTTTTTTAAGGAATTTCAACTTCCGTCAATTTTATTATCCGCGTTAAATCATAAATGATAATAACACCGACTTCAAAAATACTAATCCCTGGCACAAAAAAGCCTTATCAACAACCATTAAGTTTTCATTATTATCAACTAATTAAATTTTAATTTATAGATGTTGTTTAATATATCCTGTTAATAGTGTTGAAACAAAAAGCAGATTTATCTTTCACTTTTACCAATTATTATCCGGTTAACATGTTATCAACAGCTCAAAAAATATACCATTTTTGGTAATCAAACATTTAGCAGAATAATTAACAATTGTTGAATTCAGGTTACCAATACATCAAAAGAAACAAAAATACCCTGCCTGATGTTTATTTAAGGTTAAAATCCGGTAATCAGGCGATAAAAACTTTTTCAAATAATTGAGATAAGAGTCAGAAATGGCTGAAAAAGTTAATAAAGCAGAAATTTTAACTGTTTAAGGATAGTTTATGCACAGTTTTCTTATAGCAATTGTTGATTAGTTGTGAGCAAAAGACTTTATAAATCAACATTATTTTATTTTGACCGATCAAATATGTTAATTTGCAGATTCACAGGAAACAGAAAAAAAGCATTTATTACATGCAGAAAAAAGTTGCCATAGCTTCGGACCACGCCGGTTATTATTTGAAGGAGAAAATTATAAGATATCTTATTGATAACAAGGTTTCCGTAAAGGATCTGGGTTCCCACAGTTATGAACCTGCCGATGACTATCCCGATTTCGGACATCCTCTTGCAGAGGCGGTGGCGGGAGGCGGGTTTGATCTTGGTATATCAATATGCGGCACAGGTAACGGAATAAACATGACTGTTAACAAGCATCAGGGTATAAGGAGCGCTTTATGCTGGAATGAGGATATAAGCCGTTTTGCCAGGGCCCATAACGATGCAAACATATGTGCGCTCCCGGCGAGGTTCATAAATGAATCTGAAGCCTTTCTCATTGTAAGGGCTTTTCTTGAAACAGAATTCGATGGAGGACGTCATAAAAGACGGATTGATAAGATACCTTTGAAACTATACTGATATGCTTTCAAATTCGAGCAGGTATGCGATAAGAGCCATTCTTTACCTTGCAGGCCGCGACAAATCAAAAGGCAGCATCGGAATCAGGGAAATATCTTCAGCACTAGGCCTGCCGGCACCTTATATGTCAAAAATACTTCAGCAGCTGGCGAAGAACAAAATGCTTAACTCCGTCAAAGGACCCAACGGAGGTTTCTCAATGCATCGCAAGCCTGAATCAATAACTCTTTACGATGTAGTGAAGATAATAGACGGAGATGCTGTTTTCAGAAACTGCCTTATTCACGACGGATCATGCGGAGATGTGAAAAGGTCGAAAAAGGTATGCACTGTTCATGAAGAATATTCTGTGATCAGGAAGGAAATCAACACTTTGTTCAGGAACACCTCTATTGCAGAACTGGCAGGAAGAGCCTCTGATACTGAGAATATTTTTATCTGACCTGTTTCTTGTAGTAGGGTTCAAAAAAGAGCCACAGGCAAACCGCAGAGGCAGTACCTGCTGTATTGAACATTATATCAATAACGTCGGCCTTACGGTTGTCGGTGAATCCCGACTGGAAAAGCTCCATGAGCCCTCCGAAAAATACAGGTATAAGTGCTACTATGATTATCTGCCTTGTGTTTGTAAAAAGATGCCTGTGCTCGAGTATTATAACTCCCATAAACATAAAATACAAACCGAAATGAACGAATTTGTCGAGATAGCGAATGTCAAAAAAACCTGCTTTCTCGAAAACCTCAGCATTTGCCAGGCTTAAATAGAGAATAAGCAGTGATGTTAAAATTGAAAATTTGTTCTTTCCTATCATTTTTTCAGTTTGGGCCAAATTTAGGCATTAGAATGATATTTTCTTTATAATTTTAAAGGTTTCATGCGATCCTGATGGCAGGCATTTACATACATATACCGTACTGCAAGAGTTTCTGTTCCTACTGCGATTTTTACCATGTTCTTCTTCCTGAAGATACAGAACCTCTTATCGATTCCCTGGTAAACGAGGCCTCGCTTCGGAGAGGATACCTGGCAGGAGAAACTGTTTCTACAATCTATGTCGGTGGAGGCACTCCTTCTGTTCTGCCAGCAGGACGGACAGCTTTTCTTCTTGATAGCATAAGGAAGCTTTTTGCGGTTGTAAGCGGAAGCGAGATTACCATTGAGATAAATCCCGACGATACCGACACTGATTATTTGAAAGCTCTCCTCGACAGCGGATTCAACAGAATAAGCATTGGTGTCCAGTCGTGGCGCGATAGTGATCTCAGGCTTCTCAACAGGCGCCACACGGCAAAACAAGCTTCCGTTGCAATCGAATCGGCCCTCAATGCGGGCTTTGCAAATGTATCCGTCGACCTTATTTATGGAATACCCGGACTCGATGCTGAAGCCTGGGCAGCTAACCTCGACAGAACGCTGGCATACGGAATCCAGCATCTTTCAGCTTATCATCTTACCGTTGAACCGGGAACCCTGCTGTCAAAAATGAAGGAAAGAGGTGCTTTTAACGAAATGGATGAAGAGGACAGCAACAACCAGTTCAATATCCTTGTTGAGAAAACGGGATCGGCCGGCTTCATCCAGTATGAAATATCAAACTTCGCACTGCCGGGATTTTTTTCGATCCACAATTCCAATTACTGGCGCCAGGTGAAATATCTTGGACTGGGCCCGTCGGCACATTCTTTCAACGGGTACTCGCGCCAGTGGAATGAGCGCGACGTAAAGCGATATATAAAAACGGTAAAATCGGGTATTCTGAACTTCGAAAGTGAGGAACTCGACAGGAGAACCAGATTCAATGAATACATAATGACCTCACTGAGAACGGTATGGGGAATCAATCTCGAATACGTGGAAGAGGTCTTTGATAAGGAAGGATATGACTATATTGTTAACCTCTCAGGAAAACTTGTTGACTATGGCCTTATGAAGCAGGAAAAAAATACCCTGGTCCTTACGAACCAGGGCAAAATGATATCTGACAACATCATAAGTGAACTTATGCTTCCAGGCGACGAATGATCATCTTTTCGCCAGGGCAAATGTTGTCCTTCCTATTATGTTGTTCTCGAGGTACAGCTCAACACTGTATGTGCCTTCAATGAAATCCCCGGTATTGTCAAGGAATATGCACATTTCAATATCCTGATTCATGTAATCGACCAGACGGCTTGCCGAGTATACAAGCTTGTCACCGTTGAAGTCGAAAAGATTGTCGGGACTTGTTGTAATGACAAGCGAATCAGGTCTTATCACCCTCATGAAAACTTCTTTTTCACCGGCAGAGGCTATAGGATTCTCGCGCAGCGTGAAACAGATCCTCAGCTTGTCGATGGCATTTATCCTCGATGTCTCCTTTCTTTTCTTGTTTAGCGTCACGGCGTTGATATCCTTTGCCTGAATGACCGATGCAACGGTTACTTTCGATGTAAGCTCCTCCCTGGCTTTTTCAAGTTCCACATTGGTGGTCTGAACCTGTGTCATCTGCTGCTTTATATCGATGTTTTCCGCAACAAGCTGCTGGTTTATCGTATTAAGAGAATCGATCTGAACAATATATCCCTTCATGATATCTCTCATGGTTCCGATCTCTGCCCTGTACTTCCTTATAAGCTGAACATTGGATGCATTTATTGACAGAAGCTCAACAATCCTTTTCTTCTCCCTCTGCAGGTTTGCCATCAGCGTGTCGTTGTCGGTCTTAAGAGTATCATAACCGTGTACCATGAGCCTCAGTTCGTTGGCAAGAGAATCCTTTTCCTGCGTCAGCACCGTTTCCATTTCTACCATCTTACTCTTCTGATCGAAATACATTACAACCAGAAAGATCAGGGCTGCAGCCAGAATTACAGTGGTAAAGATCATTGCGATCGGGGCACTCTTTTTCTTTGGCTGTTCTACCGGGGTGAATGTGTTTGTGTCTGTCATTTATTTGCCTGTATTTAAAATAAATAATAATGCAAAAATAATAATATCATTGAAATTATAATATATATCCGTTTCAATGATTATTTTTACTCGCGTGATTCAATTTATTAAGTAGTTAATATTCAATACTATGAGCGGGTTTTTCGGTGTGGTTTCAAAAACCGGTTGTGTTGAAGATGTGTTTTATGGAACTGATTACCATTCACATTTGGGGACAAAACGGGCGGGTATGGTCTTTATTGTGCCTCAGAAAGGTTTCAGGAGATCGATACATAACCTTGAAAATGCCTATTTCAGGAATAAGTTTGAGGATGAACTGTCGGAGTTCAGGGGTAATTCGGGAATGGGAATAATAAGCGATACCGATCCCCAGCCGATACTCTTCAGCTCGCATCTGGGGCGGTTTGCGATCGTTACTGTAAGCCGCCTTCTTAACCTCGGGGAACTTGAAAAAAGGTTCCTTTCCAAAAAGTCTCACTTCACCGAGAACTTCGAAGGGAACATAAACCCGACCGAGGTGGTTGCAAACCTCATAACCGAAAAAGATGATTTCGTATCGGGTATCGAGAATGTGTTCGCGAATATCAGTGGTTCGTGCTCCCTTCTCATTCTTACCGAGGACGGAATTATCGCTGCCAGGGATAATCTTGGCCGCACTCCTGTTGTTATCGGAAAAAAAAACGGGGCGCATGCCGTGGCTGTCGACACCTGTTCCTTTCCCAACATAGGGTATGAGACTGAATATTTTCTTGGACCGGGCGAAATTGTCCATATGAAAGCCGATGGCTTTACCAGGCTCCGCGAGCCCGGCGAAAAGATGCAGATATGTGCTTTCCTCTGGGTTTATTACGGTTACCCGCCTTCGTACTATGAGGGAATAAATGTTGATGAGTGCCGTTACCGCTGCGGAGCTGCACTTGCCCGCCGCGATAACGTGGAAGCCGACCTCGTGTGCGGAATACCCGATTCCGGTGTCGGACATGCAATAGGTTACAGCAACCAGAAAGGCATACCCTACAAGAGGGCATATACAAAATATACACCGACATGGCCGCGCAGCTTCATGCCCCAGAACCAGGAGCTGAGGGATCTTGTCGCGAAGATGAAGCTGATACCCAACAAGGCTGTTATAGGCGGGAAGAAGATGGTTTTTCTCGACGACAGCATCGTTCGCGGGACACAACTCAAGGACAATACCATCGACCTGCGCAAATCGGGAGCTGCCGAGGTCCATATGAGAATAGCCTGCCCGCCCCTGCTTTATCCCTGCGAGTTCCTCAATTTCTCGCAGTCGAGGACTCCCATGGAACTTGCAGGCAGGAAGGCCATCCATCAGCTTGTTGGTGACGACCATGGAGATTTGGCGGAATATTCCGACCCAGACTCTGAAAAATACAGGCAGATGGTAGACAAGATAGCTGAAAACCTGAATCTCGACACCCTTGTCTATCAGAGGCTCGACGACCTTGTTGAGGCAATAGGCCTTCCCAAGGAAAAACTATGCACCCATTGCTGGGACGGAACAGGCCAGTACAAATAATCACAGCCTGAGACCTCTGTCACGAAATCCGCGTGGAGCTGTCCCTGCCTGAGGTTTTATTTTTCTGTGTGAGGATCTCCTTTACCGACGGTTCATCAAGCTGTTCCCTGGTGGCCTTGTATCCTATCTCAAAAACTTCAACAGCCTTTTCGGGATCAAGTATTTTGTAACGCTTCAGTTCCTCGGGTGCAATGAAAATGTCGAACCTGCTCCTGCTGCTTTCAACTTCTCTTGCCAGGTTCAGCATGAAAGTGCGCTCCGCGATCTGGACGAGGCTGGTTACCGTCTCTTCATAACCGATGGGATTCACAAATGACCCTATCTTAAGCTCGCAGAGACCGTCGATAGGCTTCAGGGGCATGTTATCCATAACACCGCCGTCGACGTAGTGAATGTTCCCTATAATAACCGGCTTGAACAAAACCGGTATGCTCGCTGATGCAATGACGGGCTGGATCAGCTCTCCCGAAGAAAAATAGACGGCCTTTCCGTTGTTCAGATCGGTGGCGGTGACGTAAAGAGGAATTTTAAGATCTTCAAAATCCTTTGCCCTGAGATGATCCCTTAATATCTTTTCTATTCCGGATATCTGGAGAAGCCCTTCGCGGGGAACGGTAGGCCTTACGTAATGCAGCGAGCTGGAGGCATTCATCATCTGGAGAATGCTTTCGGGGCTGTGGCCGTCGGCATACAGCGCCCCAACCAGTGCTCCGGCGCTTGTTCCTGCAATAACCTCGGGAAATATTCCGGCGTCGTTAAGCGCCTTCAGCACTCCGAGATGTGCAAAGCCTCTCGCGCCACCGCCGCTGAGAACAAGACCCGTCCTGTATTTAACGTTTTCCATCTGTTTTGTTATCCCGACAAATATAAGAATGATTGACGATTGCTGATAGTTGCCGCATCCTAATTTGTTAATGAAAGGGAACTTCTTTTGTCCCATATCCGGGCTGCAGGAAAGACTTAACTGAATTTTCGTTTTTATGTTCCGGATCTGCCTGCGGCATATATCTAATTTGATTATTTTTGAACCTTAACCAACTACAAAAGCTTAAGTTATGCAGTTTCTGCTTGTTGCCTTCGACGGTTCCGATCCCGGAGCCCTTGAAAGAAGAATGAAAGTACGTCCGGAACACCTCGATAAGATTGCTGTCCTTAAAAAGAAGGGTAACTTTCTTCTGGGCGGGGCAATCCTCGATGATAACCAGACAATGATCGGATCGATGATTGTTTACGAGTTTCCCGACAGGAAAGCTCTTGACGAAAGCCTTAAGGAGGAACCATATATTACAGGCGGTGTATGGCAGAAGATCGATATAAGGCCATACAGGCTTGCACACATAAATACCTGATAATTTTTTTTCAAATTAAACCCTCATTTTATGAAAAGATTATTCATCCTCTTCATGCTATTGATTCCTGCTTCCGTTGTCATGTCACAACAGGCAGGCCAGACTTCACTTCCATATAAATGGGAGGAGATTACATCACCCCGTTTCAGCGAAGCAGTTGCCCTTGCAGGAGGCGTGTGCGTGATACCAATGGGTGTCATTGAAAAACACGGGCCCCACCTTCCTCTCGGAACGGATATGTTTGAATCGAGGGAAACGGCATTCAGGGCTGCCCGGAAGGAATATGCAATTGTTTTTCCACCCTATTTTGCAGGGCAGATTTTTGAAGCAAGGCACCAGGCCGGAACAATTGCATACAGCAATGAGCTTTTGTGGAAAATGCTTGAGGAAACCTGTGAAGAACTCTCAAGGAATGGCTTGAAAAAGATAATATTAAAGAACGGACACGGAGGTAACACAAGTTTTCTTCAGTATTTCTGCCAGTCGCAGCTTGCAAGCCGGAAGGATTATATTGTCGTGCTATTCAGGGAGGGCAATGATCCTGTAGCCGGACCGGAGTTGAAGTCTTTGAAAAAAGCAAAGATCGATGGTCATGCAGGTGAGGAAGAGACTTCAATGATGTATGTGATCAGACCTGACCTTGTTGATCAGGATGCCATAAAGACACAATCAGGCCTGACTCAGGGCAGGCTCGGCAAATTACCTTTCGGATACACTGGAATATGGTGGTATGCCGACTACCCCAATCATTATGCCAGCGACGTTGCCGTACCCAGTGAAAGACTGGGGGAACTCCTTCTCGACAGCGAAGCAGGCCAGCTCGCAACCCTTATCAGGTACCTCAAGGAAAATAATACGGTTGAGGAACTTCAGGAGGAGTTTAATAAAAGAGCTGATAATCCGGTGAAAAACTAAATGAACTAACGTAAAGAAAAAATGAAAAACTTCAGACTTATTGTTGTGATTATTGCAGCAGCCATGATCATACCTGCTTCATGTAAGCCCAAAGAGCCTACCGACCTGACAAAGGCTGGTATCATACCCAGGCCAGTTACAGTTACATCGACAGGCGAAGCCTTTGCTCTGAATTCACGGACGACTGTTTATGTCGATGCCGGATCGGATGAGATTTTAAAAATTGGCCAATACCTGGCTGACAGGCTGAATGCTTCAGCCGGACTTGATATTGCCGTTCAGGAAGCCCAGGCAGAACCTGGCAAGGGCAGCATACTGCTTACCTTATCAGATGCCGGTAATAACCTGGGAGAGGAGGGATACACACTTACCGTAACCAGAAATCAGGTAAAGCTGGCTGCTGAAAAACCAGCCGGACTTTTCAGGGGCATCCAGACGATAAGGCAGCTGGTGGAAAAAGATGCTTCTTCCGGAGAACCGGGTTCCTTCATGATAGCCTCAGGTACTATAACAGATCAGCCTGAATATTCATACAGGGGAATGATGCTCGACGTCTCCCGCCATTTTTTCGGTGTAGAGGATGTTAAAAAGGTTATTGAATACCTTGCCTTTTACAAGATCAATACTCTCCATCTCCACCTTTCCGACGACCAGGGCTGGAGGATAGAGATAAAATCCTGGCCCAACCTTACTGTCCACGGAGGATCGACTCAGGTAGGAGGGGGAGAAGGGGGATTCTATACCCAGGAACAGTATTCGGATATAGTAAAGTATGCCGCTGACCATTACATTACCATAGTTCCGGAGATAGATATGCCCGGACATACAAATGCTGCGCTTGCATCCTATCCCGAGCTTAACTGCAACGGCAAGGCTCCGGAACTGTACACAGGCACCGAGGTGGGATTCAGCTCACTCTGCACCGGAAAGGAGATCACCTATAAATTCATTGATGATGTTGTGAGGGAGATATCTGCACTGACACCCGGACCTTTCTTTCATATAGGAGGCGATGAGTCGCATGCAACTAAAGTCGAAGATTACATTCCGTTCATTAACAGGGTCCAGGATATTGTGGAGAAATACGGTAAGCAGGTTATAGGCTGGGATGAGATTGCCCTTGCCACGCTTAAGCCGAATTCGGTTGCACAGTGCTGGGCAAGCGAGGAAAATGCCTTAAAGGCTATCGCACAGGGTGCGAAGATCCTGATGTCGCCTGCCAAAAAAGCCTATATAGATATGCAGTATGACAAATCAACACCCCTGGGCCTTCACTGGGCAGCTTATATAGAAGTTGACGACAGCTATAACTGGGATCCGGCTACCTACATTCCCGGTGTGGCAAAGGAAAATATTATCGGCGTTGAGGCTCCCATGTGGACAGAAACACTTACAAAGCTCGATGATATTGAATTTATGATGTTCCCGAGGCTCCCGGGTATCGCTGAAATAGGATGGACCCCGGCCGCACTGAGAAACTGGGATGAATACAAACTGCGCCTGGCATTACACGGGAGGTTCTTCGAAGAGATGGACATTAACTATTACAAATCACCCAGAGTGCCATGGCAGGAATCAAAATAAACTCCAGAAGAGGCGTGGCAATGATCCTGGCCGGACTTCTGACCGTTAACCTACTCTCGCAGCCAAAGGTTGTAAAGCTGTGGCCCGATGGCATACCGGGTGCAAAAAGCGATTCCTCCTATACTGAGAAGATCACTATGTCAGAAGGAAGGATTGTGCGTTGTGAAAGGGTGATAACTCCCGACCTTACTGTTTACCTTCCCGAACCTGAAAAGGCCGGCGGTGCTGCTGTTCTTATCTGTCCCGGGGGAGGGTACGGGGTTCTTGCCTTCGATCACGAAGGACATGCAATAGCCAGGTGGCTTAACGATCACGGAGTGGCAGGAATAATTCTTAAATACCGTCTGCCGTCCGACCGTATTATGGAAGATAAATCCACCGGCCCGCTTCAGGATGCCCAGGAAGCCATGAGGGTGATACGAAGGAACGCCTCTGCATGGAAAATAGATCCGGGAAGAACTGGCGTTATCGGATTCTCTGCAGGCGGACACCTTGCATCGACATTGTCGACACATTATGATGAAAAAGTTTACCAGCCGAAAGACAACATAAGCGCCAGACCCGACTTTTCGCTTCTTATTTATCCCGTTGTGTCGTTCGACGAACAGGTAACCCATATGGGTTCAAGAAACAACCTTATCGGCCCGGACCCTTCAGAGGAAAAGATAAGGCATTTTTCAAATGAACTCCGGATTACCGGCGATACACCTCCGGCGTTTCTTGTTCATTCGGCCGACGACAATGCGGTTCCCGTTATGAACAGTACAGGATATTTCAATGGCCTTAAGAATAATAACATCCCTTGCGAGTTGCACATTTTTCAGAAGGGAGGCCATGGTTACGGTCTGGCCCCTGAAGGGGGCACTGAATCATCCTGGCCTGGTTTGTGCATGAGCTGGCTGAAGCAGATCGGTATTATCATGTGAACGTCCTGACAGTTTTATACGACTGTAAATTA
>MTKZ01127052.1_pt1 | contig 25540 bp, 32 predicted proteins | sample 1042781 | NCBI WGS metagenome assembly MTKZ01 (sample SAMN06212207, study PRJNA360539) | anaerobic digester metagenome | biome: Wastewater treatment plant; material: sludge; isolation source: anaerobic digester fed with sludge from wastewater treatment plant | place: Denmark: WWTP Viborg ... | reverse complement strand
CACATCTTGAGGGGTAAAAGCTGCCATTGATAGAACTATAATGGGGAACGGCCCCTCGGCGGCAGTTTGCAGCGGTGGAGCCGGAATCGGAATCAACGATGCCATGATCCCCGTTATTGCCCAACCGCCGGTGGCGACCGCAGCCAGTCTCATCAATGTCGCCTGCCGGAAGTACCTGGAAGCTGCCGAGAGACTCAAGCGCATCGAGGCCGACTGGCAGAAGCTCCCTACCGAGGAGGCTGTCACACTAATATCGGGAATCCAGGCGATTTTACGGGAAGCACGGCAGTTCCTCGATCAAGGTGCCTCCCAGATGTCGGCCATGACCGGCCTCGAGTCCGACGGAACCGCAGACAAGAACGGCAGACATCAGATTGTCGAGTGCCGGCAGAAGGCTCGGGACTTGGCCAACCGAGTGAACGAAATGCTGGCCAGCAGCGATCATCTGATTTGGAGTTGCCTCGCACGCCAGGAGGTCTATGAGCGTTGCCAGACGGCCAAGGCACTTTCCATTGTCATTGCGGGCACACTCCTCACCCTGGGAGCAGCGCTCTACCTGCTACTGCGCTGACCCGCCAATGGCAAGTAGTCCGCCGCACCACGCATAACCCTCCGAAATGCCGCCAAAGAAACATTCTGATGACGTCGCGAGCGCAGCGAGAAGAGGCATCGGGAATCGCGAACGAGATCGCTAGGCTGCAAGGGGTGCAGAGCGCGGTAGTTGATGACGACAACGGCTATGGCAGTTTCGATCTCTTCGTCAAGCTGCGCAACCGCTTGGAGGAACAATACGCCAGCCGACGTATTGAGTTTGTAATCCCGCTGCACGGCCTCATGGCCCGAATTGCAAGCATCGCCGAGCGGCATGGCGCCAGGTTGGAATGGCACGAACCCCCGCGACGCCAATATTCAAGGCCGGGGCATGGCAAGAAACTTTTTGACGGTTACGACACCGACAGCTACAAGCTCAGCATCTATGTTCCACAGCCCGCCAGAGAGAACCAAAGCCCTGCGGAGACACAACTTGGCCTTCGCATAACGCAAGTCTCCGAAACGAGTTCGGGAGCCTCAGGAGCCCTTTGGCTATGCCACGTTAGAACGGAATGCCGTTAAACCCCCACATGATCACTGTCGCAAGCTACAGCGTCCCTGGATTCGGCGAAATCAGTGTCGTTCGGCAGAACGACGCCGGAAACCCCTGCTGCGACCTGTTTGCCCCTTCAGGGGAATGGCTCAACGAAGGGCACCCGTTTCGGTGCAAACCGCGGCGCGCGCAGGTGGAAGCATTTCTTGCGCAGAGACTGAAGGAGGCGCTCGCGCGAGTCTCAAGGGAATGCCGGCGATTGCATATCCAACAAGAAGACCTGGATGAACTCGTCCACGAAGCCGCTCAGGCAGACAACCCGAGGCTGAACGAGGCACCCGGAGAAAGACAGCAGGAGCGGCTGATCACGAAGGCTGAAGAGCGCGCGTGCCGCATCAACAACCGGGGGCGTGCCGATCAGCTCATTTACCTGCTTGAGATTTATGGGGAGACCGGAGTCTTGGCGGCGCTACGGGAGGTATAGAACATCAATGGCCGAGAAAATAATCCGGTTATATCGGAAGCACGGCACCTACCTGGCCTGAAATGCAATCTCCATTTGCGGGGAGCGGTTTTCCTGAGGCAGGAACTTCTTCACCGGAGCGAAGCTGCGCCGGTGCTCGGGGCACAAGCCGTTTTGTTCCAATAGTCGCAGGTGCTCGGCGTTTCCGTATCCGCGGTTGCGGTCGAAGCCCCAACCTGGATACTTCATGTGCAGGAACTTCATCAACTGGCCGTGCGCGACCGTGGCCACAATCGAGGCGGCAGCGATAGCGCGGGATGAGGATTCACCGCGCGTAAGAAAGGTTACTTTGCGATCCAGGCCAAGCGGCTGGGGGGAGCCGTCCACCAAAACGCGCTCGGCTTTCCGCCCAGCCTTGATTTCGCAAAGCCGAACCGCCTCGACGATGGCTTTGGCGTTGGCGGCTGTCAGCCCAATCGAGTCAATCTCCGCCGCATCGACCTTGGCCCACGCAAACGGCACGCCGGACTCGAGAATCTGCTGGTAAATGTGCTCCCGTTCTTCATGGCGGATTTGCTTGCTGTCAAAAACCGGCGGCAGGCAGGTATCCGGAGTCAGGCCGACGCTCGCCACCACCAGCGGTCCGGCGTACGCTGATCGGCCGGCATCGTCGCAACCCTGAACCACCTGGCACTCCTTGAACACTTGCTCCTCGGTGGCGCCGGTGGATGGGTGAGGCGGCTCCTGGCCAATGTAGCGAGAGGGAGTGCGAGCAAGAATCTCGTGAAAGACCGGGTGCAGCCCCACAGGCACTGAGACCCGGAAAATGCAGCCGTTGTTATGGAAGAAGGCTTCCGGCGTCGCGCCCGCCAGATCCACCGTCAGGAAATGGTCCTGGCCAATCCGGACGCCGACTAGGCCGATGCGCTCGCACGCTGCATTCATTCCAAGCCATTTGTAAGTCTGTCCTCGAAGCCCTTTGGGGTGGCGAACATCAATTACCTTGGTCTGACCGGGCGCGGAGGGGGCCGCCTTCTCGGCGGCAGCCAGGGCAAAGAGGATTTCCTGAACGCGCTCGGCATAGCTGTGCGGGAGAGGAACGCTGCTGGCGCCGCGACCGCGATGAGTCAGCAGCCAGACATCGCCGACTTTAACTCGGCGGCCTTCCTTGATGGACTCGATGAACGGATTGATCTTCACGCTTCCCGCTGCCAGCAGGGCCTGATTCTATTATAGGAGCGCAAGGAGGAGCTTTAGCAGGGTCCGCTGCCAAACATGTTCTCAGCACAAACCATGAGGGATTGGTTCACAGTCGATAAAGAAGGCCTGGCAAAGGTCCTTGGCCGCCGGGGAAAGGCCTTTGCCGTGCTGGAGTTGATCCAAAACGCGTGGGACGCCCCAGGAACGACCCAAGTCGAGGTCACCTTGGAACCGGCGCCACGCGGCAGAACCTTGCTCCTCGTTGAAGACAATTCTCCGGAGGGATTCAGGGACCTGACGCACGCCTATACCCTCTTCAAAGAATCGCCGAAGAAGGTGGATCCCTGCAAACGCGGTCGGTTTGATGTCGGGGAGAAACTGGTGCTGGCCATTTGCGACTGGGCGCGCATTTCCACCACGAAGGGGACACTGCTGTTCGACCGAACCGGCCGGCACGAGCTGCAGGAGAAGCGGGCCACTGGCTCTTTGGTCCGTTGCCTGGTGCGAATGAGCCGGCGCGAAATGGAAGATGCCCTGGCTTGGACCAGGAAGCTCCTGCCTCCGGACGGGATTCTGACACGGATCAATGGCGAGAGCATCGCAACTCGCCCGCCCGCCGCGACATTCCATGCCAAGCTGCAGACAGAAAAGGCCAACGCGGCGGGATTCCTGCGGCGGGTCGAGCGCCGGACTGGAATCAGGCTTTACGAACCCTCGCCCGGCGAGCCCGCGATGCTGTATGAACTGGGCATTCCCATCGTCGAGACCGGCGATAAATGGCATTACGACGTCGCCCAGAAAGTCCCTCTGACGCTCGACCGCGAGAGCGTGGCCCCCTCGTTCCTGCGTGACCTCCGCCTGGCGGTTTTCAACCAGATGCACGAGCGAATCCAGGCGGAGGAGATCAACAGCCCCTGGATAGAACAGGTTGTGGCCGAGAAGAATTGTGCTCCTGATGCGGTAAGGACATACCTGGATCGGCGCTTTTCCGAGAAGCGGGTCGCTTACGATCCTTCCGACCCGGAAGCGAACAAACTGGCGGTGTCCAAAGGCTACACCGTGGTCGCTGGATCAATGATGAGTTCGGGGGCCTGGAAAAACTCCAAACTCGCCCAGGCGATCCTACCGGCCGGCCAGGTCACCCCTTCACCCAAGCCCTACAGCCCGGATGGCCCGGCATTGAAACTGGCTGAGGACATCACAGCCGAAATGCGAGACGTCGAACGGCACGCCATCGACATCGCGCAGGAGGTCCTGCGTCGGGAAATCAATGTGGTCTTTGCCAATGACCCGCAATGGGCGTTTTCGGCCACCTACGGGCCGGGACAACTCACTCTGAATGTTGGCCGACTCGGCCGGAGTTGGTTTTCACTGAGCCAAAACCGCAGGGAGATTAACGCGTTGTTGATTCACGAATTTGGTCATGAGTACTCCTTGGACCATCTGAGCCAGGAGTATCACGAGGCGCTCTGCCGAATTGGTGCCGCGATGGTGGAAATGGCCGCCCGGCCCGGAAGCCGGCCGGCCCCACCACCGGCGGCTGCAAACCACGCATGACCTGGAACGAAAGTTCTCTACCTTCTGGCCTTTGACAGCGCCTTTTCCTTCCGCAAATCCTCTGCGTCCTTTATCAACCGCCACAAGGGGACGTTCATCGCCTGGGCGAGGCTGTCGGCCACATTGACTGTGGGGTTCCGCTCAAACCGCTCGATGAGCGAGACCATTTTCGAGGCCAAATCCGCCCGCTCAGCCAGTTCTTCCTGGCTCAAGAACCTGGCTTTTCGGTGCTTTCGCACCACCTGCCCGAAGCACCTGGCAAAATCTCTGGATAGCATCCTGCCACTTTGCCAAGCGCAAAAACCGGGCTGACAGGAACGATTGTTCCAATTTCAACCTTGATTCGCGGCCGCAGAACCGATTGGATTTGGGCGATGAGAAGCGGCCGATTGAAGACCGTCGAAGACGCGGATGCGGATGCCGGCCGGATACCCGCGCCTCACCCTGCGGCAGCGGATTTGGCGCGGAGTTTCTCGTTTTGCTTGCGCATCTCGGCCGGCAGCAAATCCTCCATCGGCGTTTTGAGCACCAGAGCGAGCTTGAACAGTTCCGAATCGGTGACGCAGCGGAGCCGGGCCTCGATATGCGAAAGAATCGCCCGGCTGAAATCCAGGCCTTGCAACTGGCAACGAGCGGCCAGGTCTTCCTGGCTCAAAGCCATCTTGTTCCGCAACTTGCGAATTTGCGGTCCTACGACATTGGCGGGTGTTTTGGTACGGGCCATGCTCGATTCTGAGCAAGACCCTATTGAGAAACCGGGCTTGCCTTGCTGGGAATTCCCAGCACATTGAAAGCGCGAAGGCCGGCAAGCCGGCGCGCCTCGACGGGGGGGCCGGGAGCTGTGGGCCCCCCGCGTTCAAGGGAGCCGCGACCAAAACGGCGCGAAACAACAATGGCAGGAATGGCCTGCCGCAAACAGAAATTGACGCATGTCGAAGTCGAAAAGTGCGAGTTTAATGGGCAGCGGCTGCGTTTTGTCACCGGGCGGACCCGAGGCAAGGCGCCCAGCCGGAAGCTTGCCCGTCTCACTTTCCTCCCATTGCGGTCCCGGACTTACAAAAGGCGAATTCCCGGCGTGATCTTGAGGCTTCTGAACCCGTGAAAAGCCAAATCTACCTGGTCCAGAATTACGGCGGCGTGTCGCTGGAGGTCGTGGGCGGCCCTTTTGACCCAAAGGCAATTGAACAAATTGAAGGGGCGATCATCCAACTGGTGAAGGAAGACTCAGGTCTTGGCCGTGGCGGAGACGATTCGCTGCACACTCTTGAAATTGGTTCGGATGGCAAACCGGAGTTTGGCGGCTTCTCGGGGGGTTACCTGGAGAACATCCGCTGGGTGGCCGCAGGATGCCCTCCTTCGGAAAAGCCGGATACCTGGGATCACCCTGAATTTGCATTGGCCGCTCTCGAAACGGCGCGTGAGCCGCAGCCGGTCACGATTCCCGAGGAGCAAGAGTGAGCAAAAAGGCTTGGAACATGCTATTGCTCCCGGAGGGGCGTAACGCTAAAATGGCCTACTGGAACCCGACGCTGTCTAGCTCGAACGCTTCCTTGTTGGCTGCATGAAGTAAAATGGAAAACCAGTTAAAGACACCGGTCGAAGCGCCCAAATTCTGGCGAAAAGTCAGCCTGAAGCAGCGAGATAAAGTCATCCTCATCGAGCAGTTCGTCGAAGATTTCGCGCCCAGCCGGACCATTGTCCGGGAGGGGCGCAAGAAGGCCGACATTGAGCCGGTTTCGACGCTGGGCTCCATCCGGCAGAAACACCTGCCTGCGGGCACCGTCACTTGCACGGTGCATCTCAAGGATGACCTGGACGTCGTCTTCCCCGACATGGATGCTCCGGGAACGATTAGTCTCCACGATCTCCGCTACCAGCAGCAGTCTGAGGTTCACGAAGCTGTCAGTTCGCTGGCCGACCTGCAAATCCAATGTGTGTTTAACCTGGCGGAGGAGGTTTACCTGAAGCACACCGCTCCCTTCTCGGACCCTTACCAGCGTGAGGACGCTCGAACCGCTCCCATCACCTTCAAGACCGGCTCCGAAGAGGCCTTGCGCGCGCAACTTACCGACCTGCTGCACGCCTTCCCGAAGATATTCGAGGCGGTGCCGGAGCCGCGCGTGTTCGTCTATACCGAGTTCGACAGCCATTCGGCCAGTTGCAACATCCACCTTTATCATCGTGGCGAAACCTGGCAGGTCGAGAACTACTTCCTTTCCTTGCTCAAGCCGATCGTTCGGGAAAACACGCCTGCGGGTTACTGTTTCAGAAACGGGTCGGGGGCGCTCGAACGGCGTTCCGAGTTCCACAAGGACTCTCTCATCCTGAGCATCGAACCGCGGGCGCCAACTCCCGAACAGGTGCAAAAGGCACGCCAGAACACGACAGCCAAGTTTGAAAAATACGGGCTGGCGCTGAACCCGGAGATTTTTGAACAGAACCCTTTAATACGAGAGCAACGGAAGCCTCCAGGCGGGAGATTTTGGCGGTTTGGAAAATCAGCCGCCGTGATCTTCCTGGTTGGTGTTGGCCTGTTCGAGAACTTGGGGCTCTCCTTGCAGAACGCAATCGTGAACTGCCTGGGAGATGAAACCGGCGCAGGCATCGTCATGCTTTTGACTGGCGGCCAGGGGATCCCGCTGGGCTAGGCTAAGAAGGCAGCCTCAAGAAAGCTCGAAGGGAAACTGGCCAACCGGCACCGGGGCGCAGGTTTCCGGATCTAGCACGTGCCCCTTTTCATCGTTCGTCGGAGACTCGGCGCTAAGTTGGCGCGAGAAGCGCGACGCGCGCGCCGCGTCAAAAGGGCCGTAGGCGTCCGCGCCGCGCCACACAATCCGCTCATCCGGCGCCAGCACGACCATTCCTTTGTAGAAGCGCAAGGACAGTTCCCCCTTCAATCGCACGGGATCAATATCCGAGGGCAAGGGACGAAACCTCAAGGGTCTGAGGCCGTTGGCGACGTAAAGGGTCGCAAACGCACGCAACTGCTGAAAATTCCTCAGACCGGGGAACGTCGTTTGCAGCATCCGAAACGTCCGAGCGGCGTGGTTGCCCGCCACTTGCGCCACCATGAACTCGACATTGCGCGTAAAGACGTCCGCTTGCGCCGGGTTGACGGCCATTCGAGGCGCAGGTTTCACCAGGGCTGAATCACACCGCTGCATAACCTCAGTATAGGGCCGGCGACTCGGGTTTACGTCCGCTCTGCCGCTCCCGAGTTAGCCTTCATTCCGATTCCTGCCAGGCACTCCCCCCTTGCATCCGAGCCGGAGCAAAAGATTCACCTCGCGCCCTAAAATGGAAGGAACCCGCACAGGCGCGGGATTGAAAACGTGAAACTGCAAGAGGCGACGCTGAAGGCTCTCAAATCTGTGACCGGGGTATATGCTGTGCGGCCCATCATCCGCAACAAAGCACTCATCTTACGCCCGGGCCGTGACGGTCACGAACTGGCCCAAGACGAAGGCGAGGCAATGCGGGTTGTGGCGGTGAGCGACCTGAAACCAAGCCTCCTCTCGTTTGCGGCCATCAACGGGATTCGGGTCAAGAATTACACGGACATGGGAGCGCCTAAGCCGCGAATGCCTTCTGCCCCGAAATCTGCCCAAGCGCCGGATTTGGTTATGTAAATGCACCCTGGATTGACGGCCAAACACACAGCGCGATGAAGGGACGCTACCTTGTGCTGGCCTTCCAGCCGGCTGACAGGCGGATCAGCTTGGATGCTGAATGGGCGGAAAGCCCGACTGATGCCATGAAAGCCGTGGCCGACGTCCGGCAAGGCGCTGACGTATTGGTGGCCTGGGCACCCGACCAACTGCGAAGGATGGCGGACCTCCTGGCCGCAATAAGCCCGAAGCAGAGCGCATTCAACCGCCAATCAGCCGAACTGGAAGAACGGGGATTCCTCACAAATCGAACCACTTTCCCGGTTTCGGGCGTCGGACCTTCGACCCAACGTTTCCTGGTCATCAGCTACAGCCCTCTTACCGAAGCCGTGCATCTCGACACCGAACTGAGCGCCGGGCCAGATGCAGCTTTGATGTCAGTGGCTCGCATCCGCGCCCGTGCGCACGTCATCCTGGCAGTAACGCCCGCGCAATTGAGAGAAATGGCAGCCAGCCTGGACTGTCTGACGGAGGCGCAAATCTCCCTGAACCGCAGGGCGGCCGAGCAGGAAGAGAGAAACTTTTACCCCGAATCCCGCGCACAGCAGTAAATCCGCGAGCCCGGGAGCCGTTCAGCCCATCGACATGGCCGGCGACGGGGCCGTTGGACGGTCCAGACCTAAATCCCGAACGTCACGCCGAATCGCCCGCGCGAAGGTGTCCAGAAGCGAGGACTGAACCACAACCGCATGGCTGTGACTCGTGGAAGATGCGATCCCATCCAGAAACGTGGCCAGCGTTTTCTGAAAGGGGTCGCCTTTGCCTGGTTCAGCCGGCCATGCGCCGGAGAGCCGTTGCGCCAACCGCAAGTACCCGGCATCGGTCGGGGCCTTGGCGCGGAAGAGTTCTCGCTGCGATTCGACCCAGCGCCTTACCCATTCATGCGGTTGAATGCCGATGAGTGCCGTCCGTTGGGCGAATGCGGAGTAAGCGTTTGCCGGTTTTACGTCCGAAAGACAGATGAGCTTGCTTTCGTCGGGAATGCGCNNGGTGCGGGCAAACTGGTTGGCGACCACCCGGACCAGCGTCGCTTCGAGGCGGGCTGCTCCCTCTGGCCCCTGGATTTTGCTGATTTCGTCCATCAACTGCAGGTGCGCTTCGGCCAGCGGGGTCTCGGGCTTCACGCATTGCGCCGGGTCAGCCGTCCATTTGCCCAGAACCGCCGTCACCTGATCCAGCAGCTCTTCCGGTGAAGTTGGAGGGGCTGGAACGGCTGCGGCGTAGGTCCTGATGATTTGATGGAGTGGTGTCCCCTGCTGGGCCAACCGCTGGTCCAGCAGGTTATAAACGTGCGGGCTGGAATTGCCATTGTTATCCGGGTTACTCAGTTTCATATCTTCCATTATAGAAGCCCTGGCCGGTCGCTCGCCCAAGTGAGCCAAACATTTCAGGATTTGCCGGGCGCAAAACCCGGGATGTGGTCAATGGTGGCTACGGTCGGAATGCCAGGCAGCCCTCGCAATCTGTCCGCCGAGTCCGGCGGCCCGGACCTAAAATGGGATGATATGCCGGCGGCAGTTAGATGGATATTTGTTCTGGCGCTCGACGCAGTCGTGTGCGGGTTCTTTGGTTTGGGCATCGCCCTGTTGCACTTTCTTTGGCTCGAATACGCCGCGGTGCGATGGCCGAGAATCCGCTACACCGAGGACTACCAGGCATCGTTTGCGCTGGTGTGTGCCACNNAGTGCTCACCGCCCTGCGCCAGATCAAAACCCAGTTGGAGTGCAAGAGTCCGAGAGCGGGGGAAATGTGCCTCATCCTGGTTTTCGCCCTCATCGCCATGGTGGGAATGACGCCTGTGCCGGGCAGCAATTTCCCGAAATACCTTTATGACATGAACCGCTCAACCAAGCCGGAGGAGGGACAAGGATCTGTCGGCAAGGACGAAGGAGTCAATCCGTTCAAATTGAAGCGAGATGCTCCATGAAGCTTCGCAAGTCCAAATCACGCCAGGCGTTCGCGTTGGTCGGGGCCTTGGTGCTGGCCGTCCTGGTCTGCGTGGCGGCCTCCCTTGCTATTCACAGCGCCCAACATCGCTTTTCGGAAGCGCAGGCCAAGGAAGGCAACATCCAGGCCCGCCTCGCGCTCGATTCGGCCGCCTCAAGGATCTTGAGCCAACTGGATCGTGTGTTCGAGACCAGAGGAGCCTACGGAGGGGCCGACCTCCAGCAATGGCTTCAAAGTCAGGCGCCGTCGGTTTCAGGCCCTTACACAGTAACATTTTCGCTCACCAACGAGGTCGTGCCGGAAAACACCACAATTTCCACACGAGTCGTCGGTGCCAACGGTCTGAACAAGAACTCCCGGGACCCGCTTTACCCGGATTTCTGGATGGACCGGACCAATTTCTATATCGACATCACCGCGCGAGCGACGCAAGCCGGATCCCCGGATTACCGCGCCCGTTACACGGTCCAGATCCGTGCGATCCCGATCACAGAATGGGCCGTGTTCAACCCGGGCCAACAGCGGGAGAGCGTTCAGCTCATGCGCGATGCGACCGATACCGATCATCAAGGGGTGTATGCCTACGTGGGGACGCTCTACTCGGGAGGATTCACTGCCGCTGGAGGTTCTGCAGTGTCCGTGAGCGACGCCAGCGCCGCCGACCCCAACCAACGGCTGTGGCGAATAACGGGGGGTGGTATTGCCAAGTACCCCAACTCGGCCTCGCAGGCTGCGCTGACGTTCATTGGAGATTACCCCGGTTTGGAGCCCAGTTGGGGCACTTATGAAGCATGGGGCAGCCTTCACGATTCCGCCGACATGGCCATTAACAGCAGCACCGAAGAACAGTATGACGGCTTTTTGCGCACCATAGACTGGTCACCAGACTGGACTACCCCGTCTTACCAACCCGTGCCGATCTCTCAGAACAATCCGCTCTACGACCCGGACACGCAGCTCGCCGGAAATTACGTCGCAGCGCTGGACCTGGCGGGATACTTGTCGGAGCGGCCGGCGCGGAGTTGCTACGCAATCCAGACCCCGTATTGGGGCGGCCTGCCCATCCCGACCATTGTGGTCACCAATGCAGAGGTGCTGACGGGAGCGGGTGTGCCGCTGAATCTCACCTTTCCGCCAACCGTTCGGGTTTTCTTTGCCGGCGCGGTCAACACCAACCTCGCCCGGCTGAAGGTCGAGGGGAATATCGGGTTCGCTCCCCAAGACGCCAACGTTCTGGCCATCACCAACTACACCGGCAACCAACGGACCGTTGCCCCGGCCATATTCGTCACCAACGAGTTCCGGTTGGTCACGCGCTCCGATGTGACTTTGGACGCCACCAACCAGGTTTTCGTGGAGCACCAAAGATACGCTCGGTTGCACCAGCAACTTTATCAGTGGGCGAGCAACATTCAGGCGAGCGTGCTCTCCGATCCGCTAAGCCCGCTCTATCTGCCAAATGCCGCGGACGAAAACTTCTTTCTCGATTATCTGGTGATCTCGAACCTCAACAGCACGGTCAGGCCGCAAGTTTCGTTTCTCACCGACAGCGCGACCAACCTTACGCAAAACATCTACACCAACGTGCTCAGCCGCTACAATTACGCTGGATTCTACGAGGAGCAGGTATGCGGCTTGAATAATACGGAACAGATGACCGCTTTGGATGCAACTTTGACGGACGAGCACATGCCCGATGCCATATCGGCCGTCCCGGGCAGCTTCGTATTGAGCGGGTTGCAGGTCATTACCAACCAGACCCAAATCGTTCAATCTTTCACTCAGGACCCGATCCCGCAATTCAACGGCCTGCTGCCGCCCCTGGACGGCAGTTACGCAATCCAGGCCCTGGCCGTTGAATGGACTCCGACCAATTTGCCCGTGCCGTTCCCGCAGGTAACCGCGGCAAACATCCAGACCCTTCCCTTCGCCAAGGCGTTCATCAACATCCGGACCAATTACATCGAGAAGTTCTGGGAAACAATCGACTTGTTCCAGCCCACCCACGACCGCATCTCCCTGGGCACAAACGGTCCGGTGCTGAGCAGCGTGGAGCCTTCCGAAATGCACCCGCTGGGCGGTACTTGGAAGGACTACCTCTGGCTCAATTGGAGCAACGGCATCAACTTCGAGCCTTATCTTGGCATGCAACTCCGGGACGGTCAGAGCGGCAGCAGTGACCGTTACGACGCCGGCGGAAACTGGAACCCGAACAATTTCGGCGCTTGGAAATCCACCACCTCCTCAGCCTTGCAGGAGCAGTATGAAACGACGCCAACCGACAACCGCAGCGACGCGGATATCCAACTGGCCGACCCGGTTATCTATGACAACACCTTTGTGGAGCGCACCATCCAATTCAATTACCAGACGCTGGGCTGGACGAAAACAAACGCCCCGGCGCCGCCGGGCCCGGCCCCGGTCTTCAACGGCCGCCTGGTAGTGGAGGACGGGATAAAAAGACTGCCCGGTTTCCCGCTGGCTGGACTTGTCATCAACGGCCAACTCACCTATTCGCACCGAATCAAGTGGTTCTCCGTGACCGACCCCCGGATCACCCAGTTAACCGTTAACCGAAACCCGAGCACCATTCCCCAAGGGCCGGACCGGCTTTATGACATCCGCATATCGCACATTGAGCTTAATCGGCTGTAGCCTGACCCTGAGCGCGGTCGCCGCCGCCGGTCCGCTCACGGCCGCTGACGTTCGCACCGAACAGGACGCCATCCCCAGGTATCTGGCCCAGGAGAAGGCCGAAGCCATTGAGATGTTTGGCGCTAGCCAGCAGGCACTGCTCCGGGACCGGGCCATGTCCGGGATATCCCGGATCGAGAACAAGCTGCAAAGCGGCCCGACTAACGTGGTTGTCGAACCGAACGCGCCTTTGCTCCCGCTGGGAGAAAAGAAGCTGGTCCTTCACGCCGATGTCTTGAAAAAGAGCTACACGGCTTATCGGCCGAGCAATGGAAAGCCCCTTTATGTGAACACCAAAGGGCTGCGAGCGCCCGAGACCTATGTGGCACCCGAATTCCTGAGAACTGGTGTAAATATCCTGATCCCCAAGGGTACGGCTAGGGTACCCGTGTGCCTGGGCGGGGATGAGCTCGAGGATTATCTCCAACTGCGCTGCGACCGAAAGCTTCAGACTGGGGATTACTGGAAGGAACTGCACGCCCGGAAGCTCGACGACGAGCAACTGGCGCGGTTGCGCTACTATGATTACCTGGATACGCATGCGGCTTTGCGTTCTGTGCCTGTTTACCAGTGCACTGAACTCCGAAGCCGAACTCATTGACCACTTCAACGCCCGCTGGCAGGGATGCGCCTGGCAGGCCAACCGCCTGGAGTTGCCCGGCCTGGCTTGGCAGAGCGCCCTCTTTCCCCTGATCACCCAGGGTCCTGGTGCCTTTTCGCTCCCTTCGGGCGCGTTTGTGCTGCGGCTCTGCGTGTTGCCTTTGAATCCCGAGGATAGCGAGCCAATCCTGGTGTTCTGGGGACGCATTGCGGATCTCAAGGATAAGCCGCTGGCCCGGTTATTCCTCAGAAAACGGCGGCTGGTCTGGGTTTGTCCAATCGACCCCAAAGGGGATTCCCTGTTCGATGCTCCGCGCGATGTCGAACTGGAAACCCGAGAATTGACCCCAGGTCTTTGGGCCACGGTGGATGTCCTGGTCAATCCCTTGCCGTATCAGCAGACCTTTGGCTGGAACCTGGAGATGAACCACCCTCAAGATCCCTCCAAATCATCTGGCACACCGCTGCACCTGGCACGGCAACTGACCGCCGCCGACTGGAGCCTTCTGAAAATTGAAGTGCCGCGCCAGCATTCCACATGGTTGGGGCAGGTGGAGCTGCTTGCGGCCGGCACGCCTCCAGCGCAACTGCGGCCTAACATCCTCCGGAGATGAGAACCTTTTTCACCTCTCTTTTCCTGCTGGCAGCGCTGGCCGTCAGCGGTGCCTCAATCAGAAACGTTTACCTGCCGCCTTGGTACGACCGAGCGGCGTTTCAACGGGTTGAACTCGAGCTCAAAGATTTGCCGGCGGCTTTCGTTCAGTTGGACCTCCCTTGCACTATCACCTGCACGAACCAGATCATTTTGGTGAACCAGGGACACGCCCACACAACGTTGTCCATTGACCTAAAGCGGACACCCGCGACCTTCCCGATCGTCGTCCTGACAACTGGCACGAACGGACGCATGATGCCCCACCAGAAGCTGATCTGCCACTTGTCGCCGGTGCCAATACCTTTCACGGTCGAGGTTCGGGGCGACACGTTCAGCGTGACCAATCTGACCGAGGAGCCCTTTGTCCTTGAGTATGCCAGGAACCTGGCCATCACCTCGCGGGACGACCGGCACATTGTCGGAACATTGCACGCCAGCGGGAGCATCAAGCTGAAGGGAAGGGCCGAAATACCATTGAACCCCAAACCGCGTTCCTGATGGATCCAATCCCTCCCCGCCGCAGAAATGGCAAGTGGCAACGGACAATGAAAACACGCAAACAACCCGGCTACTCTCTGGTCGAAGTCGTGATCGTGGTGGCCATTCTGAGCGTCATCGCTGTCACCGGTTACCGGTGCGTCATGTATCTCACCAAGGAAGCAACCCAGACCTCACGCGCGGTCACCAATCCGCAGCGAGCGCAGTATGACCGGTTCATAGGCACCCTCAACGATCGGTTGGGACAGGCCTGGGCTTTCAGCACCGAAATCTCCAGCCTGCAAGGGATCAGCGGCAACCTGCTGCACCTTTACGGCGCGGACGGGCAGGAATTCGCGGCGCTCGGGCTTTACACCGACGGCACCATTTACCAGTACGAGATTGCCGATGCAGGCGGCCCCGCGCCGCTCCATTTTACGTATGCCTTCACCAACCAGGACAGCACCTGGGATTATGCGCTGGTGCTGACGACCAACGCCACAATTCCGACTCTCGATGTTACGGCGACGTGGAAAGTGCCCCCACCCTTGTATTACCGGGCCGCTACAGCGGCTTTCCGCGGCCTGTTTATCAGTGCCAGCGACGCCGATTTGGAACAGCAGGTGTCTCTCCATCGAACCAACAAGACAGGCCTGCTCCAGCACGACCTGCGGGAGTACAACTTCAACCCGCGCCACGACGCATTTCGTTAGAGCTGAAATGAAAATCACATTCCACCGCAGACGGCGAACGACCGGCGCAACACTGGTCGAGATGGTCGCCGCGATCATCATTCTAGGCCTGGTCGTTACCGGGGTTGCCCAGTTTCTCCTAGTCAGCAAGATCAATGTTTACACGGACAACGTGAAAGCGGGCGTGGTGCAGGCGCTTTCAGACACGATTGTGAAATACCAGGCAATGGGTGTGGGGGAAACGAACGTCCCGGTCTGTGAAGACCTGTTGCCACACATACCGAGCGGGACAATCCGCTTGGAAAAAGCCGGGCCGGCCAACGGAGTCTACACCGTCCAGGGCAGCGTCACTTGGAGGGCCTTTCCGTACGGTGACGAAAGTTTCTTGTTCCACGAACAATTGTCGCTCGAAGTGCCGGAATAGTCCCGCCGAAGGGCAGTTCGGGGTTGTCTCGCAGGTGCTCGCCAAGTGCTCGGGGCGTTCTACAAATACGCCAAGGAGCGCGGCTGGGTGACCCGAGACCGGGCGCGGGCAAAGCTGTTCGGAGCGAATGAGAGCCGAGCTCGCCGACGGGATTTCAGGGTGTGACGAGAGGGCTGTGCGAGCGGTGGCTGGCTGGTGGGCAGGCGCGGGTTGAGGCTGTGGCTCCGGCGGGGGCCGCGCGGGGCCGCGCGGGGCCGCGCGGGCGCCGCCCGGTGGAAAACGCTTGATTTCGGAGGGTTTTTCGGGTGTAATCGGCTCAGCTCGGTGACAGAACGTTTCTTCAACGGCGTTCCCCACGCCTACCTCCTTGGCGTCTGTCACCGGGCGGTTTTGTTTGCTGGCCNNCTCTCGCCGATGGCCTTCTCAAGGACAGTCATGAAATAAGCGCGGACGCGATCCACCACGAACGAGTCCTGCTTCAGCGCCATCTGCCAAGACTGTGTGTTCTGCGTCAGAAATCGCAGCAACTCCTCCATCCGCACCTGCTCGCGCACCAGCGCGGTCTTGGGGTCGTTTCCCGAGACACGCGAGGCTTTTCCCTCGACATACGCGCTTAGCGACATGGTTGCGCCGTCAGGTGTGCGCAGCAAGGGATTCCACTGCCGGCAAAGCGAATCGAGGACTTTCTGGGCGACGTCGCCCAGAGCAGGCTCAAGAATGCCCCGATACAGCCGTTGGCGGACGAGACCGGATTCCGTGCGGGCAAGGCTCAGGAAGGCGCGCAACCGCGGCAACTGCTCTATCGTTTTGGAGCAGAACGCAACCGTTTCCACACCAAGAGGCAGAAAGCCAAACCGCCCGAAGAAGTCTTGCTTCATCCCCAATTCCCGCAGAAATACTTCGTTCAGCCCGGACTGGGGCGGTTGGCTCATCTCCCGCAAACGGCCAGGCACATAAACGCGGTAGAAGACTTCCGCCATGAGATTCAACTTTGGATCCTCTGCAGCCGGCGAGGCAAAGGGACAAAGCTTCTGTTGGATCGAACCGGGCAGGTCGGGGCTTCTGATGGATTCCAGGTAGAGGTTGAGTTGGTCCAGCGTAGGTTTGAGGTAGAAAACATGGTCAACGAGACCGAAGCGCAACGATAACCGGTTATCTCGCACCCCCACAGCCTCACCCGCTAGTCCCAGGTGATCGGCCAGAGCACCGCTCAACTGGAACGGCTCGAACGTGTAGGGGCCAGACCAGGTCTCTTTTGCGCCAGAGAAGAGCACAAACAGCTTCCGGCAAGCGGCAAGAAAGGACAGGCGGTAAAGACGCCGCGCCGTTTCCGAAAGAGACGGGCCGCGAGCCGACAGGAAGCGTTGAGCCTCCTGATCCGCGGCGGCAAACGGATTGACGGAATGGTCCCGAAGAGAGGCGCAAAACTGCTCCCAATCTCTGAGCAAACTCTCTTCTTTGTGGAGATAGGGCACTGAGTTTTCGAGTCGGCCCAGGGTCATTTCATAGAGCCATTCCGCCCGGAGCCGCTGGGTCACTGCAGGTTGGCGAAGGGTCTCCACTACGCCCCGGAGCCGAGGGTGGATTTCAATCTGATCCAGGATATCATTGATGGCTGACGGTGTGCAGGGATTCCTCAACAAATCTGCCCAGTGCAGGTCACCAAAGAGACGCAAGGTCTCGAACAAATGTCTGCCTCCCACCAATGAATCGCGGATGAGATCCAGGGCAACGGGAATCAGTTGCTGTTTGATCTCCGAGAGCAACCCATCTCCGCAAAGGAACCGAAGCCCGTCCAGAAACTCGGTGTCCAGGGGCAAAATGAGCTTTTGCAAAGGCGCGGTCATCCGGCCATCAGGGAAAAGAATTCAGCGAGCCCGGTCTCCTCAACTGTTGCCCGGCATTCGCGGGCCAAGCGCAGGGCATCCTCCTCCGACCGATGGTACCAGGGAGGCGTTTGGAGCTCAAAGACCTCGACCATCCGGTCTGCCGCTAATGTCAGCACACCCACTTTTGTCGCGTAATCGAAGGGAACCTGGTCATCGATGAGAAAGGTCTTGGTCCGGCAATTGAAGAGCCAAACCGACCGTCCCAAGAGAATGCCGTGGTCGCAAAAGACCGAATCCGACTCCTGCCCGCCAGTTGACCGCGACCGCACCAAGAGAACGCTTCCACGCGCGGGCGATATGGCGGAAACGCCGTCCAGCTTGAACTCGATCTTCTCCATCGGTTATGGGCTTGCTGTGACACTGGGACGCGGTAACGCGCCTTCACATCCACTATAGTCCCTCTCCGTTACGAAGAAGACCCGGGTTTTGGGCCGGCTGCGGAGTTGAAGAGACCCCTTCGCCCGGCAGTAAAAAGGAGGAGGCACCGCAATTAAATCAAGCAGGACTGCCGGGCCATATAATGGAGGAGTGCCTGAGTGGCGCTCTTGAAGAATGCTTGGTAACTCGACAGAAGAAGCTCGCCTTGAGGTCGCCGACCCGAAGGCCGTGAAGCCCGCCAAAAAGGTTGGGGCTCTCAAGTTGCTCCTGCGCCAGTTCGAGGCTACGGGCAATCCCCCGCTGCAGGGGGAAGAGGTGCTGCCTCTCAAACTTGTCGGCGACGGCAACTACCATTGGTACCCGTTGGCGTGGTTGCGCTGGCTCGCCCAGTGGGAAAGGGTCAAAACCGGCATCCTGCTGCTCATTCTACTTTGTTTAGTGGCGGTTTACGCAGTAATCAGCCACCGGCGGAGCTGTCAGGTAACCCTGCCGGAACCCTCCAGCGAACTGCTGCTCAAGGCCAAAGGCTTCGATACATTCAACCAGAACCAGGCGGAGGCCTTTGTTATTTTCGTCCTTAACGCCGCCAACCAGTCGTCCTCGGAAGGAATGCCCAACCTGAGTCTGCTGGACGGGAGCATTGATGCCGCGATCTACCTTCGGCTGCAGCAGAAGGGGATGAACCAGCAGTTGAAAAACATCACGCCCGCAGAGTTCCCAATTTACACCCTCTATATCTCGGAGGTCACCCGCTGGCGTTACAATCCCGCAACGCGGATTGTCTCAGCCTACGCCAGGGGCTTCCGCATATCCCACACCCTCTCCGGTAAAAGCGGCATGGAACCCTATCGCGCCCAGGTGGAAATCTTCTGGGAACCGACGTCCAATCGGAACAAGTGGGGGTATTACGTGCAGCGCCTGGACGAATTCTACGGAACGGCGGCGCAGGCGTACGACACTGAACTCAAGGACCTGGACCGGACCGGCATTTGAACATGGAGCGCATTCCTTACACCAATTTCTGGTCCGAGGCGCCGGAAGGCCAGCGCCGGGCCTGGCGCCCGACCGACGAGGTCCGCCGTCGGTTGATGCGCCTTTGGACAATTCAAGCGCTGCTCCTGACGGCCATTGTGGCAGTCGGGGCGTTGCTCGCCAAAGAGAGCAAGCGGATGCCGCCAATTTTCGCCAAGTTGCCCAACGGGATGGTCTTTGAGACCGCGATCGGCAGACTGCAAATGGACCGGCTCGCGCGCACGGAACTGGTCAACGATGTGTTGCCGCTCCTCTATTACCAGGAGGGCAGCTTCAATTATCTCGGCGCCATCCGGCAGAACGTCAAACCGCAGTTGCTCGGGCGTTTCCAGGCGGAAATGCAGAATGCCTCCAAGCAGACCAATTCGACCGTCTGCCTGAACGTGGTCGAAACGTTCGAGGTGCTGAATGCGCCGGCCAAAGGATTCGACGCGGTGACCAAGGGGGTCCTCAGCAAGCGCAGCAGCAAAGACAGCGCCAGCGCGCCTATCTACATTCGCACCCGCTGGCTGCTCTCCGCCGACCGCTACCTCCTTTCGCGCGTGGAGGAAATCCGGCCCGGAGATTACTACGAGCTGTTCCTGGCCGAGAAGCAGAGGCTCAAGAAACTATCCAAGCAGGAACTGGAGCGCGAAATGGGCGTGCGCAAGAACCAGGAAATCCCGCTGCCCAAACGAAACAACCTTTATTAGCCAAGGTTCGAAACCGTGAAAAGATTCGTTCATTTTGTTTTGTTGTTGCTTGCCGCCGGGAGTGCGCTGGCGCAAGACCCGTTCCAGGGCAACGACGCGGGCCAAGCCGGCCTCGCCGACAACGTGCGGCTGTCCACGCGCATTGTGGAAAACGTCTACCTGATGCCGGCGCAGATCACCAAGCTCATCTTCCCCAAGCCGGTTGAGGAAGTCAGCGTCAATACCCAGGTCATCAACATCGGCCGCAACCCGCCCGACAGCAAAGAGTATTATCTCCTGCTTTCACCCAAAGTCGCCAAAGCAGACGTGGACATGCACGTCGCCATGGATGGCAAGTCCTACACGTTCCGGCTGCTCGTCGGCAGGGAAAAGGTCAATTATCGGAAGACCTACACCGCTGAGGGAGGCGGTTCATCCGGACGCAACCTACGCAAGGTGCCGCCCCTGGCACCCACCGAGATCAACACCACGCGCCTCATTCACGTCATCAACCAATGCATGCGGGATCCGAATTACGCGAGCGTCGTGGCCAAGGACGTCGGCAGCAGCCCCCAAGGTGCCACGTACCTGTGGGACGGCGTCGAAGTGGTGCTCCAGAGCGCGTGGCACTACTATCCGCAGGATGTGGTCATCCTGCAGGTCGAAGTCCACAATCCCACCAGCCGGGCCCTTTACCTCTCGGCGACCCAGATCGAACCGTATATCGCCAATACTACGTTCCATTACCTGTTGACCCAGCAAGGGACCAAGGTGCTGCTGCCAGGCCAGACCGACATCAAATACATCTTCCTTCAGGGTTATGGCATCGACATTGAAGGAGCCCGCTTTGAATTGCGCTTGCCGGCCACCGGCAAGCAATTGAACGCCCAACCCCGGCAGGACCAGTGAACGGCATTTTCTCACTCACCAGGACCAACCCACAGGGCAAACCGGCTGTGGGGTTTGGCGTCATCCTGATTGTGACGGGGCTGATCATTTTCGGCGGCCTGTACGTTCTTCAGGTAATTCGCCTTCCGCAAAGGAAGGATCCCACTGTCAAGGTGACCACACCGAACAGCCAGAACACTCGCCGGGGAGTAGGCTCTCCTGTTGAACAGACTTTGAGGCTGCGGGATCAACTCCCCGAGACCCACCCCCATCCCGGCCAGAGCCTCGAAACTCAATTCCAGCGCTACATGCAGGACCAAGCGACCAATCAGGCCGCGATGGCCGTTCCCGAAAAGCAACCCAAGCCTGCCGAGGCAGGAAGGGAGGATTGGATTCCAAAGTTCGATCCCAAGCGTTTGCCGCCGCTTCACAGCCCCAATGGGAAACTGACCGCCAATCCGATCCGGAGCGGCGGAGTGGAGGATAAGGGCGCCAAGTCAGAATTGGATGATGGAACCATCTTCTTCGCCGACCAACTTCTGCTCTTTACCAATGTCCAAACAGCCGTCAAAGCCAGGAAGACCGGATACGAAGTCAAAAGATTCCTCCCGCGCGGACAAAAGATCCCCATCCTCCTCCTGAGCAAAATCAACACGGCGGTGGGCTCGATGCCGGTACAGATGGCCGTTGCCAAGGATGTGGAGTTCAACGGAAAGCTGCAACTGCCGTTCGGTTGGCATCTGATGGGCACCGGCAATCAAGGCCCCAACCACAAGGTCAACGTTCGCGTCAACACGATCGTCGATCCCCAAGGCAAGGAGTACCCCATCACGGCCATGGTCCTGAGCCTGGAGCAAGAACCCGGCTTTGACGGCTACGCGACCGAATCGCCGCTGATGCTCGAACTGCTGCCGCTGGCCTCCACCACCGTGAAGACGTTCATGGACGCTCTTAAGGACGTAACGACGCAGCAGTCTGTCATTCCCTCCGGGAACACCACCATCGTAGGCAGCCAGCAAACTTACGCCTTGAACGCCAAGAGCAAGCTGCTCGACGGCACCGCCCAGGTGTTGAGCGGAATCATGGCCGACAAGGCCAAGGAATTGAATGCCCTCTATCCCCAGGGAACCATTGTGCCCCGCGGGACGCTCGGCTGGGCGCTGCTCACCGCGCCGTTGGACCTAACCCTGGGCAAAGAAGGCGGCAGCGCGGAGTTCCTAGACAAACAGGAGGCCAACCCGGCGCCAAACGTCATTACGTTGAGCCAGCAACAGGGCGCGGCACACGGCTTGGGCACCGCAGCCGCAGCAGAAATGGGGTCGACGCCTTCTTCCCCTGTGACGCAGTTCCCGCCTGGCGTGCAGGCAATGCCGAATCTCTCCGGGGTTCCGGCTCAATCGCCCAGCGCGTCCCCAACCAAACCCTTGGAGTAAACGGAACGTTCTCTTATGACCCAGAACCAATCGATGAAACCGACAAACCTCATTCTCATCCTCGCGGGGCTCTTTCTGATAACAGGTTGTGCAACCCACAAAGCGAAGGTGCCGAGTCTGAAGCCAGCCGAACCGATGGTGCAGGTGATTCCGCCTCAGGGAGCGCAGGAACCGCGGGTGGCTGAGGTGCCGTCCAAGCCCGAGCCGATCTACATTAACCCCGTCATCGAAGAAGTGGACATGGCTTCGTACATCAACGATGACGGCAACCTCGTATTTCCTGGCAAGGTCCTGGTGATCCGCGAACCTGGTCGCTGGAACCTCGCCGGCGCCCAAAAGAACAGCAAGTATTACGTTCCGGCGGACAACCAACCGCCGCGATTGGCCCCGCCTTCCAAGAGCTACTACGACTACATCCAGTCCAAGAAGAACGGCCAACCGACATCGCACTTGGACGTCAGCCGCGTGCGCGTGCTGGGGTTTGCACAAGAGGAGGAAAGGAGCGAGGCCGAATCAAATCTGCTGCCGGGCGAAACGACCGCCTACGATCCTCGCCTGGGTTGGCTGGCGATACCGGCAGAACCTGACGCCGCAGAATTGGCCCCCCGCTCTTCGCCAACCGCGCCATGCCCGGCTCCCGCTCCCAAACCTGCGGAATCTTCAATGAAGACAGCGCCTATTCCGGCGGAACCGGGACGGCCCAAGGAGCCGCCTGCGAAAGTCCCGGTCCCCGGTGTCCCGCCTGACACAGGCGAGCAAGTTAAAGAAACGCAGAAGCAACTGCGCAGCATCGTGGAGGATGCCGCCAAGCGAGCCGAGCAGGCTCACGAGCAAGGCACCAATCAACCCCCTCAGCAATAATCAGCTCATGCCCGAAACCGTATCCATCACTTTGGAACTCCCCAAGGAGTTGATCTCGCGTGTCAAAGCGGTGAAGCCCACGTGGCTCGCCGATTTGACAGACGAGGAATACTTGAGCCACGTCGTCGCCAGAGGCAATTTCGACGATTACCTTCAACAACTTGAAAGCGCCAACACGGCGGTGAAGAAGCTGGCCGCCGACCTCAATCTCGGCAAGAAGAGCAGCCCGACGGAGTCCAAGCGCGCGAAAGCTGGCCAGCGCCTCGGCAACAAAGCTGGCCCCAGCCAATTCGGAGAGAAAACCGCAACCGTTCCCATCACATGAGAAACTCATTCAGACTTGCAATGACAGCGGTCGTCAGCCTGATGGCCGCCGGCTGTTATTACAACCAACCGGCAAAGACCGGCCAAGGCTTGGCATTCAACGGCACCACCGCCGTAGCGGGGGCGCTTGGCGGCGCCGGTGGCGCTTTCGCCGGGCAAGCCATCAACAAAGACTACGGAGCCCCCGTGGGCGCGGCGGTCGGAACCGTCGCCGCCGGCGGGATCACCTACGCCTTGCAGGAGCGCAAGCAGCGCGAACTCCAGGAAGCCTACGCCGAAGGCGAGCGCCAGGGACGAGCGCAGGTGCTGGATGAGTGGTGGAGCGAAAACGCCGTTCTCAACGATCCAGCCGACAAAGACGGCAAGAAAGGGCCAAAGACGCGGCAGATTCCATTGCCGGAAGGGATTTACGAAAGCGTTCCCTACCACAGCCGAAGCTACGAATACATCGTGAAGCCCTAAAACCTACCCGCCCAACGCTGGCGCCCTTCCAAGGCCCTATACTGGAAGAAGGACTGAACAATTACGATCTATGAAAAAGACCATTTTTACGCTGATCGCTGGTGTCAGCCTGCTCGGCTCGGCTTTGGCCCAGATTCCGACCATTGATGTCAGCTCGCTCGAGCAGCTTTATCAGCAGTACCAAACGATGCAGCAGCAGTTGGACACCTCCAAGGGCATCCTCGGCCAGGCCACTCAGATCTACAACCAGGAGGTGAAAACGTATCAAACGGCGCTGGGCAATATTGACATGCTTAAGGCCAAGGCGCAGTCGTGGCTTGATTCATTCACGCGGCTGGCCAGCACCGATTTCTTCTCCGGCCGCGCGGCGCCGATTCAGAACTTCACCAACAACATCGTCTATTGGGCCAACCAGATGGCTTACGGCCAACGCGATGTGACTTCGATGGAACAGCGCTGGGAGACCGCCCTGACCAGGGTCAGCAACGGAACGGCGACCGACTGGGAACAGCGTATGGCGCTGGGTGGCTACAATTCACGGATCATCGATAACGCCAGCGCTTCCCGCAGTTACGGCAGCAACGTCCTGGCCCAGTCGCAATCGGTCCTCGATGATACACAGGATGGCACTCTTATTGAGCAGGCCGGCGCTCAAAACGCCCTCCTCTACCAGCAAACCGCCTTGCTGGACAAAATGAAAAACGACGTCAACGATGCCAGCGTCGCCGAGGCCGCCCAACGAGAGCAGCAGCTCAAGAAGCAGCGGGAGCAGCAGATCATCCGCAAGGCCATGTCCAACATTCCGACGGATTGAACAAATGAAACGAATCATCGCAATAGGCCTATCGGCGCTCTTGCCCGGCACTGGCCTGGCTCAAAGCAGCTCGCCCGCGGGCTCAAGTCAGACGGCGCAGAACCCCCAGCAGAACCAGGAGATGCTGGCCCCCATTGCGGGCTACCGGGCGCAACTGGAAGAGCAACCAGCCCTGGCCACGGTCATTTCCACCTCGCAAGCGCGGCAGATATTCGAGGCGCAGGTCGGAAACATGCAGCTGACCGACATCCCGCTGATCAGCATCGCCGCCTACGCGTTATGGGCCTATATTGCGCCGCCTTGGGCCAACATTCCGTGCTGGCCCACTTCGTTCGGCTGCATCGATAACCCGCTCTACAACACGATCACCGCACAGTTGATCCGCGGGCTCGAAGGGACCAGCGGCATGATCTACCCGGGCAGCCAAGTGGCGGTGAACATGCTCAAAAACCAGGAACAGCAGGAGGACGCCATCACCGCCATCCAGGATCTGGAAACCGAGAAAGCAGACCAGCAGACCCGAGAGGCGGAATATGAGCAGGCTTACGGCGACAGTTCTTATCACGTCCGGCTGAATGAAACGCCAATCCCTGCCCCAGCCCTGCCTACGCTCACCGGACGCATTGACCCGCTCACGCAGGCTGCCATGCTGAGCGCGGAACAAGCCCGCCAGAACTCACAGGACATCCAGGCGCAGAACCAGCTCTTCTATGGCGCGCTGACCAATGACGGGACCATGCTCGACCGTGCCGGTCTGCGCACCGCCCAAGAGGCAGGGAAGACTCGGGCGATCAATGAGTTGCGCGAGGTGATCAACAGCCGGCAAACGCTCCGGGCTGCCAAAAGAAATGAAGCCGCCCAGAAGCAATTCGACCAGGAAACAGTCGACCGGGCTCGCAACAACATTCTCGACCAATAGCCGTGAAGCGGTTCGCAGCCATCTTGCTTGTCGGCTCCCTCTGCGCGGTTCCAAGCCTGGCCGCCACCCTGCAGGCCAGCGATAAAGGCATAACGCCCGAACTGGCCAACGAAGTGGCGCAAATCATCCGGGGGGAATACCAGATGAATACGCCTACGGATGACCAGTTCGCGCTCGACCCGAACCGGGACTACACGACGCTTGAAGGAATGCTTGGAAGCGATCCAAACAACGAGTTTGGTTCCTCCCAGCGGCTGATGGTCCGTTCCCTGTTCGCTTTCGGCGCTTCGATGGACAATGCCACGTTGTCCTCGATCAAGAACATGTTCAGCGGCGTGCCCCTGCTCAAGGACGTTGACATCAACAATACCGATCCCAAGGTTGGACTGCTGTCGGGGTATGTCATTG
>MTKZ01016208.1_pt1 | contig 25548 bp, 22 predicted proteins | sample 1042781 | NCBI WGS metagenome assembly MTKZ01 (sample SAMN06212207, study PRJNA360539) | anaerobic digester metagenome | biome: Wastewater treatment plant; material: sludge; isolation source: anaerobic digester fed with sludge from wastewater treatment plant | place: Denmark: WWTP Viborg ... | reverse complement strand
CCCTGTTGAAAGCTTTCCCGGAACCATAAGCTTTAACACGGGAGCACCTTTTATACCTTTCAGCCGTAATCCACAGATAAGGCTGACAGGTAAAACGGACCATCTCAGCCTGATGCTTACAGCTTATTCCCAGAGAGATTTTACATCGCCCGGACCTGATGGCAACAGCAACAAGTACCTCAGGAATTCAGGCCTGCCGGGTCTGAACGTTCAATTCAGGATTGAGGCCGGCAAATCATTTGCAGGCTGGGCCGGGATAGACTACAAAACACTCAGGCCGGAACTTAAAACAACACTTAACTTCGAAACAGACTCGGAGATCAAAAGCATTGCGGCATTCGCAAATGTCAGGATAAAAACAGATCCAGTGAATTTATCGCTTATGGGAGTTTATGCCCAGAATGGAACCGACCTTATGATGATCGGCGGATATGCCGTTACCGGGATAACATCGGTTACAAATGATTTTAAGACCTATACCAATCTTAACTCTGCAAGTATCTGGTTAGATTTATCAACTAATGGCAAGAAAGTGGCTGCAGGCATTTTCACAGGCTATTCTAAAAATATGGGCTCAACTGATGAAATTGCAGGAGCGGTTTATGGAAGAGGAACAGATATTGATAACCTTTTCAGAATATCACCGCGGATTACTTTAACAAGTGGCAGATTGAGCTTTGCAGGGGAAATTGAAAGCACTACAGCCGCCTATGGAACCAGAGGTTCCAACGGAAGGGTCGCTGAAACCCAGAATGTTAGTAATCTGAGAATTTTGCTCAGTACAATTTATAAATTCTAGATTGTGCTGGTATAAAAGTCATTGCCGGCTTTTAGCAAAAGTTCACTTATTGTCAGGGCCGCCCTTTCAACACTACCGGTAATCTCACTGTCAAACAGATATAAATCAACTATATTGTCGGGCTCAACACCCTTTTCAATACAGCTAACCTGATGAGTCAGACGTAAAAATGTCAGATCTTTCCATGCTCTTATTAAATCGCGCAACAAAATACTATCAAGAGATTCCAAAGAATACAATCCTATAATCCTTTCGATGGTGGTAGAGGCATTAATTCCGGATCTAAGCGAATAAAGACGTACGATACCTGTTAAAGGCATAATGAGTTTTTTAATATCTGTAGCTTTATCAGTTCTGATATTGGTCAGGGGAGCGAAACGTTTCCAGGCCGCAGCCATATGATGAAAGTATATATCGCTAGTGTGCAGGCCTTTACTTATATACTCACGAAGCTCATCAACAAGAACCGGATCTCCGTAACAATATCTGAAGTCGAAAAATATGCTGATCTCCAATATTTCTTCTGGGCCGGGCATAGTGATCCAGTCAGAAAAGTATTTCTTCCACCGGGAGAGAGGCTGACACCAGAGAGGATTGCCTGCCATTTTCTTTCCCGGGCAATACCTGTAACCTGCGGCTGCAAGCATATCATTGATTCTCTTACCCAGAGAGACAAAATATTCATGAGCCCTTTTCAACTCCTCCCCTTCACAATCTTCGTAGATTATCCCGTTATCCTGGTCTGTTGAAAGAGTTTGTTCCATTCTTCCGGCGCTGCCGGTCTGTATGAAAGCGAATCTGCACGGAGGAGTTCCCGCGGCTTCGAGGCATAGCGCCAGAATCCGGCTGCATATTCTGTCGGCCACAGCAGAAATAAACTGAACAGTTGAATCCGGATCAGAATGGCCCATAATCATTGAAGCGGTTAATTTCCTGGCTTTAAGAAAGATCTCTTTAAGCATTTCTGAAGAATGAGCCTGGTCAATTTCCCTGAACAAAATTCCGGGAGATGTAAAAAAAGAATCGGCCAGCTGATCAAGACTGATGATGCCGATGACCTTTCTGTTTTGATCTTCCCCTGAGGTAACCAGAAGGCTTCCTGCTCTGCCTTTACTTAAAATATTAAATGCCTCATTCACAGTTGTGCATGAATCAATATAACCTGGAGGTGAACTCATAAGCTTCTCTATTTCCTCTCCGGAAGATGCTCCTTCACCCAACCTGATCCCTATAGCTGCAGCAGAGGCTATCCCGGCCGGATCTCCCTTTTCATCCGTTACGATCGCATATTCAGTACCGTTTATTTTCATTAAAGCAGTGACTTCCTCCACTGTTTGCCTTGTTTTACAGAACACCGGCTCCTGCATAATTGAAAAGACCGGCATCTCCATAATAAATGATGCACTGTAACCTGCAAGATTAACAACGGGCCTGTTATTTTTCATTATCCGTGTTGTAAGAAGTTCAATTGTTCCCTCACACCAGATTTCCGGCAGATTACTTTCAACTACCATCAGGTTAATTAGAGCCCAGAACTCAATTCCATCCGCTGACTTTAAAAGGACTTCCCGGTTGCTTATCCTCTCTTTCTTTTCCAGTGCTCTTCTGAAGGTTTTCAACTGGGCAGGTTCGGCAAAAAAAGATCCCAGAGTATAAGGCATAAGATCCTTTATATCATCAAATCCCAGCATTTTCAATACAGGCCCTGTAGCAAAAATAAACCTGTTCTTTCTGCCATATGATATTTTAAAAAAGCCTGTTGATATTCCGTCAGTCAGGGTAATATGCGGAGAAAATCCCGGAAGTGTTTTAATACTGCCAGCCGGTCGTATAACAACAAGAACGGCCTTAGAGCCTCCAAGAAGTATCCTCGAGAAATCAGCGTGCGACATCATCAGGCTTCCATCCTTCAGCTTCATGGTGCACTCTGAATACCGTCGTGCGGCAAGTTCTTCGTAGAGAGTATCTAAATCCTCAAGCCCCGGCAACAGAGGTGTGACAAGAATATCCTGGATCTTAAGATCTGCCAGGTCTTCATCATTATAATCCAGCCAGGAGAGCAAGGTCTTGTTCGCCTGAATTCCCCCTGATGACAATACAAGTACTCCTTCCGATGCCGCCTCGGCAAGAGTCTTGTAAAGCTCTCTTGATTTATGCAGCTCTGCCTCAGTCAGACTTCTCTTTTTTTCTATTTTATGGCTCTGTCTCGAGACTGCAGCCAGTAAAATGACAATTAACAGGCCGATGAGTCCTGAAATGGCAAGGGCCCTGAATTCCATTTTTCTTATCTCGGATCTGACATCTTCAATATAGATCCCGGTCCCGATTATCCATCCCCATGGTTCAAACAACCTTACATAGGATAACTTCGGAACAACGCGGGTTGAGTCATCATTCCACTGCCACATGTATTCAACATAATTCTCACCTGTAAGGGCAACAGCGTCTACGAACTCCACAAAAATAGCCTTCCCTCTCGAATCGAGGTACCCTGTAAGATCAGTACCGTTCAATTCCGGACGGTAAGGATGAACTATCATCCGGGGGTGCCGGTCTGTGATCCAGAAATAATCTTTCAATTCGTCGCCATAACGGATTTTGCTGATGGCGGAGCGAGCCTCCTCCTTTGCTTTATCCCCGTCAATGATGCCCTGCTTCTCAAGTGAATGATAATAATCGAGGAGGCTGTATGCCGATGCGGTGATTTCATGGATCAGATTTCTTTTTCTTTCCATCATGGCTTTTTCGAATCCCGGTATCAGATAGAAGAAAATAAGTCCAGCAAAGAGTGCAAAAGCCAGAAAAGCCGGCAAGTCGATCTTAAGAAAGAATATCCTGCCTGATTTTAAACGGGAGGAAATTGCCATGGGTCTCTCAATTTATTAATACAATATTCAGAGTCAGGTCATTTGTGTCAAATACAGTAAATCCTGTCTTGCCCTTTTCTCCGGCAAGTGCGGGCAAAAGTACCATAACGGTCTCGCTGCCAAGTCTAAACATGCTGGAATGGATTGAATGGATTGCCTTCAGATAGCTCCCCAGCCTGCTCAGATCCTTTTTAAAGGCAAAACCTGCAAAAACAGTATGTGAATGGCCGGAAAAAGAATATCTGACTTCCTGCTTATTCATAAATTCCCATAAACCTTTCAGCTGATGGTTCTTTTCGACATACCGGGTCGTGGATCCTGTCAGGTCGGGATATATGTAATGAGAAAAAAGGCAGGCAGCATGCGGATCCGAAGTAGCAATAAATTCCGGCAATTCCCTAAGGTACATTATGTCATCTTCCGTAAGGTCATTAGGCAAATCCTCACCATAACACCAGACTTTACCCCGGGAAATTTTCTTTCTGACTGCAGGATCCATTGTAAACCAATCCGATGGATAATCAAAACCATTTGTATATTCAGGCAGCCTGCCTGCAGCAAAAACATCATGATTCCCGGGTACCACCCAGCGGCAGTTTCTCCTTACCATTCTGACGCAGGAGCTGGCACTCCTCTTTGGTTCGTGCCTGTAAAACCTTTTATCAAATCCGACAATATCACCGAGACAAACCATCTCATCGCATTTGTGAAAATCAGCAAGCTTCAAGGCTCTTTCCAGCATCTCCAGATTTTCATGAATGTCGGATATTATTCCTAATCTCATGGCCCTGCGTCCTTTAAAGATTAAATAATTCTACAGTGAATAGTTAAAGTTAAGCATTATGGGAATATCCTCTGTTTGGTATAATTAAAATATCCTGAGCGGCTTCTGACAATTTACACATTGATATCAGAATCTTCTGAAAATCCTGATATCAGTAACTGATCAATTTCCCAATATTCCTGTGCATAACTATTATACATTATCCTGAGAAGAAGGTCATCATTTTTGTAATAACTGACTGGAAACTCATTAATTTTGTTACACTAAAGCAGTAAAATAATGACAGCGGAAGAAAAACTGAAGAACCTTGTACTTGCACCTTATATCATAAAAGCCACTGCACTTATTGGTAAAGAAAGAGGTGTAGGCGGGAACCAGTTCCGCCATGCAATGGCAACCATGGCAATACTTCTCGATTACAAGCTATTTGACGATTATGTTCTTCTGAAAGCATCTGTAATTCATGACCTTCTGGAAGACGTCCCCGAAACCAATGAATTCGAGATAAGGATTATCGACGGACAGGCTGATAAGGTTCTCGAACTGGTAAAAGAAGTAACAAGACCTGAGTGGATGGACAAAGCCGATTATCTCAGGGGCTTGCTTGAACATGGATCGCGACGTGCGAAAATTCTCAAATGTGCCGACAGAATCTCAAACCTTACAGATCTTCATACAGACACGCACAGCTATTCTAAAATAAACGAATATCTCGATCAGACTGAGAAATACGTCATCCCCATGGCTCATGAGGTAAACGGGGATATGGAGATTGAACTAACGGATCTTGTAAAAAAACGCCGTCAGATAGTCAGAATACTAATGGAGTGCAGTCCCGGTAACGGAGAATGAATTATTACCGTCACGCTCTGTCGTGACTCGGTTCGAACGCTCCTACCCTTCGTTCTCGTCGCCCCTGGCTTTTGCTTTTACATTTCTACTACTAAATGAAAAGACGGCTAATTAGCCGTCTCTACATGTGATCCCGGGGCGACTCGAACGCCCAACCAACAGAACCGGAATCTGTCATTCTATCCATTGAACTACGGGACCGGTTATTCGTGGCAAAAATAAAACCAATAGGCCGGTTTTACAAACAAGTCACCAGAATAATGCTAAAGTTTTTCTAATTTCGCAGGCCAAAGAAGAATAGCTTTCAGCTTTCAGCGAATAGTGAATAGCGGATTGAAGATTTAAAAACACTTTAACCTAACATGGAATATAATTTCAGAGCCATAGAAAAAAAATGGCAGAAGTACTGGGAAGACAACAAGACCTTCAGAACCCCTGAAGACCTCACCAATCCTAAGAAATGCTACGTCCTCGATATGTTTCCCTACCCTTCCGGCGCCGGCCTGCATGTCGGTCACCCCGAAGGTTATACCGCAACTGATATTTATTCACGCTACAAGAGGATGCAGGGATTCAATGTGCTGCATCCGATGGGATGGGATGCATTCGGCCTGCCGGCGGAACAGTATGCAATTCAGACAGGAACCCACCCTGCCATTACAACAAAAAACAATTGCGATACTTTCAGGAGACAGATCAAGGAACTCGGACTTTCCTACGACTGGGACAAAGAAATAAATACAACCGATCCGGGATACTACAAGTGGACACAATGGATATTCATCCGTCTTTACAATACATGGTTCGATGAAGAACTTCAGAAAGGAAGACCCGTAAGTGAACTGACGATACCGGAGGAGATTCTTAAACGGGGAAAAAAGGAGACAGACAAGTATGTCAACTCCAAAAGACTCGCTTACTACGACAATGCCCAGGTATGGTGGTGCCCCAGCTGCCGCATCGTCTGTGCCAACGAGGAGGTTCTTAACGACGGTTCCCACGAGAAATGCGGAAATATAGTCGAAAAAAAGAACCTCAAGCAATGGATGCTGAGGATCCCGCTTTACGCCGAACGTCTCCTGAACGGTATCGACGGTCTCGACTGGCCCGAGGGAATAAAGGATATGCAGAGAAACTGGATAGGCCGTTCAACAGGCGCCGAGGTAGATTTTGCACTGGACGGACTCGGTGAAAAGCTTACGGTATTCACAACAAGGCCCGATACCTTATTCGGGGCAACCTATATGGTAATAGCACCGGAACACAAACTCGCAGACCTTATAATAACTCCTGAACACAGAAAGCAGGCTGAAGAATATATACGCCTTTCGGCTCTGAAATCGGATCTCGACCGCACCGACCTCGCGAAGGATAAAACCGGCGTTTTCACAGGAAGGTTCGCGATCAATCCAGTGAACAACAAGAAAATACCTGTGTGGATAGCCGATTATGTTCTTACAGGCTACGGTACAGGAGCCATAATGGCAGTGCCTGCTCACGACACGCGCGACTTCGAATTTGCGCAGAAATTCGGCCTTCGCATTGCATGTATCCAGGATCCGGATGTTACGGAACCGGAACAGAGGAAGAGGATACTGGAAGGAAAAGAATGCTGGACGGAAGACGGGAAATATATAAACTCATCAGATGCGGCCACCGGGATCGATATAAACGGGCTCAACAAAGAAGAGGGGATTGCGAAAATTATCGGATGGCTTGATGCGAAAAAGCTCGGAACAGCAAAAGTCAACTACAAACTCCGCGACTGGCTTTTCAGCAGACAGAGATACTGGGGCGANNGAACTGCCCGAACTCGAGAAATACCTTCCAGGTGAATCGGGTGAATCGCCGCTTGCCAACGCTGGTGACTGGCTGAATGTTACTGATTCCGCGGGAAGGAAGGGAAGAAGGGAAACAAACACGATGCCCCAGTGGGCGGGATCGTGCTGGTACTATCTGAGATTTATAGATGCAAGAAATGATGAATTGATCTTCGACAGCGAAAAGGAAAAATACTGGATGCCGGTTGATCTTTACATCGGTGGAGCTGAACATGCGGTTCTTCACCTCCTCTACAGCCGTTTCTGGCATAAAGTACTTTACGACCTTGGTATTGTATCGACTGATGAGCCATACAAAAGACTTTTCAACCAGGGAATGATCCTTGCCTTTGCATATGAGAACGAAACAGGAGCCAAGGTAGCTGCTGATCAGGTTGAGGAGAGGGACGGGAAATTCTACAGCACGGAAACCGGCAGGGAAGTGAGGCAGATTGTGGCAAAAATGTCAAAATCACTCAAAAATGTTGTAAATCCTGACGATGTTGTAACCCGCTACGGAGCCGATTCCCTGAGACTTTATGAAATGTTCATGGGTCCGCTCGATGTTATGAAACCATGGGACGACCGTAATGTAAAGGGAGTATTCAACTTCCTTTCCAGGGTATTCAGGTTCATCTCAAACAGTGAAAACATTGCCGGGGAAACAGAGGATAATGAGATCCTCAGGGCTCTCCATAAAACCATAAGAAAGACCGGGGATGACATCGAGAACCTGAAATTCAACACGGCTATCTCGGAAATGATGATCTTCCTTAACCTTTTGTACAAAAAAGGAAGGGTAACAAGGGATACAGCGCTTAAATTCACACTCATCCTTTCACCCTTTGCCCCTCACCTGGCGGAAGAACTCTGGAGCCTGCTCGGAAAATACAAAAGCCTTGCCTATGAACCATGGCCGGAATACAATGAGACTTACCTGAAGGAAGATACCTTTGAATATCCTGTGTCTTTTAACGGGAAAATGAGGTTCAAAATAGAATTGCCGGCTGAAATGACTCCCGAAGAGGTAAAGAAAGCTGTCCTTGCCGATGAAAGATCAGCAAAATGGACAGGTCCATCCGGACCATCAAATGTCATTGTAGTCCCGGGGAAAATTGTAAATGTCGTAGTGAAATAACCTACCTGAGCCTTCTCTGCCTCATGCCTTCCGGAAGGATCTGACAGAAAAGCCCGGAGGTTTTCCCGGGGCTGGAAAAATGGGACAGGTTACGGATAAGACTTATGAATTATAAGTGGAAAACAACTTGAAATGCCGATCAGTTTAAAAGTATTACTTCTAAGTATAATAACAATAATCCTGTTTTCATGCAGGGGTACGGTAAACGACACTCCTGCTGTAATGACTGAAAATGCTGATTCTTCACTGCTAAAAGGAAGCGATCCAGGAGAATTCATGTACGGAATTCCTCCTGACTCGTTCGACCTGATATCCGGAGAAGTAAAACGAAACGGCTTTCTTTCAGAAATCCTCATAAAATACGGGATAAGCATGGAGGATATTGACAGGCTTGTCAGAAACTCTGCCGATGTGTTCGATGTAAGAAAGCTAAGGTCCGGAAATAACTATACAATCTTTCTGTCAAGAGACAGCACACCACGGGCCAGATACATGGTATATGAACATGATCCCGTTACCTGCTATGTTTTCAGTTTCAACGATTCGCTCAATATAACCCCATACACCAAGGAAATAAAAAGGGTTGTCAGATACGCCACAGCGACCATTGAGACATCATTATGGGATGCCATGACAGGAGGAGGACTTCCCCCGTCGCTGGTAATGAGCCTATCGGACATCTTTGCCTGGACCGTTGATTTTTTCGGTCTTCAGAAGGGCGACAGCTTCAAGGTTATTTACGAGGAATTGGCGATCGACGAAAGGAAGCTGGGGACAGGGAGGATATACGGAGCCCAGTTCACAGGTTCGGGCACAACGGTTTATGCCGTACCTTTTCTTCAGGATGGAAGAGAAAGTTATTTCGACGGAGACGGGAACTCCCTGAGAAAGGCTTTCCTGAAAGCTCCTCTTCAGTTCTCCCGCATATCATCCAGATTCTCGGCATCGCGGCTCCATCCGATACTCAGGATCAGAAGGCCGCATCACGGAGTTGACTATGCTGCTCCTGTGGGCACACCTGTACTGGCAGTCGGCGACGGCCGTGTAACCAAAGCCGGAACTGAAGCAGGCTCAGGAAGGGTTGTAAGGATCACTCATAACAGCGTCTATTCAACAGCCTATCTCCATCTAAGCAGGTTCGGACCTGGAATTGCGCCGGGAGCATTTGTAAAGCAGGGTGATATTATTGGATATGTCGGCAGCAGCGGACTTTCAACAGGACCTCATCTTGATTTCAGGTTCTATATGAACGGTTCTCCTGTCGATCCACTTAAAGTGGAAGCTCCTCCGGTTGAACCTGTTTCTGAAGAAAACAGGGAGAGATTTGAAAAATCAAAAAACGTGGTTTTGAGCCTTCTCTCAACTTTCTGACAGTCTCATTGTAATTTCTGAACCAGTTCTTTCACAACAAGTGGGTAATTGCTGTATTCCAGGGCATGTACTTTTTCTGCAAGAGTGGCCGGGGTGTCATCAGCTGTTATCGCGCACCTGGCCTGAAAGATGATATCCCCTTCATCATAATTCCTGTTTACATAATGTATTGTGATCCCCGATTCGGCTTCCCTGTTCTCTATTACAGCCTTATGGACCCGGTCTCCGTACATGCCTTTGCCCCCGTATTTGGGAAGAAGAGCCGGATGAATATTGATTATCCTGTTCTCATACCTCTCAAGAATGGTATCGGGAATAAGCCAGAGGAATCCGGCCAGAACAATAAAATCGATCCTGTAGTTTTCGAGGTGTTCCAGAACCCTCCCGTTTATATATAAATCATCACGGTCGAAAAATATTGAATCCGTGTTAAGTGCTTCAGCCCTTTTTAAAACATATGCTTCGCGCCTGTTTGAAAGTACAAGAGCAACCCGCGCTGATTTTTCGTTCGAAAAGTATCTTATAATATTCTCAGCATTTGTTCCCGATCCTGAAGCAAAAATTGCTATATTTCTCATTGACTGATATTTATATTATCCGGTACAGTTCAGCTCCGGAATAATTTCTGAAATGTATTTTGTTGATTTATAGCATCTTATTGTTGGAGGACAAGAAAATTCATAAAATCATTTGAAAAATACTGTACAAATATATTTCTTTGCAAGGTTTTAAGTTATTATTAATTAAAATTTATAATTATGTCCGACATTGCTACAAGAGTAAAAGAGATTATAGTTGATAAGCTTGGAGTTGATGAATCAGAAGTAACTCCCGAAGCCAGCTTTACCAATGACCTTGGAGCTGATTCTCTTGATACTGTTGAATTAATAATGGAATTCGAGAAAGAATTCAACATTGGAATTCCTGACGACCAGGCTGAGAGCATCAGCACTGTTGGCGATGCTATCAAGTACATCGAGGAAAATGCAAAGTAGTTTGCAGATAATATAATCTTTTTATGAGAAGAGTTGTAGTTACCGGGCTGGGAGCTTTGACTCCGGTCGGGAATAATTTGCATGAATACTGGGAAGGACTTAAAAATGGTGTCAGTGGTTCAGAGCTTATAACGCGGTTCAACACCGAGAAGTTCAAGACCAAGTTTGCATGTGAAATCAAAGGCTACGACTCCGGTAAATACTTTGAAAGAAAAGAGGCAAATAAACTTGATCTCTTTACACAGTATGCCCTGATTGCATCCGACGAGGCAATTGCCGATTCGGGATTTCTGAACGAGAAAACCGACAAGGACAGGATCGGGGTTATCTGGGCATCGGGAATTGGTGGTATTGAGACTTTTTATCTTGCCATAAAAGGCTATATTGAAGGGGATGGGACACCTCGTTTCAGCCCCTTCTTCATTCCAAAAATGATTGGAGATATAGCCGCAGGGTCAATTTCAATAAAGTACGGATTCACCGGACCTAACTTTGCAACTGTTTCTGCATGTGCCTCATCAACTAATGCCATTATTGATGCGGTAAACTACATCAGGCTCGGGAAAGCTGATATTTTTGTCACGGGAGGCTCTGAAGCTGCGATCAACGAACCAGGAATCGGAGGATTCAATTCGATGCAGGCGCTCTCCACAAATAACGCAGAATACAAGTCAGCGTCGCGTCCTTTTGATCTTACCCGCGATGGTTTCGTCATGGGCGAAGGAGCAGGAGCTCTTATTCTCGAGGATTACGAACATGCCAAAGCCAGAGGCGCCAAGATCTATGCTGAGGTAACCGGGACCGGAATGACTGCGGATGCCTTCCATCTTACAGCCCCCCATCCTGACGGCAAAGGTGCTTCAGACGTTATGAAAATGGCTGTGAAGGAAGCCCGTTTGAAACTGGAGGATATCGATTACATAAACGTGCATGGTACAGCTACTCCCCTGGGTGATATTTCAGAAGCAAAAGCTATCGTTAATGTTTTTGGCGAGCACGCGTTCAAAATGAACATCAGCTCTACAAAATCAATGACGGGTCACCTGCTTGGAGCTGCCGGAGCAATAGAAGCCATCGCCTCTATAATGGCTATTGTTCTTGATATTGTCCCGCCAACGATAAACCTTAAAGTGCCTGACCCTGCTGTGGACCAGAACCTGAATCTGACCCCGAACGCAGCACAGAAACGAAAAGTAAACGCGGCCATAAGCAACACTTTTGGCTTCGGAGGCCATAATGCTTCCATTGTACTAGTAAAAGCTGAGGATTAGTGTCCCTTTTCCGGAAGAAAAATAACGGAACTTACATTTCAAACAAGGAGGAATTTGCAACCGGCCTTAAGAAAATCATAGGCTTCAGGACTGCAAATCTTAGAATATATGAGGTGGCTTTTATCCACCGCTCTGCATCATTTACACTTCCCGACGGGCAGAGAATAAACAATGAAAGACTGGAATTCCTGGGAGATGCAATTCTGGATGCAATACTCTCGGATTACCTTTTCGAGAAATTTCCCGAAGCAAACGAGGGATTTATGACCAAGATAAGGTCAAGGATCGTCAACCGTGACCTTCTGAACCAACTGGCGCTGTCGATGGGAATCGATAAGATCCTGGTAAGCAATGTGAACTCATCCTGCACAACGAGAAACCTCTACGGCGACGCGCTCGAGGCCCTTATCGGAGCCCTGTTTGTTGACAAGGGATTCAAAAAGACAAAAAACCTTTTTATAAAGAGAGTATTCAACAAATATCTCGACCTTGAAAAGATAATCGAGACGGATACCGATTACAAAAGCCTTCTCTTCGAATGGGTCCAGAAACAAAAGACAAGCCTTACATTTACATACAAGGAGGAATACGACTACAAAATGAAAAAATCACTCTTCTCCGCCACTGCCATGATAAACAGGGAAGAGTACGGCACAGGGCAGGGCGCTTCAAAGAAGGAAGCCGAACAGGAGGCTGCACGCAAAGCCTGGCTGAAACTTAAAGATTTATACCCGGTGCACTTTTAACATCCCCCTCCTTTTCTTAACTTTATCGTTCAGGAAAAAAGACGGATGAAGAACCCAAGTAAAATCACCAGGATACATTTGCCTGTAAGCAAACAGGATATTCCGGCCATGATAGGAATCTCAACATCCGACCAGGATTACAGGCTAACGCTCAGGCTCAATAAAAAACTTAATATTTCCCTCCGGAACACTGAATCCGTGAGTTTCAAGGATAAATCGGGCATAGTTTTGTTCTTCAGCAGATTCAGCTATTCTTCAGAGGCAGACCACCTGACTATACAACTTATTTCCAACAGATATGAACAGAGTTACCTTCTGAGAAAGCTGGTAAATATTGATTATCTGATACTGATCCATGATCCTTCAGGAAATTACGATAAAGAAAAGCTGCTCACGGCTTTAAGGGAGCTGGAATCAGTTACAGGAGCCTTCCTCATTGAACTGGCCCAGGTGAAGGACATGAACATTAAATACCTTTTTTGAAGGCCGCCATGATTCAAAAAGAAGAGCCGTTCCGAGGGCTCGGAACGGCTCACTTTTGATAACCCTAAAACTAACCTAACCTATGAAAAAAACCTCTATTTTTATTGAATCAAATATCGTGCCAAATACTGTACAAAGATAAGCACGTAATTTGGAATAAAAAAATGTTTTTTTCTGTTATGCATAAAATTAACAAATATTTAATTAAAAGTTAAATTTTTTAATTGATTTATTTTTCAACCCCTATCCCGGCTGTTTGAATGTTGTTAAAGAAGGTTAAAGAATCATATAATACAATATATACAAGTACTTTTGTAACAGAATGAAGCGTAAAACAATAGTATCTCTGGCCATCCTGTTCTTCCTTGTTATTTCAGGACTGGTTATGATCCAGTTTTACTGGATCCAGAATGCTATTAATATCACCGATCAGCAGTTCCGCTACAATGCCAACAAGGCCCTGGAGTCCGTCGTACTCGACCTCGAAACTCAGGAGCTTATCGATGTAATTGTCGACGAAATTGACCCCGAATCATCCGATTCGGTTATGGTAAGCATTCCTGCCGGTTCGCCCCTTGCCAACCGGCTGATGACAGCCAGGAATGGTTCGGACCTGCCGCAGCTTTACGGGCTTGATAAAAGCGACAAACCGCTTATCATTACCAGCTCAGGATCTAAAATTTACATCTCGGCCCAGGAAATCTCTCCCATTCCCGATGATGACATTACAGAACCCTCGGCTCAGATAACCTCGGCCGCTCTTTCCGGGAGGGTGACGAAGAAAATTATCTATGTGGAGAGAATCATGGAGAAGATCCTCCATTCGACTCCCGACATCAGGGAAAGGATCGATCCTGAGAAGATCAACAGGCAATTGAGGCTTGCACTCAATAATGTCGGAATTCATCTCGACTATGAATTCTCAATTCGCTCCAGCCGCCTGGGTAATGTCTGGAGCACTCCTGGCTTCACCGACAGACCGGGAACGAACAAATTCATTATACAGCTCTTCCCGAACGACCCAATCCCCAGCCAGAACCAGCTCGTGCTTTACTGCCTTCAGGAGCAGCAGTACAAATACGGGAAGATAGGGAGCCTTGCATTACTCTCCGTGGTCTTTACCCTACTTCTGCTGGCAGTTTCAACAGGAACTTTCATTGTCATCTTCCGCCAGAAAAAGATGTCGGAGATAAGAAGTGATTTTATCAATAACATGACTCACGAGCTGAAAACTCCCATATCGACCATCTCGCTTGCATCACAGATGATATCCGACAAAAGCATACCCGACAGGAACAAAGATATCAACCATCTGGCCGAAATAATATCAGATGAAAGCATGCGACTTAAATATCAGGTCGAAAAAGTGCTTCAGATGGCTATATTCGAGCGAATGAATACAAAGTTCTCTTTTTCCGAAACTGATATCCACAATATAATAAACAGAGCCGTCGACAGCTTTACCCTTCAGATTGAAAGCAAACAGGGTGTCCTCAGAAAAAATCTTGAGGCTGAAAACTCTGTTGCCCTTGCTGATGAGATTCATTTCCTGAATGCGATATCCAATCTTATCGATAACGCAATAAAATACTCGAACGGAAACCCTCAGATCAGTATCTCAACCCGCAACAGTAAAAGAGGGATCCTGATCACCGTTGAGGATAAGGGGATAGGAATAAGCAAGGAAGACTTAAAAAGAATCTTCGACAAATTCTACAGGGTGCATTCGGGTAATGTTCACAATGTCAAGGGATTCGGACTAGGACTAAGTTATGTCAGGAAGATAGTCGATGAGCACAACGGGACCATAAAAGTTGAAAGCCAGCTGAATAAAGGATCAAAGTTTACTATTTTCGTACCACAAAACGGATCAAAATGAACAAAAAAATACTTCTTGCCGAAGATGACAGGAACCTCGGAACATTATTGAGGAACTATCTGGCTGCAAAAGACTATGAAACGACACTTTTCACCGACGGACGATCGGCTTTTGAAGCCTTCTCCTCAGGCGGCTTCGATCTTTGCATTCTCGATATCATGATGCCCGAAATGGATGGGATCGCTCTCGCAAGGGCGATCCGGAAAAACAGCCCATACGTTCCGATATTATTCCTTACTGCGAAAAACCAGGAAGAAGACATTATTGAGGGCTTCAAAACCGGAGCTGATGACTATATTACAAAACCATTCTCCATGGAGGAGCTATTGTACCGTATTGAGGCCGTTTTCAGGAGGAGTACAGCCGGAAAGACCGAAAAGGATGATGCGGTAAACATGATAGGAGAGTATTCATTCGACAGCAAAAGGCAGATCCTGATCCATAAGGATGAAAAGATAAGCCTTACCACAAAAGAATCGGAACTTCTTGAACTGCTTTTCCGTCACAGGAATGAGATCCTTGAGCGTAACTTCGCGCTCAAAAGCATCTGGATTGACGATAACTATTTTAACGCCAGAAGCATGGATGTATATATCACCAGACTAAGAAAATATCTGAAGAAAGATCCTGCCGTTAAAATACTCAATATCCACGGAAAAGGTTACCGTCTAATCTGCTAATAAAATACCCTGGCTGTTGTTACAGCCAGGGTAGTAAGTTTAGGTTAGATAGAAGGGATAAACTCTTTTATGGATCCCCGGTTCCCGGACGCTAAAATAATAATTTTTTTAAAACAAGGTATCAACTGGGAAATTTCCTTCTTTGCCGGCAAATTTATCAGTCGAGTTTAAGAACAGCAAGAAAAGCCTGCTGAGGTACCTCAACATTGCCTATCTGCCTCATCCTTTTCTTGCCTTTCTTCTGCTTTTCAAGAAGTTTCCTCTTTCTCGTAATGTCTCCTCCGTAACATTTTGCGGTAACATCTTTTCTGACAGCCTTTACTGTCTCTCTTGAAATGATTTTTGCTCCAATTGCCGCCTGAATCGCGATGTCAAACTGCTGCCGGGGTATTAGCTCCTTCAGCTTAACACACATCTTCCTTCCGAAATCATATGCATGTCCCCTGTGGATCAGAGTGGAAAGCGCATCAACCATTTCACCGTTAAGAAGAATATCGAGCCTGACAAGATCAGCTTTCTGATAGGAGGTATAATAATAATCAAACGAAGCATAACCCCTTGATATGCTCTTGAGCTTATCGTAGAAATCAAAAACGATCTCCGAAAGAGGCATCTCAAAAGTAAGCTCCACCCTGTCGCGCGTAAGATAAACCTGATTACGCAGAGTGCCCCGCTTGTCGATGCAGAGATTCATTATGGAACCAACATAATCGGATAAGGTTATGACCTGTGCAATGATATAAGGCTCTTCAATCCTTTCGATATTGTTAAGTGCGGGAAGTCCGGATGGATTGTGAACGTCGATCTCCTCTCCCTTTGTTGTGAAGACCTTGAACGATACGTTGGGTACCGTGGTTATCACGTCCATATTGAATTCACGGTCAAGTCTCTCCTGAATGATCTCCATATGAAGCAATCCCAGGAATCCGCATCTGAAACCGAATCCCAGCGCTGCCGACGACTCGGGAACAAACGAAAGGGAAGCGTCATTGAGCTGAAGCTTCTCGATCGAGCTCCTGAGATCTTCATAATCGTCAGCATCAACGGGATAAAGGCCGGCAAAAACCATCGGCTTAACATCCTCGAACCCTGAGATTGCCTGTTCGCAGGGATTCCTGACACTTGTAATGGTGTCGCCCACCTTCACTTCCGATGAGTCCTTGATACCCGAGATTATATAACCGACATCCCCTGCCATCATCTCCTCGCGAGGATCCTGTTTTAATTTAAGAACACCTATCTCTTCAGCGTTATATTCGTGCCCGGTACTTACAAACTTAACCCTCTCTCCCTTTCTTATCGTACCGTTTACAATCCTGAAATATGCTATTATTCCCCTGAAAGAATTGAATATCGAATCAAAAATAAGTGCCTGAAGCGGGGCATCGGGGTCGCCTGAAGGCGGAGGAATGCGATTCACAATGTCGCTGAGTATCCTGTCGATTCCCATGCCTGTTTTTGCACTGGCCTCGATAATATCCTCCCTCCTGCACCCTACGAGATCAACAATCTGGTCCTTTACTTCTTCAGGCATGGCATTTGACATGTCCATCTTGTTAAGCACGGGAATTATCTCGAGGTTATGCTCTATTGCCATGTAGAGGTTTGAGATTGTCTGTGCCTGTATCCCCTGCGTTGCATCAATGACAAGTAGGGCTCCTTCGCATGCTGCTATCGATCTTGAGACCTCATATGAGAAATCGACGTGACCGGGTGTATCAAGAAGGTTAAGACGGTACTTTTTACCTTCCAGCTCATATTCCATCTGGATCGCATGGCTCTTTATCGTGATCCCTCTTTCCCTTTCAAGGTCCATACTGTCGAGTACCTGGGCCTGGAATTCTCTCTCATGAATGGTATTTGTTTTTTCCAGAAGCCGGTCGGCCAGGGTGCTCTTACCGTGGTCGATGTGTGCTATTATGCAAAAATTCCTGATATGCTGCATTTAAGATCTGTCTGAAAAACAGCTGCAAATATATATAAAAATGTAAAGGCAGGCCATGGCCTGCCTCTACGGGTATTCAAAAAATTATTGTTTATTAATATGGCATTCCGCCGCCCATTCCCTGAGGTGGCATTACCGGCTGTTTTTCTTCTTTCTCATCAACGATAACAGCTTCAGTGGTAAGGAACATTCCTGCTACTGAAGAGGCGTTTTCGAGAGCAACCCTTACAACCTTGAGAGGATCAATAACTCCTGCATCATACAGTTTTTCAAAAGTATCTGTCTGTGCATTGTATCCGTAGTCTCCTTTTCCTGTTTTGACAGCCTGCACCACTACTGCACCTTCCCTGCCGGCGTTTTCTGCTATCTGGCGGAGTGGTTCCTCAATGGCACGCTTGACAATCTCGATCCCTGTTGTCTGGTCATCGTTATCACCCTTCAGCTTCTCGAGTGATGAAATGGCGCGGATATAGGCAACACCTCCTCCTGGAACAATACCTTCCTCAATTGCAGCGCGTGTAGCGTGAAGAGAATCGTCAACGCGGTCTTTCTTATTCTTCATCTCAACCTCCGATGCTGCACCGATATAAAGGACTGCCACACCACCTGCCAGCTTGGCAAGACGCTCCTGAAGCTTTTCCTTGTCGTAGTCGGATGTTGTTGTTGTCATCTGCTGCTTGATCTGGCCTATCCTGGCTTTGATCATATCCTTGTCGCCGAAACCGTTTACAATGGTAGTGTTCTCCTTGTTAACGGTGACTTTTTCTGAAGTACCCAGCATGTCGAGTGTTGCATGCTCAAGTTTAAGACCTTTCTCTTCGGAAATAACCGTGCCTCCTGTCAGAATGGCAATATCTTCAAGCATTTCCTTCCTCCTGTCGCCAAAGCCCGGAGCTTTAACAGCGCAAACCCTCAGGGAGCCGCGCAGCCTGTTTACAACCAGGGTTGCAAGAGCCTCGCCCTCAACATCCTCAGAAATGATAAGGAGCGGACGGCCTGTCTGGGCGGTTGCTTCGAGAACAGGAAGCATATCTTTCATCGATGATATCTTCTTGTCGTAGATAAGGATATAGGGACTTTCAAGCTCAGCTTCCATCTTCTCGGTGTTTGTCACGAAATAAGCCGAGATGTATCCACGGTCAAACTGCATACCTTCAACAACTTCAACGGATGTGGTTGTTCCTTTTGCCTCCTCAACCGTTATAACACCTTCCTTATGTACCTTTTCCATTGCTTCGGCAATAAGCTTCCCTATTTCAACATCGTCATTTGCAGAGATCCTGGCTACCTGCTCGATCTTGCTCAGATCATTTCCAACAACCTTGGCCTGCGACTTAAGATGTGCAATAACCTTCTCAACTGCTTTGTCGATACCTCTTTTTACATCCATCGGGTTGGCGCCGGCAGTGATGTTCTTCAGGCCTACATTTATAATAGCCTGGGCAAGTACTGTCGCTGTTGTTGTACCGTCACCTGCAATGTCGCCGGTCTTCGAAGCAACTTCCTTAACCATCTGTGCACCCATGTTCTTGTAAGCGTCCGAAAGCTCAATGTCCTTTGCAACGGTAACACCATCCTTTGTTACATGAGGAGCTCCGAATTTCTTCTCAAGAACAACATTGCGACCCTTGGGACCAAGTGTCACTTTTACTGCATCCGCCAACTGGTCAACACCCTCCTTAAGCTTTGCGCGGGCTTCAATATTGAATTTAATCTCTTTTGCCATATCGTATTGTTTTAATTGGTTACTATTACAACTTATGCGATGAATAAAATGTCAGTCTGAGAAATAAGAAGATAATCCTCATTATCAATGGAAAGTTCCTGACCGGAATACTTGCCGTAAAGGACAACGTCACCCTTTTTTACTTCCATCTCTTCATCCTTCTTCGGTGCCCCAACCATAACAACAGTTCCCTGACGAGGTTTTTCCTTTGCTGAATCGGGAATGATGATTCCGCTTGCGGTTTTCTCTTCAGCCTCATGAGGTTTTACCAAAACCTTTCCAGCCAATACTTTTCCTTTCAATTGTGCCATTTCAATTTAGTTTTAAAGTTAAACATTGTTTTCTGCCCCTTCCTTTAGCATAATTTATGCCAATCGGTAAAAACTTCATACTGTCAGGGAACTGACGTCATTTTTGCCTTCTTTTATGACATATTTCTGACACCAAAGTCGCCGGTTAAAAAACAAATCATTCATTCTGAGTGAATTAGCATAAAAAACAAAGTGTCAGCTTATGACAAACTGACACTTTGGTCTTTTTTAATAGTTTATATCCTGTATGGTTTCTTACTCAGTGCTGCCTTCGGGTGTGGCAGACGGTTCTGTGGGAACTGCCGTAGGAAGAGTTGGAATTGCATTGGGATCAACGGCGTTCTGGATCTGATTTTCGATCCTCGACCTTTCATTAACCACGCCCCTGGGTATGGTGGCTGTTGCTATAACGCAAAGGAGAAGAATTGCCCCTGCCAGTGTCCATGTACTCTTCTCAAGAAAGTCTGCCGTCTTTCTGATACCCATCGACTGACCAGCGGATGTAAAATTCGCTGCAAGACCGCCTCCCTTTGAGTTCTGAACAAGAACAATCAATACCTGGAGTATGCAGGCAATAATAATCAGGACCGATATAAAAATATAAACTCCCATTTCTCAATTATTTAATGATCTCTTTTATTTTTTCAATTTGACTTGCAAAGTAACTGCTTTTTTCCGGAAATTTCAAACATAATTTTTCATAAATATCTATTGCCTTGGAATAGTAGCCCTGATTAACATAGATCCTTGCAAGCGTCTCTGTAACAAAACTGCCTCTTTCCTCTGTGAAAGGCTGAGCAAGATCTTCGACAGGCAGATCGGTCTTTTCTCTTCTTGGTTCAATTCTCGGACTGGCTTCAATAAACTTGTCAATAAGCTCCATCTGCGACAGTCTGCTGCCTTCCTGTATTGTTTCAGCAATACTCTCCGGAACATATTCATCCTTTTCTTCAGTTTCCTCTGCGAAGACCTCTTCTGACTGTTCCTGGTCTTCTTTTTCAGGTTCGGTTTCAGAAATACTGAAACCCGGATCCATGTAGAAAACATGATCATCCTCATCTTCAGGCTCTTCATCAAGGAGAAAGATCCCGGCAGTGCTCATGTCGCTATCCTCTCCGGATGATACAAGCAAGGGGTGAATAACAACAGAAGATTCAGCTGATTTGTCGCCGCCTCCATCGGAAGATTCTCCATAGCTTTTTTCGATTTCGACAATGAGATCCTCACTGTTCATGCCAGTATCAATGACAGTCTGGCCTGTATCACCTTCTGACAGTCCATATGAAGCCTCAGTCTCGATTTCTGGTTTAAAAGAAGCTTCTGTCCCAAACCTGACCTCCTGTTTCCCACCGTCCTGCTGACCAATATCCGGAGCAGGCTGCTGCTCAGGTTCAGTTGCTGTTTCCTGTGGCGGCTCAACAGAAAGCATTTCCTCCCTGAAAGCCTCAGGCTCAGGTCCCGCATCTTTCCATTCCTCAACAACAGCATCTTCCGCTTTTGCGGCTTCAGCTTCAACCTTAATTTCAGCTTTTTCTTCTGCCCCGGGTTCCTTTGCTTCTTCAACCCTTGATGATTCATAATGATGCGTGACTTCTGCCCCGGGATGATGGCTGTCACCTGCAGGAGCTTTTTCCCCGGCAATCAAGATACTCTCTCCGGGGCTTTCTGCAGGAGGAGAAGTATTCAGAAGCTTGTACAAAACTGACCTGTCGGCTATATGTATTGCAGAGTTTCTGAGCTGTGTTTCAAACCGTATGTCACCATTCTCCCTGAGGCCTTTTAAGAGAAGAAGATGGGCAGTCTGAAAATAGGGAAAAGCATTAACGAGTTCACTGATCTCTGCCAGAAGATGGCGGTCGATCGGAACATCGCTTCCAATCAGGCTCAGAAAATCGTTTTTGTTCATCCGGGATTACCAGTTAACAAATGCCCTGTTAAAGATATCCTCTACAATCATTTCAACTATTTTCGCTGATAACTCGGCTTCAACATTGCTCAGATCAAGAGAGCTGTCATAGTCTTCATAACGCGAAAAAGTCTGTTCATAACTCAGGTCAGGATCTATAGAATTTGTAAATTTTACCTTTACTGAAATAGTAAACCTGTTCATGGCGGCGGTTGCATCGGCCGACACAGTGAGAGGCCTTGTGTTATAATCGCTTATCTCACCTTCAAAATTTGCATCTCCCAGACCGTTAATAACAGTCAGGTTTGTCTGCGATTTGCATTTATCAATAAGAGCATCGGTAAGTGTCTGACTCAGTTCAGGCTGAACCAGGCTTGCCCTGTTTTGAAAATACTGAATGCTGACGGACTCCAGTCCTTCGGTGCTTGCCCCTGAAAAGGAATAGGTTACCTTACAGCCGCTGACGGCAATGATCAGCAATACCGCTAAAAGCAAAGCCGGGCGGGAGGGTAAGCTGATACGACTGAAATCACATCTCAATTCCATATTCCTTAATTTTTCTGTAGAGAGTCCTTTCCGAAATTCCAAGTTCACTGGCGGCCAATTTTCGCTTTCCATTATATTTTTCAAGGGCCTTCCTTATCATTTCAACCTCCTTGCCTGCAAGCGACAGAGACTCCTCCACAACCTCCTCGGTATCCTGAATATTTCCTCTCTGATGATGGGCATAATCTGTTGCAGCCGGTTCAACAGTATTGCTAATGTGGTCTTCGCGCCTTGTATCCCTGATAAGGTTCCTTATTACACCTGAATTGCTTTCATGAAAAGAAAGGTCAATGTCGCCCGTCTTGATAAGGTCGAGAACAAGCTTTTTAAGATCGTTCATATCGCTCTTCATGTCAAAGAGGATCTTGTAAAGGATCTCCCTCTCGGTGGCATACGAACTGTCTTCTTCCTTCCGGATAACGGCAGGAAGCTTAACTCCGCTGTAGTCAGGGAGGTAAGCTTTCAACACCTCGGGAGTGATCTCACGCTCTTCCTCAATTATCGAGATCTGCTCGGTGACATTTTTCAGCTGACGGACATTGCCCGGCCAGGAGTAATTCAGAAGGACACTCCTGGCCTCATTGCTCAGACGTATTGAAGGCATTCTGTATTTCTCAGCGAAGTCGATCGCAAACTTCCTGAACAGAAGAAGTATGTCCTCTCCCCTGTCCCTCAATGCCGGTATTTTTATCGGAACCGTATTCAGCCTGTAGAAGAGATCTTCCCTGAAACGGTCCTGCTCAATGGCTTTTGAAACATCAACGTTGCTTGCGGCAATAACTCTGACATTTGTCTTTTGTACCTTCGATGAACCCACTCTTATGAACTCACCCGACTCAAGCACCCTGAGAAGGCGGACCTGGGTTGAAAGGGGAAGTTCCGCAACCTCGTCAAGGAAAATAGTACCTCCGTCAGCCACTTCAAAATATCCTTTTCTGCTCTCGGTAGCTCCTGTAAATGAACCTTTTTCGTGACCAAAAAGCTCTGAATCGATAGTCCCTTCAGGAATAGCCCCGCAGTTAACCGCAATATACTGTCCATGCTTTCTCGAACTAAAGCTGTGTATCACCTGCGGAAAAACCTCCTTACCCGTTCCGCTCTCACCCGAGATAAGAACCGAAAGGTCGGTCGGAGCAACCTGCACGGCAATGTCAAGTGCACGGTTCAGACCAGGGTAATTGCCAATAATTCCAAATCGCTGCTTTATACTCTGCAGATCTTTCATAGCGTAATTAATACAGGTGCGAATTTAAGACATTTTTAAAACATTGGGAAATTCAATTTTCGTAAATTCGCACCATGAAACCAGCTGACAGATATCGGTATGCAGGCATTATTCCTGCACGTTATGCATCCACCCGTTTCCCCGGCAAGCCTCTTGCGCTTATCGGCGACAAGCCAATGATTCAAAGAGTATATGAACAGGCCTCTCAATCGCTCGACCTCGTCTATGTTGCAACAGACGACCAAAGGATCTTTGATACAGTGGTTTCATTCGGGGGAAAGGCTGTAATGACATCCGAAGCTCACCAGAGCGGAACTGACCGCTGCGCTGAAGCAACTGGCAGAATAGCCGGAGAAACCGGCATGGAACCTGAAATAGTGATCAATATCCAGGGAGATGAACCCTTTGTAAAACCTTCACAGATTGAGCTTCTGAAATCATGCTTCAACGACGCTACAGTAGAAATAGCAACTCTTATAAGAAAAGTACAACCGGATGAGCCCCTTGACAATCCAAACCATCCAAAGGTGGTCGTAGATACCTCAGGAAACGCAATATATTTCAGCCGTAGTGTGATACCCTTTGTACGTGATGCCTTACCCGGCACCTGGCACCTCAGCCACACTTTCTTCAAACATATCGGACTTTATGCCTACAGTACCAGGGCCCTCAGAGAGATCACGCTTCTTCCACGCAGCCCGCTTGAAAAGGCAGAATCGCTTGAGCAAAACAGGTGGATCGAGAACGGATACAGGATCAGGACGGCTGTGACAGAATGGGAAAGCATTGGCATCGACACCCCTGAAGATCTTGAAAAAGCCGTAAGATTCTATTATCAGATTAAATAAAAATAACTACCTTTATCACGAATTTTATTCAAACACCAACGGGTTGCTTATGAAGCATAATTTACTCCTGATGATATTTATACTGTTCACCATAAACTCTCACTCACAGAGTGATACGAGCAGTGTTGTCAGGAGTGTCCCCCAAAAAACCTTCATCAGGGAAAGCGGTGGTCCCAATATTACAAGTATAAATATTTATCCTGTACCTGTACGTCAGGATTCCTTTACTATCAGGACCGAAAGGGAGATGAAATCGGTAAGGGTGACAAATATGATTGGCCAGGATATTTACAGGGCCGATTATAAAGAACCCGTGCCTCAGGCTAAAATAGTACTTAAAAAACCGACAAGAGGCATGTATCTTGTTACGATTGGCTTTACCGACGGGACAAGGATAGTCAAGAAAATAATGATTGAGAATCCCAAATAATGGGTTTATATACAACATAACCGGTTCTAGGGGAAATACCGGAAATTTAAATTTTTTTTCATTGACAGGCACAACAATAACAATTGTTGATTGTTATCATTAAGGGGAATCAGATTGGTTTGATACAGTAATTTAGAAGGCCATGGAAGAAGGGATAAATGTGTTTTCGATAAAGGATCTCGAAAACTTTTCGGGGATAAAAGCCCATACTATAAGGATATGGGAAAAAAGGTACAAAATACTTGAACCTGACAGAACTGATTCAAATATCCGTACATACAACGAAACAGAACTTAAGAAGATACTCAATGTTGCTTATCTTAACAGGAACGGGCTGAAAATATCAAGAATTGCAAGACTTAACGATGATGAACTCACAAAACAGGTAATGGCGGTAAGCAACCGGTCTGAAAGCATCGATCAGAATTTTCAGCCCGGGAAACTGCTTATGTCGGCCATCAGATTCAACGAATCGCAGTTCAGAAATGCCATGGAACCCTTTCTGAAGAATTACGGAATTGAAGATGCCTATATCAGGTTCCTCAACCCGCTTCTTGAGAAATCAAGGATACTCTGGCAGACCGGAAGCCTTACCAGGGCGCAGGAACAGTTTGTCAGGAACATTGTGAGACAGATACTGATTTTCGAGGATACACTGCTTAAGAGCAGCACGGGAAAAACAGGCCCTTCAGTGGCAATGATAAACACCTCTGTTAACCTTCCCGACAACAATTTCCTCTTTTACAAATATATGCTGAAGAAAAGAGGCTACGATGTGATCTTTACCGGCGGTATTCTCCCGGCTTCTGAAGTTATCGAAATCCACAAACTGAAAACATTTGATTACCTGGTGGTAAACAGCAGCGCATTTGACTTTGCAAGAAAGAAGATAGGGTATTTCAGCAGCATAGGGAAATCGCTGCTTA